>Ga0126342_10003738_pt1 | contig 25458 bp, 23 predicted proteins | sample Cyp1metagenome_FD_92528 | JGI IMG/M metagenome (GOLD analysis project Ga0126342, IMG submission 92528) | Coral microbial communities from Lord Howe Island, Old Settlement Bay, Australia - Cyphastrea 1 metagenome | ecosystem: Host-associated > Invertebrates > Cnidaria > Coral ... | reverse complement strand
ATATATATATATATTTATCACCCATGAAATCTAGGTAATACGATTAGATATCAATTAGATACCAACTAGATATCAATTAGATATCGCTTAGATATCACTTAAATATCAATTAGATATCACTTAGATATCAATCATTGATCAGACAATATCATACATATACAATTGCTTCGCGGCTCATAGTACCTCGGAATCAAATATCATGCATAGCTGTATTAATAATGAATATGACGACATATCATTTCGAATTTGTGATATATTTGTGTTATGAAACCAGAGTTTTTGATGCCAAAACACATAGTTGCCCTTGACTCAGGAGTCAGCGCGACATTTGGAAGCATCGCGAGAGAGGTTACAAAGCAGGAGACATCAGCTTGCAACGCAGGTGCTGTCAATGCTAGGGCTGGAAAGCTGAACCCGCTATTCTTGGGTAAACAGACAGTTCTTGTTACCGGGAAACCATTCCAAACTGAGTTTTTTGAGGGGAAATGCAATTGAAGAGGAAGGGTTCGATTGAGTGAAAGGTTCTTGATCCACTATATATATGTATATATATAATATATATATGTATATATATAATATATATATATGCTCAGCGGCCCCCCCTCGACCCGCAATTTCCATGTGTTTTCCATCGCACTTCCTGGTCTTATCGTGACCATATATATATATATATATATGTATAGTCTCACCACTCCATTTTTCCCTTGAATTTTCACCAAGATAATCTGCATCCTCAGCTTAAATATGGATCAGCACCTGAATTGAGAAAGACAAAAACACAATAAAACAAAATACTTCCAATTAATGAGAGAATCCATTTTGTCCAAAACCTTCATAACCTCAATGAAAAACAATCACTAAGAAGGGTCAGGGATCCCTTTACCACAGGTAAAAAACCACAGGTTAAAAACCAAGGTCTACCACAGGTAAAAAACCATTGGGTTTATCTAGGGTTGGATTTGGGGTTTTGAGGGCTTTTACCACGGTTTTAGTGAAATTTTGCTTTCAAGGCTTAGGGTTTCATGTCAGATTTAGGTTCTAGGGTTTAGGATTTGTGTCGAAACAGATCTCGTCAGCCATTCGGCCAGCCCTGCCCACATCCCAAAAAGCACTTCCCCGCACAGCGACCATGTATAGTAACTCCCCAAAAGAGCAAAAAAGTCATATCCTACAAAAAATCATGATAAATTCCCAATTGATCTTGTTTTTTGGGGCTGAGTGTTTTTGGTCCCATTATATCCCCATAACAAATCTCCGTAAATTCGAAACTCCACAGGTGTATAGAGTTGCACATGCCCGCGCACGTGGTGTTGCACGACGACCTGCGTCGTAGTGACCAAGCAATGTTGGATGCAGAGGAACTTCTGAGTGGCCACTGGGACCGACGGTGAAAGGGGTGGTTTTTTCGGCAACTTCGGATTTTTTTCAGGTGATTTATGGTGCTTAGTTTTACTCTTTTAGACTTGTTTTAAGGTGATGTTTTTCTGGTGATTTATGCTGGCTTTTTATGGTGATTTGATGCTGATTTATGGCGATTTCTGGTTGGTTTATGCTGTTTTTTTCTGTGGGTTTTTGGGGGTGTGGTATGTGCTGTTTTACATCGCAAAAGCTCGCAATCGATTCGTTGCAATGATCAGGCAGCTATCACTGGGACACTGGCTATCGGAATCCAAAATTTGATAACCAAATTTCTAGATCAATTGGTTGATGGTACCTCCATGGAAATATCTTGTAGATACTTAAGTTATTTCTAATGTTTCTATGTTCTGCTTCAATATTGATGATCAACCATCATTAACACTCCCTTTTAACGCCTGAAATGTTACTTGGAATCATGGTGTCATTCTGTGTTTCCAGGTCAAAGACGGAAAAAGGAGGCCGTTGACGCGTTGAGATCACCAGCAAGTCACCAGCGGGATGATTTTCGACCAAAAATCCAGCCGGCAATGGAAGACATGGGATGATCTGATCTGATTGGGTGAATCATTTGTTTTTCGGCCTTGCAACAACGTCACCGGCATAGCCCGGCCTTTTTTTGGATTTCATCATCACTAAACCAGGTATAGCATCACTAAACCACTGGAATAGATTTTTAGACATAGACGAGTCACAGTTGGGCGTAACCCGAACCATCACCATCATTCCATCCCCGCCCTATCTCTCCGTTTTGGGTGAAATCCCCAAATTTGGCCCAGATTTCTTTCGCCAAGTTTTTGCAGTAAAGAACTGAACATAAATTGCTTGGTGAAATCCAGACTTCCCATCTGTGTTTCAATGGATTGGTTTTTGGGAAAATTTACACCGGAAAACCCAACGAATTTAATGGTAAAAACCCATGGGTTTCCGGTAAATTTTCCCTTAAACCAATCCATTGATTGTTGGTTCTCCCAGATCAGTGGCGCTTCAGTTCTGGTTGCCGGTTGAACGTGACGGGGACAACGTGTTGGGTTGCAGGGGATACAAACATCACCAATTCGTGAAATCAACAAATCCCAAAACAAACATCATTAAACCATGATTATTAACCAAGTATCCCGTTTATTAACCATAATTAACCATCATTACCATCTGGTATACATACAAAAACTATGGAAATATCCACCATTTTCAATGGGTAAATCCACTATTTCTATGGCCATGTTCAATCGCTTTTTGTATGTTTACCAGAGGGTAATAATGGTATATCATGGATTATAATGCTATATCACTAATTGTGATTATAAAGCCATGATTATTAACCAAGTATCCCGTTCATTAACCATAATTAATCATAATTAACCTGGTATATTCTGGTAGATCCATGGCAAAAATCACCAGTTAAATCAATGGGAATTTCAGGATCCTAAAATGGAGGTACCTACCATATATAAGGCCTATATAAGGGCTATGTAAGGGGATATCCCCAACAAATATGACCTTATATGGTACAGTACCTCCATTTTAGGATCCTGGAATTCCCATTGATTTAACGTCCCAAAACATCATCCCCCGCGGCAGGCCGTGCGCGTGGCCTCGCGCCGCGCCGGCACCGCGCCCGGCCGCGCGCGGCAAAGCGCGGCGCCGCGGTCGCCGCGGTCGCGCCGCAGCTCGGTGGGCGCAGCAAGCCCCGAGAGCCCCGCGGAGGACGAGGCGTTCCCGGGTCTCCGGGGTCTTCCCCGGTGGAGGGGGAGAAGACATGGGAAAAACATGGAAAAAACATGGGGAAAAGGCCGAAGAATCACAGAATTCTTGGTGATTTTTTGAGTTATTTGACCTGTTTGCCATGTCTTTTTGAGTTGAAATGATGGGAATTCGATGGAATTCGAAAGTTTTTTGTGTTTCTAATTAGCTTGGGTTAGTTGTGGAGGGAAAGAATATACCAAAATGAAGACTATCATGGTCGTGCTCAACAATTGTGTGGGGATATGATTGACATGATTCAAAATGGTTGTCTCATTGGTACATCGTACGAACTATTGAGGTATATGATAGGTTAGATTCATGATTTGAGCAGTGAATGCTGGTGTTGGTTAATTGGGAGATAACATGATCTAACGGTGATTTCATGTAACCCTTAGAAGTCTTTGAGAGATTTGAGCTCAAAGAATTTCAGTTGTGGGAATCATGGGTATATCATGGGAACTCACAAAACCAGTGAAATGAGTCGGGCGTTTGGAAACCGATTCGGGCGTTGATAAACCCAAGTTGAAGAGTTTCAAAAGTTTCAAAACCCGGTGTGGATTGATGATTACATTTGAGTACCAGGACTTTCGAAGATATTTGACCATTCCTAACATTTCCAATAGGTTTATGACATTGTTCATGTGGTCTTGACTACGGGGGTACATCAAACAATTCAAACAATTCTCAGTTTCAGGAGGGGAAACTGAATGAACATCATGAGACACTATGGGATTTATATGGCATTTCTTGGCATTTCTTTATTTGTGTCTGGGATTTATGTCTGCAGTTTTTTCACAATCCCATCCTTCAAAAAACGCTGGAATTTCCCATGAGGACAGCATCTGCGATCATCTCTTGGGGAACCATCCCCATTCCCATCCCAGAAAGATCAGCATAGCCGGCCTGGTAATTTCTTACACTTTGCGAACTGGAACATGGCCATTTATTGCCATAGAAATAGTTGATTTATCATGATTTATCTAAAAGTGGGGGATTTCTGCCATAGCAAACTTTTTGGATACCATTTGGTGATTTCTGCCATCTAAAAGTTGATTTAGCTACGGCAGATATGGGAATGGTATCTAAAAGTTGATTTATCTAAGTTAGTTTACCAGAGGGTAAGTTTGTGATACCATTCCCATAGCTACCATAGCTGTCTTCCCATCGAACATCCACATTGTCGTCACTTTTAGAGACAAGTTTGGCCATGGCCAATGTCGACCTCGGATCAATCAAGCGTTACCCCCAATGTTCTGATAGCCCAGGGATCAACTTTCATACAGTCTTTGACTGTATTGACCATCTATCTATTTATCTATATATAGTATATACAATACATATATATAGTATACATATACATATATATTATATTATATATATTATATATACATACACATATGCATGTATGTATCCTCATACTGTATTCTTCTCCCCGTTTCAGCATGATCAACCATGTTATTCCCCCAATTTGATCTGTTTGTCGCAGGCCGACGACAAGACAACGGAAGATGTGCAAGCGATTTTGAGATACCGGGAACGCCCCTTGGTGCTTGAGACTGCGTCTCCGGTGGAGGGAGCTGTGAGCCGAGCGATGCTTATCCATATTCCCAACAATGGGGGTCTCTGAAAATGGGGTAATGTGGCTAAAACAATGCCATTTGCACCATCCCCCAGAAAAATCTCCATTTCTATAGGTGGTTTCAACTCACCATTCCCAGGAAAATGGCTGGTAAAAATGGCAGCCAGTTTTACCCACATTACCATTAACCACCATTAATCACCATTAATCACCAGTATTAATCACCATTAATCACCATCATTAACCCATTATTAACCATTAATCACCATTATTAACCTCTAAATTGTTATTTTAATTGGGAAGATGATCCATGATCGAATGGATTTGAGGCTACACAATTTTCAGAACCCACGTGGGCTGCGCCGCAGCGTTTCAAACTCATGACGAGATTCCCGGCAGGATTTCTATCATCGAAATGGACTATGAAGGATTAATTATTAACAATTATTATCCATTATTAACCATTTTTAGGCAAATCTAGAAATCTATTCCCTATCATGTTCCCATGAGAGATCTTTGAAAGCTCTCATCCTCAAAAAGCAGCTGTTATAAGTCATCGGGATCAAACGCAATATTCTATGGAACATGAAAGCAAAGTAAACCCTTGAGAACTGAACCATCAGCAGCTAGCTATATCAGGCCTCATTCCTTGGTTAAATCGCAGTCGGATTAAATCCCAGACAATCCAATTCCAATTTTGAAATTGCTCAATCCCATTATCTTTGTCCATTCGATGATAGAAATCCCATTCAAACCCCATCAGCTCCCATTAAAATCCCATTAAACGTCCCACGAGATCTCTTTATGAACTCCCGCTCCAAGCAAAACTCATCAATAGAAATCAGATTCAATGGCATTGGAGGGTGAAAACAAAACCATTGGGTTTCGAAAATATTGAAATTCTTATAATCCCCCTAAAAAATCCCCTCATATGACATCCACTTTTTGTCAAACCATTTCCCAAGGCCGTCAGTCGGTGCTCTGCGAGCGGCCGCCTGCGGCTCCGGAGGAACTCTCTGAACTCAGATTTGTTCAACACGTCTGGGTCAAACAATTAAGTGTGTTATAACCTTATAACCTACATATTTATGTTATGAAATATGAGATTATTTAGTCTATAACTATAAGACTAGTATAAACTATGAGGTTATTTAGTATATGATTATATAGTTCTGGGTAAAGTATAACGACCTCACTGCGACTGAACCCTGGAATCATGGTTTATTTTAGGGAAATCATCCCCTTTTATGGCCTTAATTCAGGTTAGTGAAATATTATAATTTACCCAGATAGTTATAGACTAAATAATCTCATAGTTTACAACCTCATAGTTCAACATACTTGGTGGCTCATCCCACTTACCTGTTATAACCGACCTTAGATCACCCCTACGCATCTAAACCAGGGATCTCTCACCTATACACATCTGATGAAACATGAATTTTGACGACCCTTGGGGCCCTTGGCGAATGGCTTAGCACTTCTCCAATGAAAGAATCAATGTCTCCTATGGGACCACCATTTTTTTTTGGACCATCTGATTGAGAAATTTGGATATGTTAATACTACCCTCTGGTAATTTAACGCAACTATGGAAAATCACCATTTATAGTGAAATTTCCCATGAAAAGTGGTGATTTTCCATAGTTATGTTAAATTACCAGAGGGTACACATTACTAAACATTATTAACATGAATCTGATTCTAACCATCATTTCAGATAAAAAAACAAAGTGTAAGCCATTTTGTTTAGTAAGAATATTTCAATATATGAAAAACCACCTCATATTTCAATTGTTTAGCAATGTTGGCCGTCTATTGAAATATTAGTTTAGTATTAACCATCTAATTATTGGGATACCCAGCGTTGACCCCATACCATTTTAACCATTGAATTGGCATTTCCAAAGTTGGATAGATCATGATAGATTCCCTATATCGGATTATATCTAGTTGTATTGTTAGTGTATTTACCATAAAATGGACAATTGACATGTAGACTGTTATTATTCAACTCACTAAAAATGCATCGTGATTTTGACGTAGAGTAGACTCATATTGTCCTATATACATTGTACTTTGATAGATAACCCGATTGTCCCCGTTAAACGTAACTAATATTATCTCGACTAAATCAGCTTATTTGATGGGGATAGCAATGAAACTAATTATATGGGTGTGATTGGTATATGACTGGGTTGTAAGCCATTTGATATGGGGGATAACTACTGGATATCAATGAGAGGTACACAACCATAGCGGTAAATAGGAAGAAAGCTAACGATAACTGATTGGTGGTTTGGAACATGAATTTTATGTCTTTCCATTCAGTTGGGAATGTCATCATCCCAACTGACTCCATCATTTTTCAGAGGGGTAGGTATACCACCCACCAGATTATTATTAATCATCATTAGCCATATATTAACCATATATTAACCATTATTGTTTGATAACCATAAATATGGAACACAACTATAAATTGCCTGACATGATGACCTAATGCGGGGATTGAGGAATCCACCCACAGTTCTTGCGCATGATTTTTTTTCGTCAGGGGAAATCAACCCCAGAAACCAAGCCCCTCCACTGAAAACAAAGAAATCCACCAGCACACGGAATGATTTCACACCCACATTTTTGTTGGTGACATCCAAAACAAACCCAGAACACATGTCTCCCATTTTTGGTTGAAAGGAAAAAACACAGCAAAAACACATACCCTGGAAAAAAAACACACACGGCTGGAAAAAAAAATATGCATTTATTGATGATTTTTCCCAGCTAGAACAATCCATTGACAGGGGATTTGCAGCCACGATTACCATGATTTCTGGTGACATTTCTGGTGACATTCCTGTGAGCCATTTTTCTGACATTTTCCCAGAAAGCATTTGGATAATTTCCCGTTAAGAAATTCCAGTCAATTCCTCTGGTTGGTGGTTTGGAACATGAATTTCATTTTGCATCATATATGGGATAAATAAAGGGATAATCCTTCCCATCGACTTTCATATTTTTCAAGATGGTTACAACCACTTGGCTTTAATTCGAGAACGATGCAAGTTGGCTGCAAGGTTCAGACCTTTCGACCGCCAGTGAAAGTGAAAAGGTTACAACCACCAACCAGTACAATATAGGGATTAATAATGATGAATATGGGGGATTAATATGATAAATGATGATTAAATATCTATAAATATCTATATCTATAAGTATATATACCCTCTGGTAAACTAACATAGCTATTGAAAATGGCCATTTATAGTGGATTTTCCCATTAAAAATTGTGATTTCTATGCCACTTTCGATGTCTAGGTCCCGATTTCCTGTAGAGAACTTCGCCAGGAGAGAGACCGGAAGCCCCGGGTGGACTGGAAACCCCGCGTCACGGTGACCTTCCAACGTAAAGAGCCCGTGCTGCAGGGAGCCCAACCTGAAAGGGGCGAAGCTTGGGGAACGTCTGGGGAACTTACCCGGCCTGGTCAACATAGAAAAAGCGAACTGGAAAATGGTGATTTAGAGTGGATTTTAGGATTTTCCCATTAAACATGGTGGATCTTTCCATAGTTTTCTGTATGTTCACCAGAGGGTATGGCAGGATCCAACATGTTTTGCATGTTTTGATGCATGAAAAATGGAGAATTTTTGCAGCAAAAACATGCAAAACATCACCAGATTTCACCAAGAATGAAGATCTGACCACACGTCCGGAGATGAGTTACTTGACTTCATCCGTAGTTCCAGGCCCGACTTTTTTTGGTGTATTTGAAACTTGAAACCAGCTAAATCGGTTGTCGTTTGGTTCTATCCCCAGGGTCCCCAGGGTGGTCCCACATATTTTCCCAGAGAAACCAGGTCGCAAGAGGATGGTCCAGTGGATGAAAAGACCATGGAGGCGACACGGCTTTTCCGGGACCGGAAGTTTTTTTGTCTTTTAAGAACTGACAATTCTATGGTTAATATATGGTTTTTATATATGGTTTTTATATATGGCTAATATATGGTTAAGATTTGGGACCGGAACGTTTTTTGAGAACTGACAATTATATCATGTAATGGGTATCATGAATGGATATATGATGAGAGAAGGGTTAATAATGGGTTTCCTCATCATTTATGGAATAAGTAACCATTTTGAACTGCCCATACCATGGGTTTTAAGATGTTTTCGATGAAAGCGATGGTAAAATTAATGATTAATGATTAAATCTATGGAACCGTTTACCAGCAAAGCTAGTTATTTCAATCAATGGCTTTAGGATGTTTTACCTTCTTATAATTGTTTACAGTTTGCTGTTGTAGCCATGGCCGATTTAGTTTTCTTTGATTTACTGTTTTAAAAAGTGGTTATTTTCCATGTTTTCCATGCTTTATCCGCATTCAAAAACATCTTAAGACCATTTCTGGGAATACCTAACCATTATTCATCCAGTATTCATCCATTACTCTTGGTGATTCGAGAGCATTTCGAGTTTAGCCATGTTGGGTTACGGGATGATAAAACATCTTGAAACATATTTAGATATTAAACCATTAATTGGTGGTTACATAATTATACATATATATATATATATGTTTACATGTGTATATATATATATATACACCAGGAACATATCCAGTAAGTGGTGGTGGTGGTGGTGGTTGTTGTTGTTGTTGTTGCTGCTTCCATTAGTTAAACCGTAGATTAACCACTACTTACCATAGATTTCATCAAAAACAATCGTTATTTTCCATATAATAAGCGATTAGATCATGGCTTATACTATCATAAAACCATACTTAAAACCTATGTTCATCTATAATAGGGGGATTATAAGAATTTTCATATCAGAAACCCATGTTTTTTTTTCCCTATTTCTCCAATGCCCTTGACCGCAGAATGACCTGGGTACGAGAGCCCGGCGCTTGGTCTACCGGCAGAAGCAGAAGTCGGCGATGGAGCGGGGTGTTGCGACGGCTTGGGGAGGCTTGGAGGTAAAATCTATAGGAAACCCATAGGTCTTATTATGAAATCCATAGGTTTTACATGGTTTTACCATGAAATCCATAGGTTTTACCATGAAATCCATAGGTTTTACCATGAAATCCATAGGTTCTGACCTGAAATGATGCTTGGGATGGACGAAAGCACTGAAAATGATGGGAAAAACAGGAAAATCACGGGAAACACCCAGACTTTGATGACAATATATGTATAATATTTGTCGCTTAGATCCCTAGAGTCCTAACCCCAAGCAGCACTTGCGACGTGACCCACTTGCGACGTGACCGTCTCGCGACGTGACCCGTTTTTCCAGGACCGTTCCGCGATCCGTGCAGATCGGCGGGCGCACAAGGACGCCGTTTCGCGCGCGCGCGGGGGCCGTGGCAGCGGTGGTGCCTAGGAAGATCCCCACAATACACGGCCTCTAAAAAGGTGTAGCGAAATGGGACTCCTGAAATGGGACCAACTTGAATTCCCAAGTTTTTTGGGGGAATTCCGGAATTCCCAATGTTGATAAAGCTCCTGAAATTAGAATACAGTGTTGGTAAAACCTATTACTGTGGGAACATTATTAGCCACTGAGGGTTAATCAAGACTGGGAAAACTGGCTGCCATTTGTACCAGCCATTTTTTTTCTGGGAATGGTAAGTTTATTATTATACCACCTATAAAAATGGAGGTTTTTTCTGGGGGATGGTGCGTTTATGGCATTGTTTTACCAACACAAAAAAAGGTTTACCCTCCGGTAATCGATCACGGCTGGAAAGTCCTGACAGCTGATGTTGTGATTTTCCCTTTAAAAGCTCCATTTATGATGGGATTTTTCAGCTACGTCACCGGAGGGTATACCAAGCAGCATCGGGACAGAACTGGGATGAAAAACCATCAGCTAGGCTATGGATGAATAATTAATTCATGGATCGTTGGAATGCCCTCTTGTAATCTAACACAAAAAGCGAACTGGAAGCCATGGCCCATATGAAAACTGCAAACAATTTCCATAGCAGACAGCAAACTAAATTTCCCATACGCTCCGGGTGTTTCTTCAAATGACTTTTTCCTCCGGTCATCAAACATGGTTTTTCATGGCTCCCATGGCGGGTCCCATGAAAAATGGGGCTGTACCAGCCATGAAATTGGGGATTTCACCATCAATAGATATACCCTCTGGTTATGTCAACAGTTAGCTATTGAAAATGACTATAGAAATAGTGGATTTACCCAGCTAGAAAATGGTGATTCTCCATAGTTTTTTATATGTTTACCAGAGGGTAACATGGTTAGACCTATGAAATTGTGGTTTTTGATCCGTGCCAATTTTTGGGCATGGATCAAAATCTACTATAGTTACTATACCATACTTGGGCTTTTGATGGGTAATTGGAATGTAATGTGGAGATATGGGTTAATATTAGTGAATATTGGTTAAAGTGGATCAATGGCTAATATCAACGCGGATTTAACTCCTAACCACAAAAAGGGGGGCGGGTAGAATGGGGAAATGAAGGGGGATATCGCGAAATATAACCTACAATATTGTGTTCGGGAGGATTTAACCATCGGCAATGGTGGTTTAATGGGAGCCTAATGGGGTTTGATGGTTGTCCACCAAGTTTGACCCGATTGGGGGGTTCCCTACAAGGACCAATTTGGTGGATCCTGTTCAAGTCCAACATTTAAGACACAGCCATATGTCAAAACCAATGTGGCGAATCGCCATTTTCTCGAAATTTCACTCTTCCATTTGACGATGAAATATGGGAAGATCGGCTGCAACAAAAGGGCCTCTCTGGCAGCTAAACCAACCAAGATGAGAGTTTTCATTGGTACCCTCTGGAAATCAAGACGGATCATAAGTGGTTTTCCGAAGCCTGGTGCTCGCACTACTGACTAAGTAAACCCCCCATCGTTCCAACTAGTTACGGACTCTGGTTACTGTGGGTGAACTATGGTAACCATGATACTATGCTTACGAACTAGTTATCAAGTAAGTAACCCACTGCTATCCATAGTAGTCATTGGGATCAAAAGCTTATCCCATCTGTCCCATATAGTTATTATGGTCATCGATCACCACTATCCCACTATCCAAAAAACGATCATAGAACCACAAAAAGAAAATACCGGCAATCTCTTTTGCGCGGTTCACATCACTCATCTATTTTCATCATCAAACATTAAGCTAGTTCAGCCATTTATATATGTATATCTATATATATATATATATACATATGTGATACCCTCTGGTAATTTAACATAACTATGGAACATCACCATTTTGAATAGGTAAATCCACTATAAATGGCCATTTTCAATAGCTACGTTAAACATAACCAGAGGGTAGCCCATTTGAACCCATCAATCAATGGATTGGTTTAAGGGAACATCTACAGGAAACCAGAGTTATTTTCCCATGAAGATCATGGGGTTTTCCTGTAAAATTTCCTTTAAACCAATCCATTGAATCAATCATAACCTAAGTGATAACCTAACCCATTAAGCTAGTTCACCCATTAAGCTAGTTCACCCATTATACATATGTGATAACCATTGATAACCCATTTGAACCCATCAATCATTTAAACATAGCTGATGACTTTCCGAAACAGGAGGCAGCCAGTTCGCTGAGGGAATTGGCGCGTTTGCAGCTCCTCAAGGAAGGCGGGCTCGAGCCGCTGGAAGTCGCCATGCGAAAAGCTGGGGAAAACCATGGGAAAAGCCATGGGAAAACCATGGGAAAACCATGGGAAAACCATGAAAACCATGGGAAAACCATGGGAAAACCATGGGAAAAGCTGGGGAAACCATGGGATTTTGATGACTTGAATGGAATCTGTGAAAGCCTCTTGGGAAGATGAACATCGGAAAATCGACATCACGAAAATACAAAGGAAATCATTTGAAATATGAGATTTCCATGTGGGGAGAATCATCTATAAACTAGAGATTTAAGCGGCCAAGAATATCCAAGAATTGGGGGTTAATCATTGCAAAATGATGACATAATTAATCGTACATAGTCGCAAATTTAATCAAAATTATATATCCCCAAAAAGCTGTGTGAATTAAGGAACCATCACTTTGAAAGCCAAAGATATCGGGGTGGGTGATTTATCCGAACAATGTGGATGTGTGAAGGGCCCCAATGCAATGAAATCGTTTTGATGAGTTCGGTTGGTAAGTCCAGACCATGCAAGCGGCTCAGATGAGATGACCTTCCTGCAACCTCTTCAACCCAGTTTCACCTCATTACATCTGCCATCAAGGCTGGACTTGATACACCATTTTGTCTTGTATTTCTTGTAAACTTCTTCCAACCATACTTGGTAAAAACAACCACACGCCCACCCACCCACTCACGCAGACACACACCACACACTTCATGTGGAGAAAACAAAAGGCATAATGGCATAAGCATAAACGATTATCTACAATTATCACTTTATCTATATATACATATATATATAGATATTGGAGGTTTCCATTTTTTGATGGGATTTTCCATCATAAATCCACCGTTTTTGGGGAATTTGGGGTACCCCCCATTAATAAATCTTACCTTTTTCAACGAAAACTTCAACGCCAGGCGATCGCATTGTGGAGCTGATCCGCGCCAAAGACGAGGCCATGATTCAGGAGGACTTCCACCGTTACGATGAGGCGCCCAGGGGGGCCGGGAAATCCAGGATTTACCCGGCCCGGTAAAACAAAAAGCACCATTGAAGCCATGGCCCCAGTCGAAATAGTGGATTTACCCAGCTAGAAAATGGTGATTCTCCATAGTTTTTTGTATGTTTACCAGAGGGTAACATAGAAATAGTGGATTTAAATGATTTACCCAGCTAGAAAATGTTGGATCTTTCCAGTTCGTTTTTTTGTAGGTTTACCAGAGGGTACTATGTATGTTAATGGCGAAATCCATGGAAAACCATGGAAAAAACCATGACACGCCATGGAAAAAAACACTTGAAAACAGATTGAAATTGAACATGATGGAGATTTGAACATCACCCAGATGGGCATTTATATCTGGGAACTCCCCTGTAAATTGACATAAAAACATGGGACAATGATTATGAATCACCTATACAATGGGCATGTCAATGGCCTAATCCATTAAATCTGGGTAAATTATAACGACCTCACTGCGACCTCACTGGGACCAATGGTTAATAAGGGGAATCATCCCCAAATGGCCTTAATTCAGGTTAGTGAAATATTATAATTTACCCAGATTAAATCAAATCCTTCTGAAACATGGTACTCAGAAGTCACCATCAAGCACCATAAGTTACCACACCACATCACCTACCAATAGGTAGGGCATTTGAATGGGAAATTCATCGGTGGGTAGATGTCCAACATGTTGCCATGTGGCTATGGATCAATACCTATTTTCATACCATTTTTAGGGGGATGAACATCCATAAATCCCAGCTATTTTGATGTTCACTAGGTACCAGGGTTTTGACCCATCCCCATGTTTTTTTTTTTTTTTATCATTGCAACTCTTTAAGTAATCTATTGCAATGTCTGCCACATGAATGTCGTAGACCGTGAGGTAAACCATCCCTACAAATCATCCGACCAAATCATCTAGGGGTCACTTCACCACCAAGGGGCAGATGGCCATTTTTGTGTCTATCATTGGGTGATATCCTCACAATATGTTGTTGGTTTTTTCTACCCATTGTTGGTTGGTTATATTGTATATATTGTATTCGCACTGGTGTATCCCCCAATTTCCATAAAATTGTTCCCTAATGTTTTTCATAAATCGTAAATTCCAAAAAGGTCGATATAAAGTGAAATCCTGCGAAACTGAGAAAAATCACGACATAAATCATAAATCACAGATAGATTTACTGTCGATTTACGAAGAAAACACCGTTTCTGTTTGAAACCTACGATAACCTCCTTCATGAACTACGAAGATCTCTCTGGAGGTGAGGCCATGATATCGTTCCTGTGCAGGGTTTCTCTGTAGAGTTTTGTTCTGGAAATCCATCAGAATAGCCATGATATTCCAATGGAAAACAGTCTTTCTGCCAGAATTTACTTCCCGGTGCTTTTTTGGTGCTTGTCATAGGGAATCTGGGAAGGATGAAATCCAGAATTTTTTGGCAGTGATAACATTCCCTCATTCCCTACTAATCATTGTATATGTTAGTTATTATGGAACTAGGAATCAGAACATATCATAACTTAACATAACATGGTTATTGATTATTAATGATCATAAGTAGTGACTCTAGTCAGGCTGTCCATGATCATGACTGTCGTGACTGGACCAGAAAAGTGGTTCCTAAGAACTATGGAGAACTATACTCAACTAGGCTATTAGTAATAGTTATTATATTGAATAGTCTCATTAATAGTAACATTCAATATAGTCTATTAATGATGTCTCATCAAGTCTCATTCATAGTCTTCAATGTACCATTCACATTAACTTGCTTATTATGACTGGTTGGTGGTTTGGAAATTTTTTATTTTCCATAATATATGGGAATAATCATCCCAACTGACTACTATTTTTCAGAGGGGTAGGTCAACCACCAACCAGATAGGATTCTCAATGGGTTAATCTATATTGGGATGATAATCTATATAAACTATATTAAACTATCAATGGGTTTTCAGAGGGGCTGTACCATTCAATGTTCCAAACCACCAACCAGATAAATATTAATCATCATTAACCATATATTAACCACATATTAACCACATATTAACCATTATTGTTTGATAAGATCTATGGTTCCATCGTCTCATTCACCTTCGTCGAAGGACGGCAACGGCCAGCTTCAGCTCACCGAGATCCGAGGAGTTTTGGAAGATGCCGGGCTCTTGCCCAAGAACGACGAGGAGCCAAGGGAGTGGCCCGAGCCCAGGGTTGGTAAATGTCCCATTTTGGGAAGATTGGACATCACCTTATAGTAGCCATTATAGACCATATACCTAATGGTTGGGTGATTAACATAGCAATGGAAAATGGCTATTTATAGTGGATTTTCCCATTAAAAATGGTGATTTTCCATTGCTATGTTAGTTCACCAGAGGGTAGAAACGGATGGGTTTTGACATGGCAAAAATAGAAAATCGCCCCCATTTTTTTTTACATGAAGAAAAAAAGATGATGATTTTCCTATGTATATAAACTGGACAACTGGACTAAAAACCCTCGGTGTTTTTCTATTTTACCTTTTCTATGACTTGTTTTTTACCATGGCCATTTCTGAGATAAACTGATGGCCATCTGATGGGATCTGTTCATATGGGATTTGCTGGGATGATGGGGTAAGGAACTGGTGGAGTTGTTGGAAGTTGATGATCACAATTTACCTGGTTTACCTGTTGATGATCTATTTGATATTAAGATATATTAAGAAATAACGGCATAAGTAAGTTGATGATCTTTTTTTAAGGTTTCTTGAAAAAATCTATATGTTTACCAGTTGATATCTATAGTTGATTCTTGATGATCTATGGGCCATCGAAAAACCATGGCGAACTGTTAGTCATAACCAGGTTGGGTATTTCAATTTCACTGGATATCTCCGGGATATCTCCATATGATATCCCAGGAATCCCATTGGATATTTCTATTTCTTGCTCCCATCCATATGTTTAGAAGGACCCCAATCCGTGGCCGTGGCCGAGGAGAAGGCCAGCGTGCGGCGAACCATCGTGAACATGGCCTTGAAGGTGGACGGTTGGAAATCCGTTGGGAATAGCATGGTAACCCTCTGGTTACCCTCTGGTAAACTAACAGTTTGCTATCGAAAATGGCCCATTTATAGATTTACCAAAAAAAATAGTGGATCTTTCCATCGTTTTCTGTAGGTTTCTGTAGAGGGTATTTAACGTAGCGAACTGGGAAATCACCATGTTTAAGAGGTAAATCATCATGTTTATCATCTATTTCTATGGGCCATGGCTTCCATGGCTACGTTAAATAACCAGAGGGTAGGTATTATGGCAAATAAGATTAAGGCATTGGGACATCCACTATGGGACATCCATGGAATATCTGGAATGGGATGGCATTTTTTTCTTTTTTGGAATAGCAATTGTCTGAAGAATTTCTTCTATAATTTCCAGATGTTTATTTTATTAGACCATGTATGGAAATATATTTCCCCATGAACAATATCTATAATTTCTATAATTTCCATGCTATCATATTCATGGGAAACATACGGATGCCATAGTCACTATCGCCAATAGCTGATGAACGGGATGGTCATGATGATTGGGTACCCTGGAACTCGGGGTTTATCATAGACGATTATGGGATATCCCGTGTAAATTTTAGCAGTTTATATAACTGACCATGTATATATATATAATTGTGTATGTATGGGTATCATAATTGATGGATATATGTACATATATATATATATACATAATGGGATATTGATGGGAAAGATATAAGCAGCAATCAAACGTGGCTCTTGCTGGGAAATCCTCTATCTTGCTGGGATTTCGAGCTGGGAAATTCATCGAACTAAATGGCAGATTGTGCGGATTGGGTTTACCCTTAGAACTCGGACTAGTAGGTAAGTTATATCCCTTTAGGGTTATATATATATATATATTTTTATTTAAATACTACTTATTGGTAAATACCTACTTATAAATAACCCTACTTATTTACCAATAACTACTAGTAGGACTTATTGGTAAATAACTAGGGTTATATAGTCCGCTTTAAGCTACCGTTATGAGCTACTTAATAAGAGGGATGAACCACCAAGTAGGATACTTCATGTTTTTCACCAGTTTGTACCCTCTGGTAAACATGCAAAAAGCGAGCTATTGAACATGGCCCAGTCGAAATAGTTGATGAATTCCCATTAATAGCATGGTGGATCTTTCCATATAAATCACCATTTCCCAATGGTTTTCCCATGGTTTTCCCATTCAAAATGGTGGATTTTGTGGATCTTTCCATCGTTTTTTCATGAAAATCCCAGGCCGGGTACTTTTTTTGTGGTACCCTTCAGGTCATCGTTTACCACAAATTCTGACTCATGGGACTCAGAGCTACGCAGAGTCAGGTTTTGTTTTGAGTACCCGATCGCAAAAGTCCTCTTTATCACTCCCAAAATCCAGATTTTTTAATGTACTCTAAACTGGTTCATCATCTAAATCCATTGGTTAGTCATCCTAAATTGGATGTCATAAACCCCCATGAATTGGTTAACAAAACCAGCAGAAATCGCAGGTGGAGGATGGCGAGACGGACGAGGAGAAGGAACTGGCCGAGGCCAAAGGCAATGAGCTTTTGGCACCTCGCTGTCGAAGATCCATCTGTGGCCATTTCCAGTGGATCATTTATGATATAAGGATATATATATATATATGATGATGATTATAGTATATAATGCCACTATAGTATATAATGCCACTATTTATGATTATAATATATAATGCCAACCCTGGATTAATAACCCATAGGCTGTTTAATTGAGGGGATACCATTTAAGTACCCCCCCTATCATTTATGATATAAGGATACAATATTTCCAGTAAATTTCATTTCACACCCTTGTTTTGTTGAAATCCATCTGATAAGATTCCTGATAAAACTCCTTCTGTTCTTGCTTCAATCACATGTTTCCAATTACGGTTCACATATGATTGCATCACTCAAAAATTCCATTTTGAATCATCATTTTCCAGGATCAAACGTCAGAAACCGATCGTTTTCACAGTTCGCTATTGAACATGGCCATAAAAAGTTCGTTGATTTACCTATTAAAAATGATGATTTTCCAGTTCGCTATTTTAGTCTACCACAGGCTATCAAACATCCGAAAATCATCATTTTCTGGATGACACGTCAGAAAACCCATGATAAAATCTGGGTTTGTCTGAACATATGGTACTTCTAAATCAATTGGTTAATCATCATGTTCCCGCCTTTTTAATGGATTTAGAAGTTTCATGGGATATCTAAAATAGGTTAATCAGTTGATCATCATTGTTCACCATGGTACCATCATTGGTAAATTGGTCAATCATCTCAATCCATTGGTTAGTCATCTAATCCATTGGTTAGTCATCATCCCTATTAACATGGATTTAAACCATGATGAACCAATTTACCAATGATTACCTTCTGGTAAACTTTCACATAACGGAAAATCACCTTCTTTAATGGGTAAATCAACTATTTCTAAATGGCAATTTTCAATAGCTTTCTGTATGTTTACCAGAGGGTATATCCTATTGATATCCCATTGAATCACAATCATTAGTCCCATTAAATCATTATAAATCCCATTGAACATCATTAAATCCCATCAAATCCCAGTTATGTTAGTTTACCAGGCCGGGTAACCAATGGATTTTCCAATGGTGTTTTTACATGTTTTTCCAATGGTGATCAGCTCCCAGGTGCAGCAAGGCCAGGAGCAGTTAGCTCGCTCCGTAGAGCTGCAGCAGGAACAGATGCCGGAGCTCTTGCAACGCATCAGGAGGGGTGAGATTCACGATGGAGATGTACTAATAATAATAGAGGGATATTTACAGTATATATATATATATAGTAATATATGTACTATAGACTATAGATGTAGATATTTCATACTATACTATAGATGTAATATAATATATGTGGATATATGTGGATATATGTGGATATATGTGGATATAATGGATATAGTTGATATTGAATGAGGGAGATTTAATGAAATCATAGAATGATAATAATAGACTATCAATTCTAGATATTATGTAATAATGTATTTACTATAGATCTAGATATTATACTATACTATATATAACACTATAGATGTACAGGAGGTGTACTATACATGTAGATATGAGGGAGATTTCACAATAATTGATAATGATAGATACAGTACCAAGCTTGATTTAGTGTATCTATCAATATATTCATACAATACACTAAATATTGCGTGTACCAGGATAATAGTGTACTAAATATCGCAATATATTCATATTTTGAGTGTACCAGGATAATGGGTTCCTCCAATTTATCCTATCCCTATGATCTCATAAAATCCCAGGGAGTCTGGCAGTTATAGGTACTTACTAAGTATGGTATTATGATATTACTACCATAAATACTATATAGGTACTTATTTGGTACTAAATACTAATTTGGTACTTACTAATCCATATATAACTACCATATTGATCTTAATATCCAAAATAACCATAATAATAACGCACGGATGTATGAATAGCCAATAAGATGTGGATATCATAATCACCAATAAGAGCACGACGGGGAAATAGATATGAGGGGAGACATAAGAACAATGGTAACTATGATTGGATGCATATGATCCGAGAACAATAGTAGTAATAATAATAGATAAGAGCCAATCATTGGGAACATAATCGTAATTATGGAAGATGAATGGACGGAGATTGGATGGTGAAAAAATCATTTCATACCATTCCAAAGTAGGTCGGTGAATAATCCCAATAGAATAATTGGATATATCACCAATGATTAGTGATATTTCACTAACCTACTAAACTCACCAATGGTTAGTGGTATTTCACCCAGCTTTATATCGAATCCTATTAGAATCCTATATTGCTGACCAAAAATATGTGAAGTCATCATGGTATTTCCAATGAAGCAACATCAAAACGGGAGATTTTCTGGAGATGGGATTGGATGGGGATGATATTTCTCATCATATCCCTGAGGATCCAATGGAATACCATGACGAATGGGATATACCCGGCCTGGTAATTTCTTACACTTTGCGAACTGGAAGCCATGGCCATAGAAATATAGTTTTTTATTGCTAAATCGTTGATTTAGCCAGCTATAAAATGGTAAATTTCTTTCCATACTTATGTAATTTGACATAGCTATGGAAAATGGCCATTTAGTTCGTTGATTTACCCAGCTAGAAAATGGTGGATATTTCCAGTTCGTTATTTGTATGTTTACTAATGGGTTTTTTGATGGGTGGGATTCGATTGGATTTCCCCAGTAATCTATGGAACTTGGAAAATCCATCAGCGAACCGGGATAAACCTCATTGCCATGTTTGATGACACCGGAGGATACATTTAGATTGAAATGTACCGGTAAACATACAAAAAGCGACATAGAACATGGCCATAGAAATACTGAGTTTTCCCATGAAACATGGTGGTTTTCCATAGTTATGTTAGTTTACCAGAGGGTACTTAGATTTAGATGTAGATTAGACGGATACCTATTATATCTATTTTCACATTAGAAACAGTATTTTTGGATACATACATACTACATATATCATATTCCATCATATTCCTATATTCCCATCATATTTGTCCATCGATATACCTTCCTGTAAACTAACATAGATGTGGAAAACCCATCATTTGTAGACAATGTTTTTAAAGAGCAACGGAAAATGTTGGCAAAAAAACATACCTCAATGGATTGGAATAGGGAAAGTCTTTAAAACCATGGTTTCCTGTAGATTTTCCCTTAAACCAATCCATTGAATAGTTGACGCCATGGGGATGCAGGAAGCGTCTGCGAGTGGCCCAGCGGAAGGTCTACTTCGCCTGCTTCACCAAGTGGCCCTGCACAGGGCAGAGGGTAGGTTACCCTCTGGTAATTTAACATAGCTATTGAAAATACCCCATTTATAGTGGATTTACCTATTCAAAATGGTGATGTTCCATAGTTATGTTAGTTTACCATAGAAAATCATGATCAACCATAGAAAATCCATAGAACATCATGATCAACCATGGATGTGGGCTGATGTGGGGGTTCCAGTTTTTTTGAGCCCCCCAAACAACCAAGAAGAGTACGATTTGAAGCCGCCCAATTCTTCACAAAGAAGTGTCTGGTTGGTGGTTTGGAACATGTTTTTTTTTTGATTTTCCATGTATTGGGAATAATAACCCAAGCTGACCAAAAGGATGGGGAAGAAACTCTATAAACTGGTTGGTGGTTTCAAACATTTTTTATTTTCCATAATATATGGGATGTCATCCTTCCCATTGACGAACTCCATCATTTTTCAAGCAAGATGGTTTTTTAACCACCAACCAGTGATGTGTACTATGTGTAATATCTATGTATTGTATTGGGAATAAGAACCCCAACTGACTTTCATATGTTTGCAGAGGGGTAGGTATACCACCAACCAGGTGTTTGTTTTGTTGCCTAAACCACCAGTTATTGTCGATGTTTCCTCTTCCGTTTCGCCACCGACAAAGTGCCAGCATTTTGCAATGGGCTTCCCAGCTTCAAAAGGCAACCGCCGACCAGGTGAGTAAAATGTGTCTCATATTACTTGATGGCCAAGGCTAATTCTTCAAAATGTTCATGGATTTTCACCAAACAATAGTTAAATTCTTCCCATTGTTTCCAGAACCTACCATAAAACGAACGCCAGATTTCGACATTTATCGACCCAATTTCCATCCCAATATCCATACAATGCGGTGCCCCCCCAGTTATAAGTTGGTTTATAAACCCCATTAACTATAGTATACTATAGTTATAAGTACCATAAACCATAGTTAGTGGAGTTATAAACCAACTTAGCTATCTAAGGGGTTCCACCTTGTAGGAAACCATTGATTTCCGGCGGGTCTGCAGGTTCGACATGTTGGATGAAGGTGAGTTGGCGATTACGGAAGTCTTGCAGGTCTTGCAGGATCTGCGATTACCACCGGCCGTGAAACCCGCTGGGCGGATTGGGGTTTTAAGGAAAAGCTCCATGGAAAATTGAGGAAAGTTTCATGGGACATATGGACAAATCTTATTGTCTATGGAAATATCATGGTAAATAAAGGGAAATACCGAAGAATCTCTCCGTTTCGCAAAGAAAAACGGATCGACATCTATTTTCCATGCAGACACATGCAGATATGGTATATTCAAGATGGACAAGAAATGGAACTTTACTTTCTGAGAAATCGAGGAGCTTGTAAAACTGCATTGAATTGAGTGAGGTTAGAACCTTTTGAGATTTTACATGCAAGAATGGGAAAACATTGGGATTTTCCCAGCTAAAAACAGGACAGTTTATGGGATTCTCCATGCCATGGCCAGGTGTGAACAATATGGAGACCATTTACAGACACACCAACTATCCAATGGGATATCTCATTTACTAATGGGATATAATCCATCATTTACTAATGAGATATAATGGGATATAAATGATGGATTTATATCATGAGATATATCTCATTGTATCCTCGACGCGATCTCCCACGTCGCCTTTGGATGGTGTCTGGTCTGACATTAGGCTTCTACCTTCCGGTGCCATCAAACATTGCTGGAAAATCCTGCATTTATAGATGTTTTTTGCCAGCTAGATACCTCCATTTTTTGGGGGATGTCCCAGCCACGTTTCATTGCCAGGGGTATATAAAAACCTTACCATGTAATCTACAAATATCCATGTAATATCATATTGGGGTATTCATGGTGATATATGGGGTATTACATGATTTACAGCTCTTTTTGTGCGCGACAGGAGTTGAAGCTTCTACCGGATTTGGATGAGGCCACCACAATCCGGCTGACAATGCGACCTCCTGGCAATCCGACCGATGGAATAGCGATGGCTTACCCTCTGGTAAACATACAAAAAGCTATTGAAAATGGCCATAGAAATAGTGGATTTACCCATTAAACATGGTAATTTCCCATACTCATGTTAGTTTACCAGAGGGTATCAAAAATGGGCTCCCATTTGGCACGGTATGGCGTTCATCCAACCAGTAAGTTGACAGGATCAAACCATACATTGCTGCTATGGCGTCATAGTTTTAATCCAAAAAATGGTTTTGGGGAAGATTTGCAGCCCCATCTCTTATCCTATCTCTCAGAATGCTATGACCCACACCTGAATACTTCGGCCATTTAGGGATACTTATTTCCAATTCCCATCATTCCAGTGACGCCTTTTATTAGTGAGGTCGTGATCAAATTGATCCAGAGATTTGGAGTAAAACCATGGCTTTCTGTATTCAATGGATTGGTTTAAGGGAAATTCTTAACCGGAAACCCATGGGTTTTTACCATCAAATTGATCCAGAGATTTGGAGTAAACCCATCACGCGACAGGCTCGGAGTGACTTTGCTCGTTGGGTTCTGAGTACCGTGAAGGGCCGCGAGAGCAAAGTTCAGTCGGTGGTTTCTTGGCGGAGAGGCGAGGAGCTCCTCACTGGCTTTGGATACGTTATATTATATATATTATATATATATTATACTATATATGCTATATATAGTATGTATAGTATATATAGTATATATAGTATATATACTATATATAGTAGAATATATATATATTACATATAACATATAACATACAGCATATATAGCAGGACAAGATACGTATTTGACCAGCAAGAGCGAGATTCAGAGGAGAGATCTCGGAGAACCACCAAGGAAAGAAGTGACTTTTTGTAGTGAAATTTTGTCAGGAAAACCTTTAAAAAGATATTCCGGCAAGAGACCCCAAACAGTGTGGGGGAGTGGGAGGATAATCTATGATAATGTTGATGATGATGATGATGATGAGAACATCCAAATTTCCCCATGCCGATCAGCTCTCAAGGCTTCGGAAGACTTGGACAAGAAGAAACGGCAAGCGGTGCCTCGTTGCCTCGTCCCTCCAGTGTTTCTGATCGCCGAATCGCCGATACAGTATAGATATGGAATGATATGGACGAGATGGACATTAGGATGTGGTGTTTAAAGATGTATATGTACATATATACATATAAACATATATACACGTCTAACTGAGTCAAAAACTTATTTTGGATTCGGCAATCAAGGCCAACCATCCAAGTCCCGCAAGAGGTCTTCATATGTGTATATGTATATGTATATAGATACTTTAGATACTATACACTTTCTACATCTACAACATCTACATACTATACTGTATGCATCAAATTTTACCATGTATACATTCATATACATATTCCACACACATATGCCACACACACATACTATATACATATGTACATTCTATGTCAGTCGCATCTATCTCATTATTGACTATACATATTATAGACATATTGGATATACATATGTCAAATACATACATATACATATACATATATATATATACATACATATGATAGATATATCTATTATAGAATTTCTACGGTATATTATCAGTGTTATTGTTTTAAATTATATTTTAACACAAAGAATGTATATATATATACATACCGCCCATAGGATCTATGTATGGTATATATGCTAACATTTGGGGTATATTCATGGGATCCATGTTACCATATATAGCAGCACCATGGATCCGTCATGGGATAGGCAACAATTTTATGGAAATTGTGGGATACACCAGTGGGAATACAATATATATATACAATATGAAATTACCTATGAAATCTCCACATGTATCCTATGTCATACCATCCCTACATCTTTTTTTTCGAGGCCAAGGCCAAAGCCAAGCTTCGCACCAGCAAGACCGGCACGGAGCGCCCGGGCTCCCGTTCCGAACGTTCCGAGCGCCCGGGCTCCCGAGAACGGCCCAGTTCACGCGAGCACGAGGCGCATGGCATGGCCGTGGTCAAAAATGGGTAAAAATGGTGATTTATTGGTGGAAAGATGTGGATCAAAAGTCTGGACGAAGGGTTTTCTACCTTCTCAATGGTATGTGCCTGTCTCAACCCTCCTCCCTGTATCAAAGGTGCTTTCTTTTTCCCCTCCTCAAAGGTCCTGGTTTCCCAACCGTAT
>Ga0126342_10003737_pt1 | contig 25459 bp, 27 predicted proteins | sample Cyp1metagenome_FD_92528 | JGI IMG/M metagenome (GOLD analysis project Ga0126342, IMG submission 92528) | Coral microbial communities from Lord Howe Island, Old Settlement Bay, Australia - Cyphastrea 1 metagenome | ecosystem: Host-associated > Invertebrates > Cnidaria > Coral ... | reverse complement strand
TGTAATGTAATGTAATGTAATGGTATTTAATGGTATGTAATGTAATGTAATGTAATGGTATGTAATGGTATGTAATGGTATGTAATGTAATGTAATGTAATGGTATGTAATGGTATGTAATGTAATGTAATGGTATGGTATGGTATGTAATGTAATGTAATGTAATGTAATGGTATGTAATGTAATGTAATGTAATGTAATGTAATGGTATGTAATGTAATGTAATGTAATATAATGTAATGTAATGTAATGTAATGGTATGTAATGTAATGTAATGTAATGTAATGTAATGTAATGGTATGTAATGTAATGTAATGTAATGGTATGTAATGTAATGTAATGTAATGGTATGGTATGTAATGTAATGTAATGTAATGGTATGGTATGTAATGTAATGTAATGTAATGTAATGGTATGGTATGTAATGTAATGTAATGTAATGTAATGGTATGTAATGTAATGTAATGTAATGTAATGTAATGGTATGTAATGGTATGTAATGTAATGTAATGGTATGGTATGTAATGTAATGTAATGTAATGGTATGGTATGTAATGTAATGTAATGGTATGGTATGTAATGTAATGTAATGTAATGGTATGGTATGTAATGTAATGTAATGTAATGGTATGGTATGTAATGTAATGTAATGTAATGTAATGTTAATGTAATGTAATGTAATGGTATGGTATGTAATGTAATGTAATGTAATGTAATGGTATGTAATGTAATGTAATGTAATGGTATGGTATGGTATGGTATGTAATGTAATGTAATGTAATGGTATGGTATGGTATGTAATGTAATGTAATGGTATGGTATGTAATGTAATGTAATGTAATGGTATGGTATGGTATGTTATGGCATGCACACCCAAACGACCAGCCGCGTCGTTGTGGGTCCCCAAATGGTACCTAGCCTTTTTTTTCGAGGCCGCTGACTCGCTGGACGAGGCTGGCTTTCCCAGCGGTTTTTTCATAGGTGGCTGGGAAATCCTTTATAAATGAAGATCTATAGCTGGGAAAATCATCTGTAAATGTGTGATTACCAGAGTCACCAGAGGCTAGAATCGGTAGAATTCCAAAGCTCTCCAGTGATTCGGAATGAGCTAAGGAACTATGGCTATCCACATTCAGCATATTTAATATGAAGTGGGGAGCGAAGGAGCTGCGAATTGAGCTTCCCAACCACATTGATAGATAGAAATGGACAGATTCAACGAAGATCCGAGGGTAATGACGGCATTGGGTCCCTATTGTGATTGCGCTCATCTCCACTAACAATACATTACATTACCATATCAAGTTCTCAATGCATTGCGAGGATTATCGCTGGATACTACATATTAATATTCTGAACAATCTACATATCATATATATAAATAACATCTATATAAAAATTCGATATTCATACCAATGTATACAATCTTTTGCCATATTTTATTTGAAATACCTTTGGAATACATCACAAGTCACCGACTGGGGTCCAGGCGCAGGGCCAACCGGCTCCGTTGCAGCGTTGCGAAGCTCAGTTGGATGGGTTCATCCCCAGCTGGTTGGGAAAAATTGGTTAAAATATGGGCTACCCCCTTATTTTAAAGAGACCTCCATGTGATTTGTTTTTCCTATTTTTTTAAAATATGTTTGAAATATGGTACCCCCAAAGATCATCCAAGTCATGGATAACTGGATAACCATGATTTAGTATTGAAAGCCATGGTGACTTGGAGTACCCCAATTTTTGGAAACCTCCATTTGGAATGACAACTGGGATATGTCTTAATAGGTTCTGGAGAGGGGTGTGAAATCATATTTTTTGAGTTCAAGATGTTTGAAGGGTCAGTACAGCCATCAGTTTTCAGCTCGGAAAAAAACAGTATGTTGTCATATCACTGGCAATGCTGCAGGCCACGTTTGCTGAGGTCTGATTAGACCTAAAGCCCTTCAAGTTCTCGACAACCTGCCGCCCATGCGTGCCCCCTGCTTTGGCTTAGCCGTTGACTCCGTTGACGCAGTTTTCAGTGGTGGGCATGGCATCAACAACCGTGGCATTTTTACCTGCGCACGGCAGGTGGCGTTTTGAAGGGAAGAAGTAGCAAGGCTGGGACTGGGGCTGGAAAGCTGGGCGGCGGTTTCCAATCTGTTTTGTTTTCAGCTCCAGTAATGATGAAATGAAAATTGTCCCAATGACAACGAATACTCTTGGCATAAAGAACTCAACCAGCAACCACATGTCAGAAGAGTATTTGGAGGTCTATTGGTCAAAATATGGGTTCGTCTCGAAATATGGCCCTGAATCCAGTTGTTTCAAAGCACAAGTTCCTTATTAAACTGGAAATGTTTGAGGTACACCTTATTTTGAGACACATTCGAACATCAAAATATTTATAAATTAAGTAAATTAGATTAGTATAGTTTTTCAAATTCATCATGTGTCCAATTATAGCGTATTGATGCGTATTGTACCCCATTTTTTGGTAGTTGACTGTTGACTCCCCAAGTTCTTGTGATTCGATCCTCCCATTTCCGGTGAAAAATCCATCCATTGCCCTGGTGCAAAGCACCACGTCAGGACGTGGCCACAGTTCCCCTGGCGGAGGCAACTTTATCACAACTTCTCCAGGCGAGAAAATTCCTTCAGAAGTACTGGGGATGATGTGGAGAATGTTCCCAGCACCATTTTTTTCTCCCCGAAATGTTGATAAACCACTGGGTTTAATGGGATTTACTGGGATATAGAAGCAACACACATGGTGATTTTATGGGACGTAATGCGGATTTAATCGAAAATCACCAGCAGTTTGGGGGAAATAATATTATTTTGCAACACATTTTGAAAAGACAATCGTTTTCCGGGTCCAATTTTTTGGACGTAGGAAGAACCATATTTACAGCAACTCCCAAGGGATAGACGAGCGGAGAAGAGCATCATCCTACTGAAATAAAAGTAACTGACTTTGCTTTTTATTGCGGGTTAGTGCAATGTGTAGAATGTGTATAGTGATTATAATGATCCAAATCCTAAAGTGATCCACATCCTAATCCACTTTAGGATGTGCATAATTTAATGTCCAGGTGCCATATGACTCCAGGTGCCATATGGGAGATATAGACATGGTGGAAACAACGAGTGAAGCCATCGCTTTCCAGGGATGGTGGCAAGAACTACCGTCTTGGGAGCGCAGGGTGGTGAGCCCAGTGCAATCCTATGGAGAAACCACTGCAGACAGCACTTTGGGAAGGCTTGATTCATCCACCAATATGTATATGTATATGTATATTGTATATATACACATTGTACATATATACATGACATCATTAATATATATTATTATAATATACATATATATATATATAAATACATATTTGATCACTGCAGCTGCGAAGAAACGACCTCCCAAGGCCAGATCGGTTTGAAGAACCAGGCTGGGGGCAGTCTTCCCACTGATGTTCTGGTGAGTCTACGACCAATATCTTCCAATGGAAAGTGTTCGGCCCAGTGTTCTTTTCCACCTAATTCAACCAGCTGAGACTTGAGAGATGTTTGGCCCAACTTCAAACTGGCAGGCGGCTTACAGCAAAAAGCTGGTTTTCGTTGCCTCCCACTGCCCTGCGGGGTACATCCTATCCCCCAGCGACCGTTGACTAATGCGCGCACTCTGCGAACGTCAGTTTGCTGCTGTACAGAAGTCGGCAAGGCCCGGCATGGCTGACATTAAACTTATTTTGAGGATTCCACTTGAACAGTGTCAGCAGCGTGTCCAAAATAGCTCAGCAAAACCATTTACTCCAGGTAAGGTGCCCAGGACACTGTTCGAGCACTCCACTGCATTTGGTCATTCGCGGCAGACCTCTCAAAGCAAAGGACAAAAGGCGCCGTTTTTCCACCCAAGGGCAACCGACTCGGCTCTGCATTGTGCAGTGGCTGGACGTTGCCTGAAGTTGCAGCTGCAAGGTCTGCAAGGTGATTTTTAGCAGTCCATGAGGATCAGCACAGCATCAAGAATACACAGCGTCCATATACTTCCCATATACTTCCCAAATAGGGTACACAATGGAAAACAAATATTGTCACGTTGAGTTTAGCAACAAATGTTTGGCCCCTAACTGGGTCAGAGGTTCTACAATTCAGAAGGCTTTGCGGCGCCTATGGCTAATTATGGCCCAGCTCCTCCTCCTTTTGCCAAATGGCAGAGACAACCTGATGGTCACTTGGAACTGGTGGAAGCATAACCAACTTGGAAATCACAAAAAAAACACACAGTTCCAGGTGAAAATTAGATAAAACAGGTGAAGTCCTGTTTTCAGTGACGGGATCCAGAGTCTCCAGAAGTGTAATTCATATTTCAGACATGATTTTTTTCAGATGACTTTCTCTTAAAGTCTTAGCCACTTGATCATCTTGATCCCGTAGTGATCTTGGCTTACTGGCCCAATTTTTTGAAGGGTGGATCATGGGCCACATCACATTTCGATACATTTCACATCAAAGTGCCGCTCTCGTGAAAGTTGGCTCTCGGATTTCCGGCTGGGACTTTGGGACGGGAGGGTGTTGCTGATGGAGAGACTGCGAGGTGAGATGGATAGTTTGCGATGCCTAATGGTCTCTAAAGAATAGAAACAGAACCATACAGAACCAAGATTATCAAGATTATCAAGATTGGAAGTGAAGATGGTGCACCATGCTGCACAGGGTTTCAGGCTTGAACATACCAACGTACCAAGATGACTCGGATGACGGTGTAGTTTTCTCTGCTGGCGGCCACCCTGCTCAAGCGATGAGCCGAAAAAACGCCATTCTCATGGCGGGATCCTCAACATTGACTGGGTATAGACTCGCACAGTGCAGTTGAAGACCTGTTTTTGTAGGATCTCCACAAGATGTTGAGCCTGGAAATAGTATCTAAGGAAGAGAATCATGAATCCTGAGTCCTCCCAAGATAAACAACGAACATATGTTGCATTCCAAAAGGGGTCCGCAAATTCTTCCTCGTTGGGGATTGCATTAAAATTGTGTTGATCAAATCCATTTAAATTATGACACCAGCTTCAACAGAGAAAGTTGATTTTAGCAAAGAAAATAGAAAAAAACAATCAACAACAGAATCACCAAAAAAACAACCCGACAGGAAGAATCACGAGAAAAATAAAATAACATAAAACAAAACACAAATAAACAAAAAAAAATCAAAACCCGGATTTTTCTCAGTCTTTGATGTTTTTTGTTGTTATTTTGTAGTTTTCTTAATTTTGGTTTTCGAATTTGTTTTTTTTCTGTTTGCTCTGGTTTTGTTTTTCTGTATATATGTAATATATATATATATATATATTATATAATATATTTATGAAACCCTATATTCTCTGTGCCGTTGGACTCATAACATTTAAATCATTTTAAATCACCATTTTGATGGGTTCCAGCCCCCATCCATGGCAAATCCCATGGCTCAGGCGGAGTTTGGCTGCGCCCTCGATATTCATGCCTGTTGGGCCTCCAGGCCCGTTGTAGCTCTAAACCTTACCTTTTGTTGCACTCTACACATCATATTGCATATAGATATATATATATATATAGATATGTATATATATATATATAGATATATGTATTCATGATTAATTCATATCACATATCTTTGTCTATACATGCAGAATACTCACAAATACTTTATCTATTCCTACGTACATACTATGATCCACCGAAATTGCCCAAGTTACACATGCTTTGACATTGACATGTTCTGCCAGTACACACAGCAGCCTCCAGGAGTTGTGGTTAGTGGCACCGGTCTGCAATTGGCACCGCAAGGCGTTTGGCCGTGCCCTCAGAGGGTGCTGGATCCTATAGTCTGAAACGCTGATTTTTCGCTTGTGGGATGCGAAGCACGGCAAAACAGTGCCGACATGTCCGCTAGCCAAGCAGACCCTGGCCACAAACCGCTGCCCGAAATAGCCTGGGCAACAGCCATTGACGCCTCAACACCTGTTGAAATCAGCTCCCATGAAAAACTCAACTGTTGAGACTGGTGTCCCCGTGTCCCCTAGTTGTTCTGTCAATGGTAGTCGTTCTCCCTTAACTGGAGCTAGGAAGAAGATCTTGCGGCCGGTTGCTCCGCACTATGATGACAAGACCCATCTCAGGACGTGCCGAAAAAAAAAATCATCCACGGCCTGTTGGAGATAGTGTGCCCTGTTGAAGAATGCATTGAACTCAATATGATCACTCACAGATTAGTTGGGGATGCCCATCAGGATGACATTTTATGACCATCTTTGTTGGGTGTCTGCTAGGGATCAACCTGAAGGCAGCTTCATCAGAGATGTGGAACATGCCTTTCTACCCTCTTTTAGTAGAAAACCAATTTGAACATTTTGGACCTCCTGTCAAACTCGTCAGTTGATGTTAGTTCCAATGGAACTGATCAGCGACAACACCGATTTAAGCGATGCCGGCAGCGATGCCGGCATCGCAGGGTCCTTGGAGCATCATCGGCGGTTGAATCACCAGGCCACTGATGCTGCGGGGCGGCGACTGTCTGCGATTTGCATTGCATCATATTGCACCAGAGTGCATCATAGTGCATCTTTTCCGTTCTTTTGCGTTCTTTTCCTGGGTCCACTTGTGATTATGCAGTTTGTTTGCTTGCCATTGTGAAGATTTGAGGTATGAAAGAGGGCATTTTGAGAGTGGCGATGCAAGCAATCCTTGCCTTTTAAGTTTTTTTTTTTTCGAGCACCGATGTGTAGCTGGTGGTGTTGCAAGGCTCAAATTGCTTGGTGTCTTTTTGCTGTGCCTGTCCCCAAAGGTCTTTTTGTGCCAAGATGGGAGGCAAGCCGGAGGTGACGGTCTTCTTTGAGCCAGAGACACACACAGTATGCTCCGTAGTGAGAGACCCCAACAGCCGCAAAGTGGCCGTGGTCGATTCAGTGATGGGCTTTGACTTTTCATCTGGAAGCACGAGCACAGAACATGCAGATTCAGTGATTGACTTCATTCAGAAGAATGCTTTGGAGGTGCAATGGATTCTTGAAACTCACGCGCATGCGGATCACCTCTCAGCGGCTCCTTATATCCAGGAGAAGTTGGGTGGTAAGATTGCCATTGGTGAACATATTCGCCATGTTCAGGATGTGTTTGCGGGCGTCTTCAACCTGGGGCCTGACTTCCAAAAGGATGGATCTCAGTTCGACCAGCTCTTTGCCGATGGTGAGACCTTTCAAATTGGTGAGTTGAGTGCTAGCGTGATGTACACACCTGGTCACACACCGGCTTGCGTATGTTACCTGGTGGGCGATGCCCTCTTTACAGGTGACACCCTTTTCATGCCGGACTATGGCACAGCTCGCTGCGACTTTCCAGGGGGATCTTCCACCAAGCTCTATGAGTCCATTCAGAAGATCATGACGCTTCCAGATGAGACTCGCGTCTTCGTGGGCCACGATTACCTTCCGAAAGATGGCAGGAAAGAGTTTGCTTGGGAGACCACAATTGGAGATGAAAAGAAGAGCAACATCCACATTGGTGGAGGAAAGTCTGCAGAGGAGTTTTGCCAAATGCGCGACACTCGCGATGCACAGTTGGCAGTCCCAAAGTTGATTGTTCCCTCAGTCCAAGTGAACATCCGTGCAGGGCGGTTTCCAGAACCAGATGCCAACGGACATGTGGCCTTGTCATTGCCTATCAATAAGATCAGCAACACGGGCAGCCTAAATCCATAAGTCCCTGGACTTTGGCTTCAGGTAATTTGATTCCGAATGATTTCAAGGTGTCGCCCCGATGCGAGACTACATGCTTTGACATGTCAGTCGTCCAAATCGAAAGTGCAAGGAGAAAAGAGGCACCTCAATGCACCGCACCATAATATACATATATATATAATATATAATATACATATATATATATAATATATAATATATATATATGATAGAGATAGATATAGTATATGAAGGTATATGATATAACATGAACTGCCAGGATGGACAGAAACAGATAAGACGAAACGAACACTTCTTGAAACTTTCAGACTTCAAGATCAAACAACATTAGAACATGTCCGAACCAAGCAGCCTGCGTACCCACCGTGACAGGTGGCCCTCAAGATATTCAAGCTGATAGCAGGCTGCGGTCTCAGGATACCTGTCCCCAATCTGCGAAGCGGAGGACGAGTCCAGTGTTGCAATGCCAAGATTTTGTTTGAAAACCATTGTCTTTACACCAACAAGTATACACAGACACACACACACAGACACGGTGACACAGTGTGTGTTTGGTAGCGTGTGTCTACATCATTCCGGGTCCCTTTTGCTGAGGCCTGCAGCAGGAGAAGCAAAGGCCAGCTGGGCGACGGTAGGACGTTGCAGCAGAGGGATGTAGCCAACGGGTAAAGAGTGGTAAAGATGTCATGAGAATCTCAGGGGATAAAAATTTGAAAGTGCCAGCAATGACAAGCATGGATGTTTCATGTCTCATTCTGTGGAAGAGTAAATGGGCTAAGCCCCAGTCTTTGAACGGACCTGTTGACGAAATCCTGCTTTTGAACTCATCAGCAAGGTGCAGTCATATCCAAGTGTGCTGAAATGCGCTCCGGAATATGTTCGCACTCCCTGGCAAGGTCAGTGCTCATGCGAAGGTTCCTGAACTCAGGTGTGAGAACGCGAGTTTCACTTCCAATTAAGGTCAGAAGTCAGAAGTCTCTTTGCATGCCGGCAATGATGTTTTTTTTTTCACAATAAGCATGTGTCAAATTGACCTTGAACCATATGTGGAGAATCCGTCTATAGAGACATATAGAGACAATAATACCCATTGTAAGGACATTATGGGATGGATGACCATGAACCATATACATCATTAATCATCATTATACATCCATATACCATGTTTAGACCCTAGACATATGAAAGAGATCTCCAATTGCCAACGTCAGAGAACGCCGAAGTTTGGAGATGGGATGGCCAGGCAGCCTAAGACTAGCCGGGAAAATCTGAAGAGAGCTGCGAAAGGCCAAAGTTGGAGTCAGCAGCCATCAGTGGATGGGATATGATGGGATTGGTATTTGCATGTATTTGCACTGATTGCACCCTTAAAATTTGCAAGTCGCACCGTAAATCTCTTGGCTGATTGAAGTTAGACATAGACGCTGGTTCCTGGTGGAACAGTCAATTTGAGCATGACTCATTTTGACTCCACAGGGATTTTTGAAGCGATGCAAGTTTGCAACGCGGCCAGTTGAGCACATTGTACTCGTATCTGTTTCTTTTCGATTCTTAAACTGCTGCACTTGACCCTGGCAGGCTAAAGATTGATCAATGATCCATGTTATGATATCCCATATCACCACAACGAACACAGGAGTCTGGATTGAACCACAGCAATTTTCTAGCAAAATCATCCAAGCCATTCAGATGGCACGTGTATGGCTGCAGGCTCCAATGAGCGGCCGAGCAGTCAAGACGCATCTCCCAGGCTCGGACCATAGCAGCCATGGCTTCTGACAGATTTCTCCGAAGAAAACATGGTTTTTTAAAACGACTTCCCAGGGCACTGGTGAATTATTTTCCCATATTTTCCCATACTTTACTTGTTAAATTTGTTAAGATTGCCATAAATTGAAGTAATTTCCCCATTTTCAGGCAGCCTCTGGATGGTAGGTGCCAGGATTAGACCCGCGTGCAGCGAAGCTAAACACAGTCACACTGGGGGTGGGATAAATTCATCGGGAGGTTTCAGCATTGCCATGAAAGTTCCGCGTCCTGTATTAGAACATATACATACTGTGGATGGAAGAAATCCTGCACCACCTTGGTTGAAACCCTATAAAGAATGGGATAAACTAGCAATCAACTGGTGCATGATTTCTTCCATCCACAGTATTTCGAATTGAATGTAACTAATGATCTTTGATGACTTTAACACAAATGATGGTTTATATATATTAGATATATTCATTTTCAGGTTGATGATCACTGAATGACAACTAATGTCATAACTCTTCCCGGATAGCACCCGTTCCATTCTGTTCCAATCCCCATGTTTCCTGGTTTAGTAGTGGATCGGTTCATGAATCGGGATCCTACAATCATGGGGGGGACTACTGTAGTATTTAAAAAATAATATGTTGATATCATATGTTAATATATGTTAATATATGTTAGTTAATATCATATTGGCATATATTCGCTGTATGACTGTATGAATCCCCAAGTCATGATGATTAAAGCATGTTAAAGCACCATTTTGGAATATTTTTGATGCTTATCCCCCGTGTTAACATAGGGAGATGGGGTTGATTTCTACTGCCGAGAGCTGATGTCATGTATGATTTCGATCGAAGGCTGAGGCTTCCTGAGACCAAAGCAGAGGCGGTGGCTGATGGGATAGGTGAGGGGCAAACAAATCAGCATATTATGTTATATATATACAATGTTATATACTATATATATATACATATATATATGTATATAGTATATGATCCACATGGTACTTGTACAATTGTATAGACATACCCGTTTGACACAGTCAAAATGTATATAGAGGTTTTTATTATGTACTATAGAGAGGCCAGTACACACATATGTCCTTAAGAGGCCAGGGCAGCTGCACAGGAATGTCGTGCAAGAAGCATCGTCCCTGGCTGGTTTGGAGGCTTCGAATCTCGTCGCCAGTATGTTGGAACCAGAAGTAGACATAGGCTATGAAAAGATGGTGGAAAGATGTTGGACAATTTTTTTCATGTTGGTTCTGTTTTCGAAAATTGATGGTTCAGGTCTTGCAAAGTCACCATGCTGCGAAAGTCGTCTTTTGTCGCGTTCAGTTGAGCTCAGTTGCAGTGCGCCTGTGTCCTGTTGAGGTTTAGCATCTTCCAGTCGAAACGAGACGGAAGGGGAGATGAATTTGTTGGCTTCGGTTGGGGCACCTGGCATCAGACCAGGATTCCAACAAGAACAGGGCGTCAACGTGAATGAACCAACCAAACTGGGGAATATGTTATGATATGTTTCTCAGTCCTCGGTCCTCACCATGTTTACAAGGTCTTTGCCGGTCGGCCGCCTGGTGCTCAGATTTTGCAAAGTTCAGAAACCATGAAAAACCACTAATCACTGATGATGTACTCATCAAAATTGGGCTACATCTCCCTTTTTTGCATCCAGAAATCACCATTTGCATCCATTTTTCAGGCTTTCCCTTCAAAGTCAGGTGGAAAACATTGACACTGTGAACAGGCCCGTGGTCTTTTTCGACTACGATCCCCGATGCAACGCTGCTCCACGGGACTACAGCAGGCATGGGCGCTGTCTCCAGACATCTCCAGACATATGGAAAAATAGGTTTCTGGGCAGACCTGGGTGATTTTGTCATATGAACGGTGGAAAACTTTGACCCACTATGATTTAGAGAGTTTCTGATGATTTTCTGAGTACCAGTTGAGCAAATGACAAGTGAGGCGGGCTACAAGGCTCCATCGTTAGGATTTATGGTTTCAACTGGGACTGCAAGTCTAGAAATTGGCTGTATGACTGGGCTTTGAAGAAATCAAGAACTGAAACGAGCAGAAGTTTGTTTGTCAAGTTCTGCAGACTTCAAGAAATGGAACGTGTCCATATCTCCCTCAATTTTCGAATGGCCAGAACTAGCTCCATGATTTCCCACAATTTCCTACGATTTCCCATAATTGCCCCATCAATGGGAGCCAGCACGCATGCTGCAACTGCGTCAGACTTCTGGACAGAGCAGAAGTGCAGTCAATGGGCATCTCTTCTTTGCCTCAGAACCGTGTCGGCAAAAATGGCTACTGGTTATTTTGTTCCAAATATGTTCAATATATTATTGGAATATTACTGGAGTAACTTGTACTTTCTTTTGCATACACAACGTCTATCAAATTCTCGAATCAGGAAAATCAGGAAACTGGGTCTAGACAATAGTGATGATGCTCACTTGAAGACAGACGAGACACAGGTGTACAGGCGTATTTACCGACGAAACACGTTCTAAATCAATTGTTTTCTGTTTTTTTTTGAAGACACTAAGATCTACTTTGTTTCTGCAGTTTTTTTTGGTTGGGCTCAGGATGTTCTTTTGCCTTCAGATCACTCGAGATGTTCACGAGTGCCCCGTTTGGGGCCATGGATCATCAATCCATCCTCTGTTGATATTGGGAAGGGGTTACTCTTGGAAGTGAGTAAGAGATAGTAAGAGCAGCAAAAGAGCCAAAGAGCAGCATCCCCAAGGATATCCTGGGCAGGTACAATGCTGTTGTCAATACCTTCAAGCAGGAAGCCTCAGGAAGCTGACGGTTTTTCTTTTCTTTGTTTCAACCACCCAGAACTTGTGTAAACTGTCAACCGGAGATCAAGAACTCCTGGTGGATTTTTATTGGGGATATGCCCAAAACAATCCAAAACAGTGATGCTTTGCTTCTAAACCAACCGTCTCCCCTTATGATCAGCCCATTTCGGTGACATCTTGCAGCATCTGTGAAGCCCGGAGGTTCGCAGGCTTCGAGCGAGTGAATGCGGACTCGCCCAAGTTTGCCATCTATTGGGGCCTCGGGCTCAGGTAAAAGTCTGGGGCGGAACTGTGCATATTCGTCAGCAGATATGATAGATATGTGCATTCTTTGAGATTATGATAGATTTTGCATTCTGTATAGATATGTATAGATGAACTACGCTGGTGGTATCTGGTGGTTATAAACTGGTGATTATGATTAGTTCAACTTCTATGCTGGTACTGATGGAAGAACTATCCATTGTCACACCAACTGCAAGAGGGACACAGTTCCATGCTTGGATTGTCCGGCTCCGGCTCGAGAGAGGGGGTGTTTTGCTAGGAATCCTTTTTGCCATTGGGTTTGTCTGAAAATAGGATATAGCATGATATAGCTCCCAAATAACAACTTGAATTTATCAGAACATGATGATAAACATTGATAAACCATCGGATTTAGTGTTTTTTTTCAACATTTTCTGACACACCTCATTCCATCAACAGAACATCAATTTCCCAATCCCCCGCGACGCGACGTTTTCCCAGGACCTCATCCAGCACCTGAGATGTTGGGCCACGCAGACGTGAGAACTGGATGATAACTGGATGATTTTTTGGTGCCTAATATCCCATGACGGATCCATGGTGCTGGTATATGTATGCTAACATAAAGGGGGTATATTGATGGTAAATGTATGTAAATGTTACCATATATAGCATACATGGATCCTATGGGTATGGAATAATGGATGAATAATGGGACTATATTAGGGAAGATCTTTGGAAAGCAGATGCGATTTTTTTGCTTCTGTCTCTTCCCTCTCCCTCACTCTAATATGTTCGAATAAAAATATTTCGATGTATTTCGTTTATTTATGATATACACACACTGTACGTATACAATTGTATATGTATATATATATATATATACATGATTATATATGTAAACAGCCAGACAGAATAAGAATCGGTTCCGTTTCTGTGTCAGACGTTGGATGTTGTTTTTTCTCCGCAAGGCTCCGGGGTTTCAATCCCTTCCAGCGAGCCAACCATTTCCCGGGTTCTTGGCAGTTGGGGCGGAAGGCGCCACTGCTGGTGAGGGTGGCGATTTGATGACTTTGTCACTTTGGTTGTTTCAATAGGAAAGGGTCAAAGTTTACAGTTATAATAGATTATATCCTCCGGTAATTCAACATGGCTATGGAAAATGACCCAGTTATAGAAAAAATACCTATTGTATAGAAGATATAACAGCATGATGATTTTCCATAGCTATGTTGAATTACCAGAGGGTTTAACAGTGTGTCTTGATGCGTTTTGAGTCCTTACGATACTAATGACCACTGATTTTGGAATATTTTGGGTGTAGTCCTGACAGAGCAATGAGACTGAGACTGGTAAGTCTCGTGGTCGGCTAGGACCTTCTGGGCAAGAACATTTACAGGACCTTGTGGGAGCTTCCACTGTTTCCATGGGCGAGCGCGCAGTTAGATGATTTTTAGATATGGAGCAAGTAGAGAACAGTTGAACCATTGATGATGTTATTTCACTTATATTGTAGCAGTGATTGTTGATGATTGATGATTGATGATGAGCAGTGATTGATGATTTTCTGAAGCAAAAGGTTGCTGTGTCGATGTCTCCGAATGGCAGATGACAGGATGAAACGGCAGTTTGCCAAGGACTATAACATTTTGTCGGATCCCCGGAGACCTTCAACTGACGGAGTGGACGAGTCGTGATGTCGCAGGGGGTGCTCCATGATCTCCATGACATCAGCTGGAATGTTCCGTTGGCACACGGCAGGGTAGATGTTCCTTTTGAGGGATATGACCGGGATATGTGTGGATATTTCAGATATGATTTACTGGTTGGTGGTTTCAAATTTTTTTTATTTTCCATAATATATGGGATAATCCCTCCCATTGACTATTTTTTTTCAAGAGGCTTAAAACCACCAACCAGTTTAAGATGTAACCGATATAACCTCTGGTTGTAGGAGCTGACCCCCCGGTGTCATGTCACAGAGATCCAGATGCCTTTGGGGGAGATGGTATGATCGACACCAAAGAGCTTGGCATTGATGATGATGATGATGATGATGACTATTGTTGCTGAGATTAATTGTTGTTAGCTGTTCTTACTTCTTCATTTTCTTCTTCTTCTTCTTCTTCTTGTTGTCCTTGTCCTTGTTCTTCTTGTCCTTGTTCTTGTTCCTGTTCTTGCTGCTGTTGTTGTCGTTGTTATTGTTGTGGTGCCATGCTTGTTCTGATGTGAGGTGCACTTGCCCAAATTTGCCCAACAGGCGTGACTCATTGGTTTGTTGCTTCAGCTGGCATCGCTTAGGCCTTCGGGCTTCACGTTGCCGGAAGAAAGCGCAGCCTGGAACCAGGTGCCGGGCATGGCGTTGTCTGATGCCGCCAATTCCAATGGATTCATTGCCGCATAACCCATTTTTTGATATACCAAAATGACACATGGAAAAAACCACCATCTGAATCCCATGAATCGATATATCGAGAGTATATAGATGTTTCTTGTTATTTTGTTGGCAGCGGAAGGCTGATCCAATGATTTGGGTTATAAAATCCAATCCACCATTGGTCGATCCAAATCTGAGGCGAGAGAGAAGAATCCCAATTTCTTGTGGATCTGGAAACCCATCAACCTGAGTTTCTTGGCTGCAAATTGTCATCGATGTCATCGATGTCATCGTCTTTTTCGCTGGAAGATGTGGCTATCCAAGCAGGTTGCGGCAAAGGCATCCGCTGGGGCCTTGGTTTCTGGGGATGTGATAGCTATCATCAGTCAGAGTCCCTTTCATCGCATATTATGGCATTCTTTTTGAAGGATTCCAAGTGATCAACACAAAAAAAACATGACATCTTAGCAACCCCCAAAAAGATAAAGAAAAGTCAATTGTCACCAGACTGTCACCATTTTATTCTATTTTAGGATCGGATTTTGCCTCTCTATCTTTTTTGGGAGTTGCTGAGTCATAAACCAGCTGTCCATGTTTGAGGCCTCTTTGGATCTTGGATTCCACCTGGTGTTGAGAGGAAAATCTTGCAAAGGCCAGGAGCTGGTGGAGCTGGTGGAGCTGGTGGAATCACCAAAGAGCTTCCCCTTTGGTAATTCTGAGGGAGAATCAGCTTTCCTAATTTTCCAATACAAGCTTTGAGATGCAAGTATATCAAAGATTATCAAAGTATCGATCACACAGGCTGCCACAGGCTCAACATGTTCAGATCGGATCGGATCTCGGTGTCGCCCAGCCCAGCAGCCCAGCAGGGCTGGCATTGTACAGCGCTACATCGACCGTCCGTCGGGTGTCCCAAGTAGTTCGAGGATTTCGAGGCTCCAGCGGCTCAGTACTGGTCTTTCTTGACATTTTTGGGGGGAATTTCATGGACAGATGATGGACAGATGATTGATGCTTTAAGGCCGTACGGCCACATCGCAAGGCCGTATTACGGCCACTTTGCGAGGTTGTTGATCAATGGCTTCAAGTTCGATCTACGACTCTATGTTGTTGCACCTTGGATTGGTCTTAGCAGCTATAGCACAACAAAGATCATGTCCAGGGGATTGGCAAGGCTTCGGCCAGGGCTTAATACGCACCTTTTCCCATGAGTTTTCGGTGATCTTTGACCCATCGTTCTGAGGTCACATCCTTCGATCCCTTGAAGGTGCGCTTGATTTGCTGAAACTGTTGGGCGTTTGTGGGAAAGATTCCATTTGTGGGAAAGTATGGGAAAGTAAAATGCTTTCTTCATCAGGATAGCACGGGATCCAACTTCCGATGTGGAAAAGCGGCCTGTGGATCTTTGTGGCACATCTTCCATCATCTCTTTTTGGTGTCATAGATCGACAGTGTCCGGCCCTGGGGCACTGCACGTTTTGTTATGTTTTGTTCTTTGCAACTCGAACTTAATCCTACGATAGTCTATCATAGTATGTTTTATCTTCTCCTGAGTCACAGAAGTTGTAAGACAATATGCCACAATCCATCTGCAGCTAGCCTCTGCTGCGTCTGAAATGATAGCTCCATCCGCTGCTTGCATTTCATTGATCATAATATAGCCCTTTGTTGAATTCCTGGGAACATTTTACAACCATTCCCCCTATTTTCAAGCCCTTATGGTCGCAGTCATGGGACTGCTCATGACTGCTGATTTCTCAAACTACTGGGCTCCTGGACGCTGCATCCCAATCTGGTGGTGTGTCAGAACATCGGGTATGTACTCCCAATTATATCATGACATGATCTTGAGAAAATGATGAGTCACCAGTGGATGCCAGTGGATGCCAGTGGGTGGAATGGGGTACCCCATTTCCAGTTCCCACCCCAAAAACGAAATTCCATATTGTCGGCTGGGTCTGGCTGAGGTCTACATCAATAGCGAAGGCCTGGTACGACTGGCCACCCAAAAGTACCAGTGCTCTCCAGATAGCTCGACGCTAAGGGCGGCCTGGGCCTGGCCAGGGCCAGTTGAGGACAGGGTTAGGAGCCTGGATGGATAGAAATCACCAATAATTAGCAAACATAAGGATATAACTTGATATAACCAGCTAATATAACTACTGGGTAAACCGACTGGATGGATGGTCATGGTCTAGTACAAACTAATCTTTTGTTATCAATTGATACATACCTAAGATGCAACAGGTACCACCAACCAACTATTTTTTGTTTTTTTTTTGCAGGGATCTAAGGTTGGCCATGGTATTTGGTCCTAGTGATCGGGGAACCGTTGGTCGATCCTTGCTGAGTTGGTTCAACATCCCAGGTCTGGACGAACGGACGATGCATTTGACCAACTATTCTGTGAACAAACACGCTGCATGTTCGGGCGCCCGGGGACTGGATGGAGATGGGATGAATTTCCTGGAACAAGCTCCACAGTTGTGCTTTGCAAGCAGGTTTTTCAGGTTCGATATTGTTTCGATGCTGTTTGGGATCCCTGAAGTGACTAATGTTTTTCAGGACAAGTTGAAACAAGCAACCGCATCAAAAATCTCTACTAAAATATCCTGTAGGTGCGACGGACCATCCATTATTCAAATCCTTTGTGATCCATTTCCTTCCAGTTGCTTTGGTGTTGGGGAGCTGCACGGGCATCCCGGGCTAAGGCTACAAGCAAAACTTGGATAGCAGGGCGAAGGGTCAGGAAGGCCGTGGAAGCAAGGCGAGTCGTTGCCCGAAGAGCCTTTGCTGTGATTGGTGAAGAAGGGTCAGGGAGACACTCAGTTTCTACATGTTTCTACTGGATGTTTAAGGTTCTCCATCATTATTCCATCATATTCGCGCCTCATCAGCCTGGGGAATAGGCAGAAGATCTGGAGGGTGAAGGTGAAGAGGCCGTTTGATGGGAAGCGGATGGGACGATGGAAATCCATCCATTTGACTTATGCATTTTAGATTTAGATGTATACAGTCTATAGTCTATAGTGACAATATGTGACAATATACAAAACACATACTATGTAGATAACTAGCCAAGATAGTTTTTGAATGTTTTTGCCTGTTTTTGAGCATGAAGCCCATGGCTATGGTACACCACACATTGTATAGTGAAGCAGCTCAGATTGCCCCTTGTTCTGAAAACACATAGGCTGATGATGGCGACATGGGCGATGACAATGAAGACCAGGAGGAGATGGGAATGAAATCGACACAGATGGGATTCCAAACATACCTAGACAAGGAGTGCTCTTTTCATACTTGAGAGCACGTTCTTTTAATGAGGCATGAATGCACATTGCGCCTAAATCAGAATGGGTAGCACTTTCTTCGTGCTACCCAGTGAAGTGCCCATAGTTAGATCGCAGGAAGCGAATATGGGAGAGTCATCCAAATGGTCTTTGAGGTGTGGAAAGTGTGGAAAGTGTGGAAAGCTCTACCGGAGATTCCTCCATGATCTGCATGATATATTGGAAGCACCTTGACATGGCTGTTATGACCTGGTGAAATCTTTGGCCCTGTTTGAACTCGGGAATGTCAGCAGGCAGTTGGAAGAATATCTTACAGCGCAAGGCAGCGGTTTTTTTCTTTCCTGTCATCAGGGGCCCAGGGGTCATTTTTGGAGGAAATGGGTGAAAATTGGTGTACCCCGCAACTGATGGCCATTAAACACCACGGACAATGATGATTCACCGGTGGATTTAGGATGATTTAGGGGTTTCCCATGGTTTTTCCTCAAGAATTTGAGACATTTGAGACAAATTCAACTGATGATGGCCTTTGCAATTTCCCTTCGCTGGGCACCTGAAAAATCCCAGGGGTGGACTACGGCGAGCTGATGTCGCGCATCGAGGATGTCATCATCAAAACGCTCATCGCAGCGGAGCCATCGCCTCGGCAACCCATGGTACCACAAGCCATGCCCCATGAAGCGCTGTTAATCTATGGTTAATCTATGGTATATCTATGGTTTATCTATGGTTAATCTCTGATCTTCAAATGGAAACCCCAAAAATGATGATCTCAAAATTGGATCCAAAGTTGAGGCCACAAATCGTCAATACCTGGCATCAGGCAGGGGACCTGACCTGGGTGCAGCAAGAGTTTCCGGATTGATTTCCTTAGTGGTTCATGTTCAAGTCGGTAGGTATATCATCCCACTACTATCCCACCAGTATCCAATTCTTATCCCATTTTTTTTTGTCGGATAACAAAGCCCATCTATCTCATAAAAAACCGTATCTCATTGATTATAATATATATATCATTATATATCCAATTATTGACCATAATAAAAGCCCATGATATCATCATAAAAGCTGCCACTTCCAGCCTCGGGGATCAGGGAGCCAACTTCTCAACTGCGAGCCCAACGCCCATACAGCAGGTCTGGGACACCATCCACGGTTTTGAAAACCTCATTGCCCTCATTAAAATGATCATTTTGTTGGGCACCATGGCACATCATGGCACATCATGGCACCATTTTCTGGGCAAAAATCTGATTGATCTTAGGATGACCTTTTTTTCTCACGAGGAGACCCGTTGAATACGATGAACACTTGATGTGTTTTGAGCCGTTGAAGCTTCTGGGTCCGGGCTGAAGGTGACCCCAAACCAGACCTGCTTTGAGATCTACGGTCTGGACCTCTGGTGTCGACCTTCTGACATGGCGAGTTAGTTACTGTACACTACTTTTTCTCAGATGGACAGTTGTCTAGAAAACTTAAGCGGTGCAAGAGTGGTTGCCAAGTTGAGATTTGTGCAGCAGCTACACGTGCAACATCATTCTGGATGGCGCAGCAATTTAACCATGGTTCAATCGGCCAAAGTATGTATCAGAAGGTTCATGACCCATTTGGGCGTGGCATGGGTCCGAATATCAAACCGTCCCTCCAACCCGCAGATGAGTGATGATGATCTAGTTTAAGACCAGCCACCCACATGTTTGATTAATTTCTGTCAAAACAACCCATGAATCCATACCTTTATTGGTTCAAATCTGTTTAATCGGTTTATAACATTTTTAACATCCATCTTCTGTTGCTTAAACCATCTTTTGTCCCAGACGACGTTGGAGGTTTCGATGTGATGGTGGATGATGAGTTGCAGTAGCTGCCCCAGCTCAAGCCCAAATGGGGCTTTCATGGGTTTTCCGTAAAATGGGGGATCCCCAATGGCTGGATGGTTTATAATATATTATAATGGAAAAGCCATGAAAATAACATGTATGATTTATGATTTAGGGGTAGCCCCAGTTTAGGACACCTTCGAATGTATACATGAGTCTTAAATGTAAATCTGTATATGTGTATAGCCATGTTGCAACCAAAGTTAGAGGGGTTAGAGGGGATGTTACCCCGTTCATTTTCTAAGTCACTATCTTATATTCGTGGAGTTTGTCAAGTTGTTTCTGAAGTCATGAAGCAACCTCCACGGTCCATCATTTTATTGGTGCGCCTCCAAGGCCATGGCTGCTGGAAGTCAACGTTTTTCCGTGCGGCTGCCTATTTTGTGGCCACTAAGTAGTCACTATAGTCCTGCGATGGCCCTGCTATGGCCCTGCAGCTGGCAGGTCACTTTCGTCCTCATCCCCCTATGACAAGCGCGTGAAGACACAGCTGATCGCGGATGTGTCAGGGAGTCCCAGACAATCCCAGAGATTCAGCAACCGTGTCTTGAAAGTCGTTGGATAAAGAGGTGATCATCTCTAATCCTTGGAAGTGTAAAGAATCTGCTATGAAGAATCGAGCTTGTCAAGCTTCTGTATGCCTCCTTGCTTAACTACAAGTTGTGAATCGTTTCTTCCTGCATCACTGAGCCATTCAAGACTCTCTTCGACATGTTTCCACCAGTTTTAGGTTCACTTTGATTGGTCTAATGCCCTACGACCACGACGTGGTAGACAAAGCCTGCAAGGCTGTGTTGTGGCTATTCTCGGAGCAGGGCAAGTAGTTTGTAATCTAATCTATTTGCCATCTTTTTAAAGTGGATCACAAGGACTAGTGACTTCCCTCCTATTTGTCAGGTGGTAAGCTCACTCACCCAGCAGAATCACTGCCAAATGCCGTGGAAAGGCGATCTGCAAACATATTATTGTCATTCACCTGTGTTGGAACCGGAATCATGAGGACCGTTGTGACTCTGGTGGTGAAGATGTGGAACTGGTTTTACATTTTACACATTTCTTGGGGCCCTTCAGTGCTTGGCTTAACTACCCTTGGGACCCCTTTGGTTTCCCCAACGATCAGAAACACATAGAAACACCGTGCTGGCCGCTGCGCCGCTCCAGGGGGAGCAAGCCAAACGACTTCAAGGTCTGTGAAAAAATTTGCTGCAGAGGGTTGCCATGCCGTGGAATGATCCATTTGTATCCATTTGTACACATATTTGACAGACTGAGATTTCATGAACTGGAAGTCGGTGTTGCAAAAAGGGAAGACACTGTCAAGTTACCCCCAAGCCAAGTCGGTTTCATTGGGTTCTCTTTCACTTATTCCATTATTTCCATTCTGCAGTGATATTTTGGAGGATTTTGGTCTCCCACTTGTTGAAACCACAGAAATCACACGCAGCCCAATTCTCCCGGGCGACCTTTCTGTTGCAGGTTCGGCCAGAAGTCTTGTCATCGGTCGATCACACACAGCACCGCTCTTAACAGCAAACCGGTGGTGAAAACTTTGGCTGGCCAAAATGGATAGGTTTTCCGTCTTGAAGCCTAAGGCAGTCAGTTTTGGACTGTCTATGGTCGGGCCATGTTGCCCCATTGAATTCAACACCTAACTGATTTGTTTGAAGGTCCGAAGTTCAAAGGCACATGAGACTCTCTAAGGTCTCAAGCATCAAATCGGCTTCTTTCAAAAGCTTTGGAGAGGCCGAGTGGTACTTTTTCAGCAGAGATGTGGATTCTGCTGAAGTTTGGAGAGGCTGAGTGGCGTTTGATCTTGGAGACCCACGAAGAGAACATGAGACGAGGGCATTTGACCCGCATCTTCCCACGCGAGGTGCAGTTGTGCCCAAGAGAATGGGGCATGTGCAAAGCGGCAACACAGAACTATTTTGATATCAAGATGTAAGATCCCTTGCACTGAATTTGTATTTTTGTATTTTTTTGGTGTGTTATGTTACCGATTACCTGTGTTTTAGACATGCACGTTGGCTTGCAAGGTTCAGAACAGTTCCTGCAAACAAATTTCAAGTGTGTCTCTTGCAGGGCAGTGGCTTCTACAATCAGTTCTTCTCTACGCCTAGGCGCAAACGCAGCAGTTTGGAGCCAGGTCTTCGTCTGAAACCAGTTGACAGCCATGTTCAAGCTCCAAGGTCCCCAACCCCTGATCTATCAGTTGACTCTATGAGATTCTATTAGTACGTAACATTCACATTACGTAACTATATGGAGGTTTCCGAAAATGGCGGTAGCCCAGACCATTTTAGTATTGAAACCCATGGTGACTTGGGGGATACCCTGCCCTGGATAGGTACTCCAACTTGGTGCTTGAGAGGTGGATCCAACTGGGTGGGGAGTACAGGTCCTCAGCCGGGGTCACAACTTGGCGAATTTGCGCATACTGGGGGATGATCATCAATCATCATCAATCCATGAATAGGGATTTCTACTATGTGTTGATATGTAAGTTATAAGGATTCCCAGTATGGGATGGATGACTATATGACATACACAATGGTTTGACCATGACACAGAAGTGTTTTGGTTGAAACTGTCACCTGAAACTGCCAGGGTTTGCTGCGGTCCTAGTCTGGGACCTGCTGAGGCAGCGGTTCTCTCCCGACGATGAAGTCATAGAGCGGGATGGCCAGAGACCGAGTTGGATCCATGACGCAATCTTGGAGATGGATTAACATTTGAATAGATTTGAAATACATGTGATATATAATATTATAGTATATTATAATATATTATAATATATTAGAATATATTAGAATATAGTTATATATCATTCATATATACGGTTATACGGTCTTCACTCATCCAGTGAAGAACCAAAATGGATTAATACCTCCCCAACTTTTTCATACTTTTTCAGATTTGTTCAGTATCGAAGATATTGGCTTTCTCGACTTTCTGTCCCTGTCCAGGATTGCCACTTCCTGTAAGCTTCAGAGCCGTTTAGCGCCTCCCTGCACCGAGAAATGTGCGGTGGCATCGGGAGAAAAATTCTGGGCTGGATATGGGAGCTGTTTCCACCATCTGTATGTGGGCTTCATTGAGATTGGAGACCATCAACATTGGAAAAAGACGTCACCAGTGGAATTTCGGTGTTCCTTTTTTTTACAAAGCATATCGACATCAACGTGTGGAATGAAGCGGAAAAGATGAGTTTTCGCAGCTGTATCCCATCTCAAAAGCGCTGCAGTTTTCGAGCAGCGTAGCTGTCATCCGCAGTCTCCTGCCACAAGCTTAGCAGAGACCACACGACCAGTACCCTTCGATCACCTGATGTTTGAGGTCATGACAGCAGCCGAAGCCAAGTTCTATAGGGATGGCCGTTACCCAAGATGTGCCGTTGGGCTGCGGTGGGTTTTTGGTCTAATAGATCTTCAGGGCAAGTTAATTCCATTGGATTCCTTTGGCAACGCAGCCGGCTGTAGCCCTGGAAATGTGAAACTCCAAAAAAACATGGCGACTGAAACCATGGGATGCATCGAAAAAACGCAACCAGCGCGTCGAGGTTATACGCATCGCACGGTCCTCTTTGACGGTCTGCAATCCGCGAAGGTGCGAGTCTTTTCTGCCCGGTGTTGTGATAACCTTGGTCGCCATATGATGCCATATGGGTATGGCTCAAATTGATTTAGTCCCTAGAATGGATAGGTATACTGTAGTTAAAAACGACTAAAAACGTCAATATGGGTCCATTGGCACCCGAATTTTGAATGTTAACCCAGACTTGGACTTCAATGGATTGCAGGGAAATTGACTTGAAACCATAAACCATCATGAACCATGATTTTACCCACCAAACATTGGGATTTCCTATGGTTTCCTGTCAATTTTTGAAGAACTCTTGACCAGGCGGAGCACGGTGGCTCGCTGAATTTCAGCGCCTATCGTCAGGGTAGAGATCGACAGGTGCTCGAATAAAGCAGATCAGTTGTTTCTTCAGTTGTCCTTGGTTTTGTAACGCCAACCTGAGTTTCCAATGATTTCTCATTTGTGTTTTTGCCGTTTCTCTTATTTGTACACTTATGATATGTGTATATATATATAGATATGCATTTATTGTGTCTTGGTTCTCAAAGATATATCAGCTAACAAAGGAGTTAAATATGTTTGGGTCGTCCTATTTTTCTCAGCGCTTCAGCTCCGGATGTTTTTTTTTTTTTTCGGTGCAGTACTTGGGGGTCAACGGCAAGAACTACTATGCCAAGCCATGGGGGAACGACTCCTCCAACATCCAGGCAACTGAACGCCGGAGAAAAGGATGGGAAGATCTAAGGAGCAGATGTCTGAAAATACTAGGTGTGGTTATACATTGCATGGTTATAATATTATGACACAATGTATAATAATTACTATGTTATACTATTATTATTGGATTTATTATTATTATCATCTATTGTTATATACTATATTATATTGTTATACTCGAGGCCAGGGCTTAGACAAGTCACTTTGCCAACCAATGGAGTTGCTTCGGTTCCGTCGTACCAGGCCGTCATCAACGGCCCGGCATATTGGAAGTTTGGAGCTTGGAATGCTTTCACCTTGTCATCTTCTCTCTGATAATCCTTGATACAGGTCGACAAGGTTGAGGTCTCTCGGTTGCTGAGCTGCGAGATATTTCCAAAGTCTTGCATGCTGTCACCCTTTCCATCTCACCCTTAAGCCTTTGAGTTACGAACCAGTGGTTCCAATCAGTTTCCCGAAAAATCACAGAAAAATCAAGGATAACACAAGGAACAGATAACATCTTACTGGTGCTAAACGTAGGGAATTGGGGAATGGGATGATGGTTAATAGTTACAATAGATCATTCCCCCCATTCCCATCCATTCCCTACGTTTAGCAGCACCAGTAAGACATCCGTTTTATTTCCCCATTGTGAAACGGGCCGAAACGGTGAGTTTGCCTCGCTGAGGCGCGTGTACTACCGCGAGAACATTGCTGCCCGCTTCGCGAGGGAGGATGCTGAGGTGTCACCTGGGACAACGAAGAAGGGGAATGGGTAAGCCACAGAATAGGTACGTAGGTATATAGATATTATATGATATTATATATATGTATTCAGAATAATAATGCTGATAATACTACTACTACTGCTGCTGCTACTACTACTACTACTTCTACTACTACTACTACTACTAATAATAATAATAGTGTTCATACATATATATATACATCTACATGTAATATGTGCCGTATACTGCGAATGGAGTGTAGGCTACGGATCACTGCACACTCCCATATAATTCAACTCTTAATTGTCCACCGCCAAGGGGTGCATCAATTTGCTCCTTTGGCTCAAGGTTACTGCAGGTGCCAAGAGA
>Ga0126342_10003736_pt1 | contig 25464 bp, 11 predicted proteins | sample Cyp1metagenome_FD_92528 | JGI IMG/M metagenome (GOLD analysis project Ga0126342, IMG submission 92528) | Coral microbial communities from Lord Howe Island, Old Settlement Bay, Australia - Cyphastrea 1 metagenome | ecosystem: Host-associated > Invertebrates > Cnidaria > Coral ... | reverse complement strand
TTTTTCCGACAATCAGTACTTTCGGATGTTTTTGGTCTCAATGGCCGACATCATTGGCAGTTACGAGCGGCTGCCCAACGATGCGGTGCGGGCGGTTGCCGTCGCGAAGCGACGTGAATATGAAAAATGGGAAATTGATAAAAACGAAAAAAGTAGGATTTAATCATATTTAACCAAGAAATAAATTGGGCTTTAATTTAATTGCCATTATTATCTAAGCAATTATCTATATATGATATTATAGTATAGGGATATAAAGGGGCATGGCTTCCCAAGACTATGAAATTGTAGGTTTGTCCCAATTTATAGGCATTAACATCTAGTCTAGGGAAGCTGATGTTTTTGAACCAAAGCTGGTGGTTTCCCTCCAGAACACTCTCACTAAGGTCACAAATGGATACAAATGGCTGGTATGTGAAAAAATGATCTGAAACAATCCACTTTGGGGCGATAATTCCGATGCATACCCAATGAGGATTTTAATGAAGGTCGATATTTTAGCGTTAAGTGGGATAATTCATGTGATATCCTCCAGCCACTCAAAGGATATCTGGGTGTGGGGGATCGGATCTGGTGTGTGCATCCGCAGTTTGGATTCCCATTTAGCGTTTCTAATCACTGGTTGGTGGTGACTGGAACATGATGGAACATGAATTTTATGACTTTCCATTCAGTTGGGATAGAAACCACCAACCAGTAATATTTTTTTTCATTATCCAATCATTTTTCAATCCCCATGAAACACCATTCATCTTGAATATTGTTGGTTTATAAACCCATTCACTATAGATATGTCACGTCCACAACCCCAACAATCATTACACTTACAATGTGGGGCCCCCAAAAGATAGCTAAGTTGGTGCAAAAACTCCAATTACTATAGTTTATGATACCCAAAGAACTATAGTATTCATGGGGTTTATAAACCAACAAACATAACTGGCCGGCCCCACATTGTAGTTGATTTCTCTGATTTATGATGGCTGAGTCGGTTTCTTGGTTCACTGTTGGGTCTATGAAGGATATAGCAATCATGGGCTTTGTAAACCAACAAACCCCAACAGTTATTCTTCATTATACTTATTGACTGTCATAATTGTGATAGTCATAATCATAACTCAATGGGAATTTCAGGATCCTAAAAAGGAGGTACGTTAGTACCATTTTACAGGCCATATGAATTGTGGGGATATCCCCTTACATAGGCATCAAAAATAGGCCTTACATAGGGTAGGTACCTCCAATCAATCGGTTCCTGAAATGACCAATAGGTTCCTGAAGTCGTGTTGGTTGGTGTGCTCCATATAAATAGTATATAACTATGTTCAGTATAACTATTGTTCAGTATACAAGTCATACTTATTGTTAATCTGAATCATAACTATTTATATACTGAAGTCGTGTGCTCCATCCTTCGCGATCCTTTGGGGATTCTTCGCTATCTTTCAGGCCCTGCACTCTGAAGACTGCCGCCCCGTCGCTGTCGGACAGCGTTGGGAAAGGGGTGGAATTTTGACCATCGACGTGGATTAGATTGGATTATGTAAGGATCACAAGAATATGGGCATTGCGCCAGGGATATTATGGGAATTATTTAGTAGGATAATGGGAATATGGGGAATAGATATCATGGGGATTAGTGGTTATGTAATATGGAAAAGAAACCAGCTGGGAATGGATTTTTTGGACTTTCACGGGAATATACTTGTGATTGAACCGAGAACACATGAAAACATTGTGGCTTTTGATGGAGATATCATGGTATTCATGGGGATCGAATGGTGATATACCCTCCGGTAAACAGACCAAAAGCGATGATGTAGAGGATACCCTCTGGTAAACTAACATAGCAATGGAAAATCACCATTTTTTATGGGAAAATCCACTATAAATGGCCAGAGGGTAAATCATCAATGTGAGTGAAAATTGGAGCTTTGATACCAAGCCTTAACACAAGTCATCAGCCTCGTGGGCTCCAAGTCATTTGGATTCCATGGATTCCATCCGGCCGCCCATGGGAGACTTTGCACATCACAAGAAGGTGAGTTTTGGAAGTCCTAAAAATCGCCCGCATGTTTGAAAAAAAGTATGTGAAGCCCGAAAAATATAATGTATGTAACTCTATATAACCAATTAAATCACCATGTTTGTTGGTTAAATCACCACCACAAATTGTGTTCGTTAAACCCCCATGTTGTTTGATGCTTAAATCATTATGTGTAGTGATGAACGCATAATGTCTGATCAAATCACCATTCTTGGTGATGAAATCATCATGTATGATGGTTAATTTATATGTTAACTTAGCATTGTTGATGGTTGAATAGTACGTTGAACGCATCATGTCTGATGCTTGAGCTAGTCCTCGCCTGTCTTTCAGGATCCCAACGCCGAGAACTGTGAGCTGGACGGAAGAAGAAGCTGTGCCTCGAATGCGACAAGGAAAAAGTGGTGAAGATTGGCAGTTAAAATCCCAAGATGCTGTTGAACATAGTTCAACTGGAGTTCATGACAGGAAATGGTCTTTTGTTTTTCCGGAATGTCAGTGCAAAAACTTATTTCATCTTACAGTTTTGTTCCACGGTGATCATTTGTACCCAGATACTTCAACGATGGTTGACCAACGACCTGGCTCCCAACATCAGTGGGCTGACACCAATTTGGCAGTTGAAATATTGTATGTTTTTTGGTGGTTTGTACAATAGACCCAAAATGAACGTTTGGCATCGTTTGGCTTATTCACTACATGTATGATTAGAACATATGAGCCACGTCCAAAACCCCCTTATTCATTTTTAGTAAGAGGGTGGCAATAAGGACCTTGCGAAAGCAAAACCCTGGTGTGCGTAAGCCCACGTAAGCATTAGCGTAAGCTATTCCTGCGCGTAAGCTAAAACTGTGGGCGCGTAAACAGCGCGTAAGCTGCCGCGTAAGCATTCCCTTAGCGCCTTCAGAATAACAAGACCTCTTGAACACAGCTCATATTGGAACCCAGTTGTAAAAAAAAATAGATCAGAAAAGAAGGATGCGACCCTATACATACATAACATGATAATTCAATAATTTCATATTTTATACGTAACATATAATATGTGTGTAACATACATATGCATTGACATATACATATATATATATACATAAATAGAAATGAGGATCAGCCTTTCCTCCTACAGTTCCTCAGGCAAAAAAGGAGAAGATCTTTGTCCCGAGGCCTGGCCAAAGTTACCTCTGAGGGACCTTTTTGTTTGTAACCTATACTAATATACAAATAGACAGATATTGTCAGATTATATGTATATTACATTTATATGTATATGTATTTGCATGTGTATGTGTATGTGTATGTGAGGTATGTAATGTAATGTAATGTAATATAATGTAATGTAATATACTGTACTGTACTGCACTGTAATGTAATGTAATGTAATGTATTTACATGTATTTACGTACGTACGTATGTATGTAAATGTATGTGTATATATATATATTATATATTATAGACATATATTATAGTATATATATATATATATTAATATTATGTATACGTACTTATATATATATATATGCATGGTACCCCCGCAGTACCCACCGGTGGTCATAGTATGCTGTAAATCACCTTGTTTGTTTCAAACATTCTGCAGGGTGGGTACCTGGAGGGGGGTTAGCGTATATATATATATATATATGTATACATATGTATAAGTATATATGTACATATGTGTGTATATTATATAGAGAAGCATAATGTTTGATCATCCAACTTTTAAGGATTCGATTTGTTTTCAGACAAGAAGTGTTTCGAAGTCAAAGTTCGTCCCACACCTTTCGAACATCGTCCCATCCAACAGTTTCGAATCAGCAAAAAACTGCCAGGGGACATCCAGCTCAGTCATTTCCGAGGCGGGCAAAGTCGAAAAATTGGTGGTCTAACAGCACTGTCCTTCTATTCCTTGTCAAAAAACGGTTACTTGGTATACCCTCCGGTAGTTGTTACATAGCTATCGAACATAGATCATAGAAATAGTTGATTTACCTATGAAAAATGGTGATTTCCAGTTCGCAAACTGTTAGTTTACCAGAGGGTAAGCCCATTTTCAGAGACAAACGGCTTCTCTTCACATGTGGCCCTTGTTGCAGGACTTGACATCTATAGCTCCTACCGAGGTATGCTTGGGTCGGGAGGAAACGGACGAATGGAAGGGCTGTGGTTTACTCAAACAGGGACGGGACCTAGCAAATAAGTAAGTTTCTGTGCATCTAAGTCAAAATATCTAAACGTTAAGTATTGATGGAATATATATATATATACGTGTATATATGTATATACATATGGCCCATGATTTTTTTCAGGGGTGTCCTGCTGACGAATCAAAAATAAGTTGGTGATCAACCCATTTCAACTCCAATCGAACAATTGTCTTGGAATGGTTTGAACACACCCTAAATAGATTATATCTATATATATATATATGTATAATTATACATAATATGTCATACTATGTATATATGTATAATATATATATATATAATGAAGAATCATCCTGGAGTAGATAGAATATGAATCTTCGATTGTATTCCTTTTAATGATTATTTCTGAACGGTCCATTTTCTATCTACTTCAGAAGTATTCTACCTTCAATAATATCTATTCCATATCTATCAATGATGATTCTCGATATATATATATACACGTAATATATACATAGGTTATCTTTGCCTAGCTGACGATGGGAGATCGCCTACCTAGGATTGCCAATTTTGTGCGGGGCGCGGTGACTTTTTGCCATCTGCAACGGCCTACATGGAGGTGCCAGGGGTCAGGACGATGAATTGGTTGGGGAAAACCGTAGTTTCCTGTATTTTGTCGCTTAAACTACCAAGCCAGTGGCTCTAGAAATTAACTGTTTTAGCAACAACAGTAGAACATAGTGGGGGTAGCTGCTTCGTAATTGGTTTGAAGGCCCAGTTAACCGGCATATTCACGCTGGAGTCTTGCTAGCATCATCAACCAATTGCAAGAGATGATTTTTCAAATATCAAGAACCATGAGGTACCCTCTGGTAAACTAACATGAAAATGGCCATTTATAGCGAGTTTTCCCATTAAACATGGTGATTTTCCATAGTTTTTTGTATGTTTACCAGGCCGGGTATCTATACCATCTTGGTGTTCAGGTATCAACAATGAAGTGCTGCAAGCCCTTGGGGTTGATGAACATCTATGAATCATAGATGAAAATCATAGGTTTGGGTCATCAACAGATTTACATAGATTTACATTCATTTCAATCTGACAGTTCCTGATGAACATGGATGGATTTAAGATTCATTTCAGGACAGAATCAAGGCTTTGACAATAATTTTCCAGCACAAAATCACAAAAATCACAAAATCCCAGCAAAATTAGAAGAACAATATTGGTGTGTCTGATATCTGAATCTATTGCAATTGTGATAGGGAACATGTTTGTCAACCATGGAACTTGGTGTTTCCCCCAATTTTCAGTCAACCCATCTTATCATATTGTTGGTGATATATCCCATGAAATATCACCATTGAATACCCATTTTTTGACTATGACTCTATGCATTGGAAACTGAGTCAAAGTTCCCACCTACCAAATTCGTTTCCGTTTCACCGACCGGGGCGAACAGTTCGCGGCGAAATCCGCGCCGATTGAGGGTGCGTGCCAGAGGAAGGAGTGACAGGACCAATGGATGATGGTACCAAACGACGCAGGGATCCAGAAGATGAGGATGATGATGTTGGGAGTTTTGAAGACATCCCAGATGTATCGCCACCATGGTTTCCCAAGAATTTGTGGGGAGAATTCCTGCAGTGTAGCATCACCACAGACTGGGACGACTGTGCATGGTATGCCTCCATCCTGCAGTGCCGGTGCCTGTGTCCAGGGTGTGAGGGCTTGGGCCACGACCAAGCTGAAGTTGAAGAAGTACAAAGAGAAGAATTGGTCTTACCACGGCCTTCTGACCAAGATCTTTAACCATCATGAACAATCACTATATGAAACCTATGGTTAAGTCAAAATTGTGGCTGGCGAAAAATCCCCAATTTGTCTCAGTTCTCCCAAGTGTTTCACCGGGCGACGCAGGATGGAGTGCCTTTCACCTGTCAACAGGCCTCCGATCGCATCCGTTCAGGCAGGCATCCGCAGGATTCAGCCATCAGAAATTGGCATTTCACCATGAGAACACCAGGTAATGACCATCAGAAAAGTGGCATTTCTTTCCATCAAAACCTGTGTGACCTTCACTGGTTTTGAACAGTGTTTAACCATCACACATAGCATGTTTTAGCCATCAAAAGATGGGAGTTTGCAAACCATACATGTGGATATAGTATAAACGGGATCACAATTGAAAGAATGGTGGTTTCCGTTTTGCTTGTGTTGCAAACATAGAAATGGTATGATGATCTCAGATTTTCGGTTTCAGCCCAATCAGTCATAATCAGTCAGAAGATTATACCCAAGACATTGTTGATGATGCATGATTTCTAAACACTTGACTGCGACCTGATTGGAACTGACGCGAGTCGTTTTTAGCGAATCATCCTTAAATCGTGGTGAAAAACTTGATGTTTTTCCATAGTTATGGTGGTAGCCCAGCTGGATGGTTTATCATGAAAAAATCCATCGGACACCTCCAGGGAGCCAGGCCTAGATGTCGATAGAGATATGTGTCAAAGATTATCTTAAACACTTAAGTTGTATAATAAGTTATTTGTGTGATGTCATGGTTTTACCATGCTTTACATTATTCATCATAGCTTTACACACTATCACTTGGATGCATGGAGCATATTAATGGTGGTAATTTCTTAAGGCTCTTTTTTGCGCGAGGATTGCCATCGATGGCAGATCCGTTTGCAAAAAAACATGGTTTCAGTTTTCAGGGGGGCAATCACTATTGGAGAAAAAGGTACTAGAAAATACCTCAACTATCCTGTCAATCCTCAAGTTTTTCGATGTTCTAGCAGGTTCATCTAGACCTGAGATATAAAATCAGTGGTGTCCTCCTGTACTACACCCTGCTTGGCCCACCCAAAAAGATTCTGCTTTAGGCGAATCCTCCATATCTTGTGCAGAAGCTGCTGATCAATTGGTGGACTGCTGTAGTCACCGGGCGGCATTTTGAGTTCGGTCACTTGGTCTGAAACTGAGGTACCCTCTGGTAATTTGTTACATAGCTATGGAAAATCACCATGTTTCATGGGAAAATCCACTATTTCTATGGCCATTTTCAATAGCTATGTCACAGTCATTACCAGAGGGTATACCATCATATATCCTAATAAATCCCATTAAATCCCATTAAATCCCATTAAATCACCATTTTTCATAGGTAAATCAGTACAGTACCCCTTAAATACGGCCCTATCGTCTCCTTGGGGAATCGTGGACTTTTTCCCCGTATGCCATAGGGGGAAGCTCTGGCTGTCAGGGTTGCCCCGAGCCACGAGCCACTCGCAGAACATAGGGGCAATCAGCACTCAGTTGCCATTGAAGTATGGTTTCATGGTGGTTTCATGGTGATTTAAACCACCATAATCAGTTTACGAACTATTTTCAGATACACCCATGCTGTTTTCTCATGTCTCGTCTGAGAGTACTTACCCCAAAGTCCACATCAATTTTCCTATAAACACATGGCCATGTTTTGGGCATCCCACAGTTTCAGGATCAGAATCAAAGACCTTCAAGCCATTCCAAAACAAGAGTCCAACTTCAAGGTCCCAAATAGATGGATCTTTTTAGGGCACTTGTTCCATGAATGTCCATGACCACATTGACTACATCAAGTTGTGGCTATTCCTCGCACGTACCAAGCATTCACCAACAATTTGCTCGATGGCTAGTGGGAGATCAACCAGTCCTACAGAATGGACACTGATCCCAGGTTTGACTCATACTTTTCGGGGGCACCAATCAATAGCCATGTCAGGAACCGATTGATTGCAGCTACCTACCATTAATATAAGGCCGATGTTTTAGGGCTATGTAAGGGAATATATCCCCACAAAATATTATCTTAAATGCTACCTCCATATTTTAGCCTGAAAGTCCCACTGAACCAATTTATACCAATGTTCGTAATTTGTCATGTCGGGGGTAACCACCGTTTTTTTTTTTCAACGATAATTTTCCCGGTCACCAATCCCACGAAATTCGGCGTCCCCATGCTATCGCCATGATGAGCGTCTCCATGTTTCGACTCTTAACCAACAAAATGATAGATTCGAAATGCCATCAACCATTTATAAATAAATGTAGGATTTATGCCATGAACCAACTATTTCTATGTAGGATTTAATATAGTATACAACTATAGGCACTTGCCCCCAAATATCCTGTCATGTTCCATCATCATATCCCTTCAAACACTGACGCTGCCAACACGCCGCGACTCGCCATGACTTCGCAGGTGGCACACCGGATCCCACAGCACCAGCAGATGCGTTGAGCGACTGTCAGCTTTGCCTCGGAGCTGGCACTTTGAACGGCTCCTTGGTGTGTGACGTGGGGAGGTGTCAAGGGCTCCGGAAAAACATGGATTTTGTATACCCATAGGATCCATGTATAGTATATTTGCCCACATTTGGCTCATTTATGGGGTAAATGTTGGTAAATATTCCATGCATGGATCCTATGGGATAATGATTTTGTTGTTGAAACATGGTTAAAAACATGTGGAATTATTGAGACTTGGTGACTTCACAGGAAAAAGCGGCCGATTTTGGGAAGCAAAACGTGGGAGATCCGCTGTCACCATTACACGTGGACATTTCGAATTGCCGATGGGTATGCTTAACTGGTCAATCCTGAAACAGGAAACGTGCCGGGTCCATCAACATATCAAGCAAGATACTGAGATTGGGTCAACCGAGGAGATACTCAAGTCATGAGTTTCCTCTAAAGTCTTGATGGGTCAACTTTGAGAGGGACATAGTTTACTTGTTGCGATGTTATGGCGACCAGAATCTGGCAGAATCTGGTATTGGCCGATGGCGCAGACTGTTTGGGGCAGGCATTTGGATGGCAATTCTCGTTCCGGCTTTGTCCGGAATGTGGTATACCTAACATCTACTGGATCATCATCATCTTCCCTAGTAAAAAACAATAAAAAACAACCACAGAATATCACAGAATGTTTTTTTCCCATTTTCAGACACACCCACAGGGGGAAGTTTTTCATGTTTCCATTGCGCGAATCCTGAAGATCTGATTAGTCCATAGATACCAAAGGTAGTACCATTGTCACATACTGTAGTCTAGTAGTTCTTGGCGACTGAGCTATCTATATAGGGGACCCCAGCATGTAGCAATATTGTCAAACCATTCTGTTTCTGTGTGCTTTTCTGGGTCAACATGACCCTTTCGAATGGAAGGGCTAGCACCTGCAAACTTGGCAGAAACGGACGTCCCCATGAGTTGTTTTCCCCCCTGTGAAAGGAATCTGCAGAATCCCTAGTGACAAGGTGACCATGAAAACCATATCCCATTGCTCACATGTAACTTGATCATGGCGCACTCGTTTTTCATGTGGGAGTAGTTTCTATGGTCACCCGAATGTGTGCTCCGGCATGTCTCCTTGTGAGCCCCGTGCTGAGGCTTAGAAACAACAAGCCAACAAAATCCAACAAACATGGATGCTGAAAAAAGGATTGTACCATGTTTGAAAGGTCCATTATGATACCCCAATCTTGACTCATAGCCATGTCATGGCGCCATGTGGCGCCATCCCACACTCGTCAGGTTCCGAGATAGCCATGATCATTGCCGGGAAAGATCCAATGAGTTGTTGCTGGCCTTGTGACAGGAGCTTGGGGTATGAAAGTCTATCTCGAGGGGTCCTCAGTCTCAAACTATACGGCTATGGGTCTGGGTAGCCCAAAAAACAGGATGCTTAATACATCTGAATGCTGTTTAATTAGTTTGATTAATACATATTAATACGTGTTCATAGATCTTATTACATGCCAAGGGATTTGATGTCGCAAGATATATCGTGTTGGAGCCGAGCCCCTCAAGCTCGTGAAGAGATGTTGTTCCACTTGAAATTGCTCAGGTTTTCTTTTGGGGCCAAGACAAATCTCACTTTATCATATTGTATCTTTGCTTACATAAGTTATGTTTATGTTTGTTAAAGTCTGTTAAAGTTTAGTTTACCCCCAACTAGTTTGACATACATAGACCACCATAAACCCAACAGTTCTCGGAGTTATAGATTTGCTAACGAACTGGGGCACCACGTTTCCTCAGGTTCTGAGGCGGAGGAGAACCTCAAGAAGGGCCTGGCGTTTCTTGGCAGATGTTGGTCACTGCTCATTCTTCACTGAAATAGGGATTTAACGGGAATATGATCTGCAAAACTAGAATTATGAATCTATTGGGATTGAGTGGGATTTAATGATAATTTAATCTGCAAAACTAGAGTTTAATGTTTTTTTAGCTCCAAAGCAACAGCCGCGAAAAACTGTCCTCGAGGAGGTCCTAACTGCAAGTGGTTCAATGCATGCTGTGCAACTCAGCCATTTTGCGGCTGAATTCAATTTTGCATGTCCTTCATGGACGTCAGAGCCGGAGGTTGAGCCATGGGCAGATGACGCATCATGGATGTCCGATTTCTCCTCCCACTGGGCTGATTTAGGGTCAGACGAGGGACAATACATGTGGATTCTCCTGCATGCATCATGGCAGCAGGTCAACACCCTGCACATTGACGTCATCTGCGAACAGCTTGACGTCATCATGAAAGCATGGAGTCCTTGGAATACTGAGAAAATCCCTACAGTTGTGAGATGTATTTCATTTGCAGGCTCAACAACCGAACCAAATATTTAAAAGTGCGCTGACAGTAGCCAACTCGATGGCCCTTGGGTCTGTCAGACCTATATGTGCACGGTGCTTCTCACAACACCCAAGCTGAAACAAGGTCTTTGGATATACCCGGCCTGGTAAACATACAAACAACTATGGAAAATCGCCAGTTTTCATGGGAAAATCCACTATAAATGGCCATGTTCAATAGCTATGTTAAATTACCAGAGGATAAGACCATGGTCATTTGACCCCGAGAAAGCTGACAGCCATGTTTCTGTATCTAATCAGTCTGCTGAGAAGCATGGTTCAGCGCATTGCAACTTGTAACCTAATTATAATACATAAACCTACACATACATACACATACTATATAGATCATTATAGATCTATATAGTACATCTTGTGGGGCTAGAAAAGCACAGTGGTGTAGATATCAGGATCACTGGGAGTGCTGAATCCTACTGGGCGCATGCTTTGAATGGCCCGTCCGGATCAGTAGATCCAAAGTTATGCTTATCATTGGTTTTATATTGTGGTTAATTACAGAATGAAAAAACAAACAGGTACTATTACAGGCGTGCTCCAACAAGTATAGGTAAGTGATAGCCGCGGGGCTGGGAAATTGGCAATTTTATCTCCTTAACTACCCGCGTCTACCCCAGCTGGTCTCACGAGCAAATCCTTCCTGTTTTCTTGGTGAAATGGCAATGTGACAATTGAATCCCCATGTGGTCCCGAAAAATCTAAGTATATACATAATATAATTGTGGGATATTGTGGGTATTTCATGGTGATATTTTGTGGGATATCGAACCCACAAAATGATTACCCTCTGGTAAACTAACATAGCTATGGAAAATCACAATTTTTAATGGGAAAATCCACTATAAATGGGCCATTTTCAATAGCTATGTTAAATTACCAGAGGGTATGTCACTGGTTGTGTATGCCATCCATAACCTGCTTGGTGGTAAAAACAAAAAAACACATTTACTCCGATGACTTCCCAGCTCACCTCCATTCACAGGGGGATTTTCCTATAGTTTCCCACTCAAAGTTGGAGACTTTCCATTAGTTTTCCATAGTTTTCCCATAGTTTTCCCATAGTTTTCCCATAGTTTAGTTTCCCATAGTTTCCCACAGTTTTTCGAGTTTTCTCGAGACTTTCCCAGCTCAGATTTTGGATGGTTTTTCGCCGCTTCCACCGACGAGTTGCTGAGGCCCATTTCCTGCGAGTCAGCACGCCAGTCCGAGTTGGTGAGTCGTTGTGGCTTGGTGGAACGCCAATGAAAAACGTGTGATTTCATGGGTTTTTCTTCATGAGTCTTTATGAGGACTTTTTAATAGGGATATGTATATATATATATATAACACCCCACCCCCAGAAATCCCAGAACCTAGCTTGAGCATTTGCTGGTATTTTCAGTAGAAAACCTACTACTTTGTTGTCCAGCATGTTTGTTTTATTTATACACAGCCACTCAAGTATAGTACCACTTGGCTCCATTTCTTTTGAAAGAAGCATTGTTCATTCATCTTCACCTGCAATTCCATCAGCAACAGAGGTTTTGCACTTCAGTTGATGGAATTGCAGGTGAAGACATTCCCTACTTCGCAATACTTTGCACAGAAAAGTGTGGATTTGAGGAACAAGGATTGGGGCTGAATCAACAGAGACCAGTTGAATAACCAACACGATGATTTTTTTCATGTGTGCACATACACCAAAAATTCCTCACATCAGTTTTCTATTTATCAATTCAATTATTATTTATGGTTAACTATTTGTAGTTCCACTGACAGAAACACTTTATTTTTTAACCATTTACCCATAGGATCCATGGTGCTGCTATATATGCTAACATAAAGGGGGTATATTGATGGGATCCATGTTACCATATATAGCATACATGGATCCTATGGGTTATGGTTATGATACTATTTTCCCAGACGTGTTTTAACTATATATGATAACTATTTTTCAGATGATAGCTATATGATACTAGTTATGTTATCTATATGATAACTATTTAACGATTTTCAGATGTGCGTGATGTGCCATGGGGATGATCCAGAGATCGAGATAAGGTCTGGGGGCTAAGCCCTAAGTCATGGACGGTACCCTGAAAAATAATCCAAATGTTCATACAATTTGGGCCCCCCCAGTTATAAGTTGGTTTATAAACCCCCAGAACTATAGTTATAAGTACCATAAACATCCATAAACCATAGTGAAATTGGAGTTTTTTGCACCAACTTAGCTATCGACCGGGGGCCCCACATTGTGGGCTTTTCATAGAGTTTTCCATTGTAAAGGATCCATTGATAGGAGTAGCCTCATTTATGGAAACCCCTATTTGGATACGGATTTTTATTTGATATGATCCGTGGTGGATTTGACCCGTGCAGATTGGTAGCTTCCCTTCCTTTGACACTTGTGTTTACTCAGGCGATACGTAGTCGGCTGACAATATCTGGTTGGTGGTTTCAAACATGTTTTACTTTCCATAGTATATGGGATAATCCTTCCCATTGACCAATATTTTTCAGAGGGGTTGAAACCACCAACCAGCATTATTGTGTACAGATAGTTGTAGACCTTTTTTTCCCTGACCCGCTGGAGGTTGTATTCCTGACTTAGTGGAGAACTGCAGCCTGTGCCCGACAGCCCAGAGACTCTTAACACCACTCAAACTATATGAAAAATGCGGAAGGTTCATGAACTGATGGCCCAATCATCCATCTTAAACATGATAAGTTTCAACATTTTTCAAGACCTGGAAAGATATATAATGATATATATATATATAAAGATGGCGCGTTTAGATGCGTTTAGGGAATTCAGCCTACATGGAGTGGCTGCTGAAAAATCAGAACAGTCAATGTTTCTCCTGTTGGATCATGTTGGGTTCCGGGTTTGAAACCATCACTGAAATATCCCAAGGTTTTTTGCTTTACATATGTGATATATCATAGTTATATCATAGTTATATCATGTTACTGGTATATCCCAAATGCTCGTATCGCCCTTGTTGGATCTTGTCTTCTTTTTTGGTCAGATCTCATTGTATAGATCCAAATCGAGAACTTCGAACTTCATATTTTTTTGTTTGAACACTTCGAAATCACCACGTTTATCATCATTCCCAAAACGCTGGTGAAAAATCCCAAGGTTTTCTCAAAAAAATCACCAGAAAGTCACCAGAAATCTTGCCGCTTCAGCTAGCCGCGATCGCGTTAGGTGAGGATGGCGATCGTTTGGATGGAGACGTAGAGCTTAGCGATGGCGGCGATGCGCTGACATGTGGGGATCGGTGGACGATTTTTTGGTCGGGTTGACCTTGGGTTGGTTGGTGATGGTTGGATTCCAATTATAATCCATGGTGATACCCATGATACCCATGGAAAAAATGTGGATTAACTATGGTTTATGGTAGATATAACTGTAGTTAATGGTGATTTGATGGCAAGTGATATAACCAACTTAAACTGGTTGGTGGTGACTGGAACCATGGAATTTTGAATGACTTTCCCATCATGTTGGGAATTTCATCATCCCAACTGACTTTCACTCATATTTTTCAGAGGGGTAGGGCTCAACCACCAACCAGAACAAAGATCGGGATTTAATTAGCAAACGTACAGTGATTTGATGGTGATTTCACCAGCAAAGATTGGGATGTTATGAGAAGGAAATGGTCATTTTGCCAAAAAAAAGGTTCTTTGTTGGGATATTTTTTTATGGGGATTTTTTCCCGCCTTGCAGGTGGAGAAGTGGAGAAGCAGCTTCAAAACCAAGGGACTCTGGGCTGTACGATATCACCAGGTGAACATTTTTGGATAATGATAATTACGGATAGTCAGAATCTGGTTGGTAGTTTGGAACCATGGAATTTTATGACTTTCCCATCATATTGGGAATTTCATCATCCCAACTGACTTTCACTCATATCTGCATATTTTTCAGAGGGGTAGGGCTCAACCACCAACCAGATGATAATCACGGATAGTCAGGATCAATAGGGATGCATGGGAAAGATTTGGATGATTGTTGACAGTCGTGATTTTTTTTCTAGTTACTTCCCATCTTCAATGCCCTTCGGCTGATCTCATTTCCGCAAGAAGGTCTCTGGGTCCTTGTGGTTGACCGGGGATAAATAGATCACTGAGTCTGGTAGAATCGTGGGTTGCCCATCACTGCAAGATTACATCACGTTGGAGGGTTATGTTTGAGAGAGAAAGGAACCTTCAAATTGATTTGTTGCGCAGCTATGGTCTCCATTGAACGAGTAAGAAAAAGCTAATATAAACATCGACAATCTGAATACGTCCCCATCTGTTTGAACCAGTTTCCATGATTCAATTTCACTCTGGGCACTGAAGTTTGCATGACCACAATGAATGAACATTTTGGCGTACTCCATGCAAAAGGTTGGTGGCATCAAGTGTTTTGCATCGTTTTGACATTATGGTCTGTCATCAATGAATGTCGCTTGACATCACTTAGCTTCAGTCTAAGTTATACCATGTTATACCCCAGTAGGATTCTTCGTTCTGTCGCTCCATCCAAATTTCATGTTGATCACGACCCATGTCAAGGGTCACTGGAATCATGGTTGGATTGCGGTAATCCCAAAATCGCCAAACTTTTCAGGTCAGTGAGCGATGTTATCCATGTTTATCCACAATGTGTTGTTCCTTAAGATCGGAGACCTCCCCAACCCCTAAAACCAGGTTTATTATGTGTCCAATGTATGTGTTTCTGGTCGGTGGTTTCAAACATGTTTTATGTTCCATAATATATTGGGGATAATCCTTCCCAACTAACTTTCATATTTTTCAGAGGGGTAGGTATACCACCAACCAGCTATATAATCATATATAATATATAACTATATCATGTTGCTATAGAAAATCACCATTTTCAATGGGTAAATCCCATGAAATCCAATTGAAGCAACGATAAAAATGGGTAAATCCCATAGAAAATCCCATTAAATCCCATTGAATCCCCATTTTCAATGGGTAAATCCCATGGTGATTTAACGGTCGACGTCGACCAGTGCGCAGTGCGCGTCGTGGTGGTGGCCAAGGAGATCCTGCGACGACCCCAACTTGATGCGCTGGAAAAGTCCATGTTACTGGGCGAGATCCGACGATGACACCAGAAATCCGGAGAATTCATGAAATAGGCCCCCTGGTAAATTAACATATATAGTGTGTATATATATAGTATATAACAGTATATCACTATGTATATATATATACACACTATATATAAAATATGGAAAGAGCCAATTCTTAAGAGGGATTGATCATCGAACTAAATGGGCCAGTTTGGGTCTCGCCTGGCGGATAACTTGTTGATTGATGGATTCCAAAAGGTCTGGTCTTTTGCAAACTTGTACCGAATTTGGGAACATCTGTCAGCTTCTTTTGAAAATCTTGAATCTTCAGGGAATACTTCAAACTGAAGATGCAACATGTAAATCCCAACTTTGAGGTTGGGCCCTGAGCTATGGATGGATCAATATCAAACAATCCCAAAACGCCCAAAATGGCCCTCTTCATTTCGCCAAAATGGTTGATGTGGGATGTTCACCCAGATGATTGATGAAGATCACACCGGCTGGTGAAATGAGCCCACAAGCAATGCTCTACTGTAGCAAAATGCTGAATTCAACCAGCAACCAGCGTTTTACCGTTTTACCAGAAACAAAAACGTATTCAAACATTCTTCAAGGGTATAGTTTACCGATTGCTTACTGGTTGAGTTTCAAAGATGGTGTTTGTCAAATCCCTAACAATGGAATGCTTACTGTAGCCCAATTAGCGAGCATATGTTTTTGCGGTGTGTCGCAAGCAACCACAATTTGACAATGGGTTTGTCCAAACCTGGGATCATTGCTCCAGGTGTTCATGTTTTACTCTGGTAAACGTTTACATAACTAACTGGAAAATCACCATGCTAATGGGACAACTCACTATCAATGGCCATGTTCTATGTCGCTTGTTGTATTTTTACCAGAGGCTATTTTGAATTTATAAACACCTTCGAGCAGCGCAAGCAGTGCTGTTGATGTATGTGAATTCCTGACCTGACCTGATCAGCAACATACTTGTGCCAGCAATATGTGTGTATATACCTGGAAAATAAGGGGAATCATCCCCAAATGGCCGCAAGATTCAGGTTAGTGAAATATGTTCATTTACCCAGATATACACATATGATCACATATGTACACAGCAATATGGCTAATATATGATAGTATTGGAATGACACCAACAAGGATCCTGGCTAATTTGGAGGCTTCAACAAAAGATCTCTAGCCGGTAGCCAGGTAGCCAGGTATGATGTTCCATCGTTATTTAAGAACTAAGTTATCAAAGTACGCATGACAAAGTTTTATGTAATGGAGATGTTTACCAAGGCTTACCATTAGGATGGAAATATGCACTATATTGATATCCAGTTGGAAACTGTTAAGTAGTAACACCAACAAACATTGGGACTAAGCCAAAAACATGAGGATTTCAACACAGCATTGTTTTCACCATGAAAGCCAAAAATAACAGAAATGAGGGATACAACTATACTTGCTGGCTCATCCCACGGCTCGTAAGTGGCTTATAACCCCAGTTATAAGTGGATTAACCCTACTTATCCCATGTAAATCACAGGGGTTATAACCCACTTATGAGCCGTGGGATGAGCCACCAAGTAGTAAGTATAGGGAACCAACTGAATGGACCAGGTTCCAGGCCGTGTTTCCTCGTGGATCTAACCCACAAGCCATCGCAGTTTTTCGACGTTTTCCGTCCAGGTTGCAGATGCGACCTGTGCGACGGCTGGCGACCCCAGCACGAGCTGGGGGCGTCGGGGTTTTTAACGGGTATGTTTTCATGATAAGAACGTCAGTCAATGGGATTTACCCTCTGGTTATGTCAAAATAGCTATTGAAAATGGCAATTTATAGTGGATTTTCCCATAAAAAATTGTGATTTTCCATAGTTATGTTAGTTTACCAGAGGCTAATGGGATATAATGTGGTATACCCTCTAGTAATCATGATAAGAACGGTCCCGAAGTTGGGAGAAATCACCATTTTTGATGGGTAAATCAACTATAATAATGGATATGTGATGGTATACCCTCTGGTAATGACTGTTACAGTTTGCTATTGAAAATATGACCATAGAAATAGTGGATTTACCCATTGATAGCATGGTGATTTTCCATAGTTACGTAAACGTTTACCAGAGGGTAATCACTATAAGTATGGTTCACTATAACTATGGTTAACCTGGGAATATTACTAAGAAGATTTGTAGAAATGCAATGGGATTTGTAGGTAAATGATTGAGCAATCGGAAACAAAAAAGTAATTCTACCTCTTGACGATTGATCTCGACCATTTTTCCAGCCAGATATCTATATGTCTATATCCAAGCGGTTCTCCCGTAAGAAATTACTATGTATTCTGTATGGAAAGATGACTGGAATGGTCCCATCAGCTACAGAGTCCCTGCAAATTCCATGTATTTTCTGGGTTTTTCCTTATCAGAATGCTAATCGTTTGAAAGTAGCAGAGCGGTGGGAGGATCATGGGCAAGTGGCAAGACGCCGGAAAAAAACGCCCTTCTACACGGCATAACCCTGCTTGATCCTGCTTCGAAATGAGGGAAGTGGTGCATGTAGGTAACATGCTATAACTACAATGTGGGGCCCCCCAGTTCTAAGTTGGTTTATAAGCCCCAGTATCTATAGTTATAGTTATAAGTACCATAAACATCCATAAACCATAGTTATTGGAGTTTTTTGCACCAACTTAGCTATCTAACGGGGGCCCCACATTGTAGGTTTTCAACAGGTGGTTTTCTCTTCCCTGTAACGATGGAATTCGCTGGGACCAAGGTCGTGACTTTCTGCCGGATGCAATGGCAGATGGACTGGTTGGGTTGCTCGTTGCTGGGTCAATGTACCGTTGGTTGTAGAATACTGACCCAGTGGATGTTTCTCAAGGTTTTTTCGCGAGCTACTGTACTTTTCATGTTCAGGTGTTTGATTGAGACATGTACATTGCCTTTATATATACAATGAACATATACACAATTATGATATGTGTATGTATATATGTATATGTATGATATGATACGTACATACATAATACCTAATACATATACAATATGTATATAATATATATATATATATATGCACATGGTCACACACATTGACCCTGACCTTATTCAAAATCCTCCGTGTCTCCAACAGTTTGCATGTCCGCCTACTTTCTCAGGTGTGAAGATATCCCATGTGTGTACAAAGATATGCATATAGTATCATATAGTTATATATACATATTGTGTATATATATATACGTAGAAAAAACATGGACACATACACATGTTCATGGACATTGTATTGTCACATGTACTGTAAACTATAATGCATATACATATGTGTATACAATATGCATTACAGATTATCTAAGTACAAATGTATAATTGATATGTACAGTACATATATATAATTATATATATATAAGAATCATATATGTATATATATATATATATTTACACAATTATACACACACACACTTACGAGCATATACAGTGTTTCTCTCTCTATGCATATATATAGACTTATATATATATACATATATATAGATTCTCTCTCTCTATGCATATATAGACTCATATATATACATATATATATATATAGATTCTCTCTCTCTATGCATATATAGACTTATATATATATACATATAGATTCTCTCTCTATGCATATATAGACTTATATACACATATATAGATATTGCTGGACATGTTGACATGTATAGAGATCTACCGCATGACTCGTTGTTTCCAGTTCCGCATGTCCGAAGGAGATCTCCTATGTAGAGATGCCACGCTACGACGAGGCTGGGTGGGTTACAAGTCTCCGGAGGCTATGTCTTGATGTGATGGTTATTTACTGCTGATTTTACCAACAAACATGGGATTTAAACATGCAAAATGGAGATAGAATGGGGATACAATGGAAAGATATACACTCATTCGGAAGTTTCGACCCCAATAAAGACATGAATTTGTTGACCGATGAAGTCATGAATTCCAATGGATGTCTATTTGCTGAGCCCCAAACTTGCCCACCGCGTCGCACAGGAAATGGTAGCATGTCCTGCCAAGAGGCCTGGGAATAAGACCTGTGGCGCGGATTGGTGGATCTCGCCCACAGTTTCTTTACTTCTACAGACCGAGTTTAATTGGGTATCACCATGGACTTTTGAAGCACCTACTTTTAAAACTCTCCATGCCCAACTTTGGAAGTTCATGGAAACTTGTATATGGACGGTTTAAATGGATTAAGAATCTAAAGTCTAAAAGGATCTAAAAGGACGAGATTTGCGGTCTGGGTGCGCCAGTTTTGACCCCGCCTGCCTGTCCAGTTTTTTTTAAAGCCCAGATAGGGGGTTATAAAGATTATGTACATACTACGTGGGGATGATCAGACTCCCCTAGTTGGGAATCCCGAAAAAGTAACCATGCATTATTTTTGGATTTTCCAACCATGAATTTGCCAGCACTACAAAACAATGGGCGCACTGTGAAGGCGAAGAGTCACTGGGCTGGCTCCTGTTGTACACCCGCAGCAGTGGCACCAGCGGTGGTGGATGGTACCATGGTGCGCACTTGGCTATGGTGAATTTGAATGATAGGAACGCCCACATACAATGTGGGCCCCCCCAGTTATACGTTGGTTTATAAACCCCCATAACTATAGTTATAAGTACCATAAACCATAGTTATTGGAGTTTTTTGCACCAACTTAGCTATCTTGGGGGCCACACATTGTAGGGGGGGTCCTAAAATTGGAGATCCCAAAAAATCAAAAGTGTTTCAATACGAAAATGCTCTAATAACTCGGATGATTTGGGGTATCCCCCATGACTTAGGAAACCCCCAAATAAGTCAAATGGTGGTTTCTTAAATGGTGGTACCCTAGTACCTTAACAACACATAACACATATCCGGGTGATGATGTTGAATATCAAAGCAGCCAATCGAGGGGTAACCCGGTAACCCCATTTAAGGAAAGGGCTATTTCGGGATTGGAACATGTTGACTTGCTGGGTGTTAACTACAAGGTGGTGCCCTCCCAGTCAAGTTGGATTATTACCTAACTATAGTTACAGTATGTTACAGCTATGGTCATCAAAAACCCACATGTTCGCCTAAAGTTATAAATAAACCAATTTATATAGCTATGGGGCACCACCTTGAATACAGTAGATCAAATTGATGCAATATGGATGGATGTGTGGATGGATGGGTGGATGGATATATTTTAGACGAAGCAAGCGGGTGGTTAAAAACTTGGACGTTGACCTCGCCATGTCCAGGTTTTCCATGGTTTTTTCAGATTGCCATGTAGTGCAATATACCCTCTGGTAATTTGTTACATAACTCTGGAAAATCACCATGCTATTATTACTGGGTAAATCAACTATGAATAGGTTATTTTCAATAGCTATGTAACAAATCACCAGAGGGTATACCATCATATATCCATTATTATAGTTGATTTACCCATCAAAAATTGTGATTTTCCAGAGTTATGTTAGTTTCCCAGAGGGTAAATAGAACACGGAAGCTGCAAACTGATTCTGGTGCCGAATCTGGACAAATTGCATTGAAGTTGCCAGGAGTCAAACGTCTACAGTAACATTTGCAAAGAAGGGTGTCTTGAAAATTATTCGAATGCTCGTGTCCAACTGGACGATATAGTGTGATATAGCATATAGATATTCTATATTTCTATATAGATTTGAATTCATGCTCTTTGTTTTTTGGAGGTTTAGGTGAACCCATGTGGAAATCCCCAGTTGCAATAGACAAATCGCCTACATGCTTCGAGTGTCTTCCAGCCAGCTATCTCTTAGATTATCAAAGGTTGGTCCGTTGCGAGACTGACTAACCATGGCCATTGTTTTAACTTCTGTAGAGATGGTATTTGAAGGTAGACACATGCATATATCATCATATATCAATGATAATCAAGAGTCGTTGGGTTGCAATGTGTCATGTCATGTTACTGTTCTCTTTCATAGCTAGGTGAACTAAATGACCTGTCCAAGCTAAAGAACTAACTCCAAATAAACCAGATAAATATAGATAAATTGTGATTTAAACGTGATTCTACATGTTTAAGATAGAGCCATTGGGTACCCAGTTGTTTTGTTTCCGGACGTCTTACACTTCCCGTTGGCTGAGTTGACCATGCGGCCTCGGAAGCTGAAGCACATGGCGAGGAGGCGCTCTAGCTGGTCGGAACTGCAGAGATTTCACCAACGAAATGTGGACTTAGCCAGTCATGTTCTGGTTGGTGGTTTGGAACATTGGTTTAGTATGGGATAATGATGGTTAATAATGGTTAATAATGGTTAATAATGGTTAATAATGGTTAATAAACGGTTAATAATGGTTAATAATGGTTAATAATGGTTAATAATGGTTAATAATGGTTAATAATGGTTAATAATGGTTTATGGTAGATATAACGAACTAGTTAATGGGGATTATAATGTTTTATAAACCAACAAACACTGGTTGGTGGTTTGGAACATGGCATTTATTTTTCCATATATTTGGAGTAATAATCCCAACTGACGAACTCATATTTTTCAGAGGGGTACTGTAGGTATACCACCAACAAACCAGTGCTGATATGATCTTCATTAGATGAATGATAATGTTAGATATATTTTAAGGAAGTATGATTTCCATAATGCGAACTATAATCACTATAAGCACTATAATCACCATAATATGAATGACCCATATGCGAACCATGGTGCTGGAAGATGCACACCAACAAAAAAGCCCTTGCACAAAATCACCCAGTTTTGTAGGTTTTTATATACCAGCACCATGGTTCGCATATGGGTTATATAACCATCAAGAATGTGGACTTGTATTGAAACATATTTAGTTATTCCTTTAATGAGATTAACTAATGGGGACTTAATGTGGATGAACATAAATTAATAAATCATCTTAATTCTTAATCACTAAATTTGGATTTAATGATTTAACCATAAAAAACTAGTGTTGGATGAACGACCGGCAAAAAAAATCTCATTGAACCACAAGAAAAATCTGCTATTTTTTTTTCTGTGCCAATGCATTGAACCAGGGTGTGCGAAGCGCAGCAAAAATCTCGGGATTTCACCACCGAGGCGACTCCCTTCTGCAAAAGTTTGTGTTTGAAGACAGACGTGCTGGACTGGAACATGACTTGCGAGGACCGCCGAAAAAAACCAGGCTGTAGATGGCTGAATGGATCCTCTCGAGCATCTACGAAATGGGGTCAAACATGTTCTGGCAGGATATGTTCTGGTTGGTGGTTTGGAACCATGGAATTTTATGACTTTCCATTCAGTTGGGAATTTCATCATCCCAACTGACTTTCACTCCATCATTTTTCAGAGGGGTAGGCGAAAAACCACCAACCGTTGTGTTGATTTTCAGAACGTATTGATCCCAGAATGCACGGCCCCATCAATCGGATCTCGTAAGTCGCTGGTGTCGTGGAGAGGATGTTTCCGGAGAGGAAGCATGAAAACCCTCTGGTAAACATACAAAAAGCTATGGAAAATGGCCTTTGATAGGTGAGTTTTCCCATTAAAAATGGTGATTTTCCATAGTTATGTTAGTTTACCAGAGGGTACCCTTCGAGGTGCTCCTTTGACATCCTTGAACTTGGGTATGACTTTATCTTTCAGGTCATTTATTTGTCTTTCTGTGAGAAACACAACACTCACAACACTGCAGAGAAGAATCTAAGAATCTACCAGGGATGCGATTTCGCAAAACCCCTCAGGAACCCGGGTGTTTCATGTGCTGGATCTTTTCTGCCTAATCTGACGGCCCTACGCACAAAGGCTTACATATAATTATATATATATATAATATTAATATATACATAGAGAGAGACAGGAAAAAAACAATAAAGATTCCACTTTGACCTGTTAAATCTGCTTGGTCAAAACTTGGGTTTTCGCTATAACCAGATATACTTTGCATTTTCTGAGTGAATCTACTTTTGGACAATGGAACATCCTCTATTTAGTGCTATAAATTTCCCATTAAAACTGTCACTTAGTTCGGGAATTTCCCACCCAGCCTCTTTTGATGACACCGGATATGTCCCCATAAATATGCTGATTTTTGTTGGTTTAATTCCCGTGAATCACCATCAAAAATTCATGAAATCCCAATAAACCTCCATTAAGTCACATGAAATCCCATTAAACCACATGAAACCAGCATCAAATCCCATGAAATCACCATTAAATCACCATCAAATCCCATTAAACCACATGAAACCACCATTAAATCACCATCAAATCCCCATGGAAACTCCCATTTTTCCAACCCAGCAATGGCTCCAGGAGCTTCCAAAGGACGATTGCATCTCCACACATTTCTTTCAGACCTTGGGCGCCTGCGAACGCAGGCGGCGCTGCCGTGCCGTTGCTGGGGGATGGGGATGTCAACAACGAAAACGAAATATGTGGGATATAAATTGAATAGGATATATAGATGTATAGGATATTTATGGATATATGATGATATATGGAGTTTTCATGAGTTTTCATATTAATGAAGCTACAGGATGGTGCCCCCCAATGAAATGTTTGTTGGTTTAAATGGTTTAAAAAACCCACCAACTATAGCTATATCTACCATATACCGTTAGTTAAGCCACTTGTATCTCAACTGAACGCTATCCAACGGGGGCCCCATCCTGTGGGACAGAAATTGAAACCAGGCAGATCCGCGTGGGTTGAAAATTAAGACCATCTTTAAATGAGTCGGGAGCAGCCCGGTTTTGAACCACACCCATATAACTAATGTAACTTAGTGTAGCAACTACACGTTCTTAATGGTTTCCTATACCAAATGACCAGTCTATCCCCTGTGTCTCTACCTAATTGTTTATAGAAGAATAAATGCTGATACCCAGTTTGTGTTGGGTACCCCATCCATCTACCCAGAAAGAAAAACTTCAATGTTGGCCAGTACAAAAATCCAACCATACCACAAAAAATATAAACAATGCAAAAGAAGAAGCATCCAGTCTGAATCCAGTTTCGTTGGGTTCATCCATGTTTATCCATTTTGTGAGAAAGCAACTGCTATTCCAAGGCTTTGCGTTTGGTCTGCTCCATGGACATGTGCTCTGGCTCCTTGGCATTTGAAATGAAAAAGGGCCAGCGCCATGAGGGTCACTGAAGAAAAGCGGCAAGTGTGCTAAGCCCAAGAACAAACACTTCGTATATATTTCGTATATTATATACTGGTTGGTGGTTTGGAACATGGCTTTTATTTTTCCATTCAGTTGGGAATTTCATCATCCCAACTGACGAACTCATATTTTTCAGAGGGGTAGGCTCAACCACCAACCAGTTTTGTGTATATATATATATAAAATATATTATATACCAGTAGTACCCGCACGAGGCGGGGCGGAAGTTGCCTTAAAGATATATATAAGACCTTTCTCATCTATAGAACTTGCATGCGCCGTGCGCCAGCCAAGCCCGTGCGTGCGTGCAC
>Ga0126342_10003735_pt1 | contig 25464 bp, 23 predicted proteins | sample Cyp1metagenome_FD_92528 | JGI IMG/M metagenome (GOLD analysis project Ga0126342, IMG submission 92528) | Coral microbial communities from Lord Howe Island, Old Settlement Bay, Australia - Cyphastrea 1 metagenome | ecosystem: Host-associated > Invertebrates > Cnidaria > Coral ... | reverse complement strand
TTGATGCGAGCAGATCCCGCTCGGAACTTGATCGTCAGTCGATTTGATTTCATTTATTTGATCAGATCAGCAGACAGAACAGTCTGCAGCATTTTTCAATAGATCAGATTAGCAGACAGAAAGATCTGCTGATCCATCCTCACTACCCACGTCTTCGGGGATGGAAAACGTGTGTTCGCTGCTAGTGCAGTGCGTGTGTTCACATGCACGACAGAGAGCTTGATTGATATATATACACATATATATATATATATATATATCACACACACACATACGCACAGTCTCTCTCTATCTCTCTATCTCTCTCTCTCTCTATATATATATACATATATATATACATATATATATATACACATACACATACATATGTGTTCCCATATGTATGTGTTTAGCATAAAACCATTGGAAGTGGCCAAGCCTCTCCGAAACCTCAGGAGATGCTTGGAGGAGGCTGGTGATTCTCTTGGCCCAACTGAAGGGCGATCGAAAGGTGGAGCAACTGCTGAGGGAAAAACATCCTGAACTCCTTCAGGTGGCCGACTCCTGGGCGAAATGCTTGGGATTTTGAGATGCTTTGGATCTCTATGGATCTCTATTTGAGGGTTTGGGGTGCAAAAAACGGATCTTGCTGGGGGTCTTGTTTCTGATCGCCCGGGCTATTTAGGAACTATTTGACAAAAGTATATCTGGGCCAGCTGCTAGCGCTCAAGATCCCCTGGAACTGGTTGCAGACACATCCTCCAGGTGAATGCAGATGTTGATCATTCTGGATACAAGACATTTCACTTCTCAAGTTTCCCGGGCTTCCCATCCTGGACCATGACTAAGGACCGATGCGGAGCTTCAAGCAAGGTGTGATGGGAGGGGCATCCCCCAAATCCTTCATGGTGTGTAGATCCGGATCCTGGGAACCATCCAACGGTGAGGACCCGGTAGGATTCTCAATGTTTGCATGGCGTTGGGGGTTGCTGGCTGACTCTGACACTTTGGAGGTACAGGGGGCTCCCAAAACCACGGCTTTTGCAATGGATCGAAGTTATGGGCCTCACAAAATAATTTAGATGGTGGATGAATATGCCCAAACCCCTTTGCCTGGATCCAAGAGTCAGATCCATGGCCCACCCCTCAGTGCCTGGAATCTTGCTTCACCATCCTTGGGCACATTTCCCAGAGGGTTGGTATGAAGGAGGGGGTTCATGACAAGCTGACTTGCTGCATCGGCTCAAACACTTTCATCAGCTTCATTCATCGCAGAGTTGCGAAGTAGATTCTTGATCTCCAAAAATTGCCCCAGCAAATAAAACAATATGGCTGGATGCCACCGCAGCAGCAAAACAGACTGAACCATTTTCTTGAACCACAAGAGCGGCAGAGAGAACCAAGGGGCGCAGTAGAACAATGCAAACATAATGATCATAATGCTTACGAAGCTTGCCTCCAAGGCCAAGCTGTGCAAACCATGGGCTCCCTACAGATCTCTAAAGTGAATCGGTCAGGGACAGGCCACAGGCATCGTAGGCCATGATCCACGGCACGCTGGCATTGAGCACAGGGCCACATGGCACGTCAATTGGATCAACTGAAGCTGTACGACAATCAGCCAGATCTCATGTGAGAGTCAATGAAACCCTAGCTTAGGCTCGAACTGATCCATGTATTCCTAACCTGATTGTGCTTTCTAGGAAAGCATACGGCAGGCACACTCGCACGTGCACAGTGTCATTTTGGATCCTGCACCATGGCTACAGTGGAGGGTGTGACGGAAGTGCGGCCGAAGCTGTACCTTTCCGCACGTGATGCAGCCACAGTTTTGAAATCGCTGACCGTCCTTGGCATTTCGCACATCCTGCAGCTGGATGCAGTTTTAAGCTCGGCCGAGAGTTTTGGGATGTTTGGGATGATGAAGTACCCTCTGGTAATTTGCTACATAGCTATTGAAAATGGCCATTGAAATCGTGGATTTACCCATTAAAAATGGTGATTTTCCATAGTTATGTTAGTCTACCAGAGGGTAAGACATGGGCTTCATGACATGGGCTCAGCCACCAGTCTTTCTGGGGATGATCGTTGGGATATGGATCTAAGCCACCAGCCTGAGAAAGATTCAGGTCCGTTGGCTCAGAATTCCCAGCGCGCTTGGGCAATGCCGCATTGGATGAGAAACAGATGAAGAAGAGGAAGATGGATGGCCGGTCTTCTGCGGGACGTTTGTACCTCCAACATGGAGGCCAGGAGGGTCCGTTGAAATAGAATGAAAACTTGGGGAACCTGACGTGGCATTTGAAATCGCAATTCGACATAATTTGAAGATAATCAACTGCGAGATTGTGAGATATTTGTTTCCCATCCTACGACCTTTTCCGGCGCAGTGTAAATGCATCTGTTTTTGGTTGACAGCTTATACAGACATCTTATACCTTGATTTTTCTTGACGGCCCGGCCTTGGCCTGGGGAGCAGCAGTGAGACCTCGAAGCCTCAGCACCTGATGGTAGGTAAGAAAGATCCATTTGTCAGACTCTTTCTGCCCGTGGAAGATGCCAATGACCAGGACCTCAACAGCCGCTGCTGTTTCTTGTGCAATTATCATGGTATAGCATGGTACTGTATACCTGGCCACACCGAAAAAAAAATTGCCTTGATATCCTACATCCAAGGCCATCACCTGGATATGAAGATGAAGCTCCTCTGAGAGCTCAAGGGTTGCCGGGTTTCTTTCATGGCCATGTTTGCCGGAGCAATGATAGTGCCACATCTGTGTTCCTCCCACCAAAACAGGATGATTTCCCATCACCCATCACGACTAGGTATCCCATTTAGAACCACATTTTTTCATGGACTCGGACATTTCCAGCAGCAAAAAGAGACGTTTTAATTTTCCCATCAACTTTTTTTTGGGCATGAACAAATAGATAGATCACTAGATGGATAGCTAGATATAGAGCAATCATAAATGAATGAAGGAATCACAATATACATACATACATATAAAATCATATATATATAGAGTATATACATATCTCATCATATCTCGATTTACATGTAGATTCACATAGCTAGAGTGAATGCTGTATATATGTACGTGTGGTTAGAGGCAGAGGTGATTTCCAATTGTTAAATGAATATCCACGTGATCAATTAACTGTTATTTCACTAGTAGAAACACACATGTTGTTTCACCGTTTTGTGTAGTCAAATGAATATGAGCCTTTGGCAATTTCACATAGCTTTTGAACATGGCATATTTTTAGATGATTGTACCTATTAATTAAATATGATGTTTGTCCATAGCTATGTTAAATTGCTACAGGATAAATCCCATTGTATCCCAACATTCCCATGATATTACAGTGATATTTCAATAGATTCCCAGCATATTCCCATTAAATTCATTAAATCACCAGAGGGTAAAGAAATGATTTGGATTTTCCCCATGGACTTTCCATGTTTTTTTTTTAGGACCTGTCTCAGCACTTCGATGAGACTCGACTCTTCATCTCAGAGGCTTTGGCACAAGGGAAGGCCTCCTGGAGGGCTGGGAGTTGGCTGGGATCAATCCACGAAGACTGCTGGTAGCGAAAAAGGGGGGATACCCGGCCTGGTAAAGATACAAAAAGCTATAGAAAACACGTTAATTAACTAACATAACTATGGAAAATCACCATTTTCAATGGGAAAATTCCCATTGATAGCATGGTGATTTTCCATAGTTATGTTATATAGTTTGCCAGAGGGTACGTTGAGTGAGATTTTTTAGGGATCAAGTGGACCTTCAACAGAATTTTTTGAAACTTGCAGTGGGGGATGGTGAACATTTTTGATTTCAAGCGAAAACATAGGGGGATTGGCAAAATTTGAGGAGGTGGGGATGGAAACAATCAGAGCATACACACTCACATAAAAGAACAAAGAAACACGAACAACAATAGGTTCTGCGCACACACGCATATATATATATATATATGTATATATATATATATAAATTATAGTATCTGGATGTATTTGGATGAGTTATAAAGAGCTCACTGCGACGTCACTGGAAGGATGGTTAGGAGGGGTAAGTGTCCCAAACTTGCCTTAGCCTTAATTCATGTGAATTATCACAATCCATCCAAACAATGTAGACTTGTTCAACAGAAATGACAACCCATATGGTATTGACATGTATTGACGAGCTTGCCAATCTTGAAATACATATAGATATATAGTGATATATACGTATATAATATATATATATATGTATATATATACTAATATGTTCAAAATTAAGATAAATTAAGTAAATCTTTCTCTCTCTCTCTCTCTGCATATGTAGACAATATGATTATATTTTTTCAAATGGTTTGGCCATGTCAGACTTATTACTTATTATATTCATCTGATACACCCATCCTAAGTATATGAATTATTTTAATTCATATATATAATCTGAATATATATATATATTTTTGCTCTGATTGATATGATAACAAGTTTATTCGTTTGGTTGACTGGTTTCAATTTCGAGATTCCGGCAGGTGTTGGTGCACTGCACCCAGGGCCGCTCCCGCAGTGTGGCTGTGGTGGCGGCATTTCTGATGCAAAAGGAGAAGATCTCCCTGGGTAAGGCGAAATCGCTGGGTTTTGGAGCTGATTTCATGGGATTGTACCAGGAATAATGGGATTTAACCGGACAAACCAGAAAATCACATGGATTTTATATGATTTTACCATATTTGACCAGTAAACAACTTGGATTCTTGGGTAAACTGACAGGTGAATGGCAGGTGTGTTGGAACTGAATTCATGAATATCAACTGTTCGCGGGAATCTGCATTTGACACCCTTTAAAGAAAAACGACGATTAGCCGAGCCCACCAGCCCTCTGAGGCCCTTCTGTCCATCAAGGTGACTTGACTGGCATCTCAAGGCCGTCCAACTGGTTCTAGTTGGCAAGTTGGCCACAAATACAACAATGTATTTCATCATAAACCATATATTTTACCATATTCATATACTTATACCATTTTGATACACCACCAATGCATATATGGTGTCATATAGCCAATTTCTTATGTAGTCACAAAACCATATGTATTTCACCATCTTAAAAGATAGTACAATATGTTTTACCATACTATCAACCACATACGTATAGCAATCCATATTGTGGTTCAACACATTCTTACATGTATATCAAATGCAATATATCATAACATTGCAACCAGTGTACATACAATGCAATAAGTTCTGCCCGCATTACATGTTATCATTACATATGCAATCATACCTATATGTATGCACACACACATATATACATATGTATATATATATATATATATATATGTAATCATATATCACCATGTTATCAACCATATATGTAACCATCCGTTTAACCATATTATTAACTATATCATCAACCATATTATTGTTAACCACATTTTTAACCATAGTATATACATATAATCTGGATCAATTATAACGACCTCACTGCGACCTCAGTGGAATCATGGTTAAGGGAAATCATCCCCAAATGGCGGCAAAATTCAGGTGAGTGAAATATGATAATTTACTCAGATGTATGTCAATCCATATCAAATCCATATCAAATCATCCCAAAAGTTGTGTTTATGTCTTATAGATGTATGTGTTTATCCACACTATTATAAATATTCTAATGATACATGAAATCCACATCCCAAAATCCATCTCAAAATAGCTGTGGATCCTTCACATTTCATCCACATTTCATCCTCCCTGAGGAGAAGCGTCCTGAGATCGACTGTAGGACCAGCTTTTTGGACCAGCTTCGGTCTCTGGAGGAGGGGCCGCTGGGGCGGCCGGCCATCCGCGCAAACGAAACAACGACAATTTGGGCCGGGGTGGGGACACCCTTAAAATTGACGCCAGATTGGAACTGGATTCTGGAATTTGGATGGTTACCCTCTGGTTATTTAGCATAGCCATGGTATAGATGTCCCATTTATAGATGGTTTACCTATTACAAATGGTGATTTTCCACGGCTATGTTAAATAACCAGTTGGTATTTCATTTTCATGCCAGATTTCCCATGTATTTTCCATGTTTTCATGTTCTTTTTGGACTCCCGGCTGTGAATTTCTTCCGTGTTTGGATGGCCCGAGGAGGAGCTTCAAGTGGCACCTGCATCTCCCAAGACCCTGGAGGCAACGAAGGGTCCAGATGGGTTACCCCCCAAAAAAACCAGAGTAAGTAACCCGTTATTGAAATAGCAGGGGATTGCTTTTCTAGATAAAGGCTATCTATATATATATACACACACATATATATATATATATGTATCGGATTTGAAGATTTTTGGGGTTTGTTTGAGAATAGGTTGCCCCATGCCCTATTCCATCCATTGATTAATTTATCAGCATTTTTTTTCTAAACTGACGCTTGTTAGGGGTAAATATACCCGATTCTCAGACGGAACCCAAACCATATGAGGTTAGTTATTCCCATTATTATGATAGTTTAAAGTTTAGATTCCCATTCTACCATGTCATACCATCATTTTCATGATGGTGTCCCATTTGAGGCTTTCCAGCTCCTTCCCCAGAGGAGTGGTTGGACTCTGTCAGGCGGCCGGCGCGCTCAAGAAGGAGCTGGCTGAGGTCAATCCTAAGGCCGTTTAGCACGAAGAATGCGGCGAAGGATGGGATAGGATGGGATACTGTGGATGGGCCAGCGAAATCCGAATCACCAGTTGAAAACGGTGGTAAACATCCCATGATTCATCGGGTTTCAACCATCCTTTGGTGCAGGATTTCTTCAATTTCGCAACCATCCACAGTAGGATAGGCTAGGATTCTAGGATAGATAGGTGAGTGACGATCTTTCTACCCCCAGATAGGCTATGTTTTCATCAGCCCCCAGGTAGATTTGGCACAGCAACCTGCCCCTTCTGGCAGGTGTTTATGGAGATTTCCTTCGATGGGCAATCCGCAGGGCGCATCGAGTTCGATCTCTTCTGTGGCTGGGCTGAAAGATGGCTTAGAGAACCCATGGCTTACCCTGAGATACGGTTTCATGGGATATCATGGATATCATACGATCTACATATATACATATTATACATATTAGACATATATACATATATATATACATACATATATACATGCATACACACACACACATATATATATATACACACGCATATATATATACATATGTTTATATCAATATACAGATACACATATACACATCTATACATCTATACATGCACATATATATATATATTTTTCATATACATATATATATGCACAGATAGATTAGATAGATAGATAGATAAACACATAGATAGATTAGATTAGATTAGATTAGATTAAAATAGATAGATTAGATAGATGGGATAGATTGGAAAGATGGGATAGATTAGATAGATTGGATAGATTGGATAGATTGGATAGATTGGATAGATTAGATTCGTTAGATAGATTAGATAGATTGGATAGATTGGATAGGTTGGATAGATTAGATAGATTGGATAGATTGGATAGATGGGATAGATTAGATAGATTGGATAGATTGGATAGATTGGATAGATGAGATAGATTGGATAGATTAGATGGTTATATAGATTAGATTGATTAGATGGATTAGATGGATTAGATGGATTAGATGGATTAGATGGATTAGATGGATTAGATATATTAGATAGATTAGATAGATTTGATAGATTGGATAGATTGGATAGATTGGATAGATTAGATAGATTAGATATATTAGATAGATTAGATAGATTAGATAGATTAGATATATTAGATAGATTAGATAGATAAAATAGATAGAATAGATAGAATGACTACATAGATATAATTATTAGATAGATAGATAGATAGATAGATTAGATTAGATTAGATTAGATTAGATTAGATTAGAATAGATAGATAGATAGATAGATAGATACATAGATAAATAGCCAACAGCATGATAATTGCTTGTCATTGAAATCGCCCTTCACCCTCCCCAAAATGGTAGGTTTTAAATTGGGAACATGTTGAACCAGTGGATTTTGGTCAAGATTGAATCGAGCCCGAAATGATCATCCGAAATGGATAGTGAAGGGAATAAATGTGAGTTACTATTTTTCATACATGAACATAAATGAACGATAGATAGATTCACCATCTAGTAAATCTCCAGATGTTTTTTCCCCCTCTCCAGTTTAGGAACGCTTGTGATTTACCCTCTGGTAATTTAACATAGCTATGGAAAGATCCACCATTTTCAATGGGTAAATCCACTATTTCTATGGCCATTTTCAATAGCTATTTTGACATAACCAGAGGGTACCAAGGAGTTCATGTTGAATCTGGCGCTAGGTGACGTGGCGCCGGAAACCTGTGAGAACTTCCGTTGCCTCTGCACTGGCGAGAAAGGCCATTTTTGGGCCATTTTTCGGTGATTTTTCAGGGGCCATGGGGACCCGCAACGCCATGGTATAACGGGGCTGGAAAAAAAGAACGGGAACATGATGTAACTGTCATATGTAACTGTCATGATGGATTTAACGAAGTTAAATGAGAAACACCTGGGTGCAAAGTGAAACGAGGATTTATCATCATAAGTACATGGAACGATTGATCATGAAATTGTAGAGCCGGTAATGTGTCATCGTGAAAATGCTTCATCCTTCCTTTTTGGGTCCGATTTTTCTGTCTTCCGGATTCCAGGCCGGGGCCAAAGTGGGAAGCGTCTCACATATCTGGGTGCTGTGTTCCATTGCGCCATCCCCGGCTTTGTGGCGATTGCTGGTGATGCTTGGATGCGATGGCTTCGGGATAGTGAGGTCCTCAAGCTTTGCATGGATCAAAATCCATGAAAATTCTTTCCCCTCCCCCACAAATGCTTGGTCTAGAACAAAAAGTCATGACAAGTTGGATGGCTCCTGGAACCACTTTTCAGCATCTTTTTGGGGGTTACCATGGGTTACTATATCGATATGGCTATTGGTCAATACCTATTAATACCATTTTTAGTGGGATGAACATCCATTTACCAGCTATTTTGATGTTCACCAGGGGTACAAGGTTTTGACACACTGCCATATGAGAGACTTTTACACCATTTTTTCGCCCGAACTTTGGCTCACCCAGGACATCACTGAGGGAGATGGCACCGGGGGAGAGTCCATCTATGGATACTCCTTCAAAGACGAGAATTTCGAGGTATCCCGTCCTGGAGTAAAAACCTGGCTGAAATCCAATGAACATGCATTTTGTATGCCTATGGATCATCTGGAAACCACACATTTTGTGTTCAATTGACATCTGATTGACATGAATTCTATTTATAGATTATGTCTGGAGTCTGGAATCTGGAAAACCATCCTCCAAAACCTCCAAAAGCCAATGGAAAGATGTTTAAAGTGGGCTATTTATTGCCCAATCCGGATTTTTGAGCTACACAACCCAAACCACAATATAACAAATTCCTTAGAGGAGGCTTCAAACTTCTCCATTTGGCCTGTTTGGGTCCAGGTGAAGCATGACAGTGAGGGAATCTTGTCCATGGCCAATTCGGGACCTGAGACTTGGTTGTGAAAAAAATGGCGACAAAAATCGATGACCAGAAATGACTTATGTGGTTAAAACAATAATAAACCACCCCATGTTTGATGGTTTATAAAACCATATAAAACCCATTTATGGTGATTTGGGGGATGGTTTATTATTGTTTTAACCACATTATATACAAGAAACCTTTGTTTGTCACTTTGCGATTGCTGCATGAATATCATGAATCATGCTCGGCTATTGCGCATGCTTATCGATGGTAGTACGGCTGCACAATGGACTCATCGATAAAAGTGTGACTCTCTAATTCTCGCAGGTCCTTTGGCAACGCATCGCTACATACTTATGGTGCTCTGCCAAAAACCTAGACACTGCGAGTGCAAAGGCCACATTCATTTGTCTCGGGTAAATCTAACATAATAATGTACGATAATAATGTATACTAACATGATAATATATAATGTATACTAACATATCCTGATAGGCCCTGGGTCCAAGTCATTTTTGTTTGGTCAGCCAAGTGAGCTGTTGCCACTTAGGATAGCAACGGGTCGCAATTCCTTATTTGCTTCGCGGCGAGTCCCAAACTTGATCCTTGGAGCGGTTGTAGCATCGAAGTGGAAAGGCCAAGAGGTTTTGGAGAGCTAGCAACGGACAGCTCTTATTTTCCCGTTTGCCCGCGCACGCATGCACATGTATATCATATAGACAGCAACACACACACACCCCACATATACATATACTCGTATATGTATATGTACGTAAAGAAATAAACACACACACACACACGTATATATATATATATATGCACCCACATATTTATATGGACCACCTGCTCGCCTTCAGCTTCTGTTGAACTTTCTGAGATGGCAATGGATATATATATATAATACGCGTGTATGAAGACACACACACATATCCATATGTATCTATACATACACATACACATTTCGATTTGCTAGCTTTGATATTTGATTGCTGGAAAGAAACCCAAAATGGCACTTCAGTGACTCAAAATTGAAACTGCCCTCGGTCAAGGACGGAAAGAACGTGGCCTTTGGCAAAGCGGTCTCCACTGATGTGCTGAAACTCATCGAGGCAGTGCTACATCGTCCTGGATTTGCTGAATAGTTTTTATGTGAGTGATTCTCCCATTGGTTCATTAATCTACCATAATCTACCATTTGGAGAACCTACTCTGAATATACGTGTATATATATATACACACATTGCAACACACTATATATATATATACACACGTTATATATATATATATTATTATAAAATTGTTTTCTTATAAAACACCACAACCTACGAACCACCAAAAGAACCAAAGTCAAAAAAAAAACCAGGCCTGCGGCAGCGAGTCGGGGGAGGTCTCCAAGCGGATTACCATCCTGGACTGTGGCGAAGTTCCACAACCAGGTCGACTCATGGGCTTCGTTTCATGGGAAACGCTCACCGCACTGGTGATGAGGTGAAAAATTGTTGTGTTTTCATGTCTTTTTGGGGTGGGGGGGGGACATGTTATGTGATGATAGTTGATGAATATTGATTACAAGTGATGACAACTCATGATAATTGATCGCAGTTGATGATGTATAGTTGATGATGCTTGATGTTTCATGACAGTTCACTTGATATGGGAAGCATATCGTGTTAGATATGCGATCCCAGATGGGCAAAGTTCTTCAGAGCGGCGTGAAGTATGTCGGGTTGGGCCAAGTCTTTGCCTGCAGAGAATAACGGCACTGTTCACCAACTTGTGACCCCGTTCCAGACTTGTTAGACATTTTTGGAACGACTATCCGGAAATTCTTGAAGCAGCTTCCATGGACCTTGCCCCAGAAGCCAGCTCCAGGACGTCAAGTGAAGCGCCAGCGCAGTGACAGTGCTGCCGTTGCTGGAGAGGTGGTGATGGTGCTGCAGCTGTTGCGGAAGCACAAGGAGTGTAAGAAGGCGAAGTTCGTTGGGTACGCTGAGGGTGGAGACGTGGAATCTGGAGATGCAGAAAGATCAAGGAGGTGTTTGGATTTGGACTTCTCCTTGAGGTACCACAAGGTCTAAGAGTCCAAGAGACACTGCAGCATCACGATGCCGGTGCTAACAGATGTCAACGGCATGTGGGCCACTTGCTATTGATACCTGGGGGCTGTAGCCCTTCCCTGAGGCCAGTAGCTGGCGAGAGGCCAACATCAGCTGCAGCAAAGAAGATGCGCAGAAGGTGCTCCAGAGCTTCAGGCTGGGCATGGCTGGGCGGCCATGGCCGAGCCTCAAAGGCAGTTGGATCAGTTGGTTGGGAGCAGTAAGTCTTCAGTGCAAAGGCTTCTTAGAATAAGCCATGAGAGCATTCGTCTCATGCATTCTTCACTGAAATTTAGGCGGAGGAACCTAAGATGGAAGCTGCACAACATGAACGAACTCTGAAACCCGGTCTTAGCTACATATGACATTGGGTATCCTTTTCATTTTTGGGGGGTTCCATGTGTTAAAAGTTAAAACTCTGCCATGCCCCAGTCCACCAGTCCACAAGGCAAGCCCTTGGTGCTGTGGAAGGCAGCCAGCGGAGAGCCAAATTTGAGGATGCCCGGCCTGGTTCTGGCGGTTGAATTTTTGTGGAACATGGGTCACTGTATGAGTCAAACTTGAGCACCGCCGATTTCATGGTTTCAGGAGGTGCGGCAATCTTGACATGAAACAAGGAATCGTAGAAGGAGCAAGATCCAAGCCCCCCCGAAAAAACCAGCCGCAAAGGTTCCCGTTTTGAATCTTTTGGATCTTGGGTCTTCGAGTTTGATCGAGTTTGATCCCATCCATCCCATGCCCGATCCTAGGCGCTGGCGCGTGAAAACTCGGACTGCAAGTCCGCCAAGAAAGGAGGCCTTCTGGATCCCTTCGAGCGGGGGATGTGCCCGGCTGGAAAGGTCAGTGGAATTGGGGGCACATTTTGCAACCTCCTATGCGCCCCAATACTAGACTTTCAGGGCCAAGAATTGAATGCTGCAAACGATCCTTGTACTTATATATATATATATAGATAGATAGATAGATAGATAGATAGATAGATTAGATTAGATTAGATTAGATAAGATTGGATAAGATAAGATAAGATAAGATAGGATTGGATTGGATTGGATTGGATTAGATTAGATTAGATAGATAGATAGATAGACACACACACACAGAGACAGATATATATATATATATATATCTATATACACATGCATACATCAATCCGTTGACACACGGGCCCTGTTCAAACTTGACCCGGTCCTTTACAAAAAGCGAGTTGGGCGTATTGCCACAAGCTTCTGGAGAGGATCAGGTCTTCCTTCCGGGTTTAAAATCATTGACATCATCAGGAGTCCCAAGATTCCTACGCTTTATTTGTTTCTCTATTCAACTGGATGTTACAGTACTCGTAGCTGCTGTCATTGGTGGGGGTATCCGCGGCAAAACCGAGGATGAACAAGACCTTTGAAAACGCGGCCTTCGCATTGAAACCTGGAGAGCTGTCGGAAGTGTTCTCCACGAAACAAGGGGAGCATTTGTTGCTTCGTCTCTGACATGGGAGATTGGCGTGTCCAGTAGCTGAAAATTGGATGCCCGTCCGGGTGATTCAACCCACAGGGGGGAAATGGTCAACCTTTTTGATCCTTTTTGGGGGGCCAACACTGATGAAAAAAAAACACCCAATCTCCAGAAAATGGTGTTGCGAAATCTGACTTGGGATGATGGTTCCAATGATGGACCTATGAACGTCCCATCGGGCCTGTGTATAGAATATAGACTTCGCAGCTGCGGTGCCCATTGGGAGACATGGAGATCAGAAGGCGATGGCGGAGAGCAAAAGAAATTTCAATCTGGTTGGTGGTTTCAAACATGGCTTTTATTTTCCAATAAAATCCATTTCATCTATGGGATGTCATCCTTCCCAGTGACTTTGACTCCATCATTTTTCAAGATGGTTATCGGTTATTGCACCACCAAGCAGCAAAGCTCAGCATTGCGCTGCACTGCTTGGTCTCTGGCAACCTCCAAGACGAATCATGACGAATCCAGGCCGCCAGCACACTGCACGCCGCCAAAGATGCTGCACGAGAATGGTTCTCACGAGGGCTGCGGCTTGGTGCTGGATGGCCTCAGATCCCTCTGGCATTCCAACCGTTTGGCTAAGGGCATGAGATATTTATGTATTCACATGTATTCATGATTTGTCCGTTTATTTATGTGTAAGTAATGGGCGGTCTTTCATTGTTGCCTTTTTTTTTGAGTTTTTGGTTGACAGATGGTATTCGAAACGTAGTTTGGTGATTGAAGGGCATGCGCCTGACAAAAGCGTGCAGTCACTAGATACTCTATGATACTTTATGGGATATCCCAATGGCATCCAATGGCTATACAGCACTCGGGGACATCAACCATGGGATTTGGGAGTCCAAAGTGCTGCGCACCTAAGGAGAGGGAGCAATCAACATGGTCCTGCTGCGCGAGCCAAGCTGTGCAAACAGCTGGTCCGGAAGCCCAGCTGTTGAACACCAGGGGTGGGCCCCTGAGCCCGTGGTGATTTTGTCATTTCAAAGGTTCCCAGTCCAAGATGGTCCAAGATGTTCATGCAATAGAAGGGCCTCCTGAAAACCATAAGGCTCTATGCATTCATTTCTTTGGTTTGTCATACCAGTAGCTGCAAGTCTCCTGATGAAGGTGCATCTCGATGATCCTCTTTTATTATTCACCTTGTCATATTATCCGATTCTCCAGTGCCACTTCAGCTGTTCAGATCTTGTGGCCAACATGGGCCAACACTTGTCACACCAGATGCTAGAACTCATCGATTCACAAACCAACTGCCCAGAATGTACAGCTAGTGGGGGTATCCCACCCAATCATGGGGCTAAGTTATCTCGACTGATACTTGATAGCATTGTAGACCAATTATATGTACAGCTGGGCATGTCCAATAATCATTCTATAAATTGATCAACCCTCTTGTTTGACTAAACCGACTGAAACAATCCCCTGCCTCGAATATTCAGCACCCCGCAATTGAACCTCACTAGGCTTGCGTCTATTCATTTGGGGGGTCATTGAATCATTAGTAATTCGGTGACCAATTCGGTGGTATATTTTAACCTTATGGAACTCCCTTTTAATTTGATTCTATGGGATTGAACTTGAAACAACACATGTTTGGGAATTATATGAAATTACCCTCTGGTTATTTAACATGGAAAATAGCCCATTTATAGATGGTTTACCTTTTAAAATGGTGATTTTCCATGGCTATATTAAATAACCAGAGGGTATATGAAATGATCACATTTTGTAAACGGATGACTTGACCATGGTGATAAACCAACAGCCTCAACAAATTCATCACGGTAGGTGACCTATCTGTCCCAAGTATCTATCTATTCATCCATCTATATACATATCATATGCAGTTATCCAAATTATGTACACATTATATGTATCATTATATCATGTAAGACACACACACATGCACATACATACATATATATATATAGATAATATGTCTATATTTTTTCAAAATAGATATTTGTATTAACATGTCCCAACATTCGCCAGATGCTGCAACTCCTGGAGCGGGCCTCGCAACTCTGCAGCGGGGTCTCTGGAAGCCACGTGGAGGACGTCTTGGATCGAGGGCGGCCAACCGAGGAAGGCGCCGTTTGCGGCGGCCATAGGTGATGGCTGTTTAATGTGGCCCTATAACAATGGTTTAATAAACCCACCATGACTGGGAATGGTTTATATATATATACCAACATATACCAACTATAAAAATGATGATGACTGCGGGATGGTTTATGACATTGTTTTACCCACATGACCGTTTTTGAACAGTTTCCGAGGTTCGTTTAGGTTTTCTCTACCCACACAAGCGAGCACCGCCACTATTCAAGGCTGCCTCTACTCATGTGATGCGTGCACCTTAAGGGCTGTGCACATCCTTTCACACTAGGACTTGTGGTTAGTTTGGGGAATTATCCCAGTATAGTCTACTTACCACTATTCTTGACTTGGATTTTACGGTTCTATTTTTGTTGGGGGCTGCCGGGGCTGCTTTTTGAGTGGGGAAAACAGGGGACACACCTCTAAACTAGGGCCTAGGGGATTAACATGTACTAACTTCCATCTAATTCCTAAACATGTACCCTCTGGTAATTTAACATAGCTATGGAAAATCACCATTTTCAATGGGTAAATCCACTACAAATGGTCATTTTCAATAGCTATGTTAAATTACCAGAGGGTAATTTCATATAATTCCCAAACATGGTGATTTTCCATAGTTATGTTAGTTTACCAGAGGGTAAACATGTACTAACTTCCATGATCATCCTAAAATTCTTTTGTGGGTGGGACTGGTTGCAGCTGCATGTGCGTCCGTTTTTTTTTTTTTTTAAATAGATATTGAGACAAGTATGAAGAATAAACCAGATGCTATGCATATAATTGATTTAGGCCATACAAACACACACACATACACACACACATATATATACTATATGAATAATTATACTTGTAGCACGCGCACAAATATCACACACACACATATATATATATACATACTATATACATATATATATATGTAATATATATCGCACATATTTATATATTTATGCAGTAACATTTCGTATCCCCACCACCTTCTCGCCTCCTTCTCTGGCAGACGCGGACTCTGATGGACCGAAAAAAGAGCACCTGTGAATGCATACAATATGTTCACATGTATATACATATACAGTATTATATCTATATCTACATCTATATCTACATCTACATCTATATCTCTATATCTACATCTACATCTATATCTAAGTCAGATTGCAGCTATCCCCAGTGCTATGGGCTTCACCATGGCCCTTGGGAGGCCCTTTGGTCTGCTCCTTGATGGCCCGGGAACTGCGCGGTAGCCGCTACGAAGGGCTGCACCACGGTTGCCGTCTGGGCATGGTGATGCACAACGCACAACGTGAAGAGTGGGAGATTTAACCAGCAACCAGGTAACCATTGGTAATTTAACATAGCTATTGAAAATGGCAATTTATAGTGAGTTTTCCTATAAAAAATGGTGATTTCCATTAGTTATGTTAGTTTACCAGAGGGTAACCATTGGTAGATATATCTATAGTTATCTACAGTGAATGGACAGTTCATGGAATATGAATGGGATTATTATGGAATTATGGGATCATACCATCCCGTGTCATCAAACATGGCAATGAACATCCATTAGAAATAGAGGTTTTAATGGCACATTCATCTATCAATGGTTTTTTTTTTTCACTGGCAGGTTTGATTGCCGGGGGGTATTGAACTTGATGAAAATTGATATGATTACAGTGCCTCCATTGGAGGTATTTGAACATTTCATCAAAAATTGGTGAACATCGAACTCACCGAAACTTGAGACACATAGCACCCAACTCCAAGAGGTTTTATGACGTTTAGGGTGTAACAAGACAACGCGTTCACGATCCCTTGGCCCTTTTGGCCATCTTGACGGCTCCAGAATCTCAGATTCGGTGGAAAAATGATAGGTTTTAGATGACTTTAGATGACTACACGACCTCCTCCAATACTTGGATGACATTTCCATTCTTTCCTAAAAAATCGACATCTCAGGTGGATCTCCCGGAAGGGTCCAGCTGGACACTATTACCTGGGAGACGAGCAGGAAGGGCACAACCTCCCAACCACCGACAAGGCCGGCCATGGGGAGATCGCTTTTTTTCAAACCGTAAAAATGGTGACTTGGGGATGGAAAATCACCATTTTTAATGGGTAAACCCAGGTAAACCATCTATAAGTGGGCCATTATCCATGGCTATGTTAAATAACCAGAGGGTCGGTTTATGAAATTGATTGAAATTGAGCGTGCCACTTTGGATGCAAAAGAGAGAAAAAAAAAGTTCATCGAATCGTTCGTCATGGATTTTTCTATGACAATAATCACAATATCTCAGATTACTGGTGGTTTGGCTTGGATGAGTTGTTCTCCTCCATGGAGCTGCTAAAATCAGATCAGAGAGGGCTTATAAAACCTGGAAAATCGCCAGTTCGATGATCCCATATTCATCATATTCCAAATTTTTGGGACTTTTCCATCATTTTTCCATCATATATTTCCATCATATTTCCATCATATTTCCATCATATTTCCATCATCTTCATCAATGGATTGGTTTAAGAGGAAAATCTACAGGAAACCATCGATTTTCCCGTGAAATATGGGGCTTAAACCAGTAAATTTTCCCTTAAATCAATCCATTGACTTCAATCTTTCCATGGGAGATCTCCAGGATCCGATTTATTGGAGGTACCTACCATATATTATTTAGGATCCTGGAATTCCCATTGAATCGCCAGTTCGCAGAGATCCATCCCTGCGAGGACGGGGATCCCATTCATCCACGTGTCCATGCAGTGGTGAAGGTGGTTAGTGACCAGTTGGCACCTGGGCACGCGGTGAGTCACGGTTTTTGGGTCGGGTTGGGTCATAATGACACGTGGTCAATGGATGTCAATGGGATGTGACATGGTGAACTATTTGCTGAAAATAGCAGAATAGCATTTTCATTGGTATTACACTTACACATAGTTACACCATGTCCAAATGAAAGAACGGTGCATTGCAGCAAGATTGCATTAGAATCAATGTTGCCTGCATGAAACAATATAATTATGCATTGTAATTACAATGCTTTATCTTTATTTATCAAATGCAAAAATAACATGTGGATAAAAACGCACACACATACGAAAAAGTACCTAACCCACGTGCAGCAACAGTATTACGTGAATTGAACACATAATTCCAGTTAGGATTTCACGGGATTCAATGTGGATAGAAAGGAGATAAAGTGGGATGCATCACCAAGAACATGTTTTGTTGGGTGTCTGACAATGGCGATGAAGAACAACTTGGCCGTTGAATGGACACATCATAACTTGGCATAGGTGAACATGATAGTAAACCAGTGGATGGTATACACTTAGTATAAACCCATCAAAAATGCCATAAACAAAACTCCCCAAGTCATCACCAATGGTTGGAATAGGGTGCCCCACTATCAGACAACTCGCCATTTGTAGATCCGCCGGGCGCCGGAAATGTGTACAGAGATCCTCCCCGAGACCCGATCACTGGGACAGAGAACCATCCGGTTGTATGTTGAACAAAAACATGTTTTTTTCGTGAAAACATCGCAGAGCACATGATTTTCCACAAAACCAGGGTTTTTTCCATGGTTCGAATATGTTAGAACTTCCCAGGTTGGCGCTGGATTTGTTACGCACCCCTGTCCTGGCACTGGCTTTACTGATCGGCCGCTGAGGTCATCAGCGGTTTCTTCCTGGATCCAGATGATGACACCATGAGCCCGGCCAAGGTGCCACCTGGGATGAACATCCGGAGTGTTGCTGAAGGGTTCAGCTTGGGAGCGGAGTGTTGCTGCATGAAACTTCAACTTGGGCAATTTCATCAAATAAGACCATGGATTGTTAAAGTTAATCCACGGTGCTTCGTGATCCAAATTCGAACTTTGAACAAGGTATCGGTATCCTGTTGTCATCCCAAAAAGTGACCGCTTCAGTCCATTGGTACCCCATTGGTACCCGCCATACCTGGCCATATTCCACCGCCTGGGTCGTGCAGGTGCCAATTGGGCCATTCCTCAGTGTTTATTTCGAGGGCATGTCCGTACGTGAGGCGGTCCAGTCCCAGTTGGGGCCTAGGTGTTGGAGGAATGAGACCACTTGGTTCTAGCCATGAATCAATGGCCATTTCAGGGACCTAAAATGGAGGTACTACTACCAGTGGGCCATATACAAGGCCTATGTAAGGGCTATGTAAGGGAACATCCCCATTGAATGAAGTGGTGCTGAAGTGTTGGTGCAGTGGATAGACGTTGATACCAGTAGCGCCACATCGATGGTCTCCCAAGGGAAAATGCGCGTGTTTCCCCACTTGATGTCAACTACTCTGAGGGCCAAGTATTCTCCAGGTGGGAGGACGCATGGTTTTTGGAGAGCCTGATCAGGTCCCTCCAGGAAAGTCATAGCTATGACCTGGTTTTTTCACCTGTTTTCACCTCTTTTCTTTGGAAAAAGGCACATCAAATATGGAGAAAAATGGTCCGGATCTTCTGCTTCCAGGTCGCTTCACCGATAGGTTGGATGACACTGGATTTTCTCAGCGGGGTTCACAATTTTGTGCAATCCCAGACTTATCAAATTGGAAAATTATTCAATGGGAGATCTTCAGGATCCGATTTATTGGAGGTACCTACCATATATAAGGCCTATGTAAGGCCCATGTAAGGGAATATCCCCACAAAATATTGCCTTATATAGTACAGTACCTCCATTTTAGGATCCTGGAATTCCCATTGAATTATGGAAAATCCATTGTCGATGGCATTTTCACCCACTGTTTTTTTTCCCTTTCCTCTGCCCGTAAATCAGGCGATGTGCACATTTTCCCTGGAACCAACTGGTTGAACCTCTCGATTTGGAACATCGACCAGTGGACCAATCGACTGATTTCTCTTCCACAAAGCCAGTGATTGCCCGGAACTGGATGAAGGGAATTCACAGTTGGGGAATTAACAGATATTACAGTATATTATAAAATAAAGCAGTTGAACCTTGTAAATTTGGTCAGCACTCTATGTGTTCTCCAATTTTTCATAATTTCTCCCCATCAATTCATTGATCTTCATCCACTTTTCATCCAATTTTCATCCGGTTTTGCCCTATCAAACCCAGGTGTCTCTGGTCCCATCAGGCCTCCAACGCCTGGAAGAATGGCCCACCCAAGCGGCCGGCCACGCCCCGCCTGGCACCGGCACCGGTACCGGTGCCAGCCCCGGTGCCGGCAAAGCAAGGCGGGAGCGGCAATGGATGGCACTGGGGGTTGTTTCGGGTGATTTTTGACTCAAAAAATGGGACCAAAGAGCTTGCGGGTTGATATGGCTGGGCCACCTGATCGCCTTCAGCCTCGCTGAACTGACCCAGATGATCCAGATGGCGATGGAGAGAGACGAAGAGAGATTTTGGGGAATCCAACATTGAGGGAACATGTTGATTTGTTTTATCGTGTTGGGGATCCTTAAGTCCAATGGGTTTCCATGAGGGTTTAGTTGGAGATTTTCAGAACATTTGCATGATAGAACGGTGAACACTGATGAAGAAATGATGACATTTGTTCATGGTATGGCGATACGATACGGCAGACGTATGTACACATGGGTATGAATAACACACACACACATATATATATATATAGAACACATATTGACTCAAATATTGATCAACCCAGTTTCAATTGGATGTTTGAAATCCAGGGGATTGACTTTCCCAACGTCCCCGGCCGTCCCCAGCACGGCGCTCTGCCAGGTGTTCACATGGATCCCAAGCTCCAGGAACTTCAGGCCGGTCTCCCTCCCGGCTGGGAAGCCACTTGTCAGGCCGAGGCCCTGCCAGGGCTCCCGCAGTGGGGAGCAGTGGGGAGCGGTGGGGATGGCAACACGGGGTGAGGAAAAGGTGAGGAGGCCGCCAGCCTCTTGCGATTTTTTCAGGGTGAACTTGTCATGAATTTCTTTTCAAGTATTGGGTCACTTGCTGAAAGTTCTTTGGGTGTTTTTCCCAAATCACCTTCCCTGAAATTAGATGAGAACGTGATTTGATGGGGAATAGCATGTTTTGCCAACAGTTTGTTTTTTTTCCCCACGCCACTTCCATTGTAGCTTCGGTTTCTTGATTTGACTACCCAGTTGGGAGATGAAAGTTACATAGGTTATATTATAGCTGGCAGCTTCGATTTCTAGCGGTTCAGCTTCATCAGAACTCAGCCAGTATTGATCTGTTTGAAATAGGTGCACCAATGGTGGCTTATGGATGATGATGATGATGATGATGATCATTGTCATTGTTATACTATATTGCTAGTGGTATTGCTATTGTCATCGTTATTGTTGCTAGTATTATCATTATGATTATCAGGATTATTTCTAGGTAGTGTTTGTAGCGATTGGCGATGGCTTTGGGGACCTCACCAGATTTCTTTTTAACGCCTGTCGCTTTTCAAACGCCCAGGTGTCAAACCATGCCCTAGGTATCAAAAGGGAGGCTTCCCCACCTTTGACACAATGCGGCCTTTTAAAAACAGAGCACCCATGGATATGGACGCACAATGATGTGCAAGGATTTATATGAACACAATTGTATGTTGCGCGCATGAACAGGCGTATTTTAATCGAACACACGGCACCATTCCACAGCCTTCCATTCGGTTTGATTTGGAATCCAGGAAATGTCTGACAGGCTGAAAATCATAGGCTTTCACTCACAGGATTCCAAACCACCGAGTTTTGACGTGCTGACGTTGGGATCCTGTTCTTGGGATGAGAGCCCCTCCCTCTTTATCCCATGTTTCAAGCTGTCAAAGGGCTGAACGAGCCGGGTGGGAGATGATTTGCTCATTGGATACAGCCAGCCAGTTCGCATTTCGACTCGCTCGCTCGCTCCGCCCATCGCCACCATCTTTCCATGGCAGCGGGCAGCACAAGGACATGGAAGGATGCACAACGGGTCCGAGGGTATAACAGAGTTGAAGGGAAACGTGAAAACAAAAAAACAGGAAGGGCATCAGAGAAAATATTTAGAGGTTAGCCACGGGCAGGGAGAACAGTATCAAAGACAAATACCTTGTCTCAGGGATCAACGTTGATGTATTGTTGTAGTGGTTGTATGTAATGTAGGCGATCCTTACATGCCACCAAAAGGGTGAGACATCCTCGGAATGAGTTTGGTCTGTACAAAAAGGTCTGCACATGGGGTCGGCTGAACTAGCTCTGCGACCTGCATAGATAAGATGCTGATTACAGGAAAGTCATCTGCCGGCCCCGCAGTCTGATAGGCTTTTTTTTTTTGTTTTTTGTTTTTTCTCCTTTTCTTCTCTTTCCATTGAGTCCACGATGTGACGTGTCAAAAACCAACATGGAACTATCAAAAAACTCCTATCTCGCGCCGAGTCTCCGGGCCGCGGCCGGTCCAGTTTCCGGTGTCTGTAAAGTTTGTTTGACGTCGAAAGAGGTATTCAAACTAACTGATTGGGACAACACACTGGTGACAAACCAGACACAGTTAGCATCACTTTTTCATCTTTTCCTCATGATCATGGATTTCTCATGACTACTTGCCTCCATTGAGGAAAAAGATCACCGGGAGTGGATGGCCGCGGCCACGTGAGACTCCAGATCCTATGTGTAGTGACACTTATCCACCCTCTTCTCCGGGTGCCATATTTGCATCAGGAGGGTTGGCCGGGGGAGGGAAGGGAGGGGCCCCTGGTCCTGCCGGGCGAAGGCCGCGTGGTGAGCGATCGCGGGGGTTGGGCGGGGGGGGGGCTCCGTTGGGAGGTGCTGCTTGCTGATCCTGCTTGCCGCGCCCTTTGCCTTTGCCTTTCGCCTGTTTACCTTTGCCTTTGCCTTTGCCCTTAGCTGGGTTCCTAATCCGGTTGACAAAGATTCGCTCAGGACCTCCTGCTGCTTGACATTTCGGAGCCACTAACTGGAGTAGGACATACGATGCTTGCAAACCCGCCGCTCCGTTGCGGAGGCGGAGCATGTAGTGGTGCGGTTGTCCCTGCCGGAAGATTCCAACCACTGCTGGCGGTGTGAGATATTCTTCCAGGAGAAGGGAGATCGGGCGAGCCCCCCACAGTAAGGCCGCCGTGGCAGGGGCTGCATCTCCCAGGGCCGGCGTTAACCTTTCCGCAGTGGTTCGGACCACTTCCTGCGTAGCAGGTGATAAACGTGGCTGTGAGAAGGCATCGCCGCATATCTCTCTACAGGTTCCCAGGATAATTGGCAAGGCCTGAGACACGAACTGGTGGAGTTGGCGCGCAGCTTTGAGGCGGTCATAAATGACTGAAAGGCTCTGCCAATTATAGAGAATGATCTGAAGAGGCTGAATTAAGTAGGCTACGTCTTGATAAATCCTCTCGGTGAATTTTGGTGGCATGTCTTTGGGGATCTCTCCTTTTTTTTTTTGATTGTTGTGATGATTTCTGTGAATCGGAACAGCTGCGGGTAGAGTTGGTTTTTTTTTTTGGTGAGAAAATGACGTGAATGAAAGGAGGTGTAACAGGGTCGGCATAATGTGACTCGAAGAGCCCTGAATGCGCCAGAGGACGCTTCTTTGTTTGCGCCAGAGGACGCCGAGTCACGCCAAAGAACGTGCTCACCGTGCATGTACTATAAATTCGAGCGTTTTGGTTGTGTTTGATCCAATCCAGGATGTGTGTGTGTGTGAGTGTGCATGGGGGCCGCGTGTTGGGGGAATACTTGAACGTGATGACTATGTGAAAAAGGGTCGGCCGTCGGTAGCTCGGAGAGCTCACGATGCGCCAGAGGACGCTTTCCTTGTTGCGCCAAAGGACGCCGAGTCACGCCAGAGAGCGTGCTCACCTTTGTTGGAAAAGATATCGTTTTGGGGTATATACAAGTGGGGTTTATATGTTGCCTTCCCGTCTGTGTCTCTTTTCGTGGTGGTGTCTTTGGTTGATTGTGTCAAAAATTTGTTGACAATACCGGCATGTACGTTTCTCCTCGTCGGTTTTGCAGTATAATTCATGCGCAATGCGAGCAACCATGGAATCCCAGACTGTGTGACATTTGTTGCATGTGCGATTAGCTACATCCGATCCCCTACATTGGCGATTGTGTCTTTCCTGTGCGCTTGTCCTTTTACTAGGTCCCTGTACTGTGTTTGGCAGCTTCCATTGGCATCTGGGGCATGTCCACGCACTTTGGTCCTGGGATAAGTGTGCTTGTTTCTGTGTGCACGATCCTTCGTGACGAATCCTGGTTTCGATAGTTTCAAAACTTTCCCTGCAGTATTTACACTGTAAGTTTAAATCGGCCGTGCCGTTGCATTTGAGTTGATGTGTGTTGCGCGTCACTCTGTCTGGGAAAGATTGTCCACAGATCCTACATGGGTGATCATCGCCTCCTTCAGGCATCTGTTCAGTACACTGCATTTCGTGCCTAGCGCATTTGCGCGCGCTAATGAAGACCCTTCCACATTTGCGACAGGTTTCCGCGGTTGCCACTGTTAAGTCCCCTTGTCGAGGAGCTGCCCATCTTCTGCTGTGGGTGCCTAAGCGGTTTTGGCGGCCTAAGTTTGCGAGTTCGTCGGCCTTGTCATTGCCTGGAACTTGAGAGTGGCCTTTGACCCAACGGAATGTGATTACGCGTGTCTGGGAGACCTCCTTGTATAGGCTATGCGCGTTATTGGCCAGAGTGTGATTAGCGTGTGGTGTAGTGTGCCCTAGGACCAGGTTGGCGGCGTAGTGTGAGTCATATAGTATTTCAGCCGGTGTGTTGTCCGGACCTGGGGCTTCGTCTCGAAGCCAGGTTATCGCTTCGGCAATAGCCGTGAGTTCCCCTGTGTTGTTGCTAGATTGTTGTGCCCCCAGAAAGCGTTGATCCTCCGCGTCTAGGACGACTGGGCCGTAAATTTCGAACAAACAGGATGTATCCTGAACATCCTCGGCGTTGTAAACTGCGAAACCCCACCCTGCCGTGGCCGGTTGTTGTGGCTGGAAAGAGCCATCTGTATAAATTTTCCAGATGGGTGGGGGGGGTTCGATGTTGGGAATTTGTAGTGGCAACCAACCGTACTTATCCCGAATGTCGTGATCCCGAACCGCATATAGGATTCGGCATTCATGATTCAAACGAGCGTACGCGTTTGGAAAGGTTTGACGGCATTCCCCACATTGAAACACGTTGAGGGTTGTCACGGCAGGGTCTGTGAGGGCATGTGTATGTAGGTAATGGATGTGAAGATCTCGCAACCTGGCAAACCCTTGTCGGCAAACAGGACAAGTGTTGGGGGAGATTGAGCTG
>Ga0126342_10003734_pt1 | contig 25466 bp, 18 predicted proteins | sample Cyp1metagenome_FD_92528 | JGI IMG/M metagenome (GOLD analysis project Ga0126342, IMG submission 92528) | Coral microbial communities from Lord Howe Island, Old Settlement Bay, Australia - Cyphastrea 1 metagenome | ecosystem: Host-associated > Invertebrates > Cnidaria > Coral ... | reverse complement strand
GTACCCCCCCGCTCTCTGCGGGGCATTAGCCTCCGCTTTCATGCATGAGCTCGATGCTTTTCCCATTGACATCGAGGTACAGGTGCCCCCATCATTTCGAGCCGCTTGTGTTAACATGCAGGTGCAGACGTATGGCACAGAATTAGGGCCAGATTTCATGGGTGGCAAGGTTTGAGAATTCATTGAGCAGAGGCCGCGGTGAGAACCCCTTTGTGCCTGAGGAAAAAAATATATCGGCAGGGCAATGTTGCGGGAAACCGGGGCCGTTGAAAAGCTAGAATTTGATTGTCTGTTAACACGAGAACTATGGACAGTCAGAGCTGCTTCACAGTAAAGGATACACAATTCAATTTGAATCGTATTGAAGGGTGCTCTGAGCTTTCCACAAAGCATGCGTTGCACTGAGTCTGTTGCACCTTGCACTCAATCAAAAGTGTCTAAGCACATCACCGGGACCGAAAACTCTAAACCACAGAATGCATAAGACGCGCATTATCCAGCTAAGTTGCCATCAAATTGGCTTCTGCATGGCAGGCATGTTTGGAGGGAAGGGCATGTGGCAGCCTCAGTCTTTGTAGATGACATGTTCATCATAGACCTCCATGTTCCCAGCAGCTCAGCATAGACCTCACTTGCCAGGGGTGGTGGAGGGCCTCGTGTCGTTTTTAGGTGCTGGGGAAAGGGATATGTGGGACATGTGAGCAGTGGCTGCTAAACCTCTGTTGCTTGATGATTAATTTGTTCGGGGGTTTACTATCCAATATCTTGGGAATATTTTGGGATTATCATTTTCCATGAATTGTAGAATTGTGAATCCCATTCTTAACCAACCGGCACGGAATGACAGAAAGTTTTGAGCACTGCTTATCTGCTCATGTGACAACATGTGACGTGTAACGTGTTTCATCATTTTTCAGCATCATGAACCACTGGGACTCTTGCTATATTTTGTAGTGACTGAATATGACTGAATCAATCTGGAATCTATGAAGGCCGCACTTGGAGCTGTCCAGCCTTGCTTTGACCATCTTTGACCCTCTGCCAGGAACGGAGGTGGAGGTTTCTGCCTCAATTGCTGGCGGGACATGGGAATATGTAGATATATGTAGTGTCATCAGTCCGCAGCGCCCTTTTAAGCTGCCTTACTAAGGCATGGGTGGCATGGGTGGCATGGGTGGCATGGGCGGCATGGGTGGCATGGGCGGCATGGGCGGCTTCCCCTTCGATTTTGGTGGATCCGACCTTAGCTTGAGTCCTTCTCCGTTGTGTGTTGCAGAGTTTGCTTTTTTTTTGGTGGCAACCCCATAAGTTGGGATATACTCCCAATAACTTTGGTTCTATATCCACTTATAACTGGACCTGCACGGGATTTGTGCGATTTGATTTGCCAGAGCATATGATTTCGTAGCAGTCCGCTGCATGTTCACATTTTCACGCAGGCATGGGCGGCATGGGCGGCATGGGCATGGGAAAGGGCGCAGGCAAAAGCAGGCGCATCCCCAGGTTCCACTCATTCCAGTTTATTTTATTCAGCATTATGAATGTGTGAAAAATGCAATAACTTACATTAATTTACCATGTAAAAGAATGTAGAACCGTGTATAATTATATATATATACACACATTATACATTACATATAGATTGTATACGCATTGTATACACATTATGTATACATTATATATACATTATATATACTTATATATATATATATACATGTTTATACACAATATCATTAAGTTTACCTTGTCAGAGACTTCAAATATGTGTTTGTCAGCTTTCCAGGAGCTGATCAACCAGCCGATCCAATCCTGTGAGGCCAGCCCCGCCTGCCTGGGCTATACCTGCTGGCACCGTTGGGCTCTGAGAGATGTTGCCGAAAAGTGGGTGGCATGGGAAAAAAACGCGGGAAGCATCGCTCTGGATCTGATGTTCCATGTAAACACCATGAATAACCATGAATATACACCATTAAAGACCATGAATAACCATGAAAAGCAATGAAACACCATGAAAAACCATGAGCAACTATGGTTTCCTGTGGAGTTTCCCAACAAAACCAATCCACCATTGATATGGTGCCACTCAGACCGTCATGGTCCACGGCTTGGAGAAAGCTGCCGAGCACAACCAAAAATCAGGGACTGGGCACACTGTTTCAACGGTGCTGCTAAAGGCTTTAGTGGCTTGGAAATGCACAGCTGGAATCGTTCACAACGTTGTGTATCGGTGAGTCACCGGATTTTTTGTGAAGAATCTGATGAATTTGTCGAGCTGAAAGGGACTGGACAGCTGAAGCACATTAATTAAATGGGCATTCCAATTTATTTCAACTGGAAAAAAATGTGTTTTGCGAAGGCTAGATCAGGTGGTTGCGTACGAATTCCAGGCATTGTGGTCCCCTTTTCAGCGCAGGAAAATCATGAGTTGGGATGATAGCAAAAGCAGATACGAGGTGCGCTACTTGTCGCTGCGTTTCTAATGACGTGGGATGTCGTGGGCTTGGCCCAAATTCGCCTTGCTGGCAGGTGGAGGTGGATTCAGGCGATACGACGTTGTCGTTGAAGTTGGGAACTCGTTGGATTGAATGCTGCGTTACAAGCTCTTGAGCAGAGTTTTGATGAGTTTTGTAAAGTGGGCCCAAACATGTTCACGACAGAAAGGGTTGTGCTTTAGAACCTGAAAGAAGCACCCATGAAAGAGTTCTTGTGTATGCATACCCAGACGTGAAAAGCTTTGAGGGTATGTACTGCACTGAAAGACTCCAACAAAGCTGACAACAAGGCCTCAGAACATCACCCAGACGTGTTCTGTGAAGATTGCCTGGGCCTTTGGAACTCTTCAGAGCCACTGAACCAAGCAAGGATATTGCAAGTAGATAAGGCATCATTTGGCACCAACGGCAAAGGTGATTTGAAGAGATCAGAGGATCCTGCATGCTTGTCATATTTTGTGATGCATATTTCAGTCAATCATAGAACCGCTTGACGTGTTCACCCAGATTGGAACCAGTACCTGTGATTATCTCAGGTTGGTATTGAATCCAAACCAGAGCTGCATGCACCTGAGACCATTGTTCTTCCCAGATTGGATGTTTAGAGCCAAATTTTGATCACAGTCAGCTGATTCTTGGGGACCGAGATTGGGCTTCATTTCAGACGCAACTTCTTAACAGTTCTGTTCAGCAAGAAATATCAAGAAATCATCGTTCTCATATCCTTGTCAACTTGAAAATCTTGAAGTGCGGAAGAATATGTTGCTGCCATTCCCAACCGCGATTCCCAGAGCCGTCATTCACTGCAAGGAATGGCAAGTCTGCTCAGCTCCTCAGCTTTGACAGAGCGTGCGGATCCACAGGCATGGGACAGACGCGATAGACTCGATAGACTCGATAGACAGGTGGCCTTTGGATATCCTGGTGTATTTTGTACTCAAAGCTCTGCAAACTAAGCTCCTAATATGCTCCGAAAAGGGTAGCTAACGGAACATGTTGAAAACCTGCAGAGAGCTGTTGATCTCAGCTGCTGTCAAGAGGGTCTTGACCGGGCCGCTTCTGAGGAATTGGCGCTATACAGTGAGACTCGCTGTCGCTCGCACCGAACACGTTGGAATTGCGCAGCTTCTGGAAAGTTGAAGAACAGATCTGTTGGTAAGTTGCAAGCCATAACAACTCACCACCCGAGCACTCGAAAAGCAAACATGGATGAAAATGGCAGGTCCAAATAATTAGGTCCAGGATCCAATGAATCCCAAAGGAAGTCCGGGAGCATGTGGAAGCTCAGGAAAGGCTTGAAAATGGCAAGGATGTGCTTGGCCTCCAGCCAAGCAATGTGATCCTCCCGAAGGTCACATGGAATGGGTGGAAGATATTTTGGGAAGCGTAGCCAAGGATCGAGGCATTGGTACTCCGAAGAACAGTTATATAACTCAAAACTACAATGTTCACATCCATTAACTCCAAATATCTCCAAATTCCACTCAGTTAAAGGATATCAACGTATATGGTGTTAAAACAACTTGAAGTTAAAGGATATTGTTTCGAGTTATGACTCATGTATGACAAGAATATGACCTGGAAAGCTCGTCCTGTTGAGCCTTGCTAGCAAAATTGAGGATAAACTTACGGTACTACCATGTATTTAATATGTATAGTTAACCCTTAAAACGTTAATAGGTGCTTGAATGGTCTGAATGTCGTAGATAACTTATCATGAAAGCTTGTGCTATCATGAATTATGCTAACTGCTATTCGTTTGCCATGGTAATTTAGTAGCAAAAAAATAGCTGATTTCCAAGCAGCAGGCCATGCATGGCCATGCAATATACCAACCAGATCCAACATGATCCAACCAGCTAGCTTTCGTAGCTTTCCCCCTGGCCGAACCACGCGAAACCTACACCCCATCCCACAGACATGGGACATGGTGCCAGGGCACACGGATAGTTGTCGCGAACTTGGGGAAGGAGGAGTTCAATGGACAGCTTTCAGCTCAGTGTCCTCCTTGCGCGCCTTTCCTCCGTGTCATGGTATTCTTTACATTACTTTCTATATAATGCTTTATTTTTACATTGTATATTATATTTTTTGCTTGCTTGGCTTGCTGGTTTGCTTGAATGAATTAATGAATTAATGAATCAATGAATTGATGCATGAATGAATGATTGATTTGCGGTAAACCCATGTACCAGCATGCAGCTGAAAGCAGAGAACGAAGGTGGACTCATCAATTCTAGTTTTTCCACACAGAAGAGCTGAGGATGGCGCAGATCAACGAAGTGGATGAATCCGCACAAAGAGACTCGCAAAGCAAAGAATTCCACAGCGAATCAACAGAAGTGCATTTGAAGTGCATGAACTTCGCAACTTTTCTAATGCTTCTGATGAACAAACTGTGATTTGCTGCATGTTTTGATTTCACACTCACCTTTGCTTGCAGATTCCTGGATATTTTTATGAGCCGAGGATACCAAGTGGCCTGCAAAAACGGAAAGGCAGGGGTGTAGCATTGCTAAAAGTTTTCGACCAAATTTATCATTGTCATTTTGTGTCACATTCTTCCGGTCAAAGCATGGCCTCAAGGCGACAGTTTGCCTTGCCTTGCCATAAGCCTCGCAGGTCATCAAGATCAAATTTGAGAATGTCGTTTGCTGAAGCTTTCAACTCTCAAAGGGAGTTGCCACAGAAGAAAAATATTGACAGTGGACGTGTTTTCTTTCCCATTCTTTCCCACCGTTGAAGAAATCCGTGAACAAATCCTGTTTCTTGAGTTGAGAGCCAAAAATTCGCAAATCTCGTTGCTAGCGGAGAATCTGCTGCCAATCTGCTGGAAGCCGGTGCGTGATTTGCACGCAGCAGACCTTTGGAGCAGACGCTGAGCAAATGAGAGCCTCCAATAGCAGAGTTTCTTGAGGGGTCACGGTGACAGGACCTTGTCAGATTTTTCAGTTTGTCATAGTTTGTCCAAGCATTTAGCATCGTTTGGAGTCAGAAGAAAGCTGGTCACTGACGCCGATTGACGCCTGAGCGCTTATGGAGTCCTTCATAGAGAGTGCGTCACATAGGGCACTCGCTGCGGCGCAAAGGGCGCCGACTCCGTGCTCGCCGCGCCGCGCAAAAGGGGCCCGAAGAATCGGGCGCTAAATTTGAGACACATTTGTGCGGCCATGAACAGTCCCTGCAGCACCTCAATTTTTTAGCTGGCATTTTTTCCCCATAAATCAAGGAGAACTATTAGATACTATTAGCATCTATTAGCTTGTTGGTAGATACGAGTTGGCACTTGTGCTGCAGGGCGCAGATTTGACTGGAGGTTTCCAATCCATTTGTCTTTTTTGGGATGCAAATTGGATCAGATTCTGCTGATAGAGTTTCTGCTCGTTGTCATTGAAACCTTCAGAATTTGGCACAACCTGTGCTTGACCCAGAAACCTTTAACTCGCCGACTGGTGCTCCGACCAAAAGATGGCCGGTGAGTTGTTTGAGTTGCCTTGCTTGGCACGAAGCAGTTCTCTTCAGTGAAGAACTTTGGCAACTTTGCCACGTTTTGCCATCCCTTGCCTTGCAAGAGTTTGTCTTGACATGTCTTGAAGGCGCGGAAGGTGAGGTCTTCCAAACACATAGATTTCCAAGACCAACATCCAACAAGGTGCGTAATGTGCATACATTTGGATACGCTTGGCGAAGCCGTGTAGACTCAAGTGGTTGTAGCGATGGCTGCAACGAAGGATGGGGAGCTCGCTTCTCAGCCAGTGAGTGGAGCGCGATTTGAGCAACTGGTCACTGATCCATTGATATTGATTTAAATATTGTAAATGGAGTTAGATACTCAATGTACTCACTAGAAGGATTCCCATTACGGGATGGATGACCAACATACATGCGTATATATAATATACCCTCTGGTAATTTAACGTAGCTATTGAAAATGACCATTAATAGTGGATTTTCCCATTAAAAATTGTGATTTTCCATAGTTATGTTAGTTTACCAGAGGGTAATATAATATAATATAATATAATATAATATGCATTAATATGCATTATACATCCATATACATGCATATACATCCATATACATGCATATACATCCATATACATCCATATACATGCATATACATCCATATACATCCATATACATCCATATACAATCATATACATCCATATACATCCATATACATGCATATACATCCATATACATCCATATACATCCATATACATGCATATACATCCATATACATCCATATACCCTGTAACTTGAGAGCATTGCGTGACAAGAGATCACAGAGCCTCAGTTTGTTGGGCACAAGTCATCCTTACCAAGGCTGGTCATCAATGCCTCGGGTGCGTTGCAGAGTAAGGCAGCGGTGTTTGATGATTTGGACAGTGCACCAAGGTAGATGTCAGCAAGGTCGGCGCATGTCAGTGTCATTTAGTAATATTCAGTAGCAATTTCATGAATTCTCAGTGCTTCGTACAATGCCATAGAATGTCACATCTGTCATAACTTACACTGTGACCGGTTGCGAGGCTGTGCCGACATGTGCCCACATTAGATTCGGGGTCGTGCTGTCAGGACGGCAACTGGGGTCCTGAAGTAGATCAAGTTGTGTCCCAAACTCAGTCCATGGAGAATGGAACCAGCCCGTGTTCCATTGATTTCCATGCCAACCATGGGCATCCTCCACAATGGAAAGAGACGGAAAGAGCCCGTGTGTGTTTCACCATGTTTCACAGTGAGACATCGCCAAGATTCGCCAAGGGCTTCTGTTTGGCAAGTGCTCAGGGATATGAAGTGTGAACCTCAGAGCGCCAAAACCTCGACAACAGAAGGGCTCGAACGGGCCCTGCAGTCCCTAAGTGGGCCATCTAAAGATGTCTTAAGTTGATTTTGCTGACACATTCAGGATCATTCAGGAATTCGGACATGATAACACATGATAACGCATGATAACATGATAACTTAACAGTACATGCAGGAGATTCTACAAAGCATTCTTTGTCATCTTTTTGAATGTCCTCGCAACGTGCCACCTGTTAACTCTGTTGACAAAAAAAACACCTCCGAGATGGGCGTCTCCGAGAGCCTGCTGGATTGAAGGTGTTGACAGTTAAAACTGAGATGATGAAAGCATATTCATCCAGCTAGAGTCTATAAACGCTATAAATGCCTATATATTATACATATATATATAATATAATTATATATATTATACATGTTAAACAACTCGTCCTCTAGAGACATGACCCATTTGTCAATCTCGGCCATCAGAAATCTCAAGGCATGTCATGTCTTCCGCAGAGTCCCTCAAGCGGATCTCTGTTTCCTTCGGCAGTCGGCATCTTAGCCATGCTGGATTTGAAGATTGCATTAACAAAAACTCGTGGGTTTATGAGATTTTTAAACGATTCAACCTCTAGAAATACTTCAGTGTAATTCAGGTATGTTGAAAACCATGTTCAAACATGGTATACAAGCAAAGTCTCTGCATCCGTTTGTGGGAAAGGCCGGCAGTATGTCATAACGGGCAAGGACGAGCAGGGCTCAAAGCAGTCATGACATGAAACATCTATAGCGAAGCACACTTTTGCAAGCCTTACATACGAAGAGAAAATCAATGAGTACCAACTATAACTGTCAGCCGATGTACTATACTTGATTTTCCTGGGCGCATGGACCTTGCTAAATTGTTAGTTAGCGACTCATTTGCTTGGTCCTGCCCTTATTATGCTGTTCCTGTCTTGTGGGGACAGTTTGCTGCTCTTTCTCTTGGGGTGCTATATTGTTTAGCATATTCAGATGCTTCACTTATCTTCACTTATTTTAAATTTTCCATGGAATTTACTTGGAAAACAACAGTGACAACAGCTGTTCTGAATTGGACGGCTAGTAAACACCACGCAGGATAGCACCTATCACGTGGTGCGCTGGAGTTCTACCTGACTTGCAGATAACACGAAGCCTAACGAGCTGCAGATCGCGCTGAGTAGCAGAGAGAACCTATTGGGAAAGCTGCACCATCACGGAATATCACGCATGCAGGAGTTTCCTTGTCAACCACCTAGAATCATCATCAATGACCTCCATGTGTCTTATAGAAACATACTTATCATGAATTGGCGGCGACAAGACAAGACGAGAACATATTGGCGATTTTAGACTGGCCATTTCTTGATCTCCTGGGGTTCTCAAGTTGAGCCGAAATAACCTGAGCAAAATTGCTCAGCAAAGCACAGAAAGCTGTCCGAAGGAAAAAAAAGATTGCAAAGGGTGGTTCAACCCTATGTCAGTGCGTCCCTGCAAGCGTTTGGCGCATGGTGAGGTTGATGTTTTTGAAACTCAATCAAAACATCTCGCTTTCGGACAAGTCGTTTGAAGGAATGGATGATCCATGGTCGGAGTGGAAGTGGCATGTCCTGCTTAGTACAGTAGTGGTTGTGAGGACTCGTAGTTTCGCAGCATCGGCTGAGCCAATCATTCGAACATATTCGAACATCAATCATTCCAACATGTTTATTTTATACCTATTACTATTGAACACAATTGACTCTGATTACTTGGTGAATCACACTGACCTCATCATAAACAGTGGTTCGGGGAATCAACCCAGGTCATTTCAATTCATTTCAGATAGCTGTACTTTGAAGCAGCGCAACCTCTACGCAACCTCTTTAGCCGCAGCTTCGGGCGTCAAACCGCGTGCGACACGCTGGAAATGCCATGCCTCCTTCTGCGATTTCCAAACTTCAGTCTGCAGTTTCGCAGGTGAAGCAGGTGGGAGCTGGTGGGAGTGAAGGAAAGTTTTGTGCAAGCCCAGTTGCTTCAAAGCTGGAAAGGTCGAGTCTTATGGTCAAACATGTGCACCCGGTCCTGGATCTTCAAGACAGGTGTCGTGAATTTGCTGTGCTTTGTGGGTTGAGATTGAGGTCAATGTGCTGAAAACAGCGCAATTAGAGGACAGTCCACAGCTGCAGATTTTGAGGAACCCTGTTGGGTTCATGGTTCTGCTGCCATAGGATGGGACCCTTTGATACCTTTTGGATAGCCTCAAATAAGGGGACATAGCTTTCCCTCTCCTTACAGTACTGCCAGACAAGTTGCCAACAGACACGCCATAGTTGCCCTATGTGTTGTTCCAACTGATATTTGTTTGTTGTAAAATGTTGTAAAGTATGGGCGTGTCTGAGAATTGTCCCTCCCCAAACCGCATTGTCATATATAGGAATAAATATTATTTAGGGGTTTTCGGTTTTCCCATAATTATCATGTACCAAAATCCATACGTTTTTTTGCTTCTGAATGTCTCACAGCGCCTGTAGGACTCCCCAACAATCAAAGTATGTGTCCGAGTCCGACCTTTCATCAAGGAGGAGGCACCGGCACAAGCTAGGTCAAGGGGGGTGGTGGTTTCTGCAATTTACAGCACTGCACTGGACTTGAAGCATGATACAGGCTCGACTGTTGCATGTTCGCATGACAGCAATTAAATCATACCACATCAAATCACATCAAATCTAGCTTCAACCATACGTCCGGTATGTCCAGGCATTCCATGTTCAGTTGTCTTTTCCCAGACCCAAAGACCCCCGGAGACCGTTGCAGACACCAGGTTGAGGGACAACGTTCGGGTGGAGAATGCAAGCTGTGCATCGATATGCCGTCCCTCAGCGAAAAGGATCCTGAGATTTTTCCCAAGAAACCATAGATTTTTCCCAAAACATGCTATGGCTTTCCCTTTAGAATGGTTTAGCATGGTTTAGCCATGTTTAGCCCCAAATTCTGATGTTGATGCAGAAAATGATGATCAACCACTCACGAAAAAAACCCTTCAGATTGGGAATAGCATATTTTCAGAGAAATCCACTTGTTGAAGATGACTGTTTGCTGCTCAGGTCCGAGACCCAGGTGAGGATCTTGAATTTTGAGGATCCAGATGATGAATCGTGCCTTGCTGACACGGGCCGCATGTGGATGATGTGAGAAATGTATGGGCTGCACAGGGCTCCCCGTGACAATCTGTGACAATAACTGTATCAACAACTTGTTCAGCAGTCAAGACATCTTGCATATGCGTTTTCCATCGTTTTCCATCGCTTATATTTAGCAGGGGCAAGTTGGTAAGCCATGACAAAGTTCGTGGCAAAGTTCGTGGCGGAAGACCAGAAGTCCTTTGTCGATCGTCCCATGTCCCATTTTGAGGCGGGCCTTTGAGTTTGATCGATGCTATTGGTCACACAGCTCTGATCATCAATTCTTCGCCACCCAAGAAACGTTGCAAAGTGAGCCTTGGTGAAGCCTTTGACATCCTTTGACGATGACTTGTGCAGTGTAGATTCAGCAATGATCAGTATAGCTGATACGGGACCAAAAACTGCCTGCTGTGAAGTGTTGGATCGGAATTTCATTGTGTGTAGGCCAAAACATGATTTGAGTGTTTGTTTGAGGGAGATTTTCCAGGTTGTGTGCGGAAGCAGCCTCTCATTTCCTTTTTGTTTGTCCTTGGGCAAGCCATGGCTGGAATCTCTTCCCTCGAACCTTTCCCCATCTCTTCCAGGAGTCTTGGGTTAACAGCTGATATACCCGGTTACCCATAGGAAGGCCTGCACCATCGCTTTCCATCACAGGCCACCTGTCCAGGACTTATGCCCCAGGGGAAAATGCAGCCAGAAGGGTTGAAGAATTCATGCCATTTTGGAATCAGGCTTCCATCCATTCTCATTTCGAGAGAAGACACTTTCTAAATTTTGTATACTAAATACATACTAAATACTAATATATTGGATATATTATTAAATTATGGCACATTTTTCTAAAAATATTTTCTATGTGTTTTCTATATTTTTCTATAACTGTCTAACCCTTGTAGCATTGTAGTTTGCCGATAAATATGCGGATCAGGAACTTGGCGTCACCATGCTCCTTGCCTTAATGTGTGTGGGGTGGGCGGAAGCCGACCTCTGAACATTTGGTGAGTGCAAGTGTGGAACTCTCCACTATGTCTTCAAAAGTCTTTTGTTAACACCAGCAACCAACACTGACGTGTTTCAACACTTGCAAACTTTTTTGCATTGCTTCTAAACTAAAGGACTCATTCCTGGAAGTTGAGAGCTGAAAGAAAAACTTGATACTCTAGTAATACTCCATCAGCAGCTGTGGGATTGGCTACTGCACCACTGCTTAGGCTTGAACATGCTATGAATGGATTCAACAACTGCATTTTTGCCTACGGGCAAACTGGTAGCGCCTCGCTTGCATTGAGTTGCTTAATGTTTTTTCCACCTTAGGTTTCAAGCCAGCGCCTTTTTAATTTCACTTTTGGTAGCCAGTGCCCATTTGGCTTGCAGATTCCTGGCCCTGCATTAGGGCAGTAGTGGCAGTGAAAGATTGAACTGTTGACTGGGTGGACTCAAACCTCCAGCTTCCCTTTTCCTAGCTGGGCACAACTGAGAAACTAGTGGAGCATTGTGGAGTGTATCAGTGCAGTGTCTGTGGCGTCCCTGTTTTGTAATGTTTGATTGTTCCCAACAAAGGTTTGTCTGAAAATAGGGTACCCATGGATACCCCAAAATTATCCCAAATTTGATGGTTCATTATCATTTTCCCTATTAAAAATATAACAAACAAGATATATAATACATTATAATACAATAATAATAACAATAATAATAATAACAATAATAATAATAACAATAATAATAATATATACATACATATATATATATATAATAAACTAAAATCGCCATTTCGGAGAGTGCAAGGGCTGTCACAGGACAAACACGCCATTCGCTTTTCCTGGATGCCGCCTGTGGTCTTACCGAGGCGGAAAATCCTACAGCGTGCTCGGTGGCAAGGGCGAGGAACGGGGACTTCTTCCGAGAGTCGTGGAAGGGCTGCTTGACGCCAGCTGGAATGCCGGGAAACATTGGCAATTTACCCCCCTTACATATCCTTACATTATATTATATTATAACTATATATAACTATCATTTACCCATATAGGTTGGAGTAAATCTGTTTGGGATTCTTCGTCTTGGAAATGGCTGCACAACAAATGAGCTGTGGAAGAAACTGATCCGCCGAGCTGCCAAGGCTTTTCGACCACTTCGCGAAGCTCCCAGAGGACCGGGAATTTCCAATGTTTGCTGTGACCTTCTGTGACCCATCTGAGTAATCTGATGTATATCATCTCACAGTCATGGCACCTGCGACAAACCGCGATATGAAGCTGCCATGGGATTCGCCAACTCCAGGGTGCAACCTACAAGACACTTGCTGCTTGGTTGGCAAACTGAAGTGACAATATGCAGCTTGCGCATTGCAGAGGTTTCACACATGCTCACACTATACACTTTCTACCCTTCATGATGTTTCCATAGTTGTTGCATCGGAGCATGACAAAAAAGCGGCTGGGGTAGTGTTAGAAGAACACTGAAGAACTCTCACCAGGTGGCTTTCATGGAAATCTACAACGAGCAGATCCGAGACCTGCTGGCCACTTGCACCGAAATGACTTTGTCAAATTGGCCAAGTGACCTGCAAGACTCAGTGCATTTGTCAGAAATTGAAAGAAATCCACGGCAAGACTCGACAGGCGGTTTTTTTGGCGCAGTATACTGACCCTTGGACCAGCACGTTGTCCAATCCCAAGGCGCCAGCTGACTCGGAGATCAAAAAATTGGAGGTCAAACAGCATCCAGTTCTGGGCACAATTGTTCCAGGCCGGGGACACTTCAAGTGGCAGAACACACAAGCCATGGACTGAACAAAACTGGTTTAAAACTTCGAGCTGAAGTGAGGAAGAAACTCCAGGATCACGGCTTTGTGTTTGAATATGTTTGAATAATTTCAGCATGATTAGCGACAGCAAGTTCCACTCTAGTGACATCATTGTCTTTGCCACGTCACAGGGTTGACAGAAGCCGCAGTTGCTTCCGGCGAAGAAGTGCTCAATCTTGTGGACTATGGATCCCAAATGAGGCAGGACATCTCTGATAAACGGCATGGCACCGATCTCTTCAGGCTTTGAGTTTTGGAAGCCAAAAGATGAAAGGGATATTGCTGGATGATACTTGATGCCACAGTTTGAAGTGTTGTAGCATGTTGTAACACCTGGGAATCCATGCGGTTTTACTCGGTGGTAAACCGCCTTTGTGACAGGCACGTGTCAGCCACAGCAATGCCACTTTTCTGCAGTGAACATCGATTTTGCGGCCGAACCATAACCAGCTGCATTTTTTGAAGCAGTGAAGATATGTCAGATATGTGAAGCAAGGCAGCTCTTGGCACACTGCAAACATCTGCAAGCAATCTGAACAAATCAGAACAAGCTATTTTGATGTCATGGAACTTTTTCATACCTTTTTCACATGATGTCGACATTTGAGGAATGCTACAAGTAGCAGAAGTCCGGAGCTAAGCGGCATGGACTCGATTTCCCAACAGACATGGGCTCCTGAAGGATTCCAAGTTCTGCCTAGGAGCTTTCGGCTGAATGATATATCAATCCATATCATATCATGGATTTGATCAATATCTAAGCATTGTGAGAAAAGATTCAGTGATGTTCTTATCGCAACTTTTAAACACATTACACACACACATTGCAAACCAGAGCCTTGCCATGCCTTGACTATGCAACTGGCTCCCTTGTGTCCGGATGCAGCAAGGTCATTGCATTTTCACCTTTAAAACCTCATTGACGGAACCAGATCAGCCTTCGAAGGTCTCCCAGAGTCTTGGTCAATTCAGTGGCTGCAGGTGTCGCATTTTTCCCACGTTACTGATCTTTTTAGAGTAGTAGTAGTAGTAGTAGTAGTAGTAGTAGTAGTAGTAGTAGTAGTAGGCAAGACATTTGAAAATGGAAACTCACAGAACTGGGTACATCTCAGGTGAAACCAGCTGGATTGACTTATTTCAAGCATTTCAATTGCAAACCACTTTTCCCCAAACAGTATGTCCACACTGAGGTTTTTTTACGGTAGGAGTTAAGGCCGGGGTTAGATCAGGCATTTTTGCTGTACGCTGGCTGCAAAATATTTTACCACTGGATTCGCCGCTGCGGCCGTGCGCGGTCATGCAGTATACTGCCACTACTTTGTTGGCATCCATATTTCATGCTTTGCGAATGACACTCTGGCAAGTCTGTTCTTTGTCGGCGTTTCTTTTGACTTGCTTGACCTTCTGTCTTGATCCTGGACAGCTTCCGGAACATAAGTATTGCACCCAACAAGAGCTGTGGTGGCGCGCTCGAAGTCTGATTTTCAGCCACTGCTCTCCTGCAGATGTCGGTTGAGAAGATGTCACCAGTGGAGATGACCAGTGGTCACCAGTGGCGGCATTCAATGACTGCTCCTCCTGATGCCCGCTGGAAGAAGCCATGGCATGACGCTTCGTGCGACGCAAAAGCTAGCAGTCTGGTCGCGACTGCTGCTGTGCTGTTTGTCTTGCGCAAAAAACGGCGGCTTTGAAACCAGGGCATCATGGGCTTTCCACCTTTCCGCTGTGTGACCCGCATGTCTACTGTTTCTGTCGTTTCTGTCTACTGTTTTTGTCTACCGTTTCTGTCTACTGTTTGAGGCCTCTTGCCGGTGTAATTTTTAATGTCACATTGTTGACAACCCTGGTTGACAAGTGGAATGTAAACTCAAAACTAAGCTGTCTTAGGTGCTGAGGTCTTGATTTTGAGCAGCTGTGCTGAGGATGACACGATTGAATATTCATAAATGATGTAGATTAGCAAAGGATAGCAAAGCAAACATTAGAAGTGTAGAGAAACGTGAATGCAGGTTGCAATTCTTCTGCTGGGGTTGCTTTTCAAGTGATGTGATGCGTTGCTGAGCCACAGGACACATTTGGTAGATTTGGCTGGCTCAGAGCGAGCTGGTCGAACCAAAGCTACTGGTGACAGGCGTGGGAACCCGAAACCTCCCAGCCATTCCCAACCTACGCTCATTGTGTCAGGTTGAAGGAAGGTGCGGCTATCAACCAAAGTTTATCGACGCTGGCCAGGCGCATGCCGCAGCTGACATCAGGATATAAAACTGGCTGTAAATGTGGTTGCCAACTGCTGTTGCTGCTGCTGCTGCTGGTCGTGGTGGTGGTGGTGGTGGTCCCTTGATAGGTACAAAAACGGGGCCGCCAATCCAAATGAATTCTTGGGCACCCCCAAAAAACAGGATTCGACCGGCAGATCCATGGATGTAAGGTCAAGTAGCATGTGAAGTACGGTCTTTGTCACCACCTGTAGTTTGGAACTTGATCCCCAAATGGGTTCGTCTGAAAATTTGGTACTCCTATTTTTGTTTAAATCATATTTTTTCCTTTTAAAGTGGCCATGTTTTCAGGTCCACACCCAAATGTGTCAGACGTTTGACTCATGTCAGGGTCATTTCAGAACTGGCCAAGTCAGCGAAGTCCAAGAAGAAGCCGAATCCGCCCTTCCGAGAGTCCAAACTGACCTATATCCTCAAAGCAACTTGCCACATGTGGAGTGGCTGAAACACCAAATGGGTGTGTTTGATAATGGGTTATACCCCCCAAAAATGGTAATTTAATGGGGAAAATGATGAGTAACCAGTGGTTGGAATGGGGTACCCCAGGAAGCAAGACAGATCATCAGATTGGGTTTGGGGTATGTCATGGATTGTATCAAGCCAATACCCGCAGTTCCAACACACTGGTTGGTTTGTTTTCGAGAACAAAATCAACTTATGAAACCTGGTGAAAAAAACATTTTTCTAGCTGCTTCCAGGAATCTTTGTGTGGCAATTCCAAGACAGTGATGATGGCCGCTATCTCTCCCAACTTCCTGGACTATGTATCCTGGCGCGGCTTGTGATGGCTGGTGTAAAACGTTAAATTAAAACATTTGTGGATGACATACAGAGTTTTGTGAGTGATCTGGGCTTTACCTCTTCGTGGCCAGATTACATGACGGTTTTGGATTAATTCGAGACTTCTGTGCTGAGGATGAGACCTTATCCACACTCAAGTTTGCTCAATCTGTCAAACAAGTCCAGACGAAGGTTGGCAGCACAATCTGCGCCTGTTGATTCCTTTGATTTTTGTCATTCATCCCTGACTATCTGTGCATAGTTTGCGGCTTGGTTTCTAGCCGAATGTGAATCTTTCCATCATGCCTTTGGCAAACCTGGCCAGGCTGTGCAAAATGCAACTTGGGCTTACTTGGACATAGAACAGATGTGATTTGAGTGTAGGCATAACACGCTTGTGATGTGCTGTTCGGAAATTTGTGGTTCAAGTCGCAAAATTTTGGAGCTGCAGGCAGTGAATATGTCCTCGGTGGAAGCTCAACTCCGAGCTGAGCTGAATGCTTTGAAGTCCCAGTTGCAAGCCTATCAGGTCACTGAGGGTGGTCCATGGTCGGTGGGTAAAGGTGAACGAAAATCGTTTCATCATGTTTCATCGATGTTTTTTAATTAAAAAGTGTATAAAAGCTGGCAGCCATGACCACAGGGGCCACTTGATGCCACTGGATGCTACTGATCTGCCTGGTTGCAAGGATTCCGTCGAATCTGATGAGCTGGGCTTCTTGAAAAGGCTGGGCTTCGAAGATACAGACCCTCTACATGAAGGTTTTCGTCGAGTATTGGGAATACTTTGGTACTCGTAATGTTGAGAAACACAATTGTTTGCCTCTATTTCTTCATATCTCCCCCTGTGGACTTTGCTACCCACGACCAGTGATAGGCGTTTAGAGGAGCAAGAACAACTCTGCGCTTACTATGGAAAAGTCTAGACCTCAGGATGCAGACTCTCCACTTGGAATGTTCGGCAGCCCATCCAATTTATATCGTCGCATGCCTGGATAGGCTCACATCTAAGGATTGGGATAGCTTGCTGGCTGAGGAAAAGAGTCGCAACTAAGCTTGCCCTTGGCCATACGACAATTAAGCCAGGCTTTGACTTGGACTTTCCATGTCGAACAGAGCACAGATTCGCCCACTTTTTCTCTCTGGAAAGAAGTAGGCATTGGTCGAAACTCTTCCACTATTTGGTGGATTCTAAAAAGGTTCAAGTATTTACATAGTCCCGCGTAGAAGGTTGTGAGATGCTTGTCGGGGTACCCCAGACTGAGGTATGGATGAACGTCGCACCTGGCCTGCAAGTTTGAGAACAGAATGAGCAAAAGAGCAGGGAGTCCATCGGCCAACATTCCTCAAAATTCTTCGAGGAACGTCTCTGCATCCTTCAGCCCTTGGTGGTCTTGGGAAGCTAAAGAAGATGGAGGTCTTGGAACATGGAAGTTCTGAAGTTCCAATGATTGGTTTTTTGATGCTTTTTGTTTGCCTCAACTTCCAACGACACACATTTGTGCTCCGCTGAATGCAACAAGATGGGCCGCAGCACGAATCTCGCAGGAGTCACTTGACTCGGATGTGCCTTGGTTCAAATGCTTCGAATCAGACCTCAAGCCAACATTTTGTGCGATGCAGATGATTTAACGACCTATGCGCCAACTGTATGCTGAAAGCTCGTAGTATACCTTCTTTGAAGCTGTTTTTTTCCTCAGTTGGCATGGCGTGACATTTGATTGCAGCTTGCACAGATAAAAGTTGCTCGTTTCACACCAAAGATCAACAGTCCAAGGGTCTGCTTGATCCTGCTGTTCGTCTCATCTTATAGCAGCTGTAACAGTTTGCCATCAGTGTGGGCTTAGGATGATATTGAGGATGACGATGTGGAGTCGTTCACGTGCTCTTTGCCACTCTGCGTATTGGAAGGGTTTGGAAAACAGCCAGCAGCTAGGTGCTGAAACATGCTGGCACTTTCATAGTGCAGTTGTTATTTTTTTGCCTTTGATCCATTGGCTTAGGTTGATGCTTGGAAAGCCCGTGGAAGAGACACCCAAAGAAGGGTGACTCTGCAGCATATGTGACAGCACTAGAGATAGAGAGACATTGTCTCGTAAAGCCTCGACCGCGCGGGGGCATTTAGATACCTTGATAGATCCAAGCATGATCAAGGATGCGACATCTGTGGCGCAGTTTTTGCAACTGCATGAGCGCAAGATAGTGGAATGGGCCGGAATGTGAAGGATAGAAACGAGAAGTGGCAATCTAATTGGTTCGAAAGAAACCAGGTATTCATGAACATGTTAATCTTCCAGCCATAATTGGATGATGGTTTCCAAAGTGTTCGATGTTTTTTCCTGGCGACGTATTTCGTCATGGGACCCCTGCACTTTGGGAAGCACCAAGCGAAGGCGAAGCTCCCTGGTGGCGCCGATCCGCTGCTTGGCCACTGTATTCTTCGCGGCGAATTCTGAACGAATCGCCTGACCTTAAAAGAGATTTGAATGCAAGACTCTTCAAGACCACATTAAAATAGAATGAAATAAACTTGTCTAAAAATTGGGTATCTCAGAATTTTTCTGAAATCCCCAACCATGGGCCAACGAGAGTCTGTGATGTCGTTTTTCTTTCAAAGCATTCTGCCAAGATCCAGCAGTCAGCAGGAAAATGTTGAGGAGATCCAGAAAAGAATTTCCAGCCCCAGCTTAGGGAACCCAACTATCTCAGGGTGTTTTTTCTGTGCCACAAGTTTTCACAGCCTGCGTGTGAGCTCAGGTAGCTCGCTGGCTGTGGTAGGTCCAATGGCCCAGCAGCTATTGGCCAAGCAGGACAAGAGAGCACAATCTGAATTGTTGAGAAGGTAGCTGGGCCTCTGTTGGGTTTAGGTGTTTTTGGCCTTGATACTTACAGTATTTGTTTCCTTCGTCAGAGATGGACATTGAAAGGAAAGTTGAAGGACAATTCTTTTTTACCTTCTGGACCACATATTAGTACTTAGCAGCAAGGGGCCTCCAATTCAGAAACGACAATTTGCTTATAGGACTGCTTTCTGCGAACAAGAAAGGCTTCACTAGCGTTACAATATATTACAATGAAGCAAAGTCATACAGCATCAGGATGGTTCGTGCCCCTCAGCTGGTCTGACCATGGACTGCAGCCGTGGAAACAGTGGCAGAGATGAGGCAATTGGATGACTTATCAGCCATTGCTACAGAAGCAGAAGAGCAGCTGAATGAGTTCCAAAGTGACGAAGGCGGCATGGAAAGTTACAAGACAGACTACTCGAATACCCTTGGTAGAAAGACATATCACAGAAATTCAAAGAATGATTGGTCAGTGATGTGTTCCGGGTAGTTTGTCCCTTTAAGTGCTCTTTCCAAAGCCCATGGGTGATCTGAATTTCTCTTTGGCTCAAGACGAAACATAGGGGTCGCAGCAGCCAGGTATGATCTCATTGAAGGTGCTGGTAGTGATCAATCCGCAAGACGAGGACTGTCTTGAGGCTTGGAATTGACTGTGAAGAGCGCTGCAGTCCAGAGAATGCTGAGCATGTCGTATCCTTTGATCATATCAGCTCACCATGTAATCTCTATGTCACTCTATGTAAAGTATTGTGAATGTTTGCAATTGTTTTTCTTTTTGTGATGTCAACAACAGATCTTGCGCCTTCGCAACCAATGGCCCAGGCTGCTCTGGTGGTACAAGCTTCAGCAAAGTCCTCGTTACCTTCCTCGTGGACTTGGTAACTCGGCACTTCAAACCTTGGATGAAGCGCTTTGCGAACAGAACTTTCTCAAGAAAACCTTGGATGCTGGATGTATTTGCTTTCCTTGCCTTATTCAATAATTATTAATTAGTCTTATTCTCTAATATTCTCTGATTCTTGAACCTTGTGCTATCTGGTATGTGTTTTCTTCTGGCAATACAAAGGACCTTTAGCATGGTCGACTAGACCAGCTCACATGGACCTGCTGCAGTTTTGTACTTCGGTGTTCCGGTGCCAGTGAGGCCGCGGCAAGACACTGCGGAGGCCACCAGGGTATATATTCAGATCGTATTCCTTGGTGTCATGAGCTTCATAACTTAATTTTAGAGTGGTATACAGAGTGGTTGAGAGTTGCCATGTCTTGCAAGTTAGACTGATCATATATATATATATATCTATTATAATATAATATAATATAATAAAATATAATATAATATAATATTATATATACATATGTACATTTATATATAGAAGCAAAAAGCAGAATCAGCAAGAGCACCGCAGAGCTGCTGGTCTTCTTCAGGAACAAGCAACAGCGGATTGGTGTTCTGGGAACCTCGCCTGAATCAGAGGATCTTTGTGGTTGTGGTTTCCTTGTTTTCCGAGCTGTTGCGATGTCTAAATGACTCTAATATCATTGCATATTAATGCTATTTGCCAACCCTTCCGGCCCTTCCAGCATGAGTTGCAAGTGTAGAACATCTTCTCTTCGGACATGAATTTGGTACTCCAAGGAGTGAGCTTAAGAAGAGATTGGCTTGGCTAAAAGAGCACAGGTGCGAAGGGAATGGGTTCCAGCATTAACTTCAAAACCGGTAGTATCAATGGATGTGGGTTGACAATGGCAAAGAATGCAGATGACTTTTTCAAAATAATCCATCATACCCTCCGGCGTTCCGGTAATCACCACTAATCACCTGGCGATGGACATTTCCCCCATTTATAGATGATGTTTCCATTAAAACCTCCATGAGGGGATTGATGGAGATTGTCCAGCTAGGTTTGATGACAGAGGCTATCCCCAACGCGCCACAAGGTCATCGCTGGGTTCAAAGACTGCTCCGGAAGCAGCTTGGGGCAGCCGAGATCTGGGTGTCCAGTAGACACAGCAAAGAGAGATATCTTATGGTAATCTTATGGTTATTCAATGTGTAAGAAATAACACATGAACATATATGAACATGATATGTATTGCTTTTATCATGTCTTATCATGTTTTATCATCATTTTCCCTCGGCTCGCCATAACTTTGGGCAGCCATATGCCGCGCGACCAGGCATGGCTTGCCGCTGGTCAAGCCATTTCTGGCCATGAACAGCTACAGGCACTACAGCGCGAAAATGCGGAGATGGACTCGCACTTAGACTACGGTATCCCATCAAACATCATGGTGATATCCCCATTAATCATTCATGTCAAATCAATATCCCATGATATCCCCATGATACCCCTACTTTTAGTTGTAAGGATGAAATCATAAGTTGATATAACTTGTTCATCACTTGTCCATGTTTCTTGAGTGCCTGGCAGAGATGTGGAGGGTTCAGTGAGGCTTCCTCACTGAAAAAAACCCAGCGTTGTCAGCGTAACAGTCAATCAGACACAAGAAATGCAAAAAGGCCAAAAAGCTGGCAGAGATGCAAGCAAGGCCTGAGAATCTGGACAAATTCTGGTTGCGACTCTGTGTTTTTGTTAGAACACTGCCATTAGAAACTCCGAAGCTGGAGGCTTAGTAAAGCAGACGATCAAGCACAACGTTCAGATTCTGTTAACAAGGAGTTGCTTCTGTGCATCCGATGATTTTGGACTTTACAGGATCAGTATGTGTTGAATATCTTTGAGCCATGACTCATGACTGTCATGACTAGCGGTACGCTTGTTGCGCTTGACAACACCTGAACATGTGATGTTTTTTCGCCTCAAGTTCTCATTCCTCACGTTTTTGGCACGGCTTTGCAGGAGAACGAGACTGCAAATCTTCGTCTCTTGGCATTTGAAAGTGTGGCGGAATTGCTGGCTCTAGGGGGCCATCATGACATCACTCATTGAGCTTCACAAAATCTGAAGTGGTGATGGATTCGCTACATAGCAAGGTCTCCTACTGTTGAAAGTCTGTCGGCAAAGGGATTGAATTCCCAGCAACTAGCAGGTCAGCAGAAAGCCCGAGATGCAGCGAAAGCGATTTCTGCCAGCTTTGAGACAGTCCCTCGACGCAATTGCACAGATACAAGATCGAATCGTCGAATCGTCGAACATTCAAAATCCGACGGCTTGTGGAACTAGTACTTGGGTCAATGCCACCAGGTAGTTCCGAGTAGGTCCTTCAGTGTTTTTCAGAACGAGCTACCATTGGTAGACACAAACTAGTGCTCGATTTGTCAAACAGATTTTTGCCTTCCAGTGTTGTAGGTTGGTTGGGAAGAGTCTCACTGGGGTGTGAAACATGTCTGTGGTTGTGTGAATATGTGATCTTGTTGCCAATTTGGCACAAGATCACATATTCCACCTGTTTTTCTTCCCCATCCTCACCGCCCTGATCCCCTCTTCGGGGTGATGGGCAGAGGGTCTTTGTGTGGTTTGTCCTCTATTCCGTCTATTCCCTATTTTATTATTTTTGTTCCCTCTATCTATGGGATACTCCCTCGATACGGGCCGGGTATAGATGTTAAGTGTTTGAGACCTTAATCAGCTTGTCCTTGTGAGATATATCAGTGATATGCTCCAAGAACGTTGACCCATTGTTACTTAGTAATGCTCTGTCAGATATACCTAAGATGTCAAGCCTAGCGATACGTGTGAAGACTAAGTGAGTGCTAGAAAAGTATGCACCGAGCCAGCATGTTCCCATCTCCAAAGCGACCTACCAAGACCTACCAAGACCTACGAAAATCAATCTTATCCAAATTCAGTCTGAGATTCGCGCTTGGCTCGTATTTGCTTGAAAGGACCACGGCAAATGTCAGCAACACGGTGGAGTGATTGCACAGGTTTGTTGAATCATGATCCCCAATAGCTGGATGGTTTAGGGTGGAACATCTTATTAGCCTATTAGAATTATTGGAATGGAGGATGTGGGAGCACGCTCATTTTAGGAAACCTTCATAGAACTTCATAGACTCATACTGATTGATAATGTGAACCCGGATGAATAAGACCTGGTTGGAAATTCAAGTCGCTTAGCCCATAGTGTTGTGATTGCTTCATCCAAATGGTACTTGTACCCAATGATCAACAGCGCAGGGGGGTCCAATCACCACCAACAAGGCCCTTGGCGCACTCGACGCAGCCTCTGCGGCCTTGCTGAAGGTTGGTCAAAAGTCTTGAGGTGCCGCCCTGAGGATTCTTGGAAGTCTCAAAGTGGTCCAAGTGGTGATTTCAACATGTTGCAACCAGATTTGGGCTGATCCAATTTGATTTTCCTATTTTGGGGATGGGTTCAAACCACCAACCAACAACTCAGTCTCAAACTTACTTAGACTTAGACAGCTAGAACAAGGCGGACCATTTTGATCTTCCTACGTCTTTCTACTATTTTCTACTCACTTATCTCATTGCAATGGACAGCAGAAGGACCATAACATGGAATGACATGTGTTTGTTTCCATTGCACGAAAGAGTCTATGAAACCCAGGTCATGGGCAGTGATTCGAACGACTTCGCATCGCTTGGGTGGAAATGCTCCTACCAGATGAAACTCTAAAGTGGAAACAAAGCATTTGTTCAACCTTATCACTTATCAAATGCAATGCAAAGACATTCTTCAGGGAACTTGAAGACAATATCAATGGTGAACTTGACCCAATCTCAGTAAAAAACATGATTTACCTTACCTTGTTTTCTGTCCAGCAGACGTTTTCATCAATCATTGATTCAGCTCGGGCGATTGATAATGTCCACGGCCACGATTCAGATCCACAGCAAAGTGCTTGGCTGGATGGTTTGGCCCACGGAAGCCCATCAAGGGGCATGCCGTGCATCGCTTAAAACAGAAAGCAACATCTTTCAATCTCAACGGTCTTGCATCATCTTGCATCCCTCGCCAGCACAATTTGACACTGGAACTGCTGGTGATTCTCCTTTTGCAGGCTTGGTTCAATGCACAGATGTTGGAGCCATGTTCATCACACATGCTAGGAGGTTGGTTTGTGCGCAGCAGACCACAAGGGACTGATAATGCAACCTTCACCACAGCAAATTCACAAAGCTGAGTAGGAGCCTTTCATAGCCTTCCCATGTGGTACCTCAAAGGTTTAATCATGTCAACATCAAATATGAAGTGTCCTTGGCTTTGAATATCTTGGAATCGTTCCGCATCGTGGGGGCTCCGGATGTCGTGTGAATGCCGGAGCACTCAGCCCGCCCCGGGGAGTTCGGTCACGCGGTCAAGTCCCGACTGTCCTGAGGCTTGTCAGCCGAGCTCCTGAGCTTGGAGAGCATGGAGATTTTCGGTGCGGAGCTGAACTCCAGTCACATTTTCGGGTTTTTGTCGGGCCATTTGGGCCTTGGAAAATCATGGAAAATTCATCTGACATCATCTGACATCATCTGACATCATCTGAAACGTCAAATGGTTGAACACCACTTAACACCACTTTAGTAATTGCATGGTTTTTCTGTCATGTGCACGAAGCACTGTAAAGGGATATGCTCCCCCCCAAAAAAGCTATATATATAACCGATAATAGCAACTACTGAGATTTAAAGGATTTTGACCGGAGCTCATCTGTTGGGATCCTGACATAGTTTGCTAAGGAGCAGAGCATTGGTATTTATCTCCAGCAGGATGAAGAGATCCAGTCCACAGTCCCAGCGGGGTCCTGGCTTAAGCGAGGCTACAGAGATTTTGATGGTCATCCATCAGATTATGTATGATTTGAATAGTCAAGGAAAGGCCCTATTAGTGATCTACTTGTATGTATCTGTATGTGGCGCGTGGAGTTTGAACTTTCCCTGTGACTAGCGCGATACAATGAGTTGTTTGGTGGGAAACATTGTCAAAAGGTCACGGTACCTCCACAGTCCAACAACCTTCCAAGGCCGGCTTTGCGAGAGGTCCTGCTCTTGGCATTTCATGATGTTTGGATCTGCCATTCATTGCTACTGATTCGCCTTCTTGGAGCTTCAACTACATGAGCATATGTGAAAGCATTGACTAACTACTACTTATGGTAATCTATGATAGTGGTATATTCTAATAACCCAAACATAAATTATAAATTAATGCAGTCATAAACTACAGACTATAGGTTATACATTAGCTTTTTTTTTAAGCCTCGTAAACAATGCTTTTATAGCTCCAAGAGACGCGGTGAACGTAGGGGGTACGAGTGGCTAACGGACGTGGTGACGAACGTAAGGCGAACGAGTGAACGGACGAGTGCACGTGTGAGC
>Ga0126342_10003733_pt1:2500-25466 | contig 25466 bp, 24 predicted proteins | sample Cyp1metagenome_FD_92528 | JGI IMG/M metagenome (GOLD analysis project Ga0126342, IMG submission 92528) | Coral microbial communities from Lord Howe Island, Old Settlement Bay, Australia - Cyphastrea 1 metagenome | ecosystem: Host-associated > Invertebrates > Cnidaria > Coral ... | reverse complement strand
GTAGTGGTAGTGGTAGTGGTAGTGGTAGTGGTAGTGGTAGTGGTAGTGGTAGTGGTAGTGGTAGTGGTAGTGGTAGTGGTAGTGGTAGTGGTAGTGGTGGTAGTAGTAGTAGTAGAAGAAGTAGTAGTAGTAGTAGCAGTAGCAGTAGCAGTAGCAGTAGCAGTTGTAGTAGTAGAAGAAGTAGTAGTAGTAGCAGTAGTAGTAGTAGCAGTAGTAGTAATAGTAGTAGTAGTAGTAGTAGTAGTAGTAATAGTAGTAGTAGTAGTAATAGTAGTAGTAGTAGTGGTAGTAGTGGTAGTAGTGTTAGTAGTGGTAGTAGTGTTAGTAGTGGTAGTAGTGGTAGTAGTGGTAGTAGTGGTGGTAGTAGTAGTAGTACTACTACTATTATTCTGCGAGATTTCCTCAATTTTTGAAGTTGGCAACATCAAAAACGAAACAGTTCTGCGAGACTTCCTTCAAACATGGAAAGTTGAGTGCAGAGCTGACGGCCTCGTACCAATGCGTTTTACGATTTTTCCACTCCACCTGTCTAAAGTACTGCGCCTGCCACGAAAAAGTGATGCCAGGTCATACGAAGTGCCGCACCTGTCACGCAAAATCATCTTAGCAAACCTGACGATCTGATGCTCCAAAATGTAACCTCTCTCAGGATATCAGCGCCCTGACCTCCTAGCATCTCTGATGAGCATGTCTCTTGTACTGCGCCTGCCATGCGACATGCACCTTTGCAGATCCTCTTCAAATGTCCAATGCCTGCCATCGTTTTTGGAAATGCTACAAACCCGCACGTTTTGCTCACTTTTGACAAGGTGCACCTGCCACGCGAAACGACATCTGAACGTCCAAGAGTGGTCCGGACATGTAATGTTTTTGGCGTGTTGGCGTGCACGTTTTCGACATCTCAACTTCCAAAGTGGGTCCGGAACTGGTGTGCCTTGTACATTTTGACTTGGAAATGTGCTTCGTGCCACAGCGGCGTGCACTTTTTCGACATCTCAACTTCCAAAAGTGGTCCGAACATGCTGTGTTTTGTACATTTTGACTTGGACATGTGCTTCGCGCCACAATGGCGTGCACTTTTTCGACATCACAACTTCCAAAAGTGGTCCGAATGTGAGGTGTTTTGTACATTTTCACTTGCAAATGTGCTTCGTGCCAAACGGCGTGCAACTTTTCATCTCTCATCTGGCCACATGGCTCCGCACCCCACAAATCATTGGAAAAACACAGTGAATCGTGACTTTCCTACCTTTTCCCTAACCTGGATCTTCTTTCTTCTGAATTTCTCTTCTTTGATCTTCTTTCTTCTTCTCTTCTCTTCTCTGACTCTTCCCATATCTGCTTTTCATCTGTCCAATTTGTCGGAAGTTTGACTTCTAAACTTCCTTCGATATAGATCGACTTATTTTATTTTCGATATATCATATATATAATATAATGTTTCATGTGTAATATGTAATTTCAGTTACATAAGATTTAATATTATTTATATAATTATATATAATTATATATATATATATATTTATTTACTTACATTGATTGATTTCACATATAATATTTAATATGTGATATGTAACATGCAAAATTTTCAATATAAAACATACTTTTTATATTCAATATTTACTACATACTATGTAATCTATAGCAGTTGGTATACAATAAAACATATACAATATGTATTTTTGCATATACAATACATAACATACGTATAAATAAATACATGAACAAATATATACGTATATATATATATTAAAGATTGTAATGTATATCATATAGTTCAAATTAAGTAGTGTTATTTTATAATAGGCAATAGTTATTTTTAACCTACTTTACACTTTACACTTTTCACTTGACACTCCATTCTACACTTCACACTTTACACTCCACACTCTACACTTTGCACTCCACACTCCACACTCTACACTTTACACTTTACAGTCCACACTTTGCACTCTGCAATCCCCACTGCACACTTTACACACTACATTCCCCCCTCAACACTCCACAGTTTAAACTCTACTCTTCGCGGTCCACACTCTGCGCTGTTTCGCATTCCACACTCCACAGCCTACACTGGTACGGTAACAGGGGAAGACTGCATTCGGGTTGGTTGGCTGGTCTTGTTTTTGTGGCTAGTGGCACACAAGTCTGAGTGAGCTTGTCTTATTATTGAGAGCCATGCAGAATGAAGATATCCTCAAGTGCTGTCAGTTGGCTAGTGAAATAGCCAGGCCATCCCCCGCTGAGGCCATTTTGAGGATGAAGAAAGAGCGAGGCGTGGCATGGTCACCCACTTCGGTCGAGGTGGGAAGATTCCGCGTCGACAAATCGTTGAAACAACGGGGGCGTTTGGACTGAGATTTCCCGCATTTGTTGGTTTAGCAATTCCCAAGTCTCGAGCCTCGAGCATCAGCGCGTTGCTGGATCAAGGTTGACTAGTCGACAGTGTTCAAAGTGAGATCATGGTAAGCATCAAATGACTTTATTTTGTCATAGTTTCTGACATCTCATCTGGAAGTATATCTGGTATTTATTTTTCTGACATTCTTTGCTGGCATTCTATTTCGGCATTCTTTCTGATATTCTATATGGCAACTATTGTGGCGTTCTTTCTGGCATCTATCCTGGCATTTTACCATATTTTCTGGCATTCTATCCGACATTCTTTCTGACATTCTATCTGGCATCTATGCAGACATTCTTTCTGGCATCTATCCTGGCATTTTATCATATTTTATCTGGCATTCTATCTGACAGTCTATTCCGTCATTCTATCTGACTATTCTGGCATTCTTTTTGGCATCAATTCTGGTGTTCTATTCTCGCGATCTCAGTGGGCAGTGCTTGAGGTCCAGCAGTGCCCACTGAGATCTGGAGCTCGTGGTGCCCGGCAGTGCTCGAGATCTGAAGCCCGCTGTGTGATCTGGAGATCGCAGTTGAGGTTCGGCAGTGCTTACTGAAGTCTGGAACTCGCGGTTTAGGTCCGGCAGGAGCTCGCGGTTGAAGGCTCGCGGTTGAGGCCCGGCAGTGCCCACTGTGATCTGGAGCTTGCAGCTGATTGCTAACATTTTCGCTGTCCGGCAGTCCTCACCGAGATCTGGAGCTCGCAGTTGAGGTTCGGCAGCGCACTGAGATTTGGAATTCCCTGTTGGAAGGAAGGAAGGAGAGGAAGGATGGAAGGAGGAAGTAACTATAGTAAAATCTAGAGATCACCTGGCAGGTGGGAAAAATCATTTAAACACATTCCAACTGGTTCATTTACTGTAATGATTGGTATAAGAACCATGGTTTTCTACAGTTTTTTCCTTAAACCAATCCATTGATTCAAAAATGGGTCGCATTTTTGAAACACTTCCTGGGACAGTGGTTTCAGCGCTACAAGGGCTACATGCTTATTGGGCTGTATACTTATGGGATTCTCAGCATCCAGTTATTTCAGCTGTCTTGGATTGTGTTGGTGTGGAAACGGTGTGGATGTCCTGGGTAAATACGCTTAGATTACCGCAGCAAATTACATCAACCGGTCATCCCCCCTACAAGCGGCCCACAGGCTGGCTGAAGAACAAAGGACCTGACATTTGGGTCATTTTGGGCCCATGTTCAAATGGATGTGATAGGGTACAGCCTGCGAATGGGTATTTGGTAGGGGATATTCACCACAGGATTTTGGATGGAAAATTTGAGATTGGGACAGACTGAAAATTCGGGACTAAAGATCCAACTCCTAGGTTTGTACACAGTACACACGTTGGAAGTAGGGATTCTTGACTGTCCATCATTTTCGGAATGGTTGTTACTTTTTGGTTCACCCCAGGAATCGTAAGTGGGCCACTTATCCTACTAAGACCACTGGGGTTGTAAATCACCTACGATTCCTTGGGTGAGCCATCAAGTATTGGACCGGAATGTTGTCGGGAATGGCGACATTTCCATCATTGATCCCAGTCGGTTTTCATAAATATGTTGCGATGGGTAGGACAAAGCAGTTGGAAACTCAGCTTGGCATTGATCGGGGATTAGAAAATATTTGAAGATATACGCTAGGAGATGTCGAAAATGTAGCATTTTGAACCCTTCACAAAGTGCCTTTGGTTCGTATGAGCTTCCACTTCCATGGTTTTCCAAAATGGGCGCGCAGTGAGCCGTTTTTCCCAATACAGCATTTCCTTCCTAAATTGCACATAACTTATGGTCCTTAGGGGTCTTGGGGACCCCAACATCGGAGAAGTCCAGCATAGTATAGGTACGTGATAGCCACGAGTGGCAGGTAAATTGGCATGCCATGTGGACCAGGAGACAATCCAAAAAAATGCTTCTGCGTTGAGAGTTACAGGGCGAGCAGCTCGGATTGCAGAGTTTCATGGTTGATTCTCCATATCGCACTGTGAGTTTGCTGGAGGGTACACAAGTTGACCCATTGTTTGAGGTTCTTGGTGGGATGGTTTAAGATCTAAAGATTGACCAAACAGCGGCGTGTGGACCTGAACCTCTATTTGCAAGTTTACTTGGGGTTGGTCATTTAGAGTCATCTATCTAATATTTGTTTTGTGTATATATATATATGTATATATATATTTACAATTATATACATACAGTATATACATATTAATGTGATTCTTCTCCACCAATGAAATATCATGTGAGAACGTCCTAGAGCATCAGACTACTTAAACAGCAACTCCTCTCATTTTGGGGATATTTAATTTGAAGAATTCACCATTCATTCGTTTCTTTACCGAGGAGACTATGCGATTGACAACGGTATTTTCAAGGCGCAGCTCCTGATCTATTTTTGGATGATGGGGGACTAGTCTTTGGAAGACTAGTATTATGGGGTTAATAATGGTTAATAATAATGGTTAATAGTGGCTATGCGTGGTTATAGATAATAATCCCTTCCTCTTATAATATTCAACAGCCCCCAAAGGAAAACATGGTGGATGGAGGGGATGAAGTCACTTATTTGGGACCATTAACCAAGGGGTGTTTAGTATTAGGGGGATAAGATTATTTGGGTTGTGGGAACACCAACCAACCAAAATGGTAGTTTATTTGGGAATAGAATGGGGATACAACTGATGGATATTGATGGTAAAACATCGGGGGATATTATGAGAATGCTGGTTTGGCACCTGATTTTTTCAGGGATATCCGGGATACCCCCAAATTTGATGACCATTATTTTCCCTCTTAAGATGGCAGTCGTTGGGGGTATAGCCTATTTTCAGACTGCATGTGGCATTTTCAACACTGGCTTTTATGGCTATGATCAGGTGTAGTATCTGTACACTAAGCACTAACCCAAAACCAGCTGTAGGGGATCGAGTGACCTCTCCTCTGCAGGCGTCTTTTTTTGAGCCCAAATCGTAAATCGCTTTGCTGAAACATGGCGCATCGTCGTGGGAGAAGCGAACCTCGACATCGAGAAGGGCATCTCTACATACCACAGCAGGGGGGAGTGCACTGGACCAGTTGGTCTCTTCAAGCGCCTCTTCAAAGACTTCGACCAGTGTCCCACATCAAAAAAGTGTTCCAGATCAAAAAGGAGCTGAAGGTGAATATGAAATCTTGGAAGGAGATCATCAACTCCAACCTGAAGTCCAAAAATACCTTCGCCATCTTCAAGAACTTTGCCTCCTACAGCACAATGAACTGTGTCGTCTCCGAAGAGAAGAAACCCAAATTGGGGACTATGACATGTTGGGGGAAACGTTGAAGAGTATTGATGATGAGGTGCAATGACTTGAAGGAGCACTTCGAGGCTTGGCTAAGCTTGAGCCTACCGTCAAAGAGCAGGAGGCCCTGGTCACCAAAACGCTTACCTTGGATGAAGTTCGAAAAGAGCTGGCTGAATGGAACAAACCAATCAAAGCGGAATATGATTCCCTCTTGAAGCACAAGGCCATCGAACTTGAACAGGTAGCAGTACCAGGAGCTTAAGAACTCACGACATCGAGGTGACCCCTGGAAAACTTGTTGCTTGTGGCAACCAGGCCACCAAAAATGAAGATGCTGAAGTAGCAGCTGGTGGGCTATGTACGGTGAGTACGAGGTCTCTGGTGTCAAAGGCATCTCAATATGGTTGGGGTTGTGCAACGGTCGATGTAAAAACTGCATTTCTTCAAGCTCCACGACGTGAAGAAAAAGGCAAGTTGACTTTGGTCACCCCGCCGGCAATCACCAAGGAGGTTCAAGTTTGTGGCCAAGAATGGTGGCTGGTGAAGGGATCGCTGTATGGGCTGGTGGAAAGTCCTCGAGACTGCGCAATCTACCGTGATGCCACGTGAAGGCCATCAGCTAGAAAGGTGAAGCTGGTCACCAGCGCCGTATGTCTCCAACACCGGAGCCACATGTTTGGTCGCCTGAAGAGATGGACAAGAATTCAAAAGACGAGAAATGGATCGTCATCGGCACCGTGGGGGTCTATGTGGATGATCTTCTGCTTGTAGCCCCGGACAACATCCTCGAGGAAGCGCTGAATGCTTTCAAGGAGAAGTTCACTTTGGCTACGCCCGAATGGGTCACGATGGAGAACACCGTCACCTTCTGTGGCTATGACATCTCAAAGACTGACAAGGACTTTGCCTTGGGGCAAGAAAAATACATCCGAGCTCACAACAAGGACGCGACCTAATGTGTCGCAGACCGTGGGGGTGATGTCTCGACTTCTCCACAAGAGACCAGGCTACATCGTGGAAATTGGACAGCAATGATTGAAGTATCTTCATGGGAGGGCTGCAAAGAAGCTCCAATACAAAAGCAGCGGTCCCGTTGATACGTTGGAGGTGATGGTGGAAGCAAGCTTTGGACCATACAGGGGATCATGATGACCCACGGCGGTGACCCTCTCATGTGGGCTTCAACCAGGCAACCATTCGTCACCCAAAGTACAGCAGTAGCAGAGCTTTTGGCGTACAATGAAGCGTATCACTGCGGCGAGTCAGCGGGAGCTCTTCTGGAAGTCCTTGGGTATGTGGGAGTAAAGAAGCACATGAAAGGGGATAGCAAATCAGGCATAAGCCAACTCACAGCAGACACAGGTGCCTGGAGAACACGACACCTGAGACTTCGGTCAGCCAAGCTAGGAGGTGATACAAGATCCTGCTTAGCCATGGACGGTGTCGCACTGCTCCAGTTTGGAGCTGGGGGCTGATGGCCTGACAAAACCCTTGCGGGGACAAGCTTTCACTCGCTTTCTCAGCCTAATTGGAATGATGGATGAGGCAGATGCAAATATCTCCAAGGTGGTGGGTCCTTCATCATCCACTTCGCCCATGGCAACAAATGGCTTCAGCAAAGCGCTGACTGGAGTTGGCGCTGCTGTGAATCACTGAATCTGAGGTGCTGGTGCTTGGTGGCTTAGCTCTGGCGGCAGTGTCTTTGTACCGCCAACGATATGGAGCTGGCAGTGCACCTGGGGAACAAGAACTACATCCGGAACAAGGTCTACTACCTGGGGGTGATGAATTTGCTGAGGAGTCAAAGTCTCAGCCTGAAAAATCATCAAAAGATCAAATCACAAGAGTCTGAAGACCACGACTGGCAAAACGACCGCATAAGGACCAAAAAGGGCATTTGGATGAAGCGGCGCATCGGCCGAATCCACAAAGCCGAGCCAGCACGGCAAAAGGTTCAAAAGAAAATCCTTGTTGTAATGGCTCACAGAGCTCTTTTCCTGGTTTGGGGGGAATAGTTCATGTCCAAGACTTTCGAACCGAGGATCGGGCGCACACCTGCCAAAGCCATGTGGAGGAATCGTCATGGCCTCCAACTGGAATCCGAGCTCTTGGACGTGGGCAACAAACCGATCCATGGGGGAGTGGTGGACAAGGTCATGGTGATCAAAATGATCAAAGAGGTGGCAAAGGTTCAGCTGGACCATCAAGGCCATCAATAACCAGCTCTGCAGGGCATCAGCTTCCTGCAGGGAATCAACATGATCAAGCTCCTGAAGGGCATCAATTTGGAATAGATCATCAACATGGACCGGGTGCTGCTCAACCAAAACGGAGAGGCAACCCACATGAAAGGGGTAGCATCGCTGTAGCGACAACCTGGTGGCCCTTTGGACATGATGCTCATGGGGGAGAACTTGATCACGACCGAAGTGAGCAGTGCAGGAATCCCTTGTGGATACCACTGAATCATTTTCGGATGATGGATCGGTTGGAGGTGCTTCAGCGTCTTCATCGTCAACGGCAAGTGGGCTTCAACAAGCAGAACAGGAACGTCGATATGGGTTGGATGAAAAAAGAATCAGGGAGGAGCGTCCGTGGGACCTGCCAACGCTCCAGACGTTCCCATACCTGAAGGCGTCAGGCCAATGGACGCATGCCCTTCCTGGATGGTTGGTTCGCATCCATGGGAATAAACGTTCCCGCTTGTTCCATCCTTTGCACCGAAAAACACCGAAAGTGGAATAGCTGGGAATCAATAGAACTACAATCATCTTCTTGGAGGACGGCTACAGGGTGATCAAACATGATGAATGGGTGTCTTCGCACCAGGTACCTGCAGAGGCCAACGGCAAGCAGTGGAGGGGATTCACCTTCTTTAAGCTGAAGTCGGGGCACTCGGGACAACATGATGGAATTCCAGAAGGTGATGAACATGGAGATGAGATTGAAGACATGGGGGAGATCCAACTGGACCCGAGCTCTATGGCAACGTCGTCTGGAGCGTTGAGTTCATCCTCAAAGGGGAAAGGAACTTCTTCAATGGCTAGCGCGAAAGCTGCTTTGGCATCTTCTTCTACTGAAGCAAAAGGCTACCAACTCGAGGACGGCATCCCTGGAGGAAAAGGGTTTGAGTCTTCAATCCAACAAATCCCAAAAGGTAAAAAAGGGAAACCGAAAGGGAACTACCTCAAAAACCAGCAAAAAGGGTTCTACCTCAACTGGAACATGTGTTGGGGGTGGTGATGATGATAATGAAACAGATGATGGTGGTTGGGTTGATGAAGTTGAAGATGATGATGAAGATGGAAGTTTTGAACTGGTTGTTGATCGGGTTTCTCCACAGCATGTTCAACCTTCATCCCAAACCCCGTCGCATGGTTCAAATCTCGAGCAACATCGTGGCCCAGCCCTTCGCTCACTGCGGGTGGCGATGGAGAAGCGCGTCACCGAAGAGAACAAGGTGAAGGGTGCCACCGAGGAGAACCAGGTGAAGAAAACCGATGAAGAGGACATCCAGGTTGCTGAAGATGGTTATCTGCGATTGCCTGGATGGACAACAGGAAGATCGAAGCTGTCAATGCCGAGACCTTCACAGCCAACAGCGATGGGCGTCGACATTACGGAGGTAGCCTGGAGGGAACTGGAGCAACAAAGAAGAGCTCGAAAAGCACATTCAAATCCAGTAACCCTCCTTCCGGCATCGAGTATGGCATCTTCTGGATCAACATCTACGGCACCAAGGGTCATGTTGAAACCAGCCACGGAGTCTAAAGGACCAGGTGAAGAAGTTCATGAACAACAAGGTGAAAAAGCCCTAGAGGGTCAAGTAGAAAAAGCTCCAGAAAAGCCAAGAAAGGTATCGGCGAGTCAGGGGCCGAAAGATGCCCCCCAAAACAGGTCCAGTTCTCCGAGCAGATCAATTGGACCCTGAGAAATCAAAACAAATGAAGGAGATGCAAGCTGAACAAGAAGAACGTCTTGATCGCCTTCGGCAACTTCAAAAAAAAGAACAAGTACGTCTGAGCCAGCTGGAGACGACGGAGAAGAAACCGAGGAGAAGAACTATCCAGACCCGCAAGGTGAGAAAAACAGTAGCAAAGATCACGGATGAGCCTAAAGAAGACGCTCCAAGGACTCCATCGCCATCCACGTTGATGACTGAAGGTGTTCAACAAGAAAATGAAAGGCAGCGCAACGAAGCTGCTCTATATGGCTGAAGGGTCCTCACCTATTATGAATGGGAGAAGGAAGATAAGAGCAAAAGGAAAAGAAGGATCAAGCAAAGAAACGCCAGGCCTGGATTAAAAAAGAAACAGAGCGGAGGAGGCTCATGGAGGAAAAAGGAAAGAAAACAGAAGAAATTATCCGGAAGGAAGCTGGGAAGACATCATCTACAGCAGGCGGCTTGACCCCGGAGGAGAAGGCCAACATGCAACGGATGATGAAACATCTTCCTCAAGCTCCAAGCCGACCAGATCCTGAAGAAGATCCACCCCCTCGAAGGGCGATCCTCAAGGAGAATCGGCATGGAATGGCACCGGACGGTGGGGATGAAGATGATGTCGAGACCGTGGAGATGAAGATGAAGATGATCGCCGAGACCGTGGAGATGAAGATGAAGATGATCGTCGAGACCGTGGAGATGGAGGTGAAGAAGATTGTCGCGACCGAGGACAAAGGAGGAGAAAAGGGTGCCGAAGGAGGAAAGAAAGGCAAGTACCACCCTCACCGCACCCAATGGACTGAAGCTGAAGTGGTAGAGTGGCTGGGGAATACGCCAAGGTACTCGCCACCCATCAAGCTTTGGCGCATCTTCAGCCCATTCTCCTACGCAGCAAACAGCAATGGCGACGACCTTCTGGCCATCCAGGGCAATCGTCGTCTCCGGCGAGCGCGCAGCATGGGTCGCATGACAGGTATGGCCCCATAATGCGTCCACTTCAGCACCAAAAGGGCCAAAAGGGACAGCGCAGCAGCATGCCGAGGACACCATCAAGGGCAAGGGCAAGATGAACATGGGTCTGTTGAGCAGTTCAGGATGGACATGGTCAGCTTTTGGACGCAGGTTCATCGGTGGCGCTTGGTTGGAATTGGATGGATCTTCGATTCCCATCAGATGTTTGCCAACTGGCAAGCAGACCGAGATCGCCGTGATGCAGAAGCAGTCCACTCGGCGACAGCAACATCTTCAACAAGCCCTATGCCATCGGTGGACATCTACGACTCAGACAACTCAGGTGAGCTTCATGGAATAGAAGGAGGTGAAAGTGAGATGAAAACAATTGAAGAAGAGGTGGAAGATGAAGATGTGGTGGCAACCCCATCAGTGCCTACGACGGCAACCACATTACCCAGCGAGGCGAACACTCTGCCTAGGCTGACGGCCAGGAAGGGACTACTTTGCAAAGTTCCTCTTTGGCACCAGCGGAAGGTGGCGGGCTCAACTACCAATGAGGGCTCCGCGGCCATGGGCTAGAACACCTGCGAGGGAAGCCTTGGGCCTTACCAAATGGCCTGCAGAATTTTTCCAAGGTCTAGGCTTTAAGACCGGAATGGTGGCAGCCAGGGGAGCGTATCAAAGATACAACTCAAGGCGTGTTGGCCACCTAGATAGGAGCAAAGCCTCTGATCTGCCCGCTATGACCTTTGCGGCAACTTTTTAGGCGTGGTGCACCTTTCAATTTGGCATGCTGCCTACGGGGGAGTGCATGGGCATTTTCAAGGCTGGCCTTTATGGCTATTATCAGATGTAGTATGTGTACAGTAAACACTAACCCAAAACCAGCTGTAGGGGATCGAGGGACCTCTCCTTTGCAAGTTTCTTTAGCTCAAGTAAAAAACAGGTGTTTTGCTGCTCCGCAAGCACAGGCAAACTCGTTGAAAGGATGTTGGGTGATTTCCTGACCTTCACTGCAAAATTTTAAGCTGTGTTGTTTTTGACCAAAGAAAATCTTTCCAGGAACGTGCTGTGATGTATGTTGCAGTCTGACACATGTTGGATGAAAAAAATCCTTTCCATTTCAAAAAGAGCCCAAGAGTTGTGTGTGGAATTTCTCCACCATCATTCATTTCAACAATCAATTGATCTTAAGCGCCGCACTTGCATCAATTTTTGCTTCTTGAATCAAAATAATTACTCAGTTCAGAAGATTGCTGCACGCTTGGTTAACAGAAAAACAGGAATCCGCTTGAATTCTCTTGAGTGTTGGGTGCAATTAAAACATCACCACAAGATGGAACAAGATGGAACGTGGCTAATGCATTGCTCCTGGAGGATGATTCCAGTGGTTGGCTGTTGGTGAATCAACCAAACATGATACATTTATGACGAGAATATGTGCGCATATAAAACACGCCAACCTGAGTAAAACCAGAAATGCCTAGAAAATACATCATACACAAAACGCGATTGACAGGTTTTCAATTGGTTTTCATAGGTTTACGACTAGGCCAAGCGGGATTTATGTTTCTAGTTCTACCCCATTTACATGGGAAATTGTTCAAAAACTCCATCTGTTTCCATGTCCCAGGCGGTGATTGTACACGAGCTGTCGCATGCCTATCATGCCATCCTCCGCAGTGAAGGAGGCTGGGCCGTGATCCAACTCGACAGGCTGCCTGTACCCTCTGATAGTCTAACATAGCCTATGGAAAATGCTGGACAGTTTCCAATTTTTTCATAAATCATTTTCATGGGCCATTTCCCATAGCTATGTTGGATTGCTAAAAATGGTAATCAACAAATATCAGCAATGGCAATTTAACCGCCAGTATCAGGAAATCTTACAACCGGAACAACAAAAAATGGGGAATTGAGAATTGGTTTAAATGAAACCAATGGGCTGGTGATCCTGACAGTAAAACCACTGATGATGAACTCCTCATTCCCAGGCCCCTTCGTGAATCTCCCATTGTCGCTAATATTTATGCAAATTTTCCTCCGGGAATCTAACATGGCAATGAAACATGTCTAATTTACAATTTAAAGATGACATTTCGCATTGAAACCCCATTTAAACAACATTGCCATGTTTGATTACGAAAGTGTACCCATCTTGGCCCATGGTTGAAGTGCTGTTCAGGCAGTTCAGGTATCGACGGCACCTTAAGGAAGGCGTATGAGCAGGGTGTGGGCGCTGGCTTCTATGCCGCCTGATGATGTTTGCGATGATTGGTGGGTGGTTTTACGAATTCTCCAACCCCACAGGTCCATGTATGTTTCCATTGGGTTATCCCCCACGACGCCAGTGAATAGTGAAGGATATTGACGGTATATTATAAAACCAATAATTGTTTCGGGAGAATGAAACCAACATTGACTTTTCAAAGTTGGTCCGTCTTGGGGATGACTAAATATAAGTAGAGATATCACATGTGGAGTATACAGGATGATGTTGATTTCACCAAGGAAATACGTATACGTAAGTTTGCATCTCAGCAGATTTCAGCTAGTATCTAGTCAGTTACTATATACTGTAGTAATAATGACAATAAGATGCTATTTCGTTGGGTCCCTCAATGATGGTATATTATTAATGACAATTAGTTTGGAAATGTTTGGAACATTTTGGAACTGTGATTATAGACCATTGAAACTTACTGATTGGGACATCCAAGTGGGGACATGAACCATCAATCATTTGGGGAAGTTCTGGTTGATGCTTTCACGGAGGGCTGATAAACAACAAATGGTTGGGTGGAATAGCCAATCATGATCAACTATGTGTACACCACAATGAACGGGGTACAGACCATCTGGTAATCAAACATGGCTAGCTGGAAAACGCCCATACACAGAGGATCTTCCAATAACACCTCCATTTCCTGGAGATTTACCAGCTAGCCATGTTTGGTTGCCGAAGGGTACACTAGGACAAGGACAATTATAAAGTATACAGCATATGCACGTTGGATCTCTATGGAATGATCCGGTCATTTTTAGTATCACACCGTTCAGTCTTCTTTGTGAACTTCTAAATCGCCATTCACCCATCCATTTGTATCCCATGTATAAAAGCTTGCAGACCATTCAGAGCCAGACCCCATCCCATGCTTTGGGGCAGCCTATCTTGGGCTCGTTGGGTGACTTGAAGGGCCTAGTTCCGCAAAATGGGCGACCTAAGCCCTGGCTTAGGACGACGGCGAGTACAACGGCAAGCCCATCAGGGAGGGAACGCATTGGACTGGTAAGCTGAACCGACGGCCCTATGGCGCCAAGAACTTTCATGAGTCTCTTGACTATCCGTTCGTTGGTTTCCGGTACATGAACAGATGGAAAAACCACCAATTTGCAGATCATTTCCCACGGGGAAACCATGTTTTCCGCCATATCTGCGTGAATTTTTTGGAGGGTAGGAGAGAGCTGTTGGGAGCTAGCATGGTTCACTGCCATCCCCTGAGCACACTATAGTAAAACCAGGGTCTCCGATTAATAATCATAGGGTATATGATCAGTCCAGTCGACATGCCAAACGTGCTGTTCGCGATATGCAAAAATGGACACAGACACAGGAATTTCTACTGAAACTGGTACTTCAGAAAGAATCACAATATATATAAATCAAAAGTAGCATTCCACATTCCGCTTAGATGCTTTGAGGGCTTGGAGAATAGTATAGATAGTCAAGTACAGTCAACATGCCAAAATGAAGCTGTCGACATGCCAAGTTCGCGTTCGCAACGCAAAAACAGGGAAAGGAACTTCGATTCGATATCGATCTAGATGTAATGTGGGTAAAACAATAATAAAGCATTCCCACATGGGTGGTTTATTAGTGTTTAACCCACATTACATACATCATACATCTCTGAATATAGTTGTACTCCCGAGGAAGATGATACAAATTCAATTTGATTGCGGAAAATTGTGAATCGAATCAAAAGTAACCTTTTCTGCTCACTCTGCGGCAGTGGGTTGGGCCGTCATACCAAAACGAACCCTCCAGTAAACTGGCGTGGCTGTGGAAAAACGGCCAATCTATAGATGATTTACCATGCTTTACCCATTAAGAAAGGGGATTTTCTATAGCTATGTTAGTTTACCAGAGGGTGCAATTTGATTTCCAGCCCCATCCAACTATCATAAATCCATCTGTTAGCCAACCGTTAGCCTGTTGCAAACTGACTTATAGAGGCTTCAAACCACAAAGCCGGTAGTTGATTGGTAACAACTGACAAGATCATTTATATTAGTAGGTTTATGCCCGTTCCCAAAAGCACAAGGCATGGATTTTGGCATGTGGTTGTTGAAAGGTATGAGAAGATAGCAACATCACGTGACTATTGTCAGCGAAAGTTTGTTTCCAATACTGCAGACACCAGAACCTCATTCAGTGCTTTGTCTGAAGAGCAGCAAGCAAGTGAGATTCGAGTTCATTCTCGGCCCCGAATATATAGAATCAGAGACCCCATGTTTTGTTGGAGTTGCACAATCTGCAGTTTAAATTTCAATCAGGCTGACCCTAGAATATTTAATCCATCTTAATCTATAATCTTAAGAGTACAATTTGATTCCCTTTCGCAGGTGGTTGTCTCAACTTTGGGTACCCGCCAAATATATCCAAATATCGAGAATCTTTCCTGAGACATTCCCGACCATCTAAACAATGGAACATTGCATGTGATATTCCAATTCTATCCAATTCCTATGTGGCGCAACCATGGGCAAGGCAGTTGCAGAATGAACAAGTATGAACAGACCGATCGAAGCAAAATGCAAACAATGAACCGCACTAATAAATCTATCATTTTAGGATGAATTTAAAGTTGTTTCTGGTAAGTCATTGAGGATTCGTATTGGCTTTATGATGTTAAGCTGTTTTGAAATACTGTAGTTCACTCGGATTTCCAGCAGCATGCCAAGTCAAGAGACTTCAACAGGAAGATGTGCCAGACCAAATTTGGGGCATGCCATGGGCCACATCAATTGATTGCTTTATGTCACTTTTGTGGTTCACATGGTCAAGATGCTGCCGAATTCTTGGCACTTCAGCCCAGTGAAGATGCCATGGTCAGGTTTCTATGTCCAGTTGCCGTGCCTGCCGAAAATGGTTTATCAAAATGGGGCCGCCCGCAAATTGCACGATGAGATATCGGATTATATCGCAAAATCACCAGGCCCAAAGCTAGATTGCACTTCACGATTCTCCATGTGCATGAGGTATTGGGCGGAGGCCAATGCCAGTTTCTGGTCGTCCAACCGTTTCCGCAATGGATTTTATCCATACGTCGGGATGCCCAGCACCGGGTGTGCCTTTGGGGAGGCCATCGACGAGTTCACCGACTCGTGATGTTTTTTCATAGAAACTCCAAGTCATGCAGTGCCCATGTTGGCATCAAATGCACATTTAGAATCATTCAGATATATTTTGGTGATTTCCCCAAACTTTCATTTGGTTTTTGAGCTATATCTACCATGAAAACTCTCGAAGCTCAATGCCAGCTGAGAACTTGACCCAGGTTCACTGTGAATTGAAGGGGTTCGATCCTTACGCATACAAGTTGCTTGGCAAATCATGCACCAACGTGTAACCGGCACCCACCGGCTGGTTGATGAACACAGGGACTTTTCAAGATCTTTGAACCCGTTAGAGGTCCATGTCAATAGCCTTTCCGTTTCTTCCTCAACAAAACATTCTTGGCAGTGAGTGCCTTGAATGTATTGTTGAGATGTTTTAAAGTTAGAATTCCCTCCGTTTCACGTATTATCGGGGGATGTTCAACTAGGACTTCCCTGTTTTGTTGAGATTTTGGGTATATCCCAGCTCTTCAAACTGTGCGTTGGATTGCGTTGGAAGGTTCACTTGCATGTTGTGTTTGGGGATGTTGCCGTAGTTTAATCATGGATTATATTGACATGTTTATTCACATTGTGCCACATATTCTTGCTTGGTGACCCGAACCATGTTTGGTTCATTTTGGTCCAATCTTCGGTGGCGTTGTACCCTGGTCGGAGAATGGTCATAGACATGTGGATCATCGGGATACAACATATCACCATATATTTAGCCCAAAAAAATGTTTGGTGGCTGATATAGTATCCAGTATCCACTATTATATGTTATTTTATCTACGTTTAGATTGTTTAATGTATGACATTGTATATTATATATATATATATACACACGTATCTATATACATACGTATATATATATATATATATATATTATACTGGAGTCACCATGGGACCAGTTCTTGTTGTGGCGGCTGCAGTTTTTACCTGGGTAAATTAACGCAGATATGAATAACATTGAAAAATCCATTATTTCCCGGGGAATTGAAATTATATAATTGAATGAAAAAATATATTATATGTATAATATATATATATACTGGTTGATGGTTCTGAACATTTTTTATTTTTCCATATATTGGGAATAATAATCCTAACTGACTACTGTAATATTTTTCAGAGGGATTGAAACCACCAACCAGTATATATATATATATACACGGTGGATTCTATTCTCCACAGGTCAATTTCCTATGGCCTAGACTTTGGAGTTTCTTTCAGAGCCCGGTTGAACGCGACTCAGGATGATCGAAGACGTTCTTGGTATTAAAGGGGACGAGTTGGCCGGGCCCTCGTTTTTCAGGAGTGCCATGGTCTGTCCAGGAATTGGATTTGTGTTTGGAAGTGGGTCAAAACCAATTTTTTGGCAAGTTGGGTGTGTCTGGAAGTATAGTATACCCCAGAAATGACGATTTCATAAGGGAACAGCTGGGAACGCGATGATAAGCCAGAGGATATGGGGATACTGTATTTTCAGGCACACACCAGTTTGTGACAAATCGACACACACACACACAAACACCCTCCCCAGAAAACATGGAACCTCAGAATTCACAGATCCACCACGAAGTCAGGGTTTCTGGGAGGTGTCTTTAGGCGTGAAGGGATCAGTGATGATCAGGAGGTCATAAGCCTTGGACAATTATCATAAAATATGTATATATATATATACTGTAGTACATATACAACTATCATAACTATACGACATACCGTAGATGGACGAATTATTCAAACCCTTGTAATCCAATAACCCCCCGCACCCCCAATTACAATTTTGTTTTTTTGGCTTGGTTCATTCCTTCGAATGGACGAAATAAATCAAACCCTAAGATCAAGAACAAAGATACGAAACCATAACGTTGAAATTTGGGGGGACAGGGTGTAGCCTACAACTCATGGATGGGGGGTTTGAATAATTTGTCCATCTACTGTCTCATGCGCTTACTTTCTCATCATGGTTTTGCATTTTTTCTGGCATATGTTTTAGCTAAGAACTCACAAATTATATTCTCCCAAAGTGTCACAATGAGTCCAAAAGCAAGCCCAGTGACAACGCCACAAAGGTGAATGATAAGGCCCATCATGAATCCTCGATGTATTCATTTCTTCCACAACTATGCATTGACAATACACAACCTGTCACCACCTGTTGTTTTTTAAGCAAAGAATTTACCCCATGATTGAAAAGCAAAGCCAGTCACAACGCCACAAAAGTGGATGATGAGACCCACCATGTATCCCTCAGTAGCTTTATTTCTTCCATTTCTTTGAGTTGACAAGACACCTGTCGTTTTTCGAAAAATATGTCATCAAATGATATCGCCATAATAGTGGATGATAAAACCCACTTCAGCTGGCCGTGTCGCGAAGGTCCTCCCACATGCTGTTTTTTTCCAGTTCCCATTTCGGCCGTGCTTGCAACTGCCGTGTTTTTCCAGTTCCCTTTCCAGGGTGTGATTGAAAATGCTGTGTTTTTCCAGTTCCCTTTCTCGGGCGTGATTGAAAATGCTGTGTTTTTCCAGTTCCCTTTCCCGGGCGTGATTGAAAATGCTGTGTTTTTCCAGTTCCCTTTCCCGGGCGTGATTAAAAATGCTGTGTTTTTCCTGTTCCTTTTCTTGAGCGTGCACGAAGTCCTGTGTTTTTCCAGTTCCCTTTCTCCTTCCCAGTTCCCTTCCAGTTCCCTTCCCAATTCCCTTCGCGGATTCCCTGTGTTTTTCCAAGGAAAGTGCGCTGCAACTTTTTTTCAAGAAAAAACAAACATGTTTTCTTTTTTAAAGAAAAAAATCTGCAACGCACTTTCCTTGGAAAAACACAGGGAATCCGCAAAGGGAACTGGGAAGGGAACTGGAAGGGAACTGGGAAGGAGAAAGGGAACTGGAAAAACACAGGACTTCGTGCACGCTGAAGAAAAGGAACTGGAAAAACACAGCATTTTCAATCACGCCCGGGAAAGGGAATTGGAAAACACAGCATTTTCAATCATGCCCGGGAAAGGGAACTGGAAAAACACAGCATTTTCAATCACGCCCGGGAAAGGGAACTGGAAAAAGACAGCATTTTCAATCACGCTCAAGAAAGGGAGTTGGAAAAGCACAGCAGTTGCAATCACGCCTAAGGAAAGGAAATGGAAGAAGGCCAGAACTGAACCAGCAAAGCGCGCGTAAAGACAACGTATCACGGAACAGGAAAAAGAAACTACAAACTAGGAAAAATTACCCTTCACATTCGCTGCGCTCCTGCTGACCACCGCTCCCCGTACCGTATGTATGCATGTATATAACACACATATATATATATATATGATACACATTATATAACCAGCATTCAGGCACCTCACCAGCATTGATGCTTATTTGGGAAGCCCAGGACAGCCCAGTGATGGGGCATGATGGGGCCCAGTGGTGTTGTCATAGGGCATGGGTTTATTACAAGGTGGGCCCACCCCAACTGAAAAGCGAGCTTAGACACCCCATTAACCCCATTAACTGTAGTCTATAGATGTCCACCAACATCCACCGTAAGCCATAGTTATTGATATATAATTGGAGTTGTCTGACTTAAGGATATGAAACCATAAAACCAAATAAAACCATAATACTAGTAACTTGGAGTTATAGTTAAAAAACACAGTTATTGATAGCCCCACTTTGCATTCATGTTTTTTCAGGGAGATCAGGCCACGATATGAGGCCTCTCGCGGCGAAGTGCCCCATGACTGGCTGGCGAAGTTTGCTTCTTGGCGTTGGGAGGTAAAACCCGGGTCAACCCATCAACATTGTGTTAGTTTACCACCTAAAAATGCTAATTTAACCCATCAAAACCCATCAAAACTGCCATCAAATTGACCCATCCAGCCATTAAAAATATGTGTTCACGCACCAACAGTGCAATTTAACCTATCCAGATGATAGTTTGTTATAGACCAGTGTATTCATTTTTTGGCGATTGAACTACAGTGTTTTGACATATAGATTGGTAGCTGATAGCTGATATGTGTGCATCAGGAAATGTAAATATATAACTTTTACAACCAGCAAATACGTCCATGTTAGTAGCAAAAAGGGTCTTTTGCGTGATTGGGGGTTGGTAAATTAGGGCATCGTTTGGTAAATGTGGCCAACCAGGAGTGGGATATGGACGCATATGGAGCTTTAGAAGTATTGAAACAGGTTCGGAGATACCAGAAGCTTTATTTGATAGTCTATTTCAATCTATTTCAGTAATTAGGTTTTGGTTTCTGGATTTTGGATTTTGGGGAGTTCCAGATGTTGTTAGCTCCGCAACATCTATATTGGGTACAACCGGCCCGCTGTGGGTCAAGCCCAAAAGCAGTAGGTGGGTCCCAACAGCGATTCTGAATGACCATATGGTTTGATTTATAAACAAACTTGACGACACATTCGTATGACTTCTGCACATTTCGCATCGCGCGACACATTCGTCGCTGAGTCGAAGATTGATTATCGGGAAGCTCGGCAAGCCTTCAAGATGGCCGACGCAGATTCTTCTGGCCGCTGGGACCGCGGACGGTGGGTGAATAAACTGCCAGGGTGTTAAGTCATCACTTAAATGGTGATTCAGAGATTTCCAGCACCAAAAGCTGCACCAAACAGAGATGCCTTTGAGGTCCTTAGAGATTGATGAGTTTTGATGCTGTCGGACGTTTGTACTACTGTAATCTACAGTATATACCTGGTTTAGTGGGGGCAATCATGACCTATCGGAATCAACGAGACCAATGGATGACTAGTCTGCAGGGATCCACATATCCGCGGTACAGAAAGGGTCAAGTGGCTGATCATTGGGTTTTTTAAGACCGGGACGATTTTTGCAGGAAACTCAGGAAACCATTCATTTTTTCCATTTTCTTTGGTATAGCAGAACTTGGAAGGACAAAAATCTCAAAGATGAGCGGTCCATGTCTGTGTCTTCGCGCCGGAAGTTTTTACCCACTGCCCCCAAGAAAGTTGATATTTCATGATGTTTCTACTTCATCAGGTGGTGTAAAAGGTTGTAAAAAGCTACCCCCCTCTACCAAGCATTGTCCAACTTGGCAGACTTTTAAACTTACGTATAGATCAATATTGATAAGAGTAAACCTATTTGGGAGAATGAATGATCCATTTGCAAGATATCAATTGATACCCGTGGAAACTAGGGTAGCTCGGCATCAAAAGATGATGGCCTGGTGAACCTGGTGAACCTTCCCACCAGCTCCACAGGGCGATGGTGTCGGGGTGTCAGGCGCCTTGGACCAAGAGGAGTTCTGCAGCTGCATCGAATCGCTGGGAATCGAAGGCTTGACCAACGAGGAGGCGATGGCCAAACCCGGCTTCCTCCAGGATGGTGCCCCCCAGTTATAAGATGGTTTATAAAGCACATTAACATCCATTAACTATAGTATACTATAGTTATAGCTACCATAAACCATAGTTAAGCCACTTATATCTCAACTTAGCTATCTTGGGGGCCCCATCCTGCATGGATTTCATGATTTTTATGAGGGAAGACATATGAAAACTATGGGCTTTGGGGGCTTAGCAAAAGCTGGAGAAAGCCATCATGGGACAACTATTGGGGAAACTGGGTACCCCTTTTCGGCTCGCATGAAACCGAAGAGAAGCTTTAGGGAAAACGGCTCATGATGAGACCCAACTGTAGGGTGGATGACTTCATCTGTGATGGTCCCCCCAGTGAAGCCCAACACTGCTGGGAAGATAAAGCATGGTGTACCTTCAAGATCTAATCTTGTCTATATTATTTGATCGTATCAAATCTTAGTGTTCTTAACATATATTAACATATATTAACATATATTAACCATATTTAAGCATCATCTATTATCAAAACAAATCACCCCCGTTCGGGAGTCCCCTTTACAAGCGCGCGCCTGCCCCGCTTGTCGCGTGGGTTTGAATTCGAGGTCTCTGGCTTGGTGCAGTTCGCGGACGCCAACAAGGATGGGAAAGTCGACCCTGAGGAGGCGGTTGAAAACTGTGGTTGCTCGTGGCGAACGATGATTTAATCATGTTTTGCTTCTTGTTCTTGGAAGAGAAGTGATTGATAACATGTAAAAACCATGAACCATATATTGATTATATATGATTATTCTATTTGATTATATTTGATTATATATCACTATATATGATTATATATGATTATAGATGATTATATATGATTATATATGATTATATATGATTATATTATGATTATATATGATTTAATTATGATTATATATGATTATATTTTGATTATATATGATTATATTTTGATTATATATGATTATATTATGTTTATACTGTGGATCGTTGCGAAATCCTGCACCAATTGGTAACTATTGGGAACTATACAACGCTGTAAATAATGGGATTACAATGGGATAAATATATGGAGGTTTCCTAAGTCATGGGGATACCCCCAGTCATCATCCATTTATAGATGGGGATTTTCCATGAAATCAACCATCCAGCTACTGGGGTACCTACATTTTAAGAAACCTCCATATGATGGTTATATGTTTCTTGATAGTGGTATGAATGAACACCATCATTAACACATGTTAACCAAAATTTCGGAATATTGATCACCATGATGAAGCATCAGTGGGTATCAATGATCAAGCGTTAACAATGATTACTACAGTGGTTGTTATTTGTTATGAGCTAATGGTTATCAGTGATTCTCAGTGGTTGCTAATGGTTGCTACCCTCCTGCAATCGAATCTAGATGTCGAAAAGCCACCGTGAATGTCATTTTCTGCTAAACCGTTGGCATTCATGGTTGCATTCATGGTTGCATTCATAGTCATTGCCCGCGGTGTCAGAAAACATGAAGGATGTCCGCTTGCCATCTTTGGAGGGTAATTCTTATTGATGGTTATCAGTGATGATTATATAGTAGTTAGAAAAATGACTGAGTATTTGCGATTCTTAATGGAACCAGCAAGAATTGGGATGTTATCACTAGAAATAAGGATTTACCATCCCTGTCAACCGCT
>Ga0126342_10003732_pt1 | contig 25467 bp, 30 predicted proteins | sample Cyp1metagenome_FD_92528 | JGI IMG/M metagenome (GOLD analysis project Ga0126342, IMG submission 92528) | Coral microbial communities from Lord Howe Island, Old Settlement Bay, Australia - Cyphastrea 1 metagenome | ecosystem: Host-associated > Invertebrates > Cnidaria > Coral ... | reverse complement strand
TTCCCTGCCGGACCTCAACCACGACCAGCCACGCCCAGTGTTCCCTGCCGGACCTCATCTGCGAGTATCCATGCCAAGTGTTCCCTGCCGGACCTCATGTAGGAAGATATGGGACAAAGAGAAGATATGCCAGAAGATATGCCAGATAGAATGCCAAATAGAATGCCAGATAGAATGCCAGATAGAATGCCAGAAGATACGTCAGAATATATGCCAGAAGATATGCCAGATAGAATGCCAGAAGATATGCCAGAACATATGCCAGAAGATATGCCAGATAGAATGCCAGAAGATTTGCCAGATAGAATGCCAGAAAATATGCTAGAAGATATGCCAGATAGATATACCAGAAGATATGTCAGAAGATATGCCAGAAGATATGCCAGATCATATGCCAGAAGATATACCAGATAGAATGCCAAATAGAATGTCAGAAGATATGTCAGATAGAATGCCAGAAGATTTGCCAGTAAGAAAATGTATAAATGTCATGGTGGGGATCACACGAAGTAAAGTAATTATTCCTGTTTCTACTCATCATTTGGCATGATTGTTCCAATTGACAAGTATTTTTTTGTATGGGTGAATATCACCAATCAGTTCACATTGGCCATTGACTCGTTCGTTTCCTCTCGAAAGATGACTTGAAATCCAGCTAAACAGTCTAGAGACCTGGATCAGCTATGGAAATCCAAAAAACAGCACCTCAACCCTGAAACAATGACTAGTGACTACTGCACCAACTGCGGGGCTTCGATGGCCAGATCTGAGCATCTCGTTCTTCGACGAGAGCACGAAAGAACGATGGAGTTGGGAGTCCCAACTTGGAGCTGGAGCATCATTGCCATGGAACGGCTGGGTAGATGATGCTTGGGGGGTTGAATCAGCAGCCACCATTAGAAGATGTAAGAAGCAGCGAAGATGGGAAGTTGAAGCAGGGACTTTGTAACCAACAACCACTATGATAGCTCAATAACATTCATTGACGAATAAGCAACACACACGCATGGTATGCATGAGACATAGAGATGAGATGGACACCGGGTTTTTAAGCAGCATGAATAATTAATGTAGATAACCAGCCAAATGTGAATAGCGAGGCACCGAACATGGGGATTGGAACATCAAAGGTGGAAACCAGCAAAGTGTAACGTCAAAACATGCTGTTCTCTCACTGGCCTCCTTGTCATCAATTGGCTTGACGATTAACTATGTATACTATGTTTTGTCCATTCAAACAGATCAACTTTAGTGATTCAGGCGTTCGTTTGGCTGCAAGTCCTTGCTTTCATTCTCCGTGCCAAAATAGAGTTGATAAACATTGCTATTACTGTGTCTGTGAGCGTTTCACTGAGTTTTCAAATTGACCCAGAGCCAAAGGTTAGGAATTGGAATGCAACTCGATTGGTTCACTGGTTCACCCCACGCAATCCTGGTAACCCTTTGTCCCTGTAAAGACCCTTCCCGCTTCCCCACTAAAGGACGGGTGATGTACCATTAGGGGGGCACGTTCGTGTCTCCAATGGTTTGCAAAGATCCTTACCAAATTTACAAACCACTGAGTTTTGAATGGAAATTGTATTTAACCAAAAAAAAATTGCAGGTAATCCGGAAGAATTGCAAACATCCTTCTCGGAAAAAGTTTTTCAGTTTGTTTCTACTACTGCAACTTAGTAGAAAAGAGCAAACATTACCTTTGGAAAGTGATCCCTAGATATTGTAAAAATCCTGCTTAAAAATTTAAAAGACTAGTTTGGGTTTTCTCCATATCAGCTGAACTCTCCATGAAGAGTTATTTTTTTGGATAGGGGTGAAATTGGCTCCCAGGATTTGTGTAATTCGCTATTCAAAGGGCTGCACTGGGAAACCAGTCAAAGCAAAACCTCAAAAATCCCTTGATCTTTCTGTCAATCGTTGCAATCGGGGTATTTTTGAACGGCTCATGGGGTCCAAAATGGAAAATATGAGTCTCAGTCATTCATACCCCCATGAATATGATCATCATGTTGATATCATGATGTTGAATCATCAGTTGATTCATTCATCTTTTTTCCTGTTTAGCGGGTACTGCCTGCATTTTAATATCATGATCACCTCATGGCCCAAGGAGAAGAGGTCTTGGAACTCCTCGCTGCACTGGTCACTCTGGCCATTTGTGCGATGGGCCGATGGGCCAGGTGGCGCACAAGAATGGATGCCGAACGGCCGAACCTACTGAAAGTTGTCGTTTTGTTGGTCCTCTAAGATCCACTGTGGCAAGCCAACTCCAAACAGCTAATTTTGCCACTTGGGGGCCTTTCCAACTTCAAAGATTCGATTGAAATTAAAGTTTACAGCATTAGACAAGTTTCCAAATGCCTACAGGAAGGAGTACACTGTCAACTGGTTCTCCTAGAGGAGGAAGAGCTTTTTGTTAGAATGATTGCACATTTTGAATGATAAAGTGTACGACTACAAATGCAAGCTTCCAGGCCACACATTCAAACCCCGATTTTTGTTTGATTGGTATGAGGTATGTGTGCTTACACTCTATATAATCCTTCATCACCAAGTATATGAACATTGTGGAGTAAGATGTAGTAAATCTATGTAAATCTCATCAAAAAGATACGTGGTATGGGAAATTGTTTGGGATCTCCTGGGCTTGATCAAAGTTGCCAGGATCCGAGCGGAAACGGCGTCGACCTCATTTTTGTAGAGAGAGAGAGGGAGACGGATGTTTAAGTGCTTTGAGAATCCACACACACTGCAACAGTAACATACAGTAACCACTATCATATCTATCATTGTAATAGGGCCCTTTTGGCCCTTATTACTGCTAGCCTTTCATTTTGTTCTCTTTTTGTCGCTTCATCGGCTCCAGCTGCTCCCCGGTCGCCCGGGAGCCACGCACGCTGGCGCGTGCGCCATGCCCGGCACGGGGCTACGCCCAGCCTGGGAGCGCCAGGGCGACCTGAGCGACCTGGGCGATGCGGGGTATCAGCTCCTGGACGCCATTGATGCAGCTTGGCAACGGCGCCGAAAGATTTGAAAGACTCCTGATGTTTGGATGGATTTTAGGGAATTTTAGGGGATTTTGACATTTTTTGACTTGCTGACTGGTAAAGTTTACCGATACAAATTTTGATCAATGATACGTACTGTAAGCTGCAACACGTAGCAACACGACTTGGGATAGAACTGGTGAATGAGAGATTCCTGGTGACCCACCATGTCCATGGCGCCATTTTTTCAGGATGCCAACCAATCATCGGGGTATTCCTGGTTGAGACACCCTTGACAACTGGTATCATCCAGCTAAAAAACACTTTCCTTGCGTCATGGAACATCCAAGTGCATGCTTCTTTGTGCTTCTGTCAATACATGTCAATACTATTCGAGCTGCCTCGGCCGCTCCAAAAATCGCAAGTTCTTGTTCGAGTGTGGTACAGCCTAGGGATGCCCAGAGTGACTCTGATTGGGGTTGGTAAGTTGCTGGCGCCTCTTCTTTCAAGCACCCCGCCGTGAGAAATTGACTCCAAGACCAAATTGCTTAAGTGAAAAGATCATCGCTTAGTGGCTTCAACTTTCATGTATACTTTGTATTTTTTGTCAGGCATGTTGCCATACCCATTTGCCAATATGGATTGATAAGTTAAGGGAACTGTTCCATCGAACCATTTGGATGTTTCTTACCATTCCAATACCGTTCTGTCCTGTAATCTTTTCCTTGAACTAGTTCCCAGAGATTGGGATGATGATCCCCAAGCAACTCATATTCCTTTTGTCCTGGATGGCCAAATACCACCAGCCACGGCACAGCAGTGTCAGCGAGGCCAGAGATATGTCCCGGGCGCAGGGTTTGTTGATGGCCAAGGTGGATGTGAACCGTGCCGTGGCGAAGATGTGGGATGCCGGGACTTGTCAGATGCCCCCTGTGAGGAGGCAGATTTGCCGTTTGTGAGCGGCTGCAAATAGATAAATAGTTTATTACATGGCCGCCCAGCAACTTGATGATTGGCTTTAACGTATTTATCTCTGCCGTGCATCAAATAGCAGCATTGTCCAGATGGCATGGTGGATAAAGGATAATATACATTCATGAGCAATCTGGATGGGAGATATAAACATGTTGATTTTATTTTAAGAAGGCACTTTTCTTCTGCCCCTAAGGCCATCGAGATCGTTACGGTCGCAGCGCCTTGCACCTGTCGGCACTGCAAGGTGTTGTGGGCCTTTGCAGGCACCAGGGCCGGATTAGTTGAGGATTATCTCGGGGACATCGATGACTGCCTCTTGGCTGAGTGTTGTGGATTGGCCGTACAATATGCTTTGTGGGAAAAGGGGTGGTAAAGACCCAGAGAAAATCACGAAAATATATTTGCATTTGTTTCCAAAACTGCATTTGCTTCCTGTCAGACCCCGAAAAGATATTCCATTGATTTCCATTGGGACTTTGCCCTCTGTAATCACGAAAAGGTGAGGTAGTAGTTCAAAATTGAAGGGGATAGCAGACCAGAAAGGCCTGTTAATGTTGTGAGCCGCCTCTTCAGACCTCATCAATCCCATTCTTAGCCCATGAAATGGTGATTGAAATTCATTGAACGAGGTTTAATCCCAAAGTCGTCGCAAAGGAGGAGGGGTCCAGGGGCGCCCTGCAGGATGCTGATCAACCATGGTGCCGAGCTCGATTGCCAGGCAAGCCGCTGGAGATCTCAGAAACGTTGATGTTTACTGAAGTCGTTGCCTATGAGATCCTAAAGTGTTGCTTTTTTGATCTTTTTCAGGATGTTCTGCATATTTAGATTTCTAGATTATGTTAACCTTGTCACTTTCATGTTTTCCAGTGTTTTACAATTGTGCGAGTTACTGTATGGACGGATGGATGCGATGCGTTGGTGGGTGGTTGGATGAATGGATGGATGTTTGCATGAGGAACTGACACTATGGTGGGACTTCAGACTTTGAAAATTATATAGAAATAAACACATGATCAAATGCGATTGTATTTATAATAGAAAGGTATTCGATTGATATCAATGATTGAGATTGTTGGCTACGAACCTGTAATGTTCTTAGGTGGATCATGTTCATTGTGACTTGCTGTTTCATTCAACTTGGAAAATTTAGTACTGGCAGTGATCAATATGATGATTATGATGTGTGGTGCCCTGCTGCGTCCCCACATTCAAGGATTTCGTGAAGTTTCCATTGGTGTGCAGTTTGATTTTATGATTTCTAGATATTTCTAGCATGATCCATGGAGCACGTTGAAGCACTGGGAGTGGTGTCATCAGCATCGCACATTCCTTCGGGTTTTTGCGCCGGCTACAGGAGGCCGGCTCGGGGAACACCACGCTGCACATGGCGGTATTGAACTGGCAGAATTTGATGATACGCGTCGCTGGGCCACCGGCGCAGGGATCTCTTCAGAAAAGAATGGCTGAACGACAATAGGATCACTGAATCACCTTTTGGCGGTGAAATGGTGGCTCACCACACCATTGTTATGGTTGTTCCATGTTGTTCCCCCCCATCGGCCAATGTTCATGGGTGATCATGGGTAAAGTATGGTGTTGTGTACACCGATATGATAATCAAATGATCCCACATAATGATTGCTCAAAATCATCGACCACCGAACATTGGATATGATTTAGACATTCAACACGAGCAATTTTGCAGGTTCGGTGGCTCAAAATGGTGGCCATTTTATCCCATTCTATGTATCACTGTCCCCGTTCCTCGCTGAGGTTATCTTAGAGGCCAAAGCTTCTCCCAACATTGTGAACTCCATTGGTGAAACTCCGCTGATGTTGGCTGTGAATGCAGGCTTCGCCACCAGGGATGCCGGTCTGGCGCAGAGTTTCCTGCTATCTATGGTAAACAATGGTAAACACATAACATGAAGATAGGTCAAAACCAACTGTAGCCTATTTTTGTTGCTTAGTCTTCCTGAAGCCCAATATTTCATAATATTTCTATTTGGTTGAAACTAGTTGAAACCTCACATTTCTATACATTTCTATACATATTGCTCCGTTTTTGGTTGACTTCCCCAGTTAGGCTGTCGGGCCCTCCGAGTGCAGGCAACATGCAGGCAATGCAGCTGCTACTGGACTTCGGCGCTAACGTGGACTTCACCAGCGATGATGGAGCAGTGGCGGAAGGAGGCCCGAGATCAGCGCCAAGAAAGGGTGGATCCAAATTTGTTTAGGTCAGGATGGAGCTGGCGACAAGAAAATGCTATTGAAATATACCAGGAATTGCCGGAATAAATCAAGGCTTGTTCAAAAAAAAACACAAAACTGCAGAAAACCATAAGTGCCACCGCAAAATAATGGGGTGTCCTGAACGTGTGAGTTAAACCAATTCTGCAGAAAGAAATGATCCAAATCATCAAATCTGCATCTTCTCAGCCCTGCCCTGGGAGGTTCAGTGCTTCTGCGTGCCGTCCAGCGGCAGGTTCTGTGTGAACTGGTACAGCTGCTGGTGGCAGGACGTGCTCAGTTGGAGATCCCTGGCTACAAAGCATCGCAGAGGCATTGTTTTTTTGTTTCGTGTGCATAACCCTTGGAAAACATCTTACAACAAAAAAAGCAAAGACTGGTCTCTAGTACTCAATTAACCACAATCACATTGATTGAGGACATACGGTGATGAGCCATAAATTAAAGGCGGTAATTCAGATTGGCAACTGAGCCTTCACACCAGGATTGTGATTATATAGTATTATAGACGATTAATGACGATTACATATTTATATATTGCAATACTGTATGTCAGATCAGTGATTTTGACCTGCACTGCGCTTGGATGAAGATTGAAGCATCCGGGGAATCTTATGATCTCAAGGTTGTCAATCTCGGTCCTGAAACCACCCCCAACCCAAGCTGTTTTTGTAGCCTGGTTTTAGCTCCCAGTTGTTTGTCTGAAAACAAGACAAACTCAATACCAAGTAGTACTGCATTTTCTCCACAAGTTTGGCTCTTTCGAAAGCATATTTAGGCCTGGGCAAACATGGGCAAGCCATCACCATGTGGTCTGAGTTTGAGGGTCGAGAAAATAAGTTAGGAAAAATTGGATGCATTGGATCCATGGTTGGACCCACCCAAGTGCTCTTAGGTCCAGGGACGATGAGAAAAACTGCCCCTTGCACATTGCCGTCCAGAGCCCTGGTCTCGAAAGATCAAAAGTCTTACCTTGGATGCGCACAAACAGCCTGGGATGGCACAAGACTAAATATCGCTTCGTACGCGAACATATGGGGCATCTACCATGTAATGTACAGAAATGGTGAAACATAGTGTATTTACACATAAGAGAGGTCCCTGTAGTGCTGGATTCTTGGCCGGTACCACTCTTAAAACATAATTGTATAATATTGTTATTAATTGTTTCTATCTTGAGAAACCTGTATATTGAAAAAGCTCCAGTCCACCACTGGGGCACCGGGCCAAGGAACGGAGATCCCCGAATCGCCCGGCTTCTGTTGGAACAGCGCTGCGACCCAGATGCCTCCAACATGCAACCTGCTGACAGCCGGGTATTTCTGTTCATGTTGTTTGATTTGCGTCACCCGAAAAAGGGTTTTGGATACTGACCAACAGTGAAGGGGATCCAGCAAAATGAGCAAATTAACATTTTGATCAACAAAAATGGCAATGGGCCAAACTGCTTAAGACCCAGGGAGGCACAGATGGACTGGCCATTTTAAGTGGAAATCATCCCACTTTTGGCGAACCCAGCTTTGACTCAAGGTGTGCCGCGTTCATAAATAGACAGGCTCGTTGTTTGAGAAAACTAATTCCTTTGTGATGGTTATTCGATGATGTGATATTTGACTACACACCAGTTCGCATCGCACGTGGAGAAATATCTTTGGAGTGATCCGGCGAAGCATCATCATCAGGTGAGTGCCATGAAGTGCCCGATAGTAGTCGTCCTCCAGGAAGTTGAACAATTCTACTGTAGGATCAGCAGACACATTGGGTTATTGAGTGTCGTTAGTTTCGTTGGTCCATTCTGATGTCCTTGTTGTTCAATTTGTGATGGAATCTCAGTCACAATGTCATTCTGACACTTACACCCTCCTTTCCGCTTCCAATAAGAAACAGCAATCATCGGCTACAATATCCATTAGTATCCATGATATAATTTAATATCTACAGGATTATTATTATTGATTATTTTCCTATTGTTTTTGTTTTTGTATGATCCGATTTCACCACTTCTTGATACCTGGGAATGTTGATGCGCATCCAATGCTGTCATCCCAGAATAAAAACGCATGCGAGCGCCACAGGTATGGTCGAACGGCCATGCATGTGGCGGCAGCTACTGGCTCTGTGCGTTCCGTGCGGCTGCTGGCGGAGTTTCGATGCTTGGAGAGTGGAAATTCCGATTGCCATCACACGCCATCTATGTGTTGAGTGTATGATATACATTATACCTACATGATATGCGTGTATGTATGTATGTATGTATATATATATATTTTATGTATGTGTACAGATTATATACAGAGAGAAGAGAGAGAGAAGAGAGAGAGAGAGAGAAAGCGAGACTACCTTCCACACTTGAGTGATTTGTTGGCATGCAGTATGATAGATTACAAGTGCATACGAATATGCAATACCAATGATAATAGAATACAGATATACATGGACATGTCCATGACTGATATGGCTCAAAATATTTTGAGGAATGGCATGGTTTGATGCTAAAAGCCACAAAAATTGTACATTTGACCATGGTCCAAATAATATTGCAGACTTGTCACTTACACCTAGACCACCAAGAAAACGTTCAACACTGAGAGAAAGGATTTCGTTTACAGTACTACAGATCGTTCATAACGCAGAATTCACGGCCCATTTTTGAAGGCTTTTCATATGTTCCGTTTGATGTCTCATTGTTCTTGCGAGAAGTTCAAGCCTTCTAGGGGAATCCACTACTGCCATCAGCCGTCCTAGGAGCTGATGTCAATAAGATCGACTGTCAGCAGACCCTTCCAATGCAATTAGCCAACTCCTCCTGTCTCTTGGCAGTGACAGCTTGGGATCACCCGGCGGCCTTTGAGACACAGAACACTAGGGCGTACCGTAGATAGGGCCACCTAATTCCACTTTGGGATAACTTGGATTTTATGTTTGCCCAACCTCTCGCGTCAATCATCACCTAGTCAAATGCAAGTCCCACGATGCAATGTAGCATGGTGTACTATAGTGAGTCATACATCTCAGGCCATGTTTCTAAGCATTTCCTTGACCTACTTTGGGGCTGCCATAGACTAGATATTGGATTGTTTCTTCCCACTTTAAAGTGCAAAACATCGATCTATCACTGAATGTAACAATGGATGTTTGAATATTGAAAGGACTCATGGATTCATGTGCCTTGTCACATCTCTAACCACAAGATCTCAATGCAATTTTTGATGAATGAACAAAACGGACATAGCACGTGAAAATATGTCCTTGAATCTAGCTGTAGATAAAATTGACAGAACATGTCCACAAAGTATCCCATATCAATCCATATTTTCTACAGACATACCCATAATAATTGGTTTGTTATCATTTGAAAAATATGATTAATGACAATGATAGTAAATAAATAAATAAATATATATATATTGTATTATATTGTCAGATGATACCATATTAAATAAGAATGATACCACATCACCATGAATAAATCGTATAACCATAGCATGTACTTATTATAGATGTACGTATATATAATATATATATAATTATATACATATATTATATATATATGTATATGTAGGTATAGATAACTTGTAAGATGTACATCCAGCCAAGGTCAACGTGCCCTGCGCGAGCTGGGCGCCCTGGAGCCCAGCGAGGTGCCCGCCGCCGCACGGGCCGCGTCACCGGCGTCACCGGCGCGGCCTGTGAGCGGATCAGGGTGCAGCCCGAGCAGCCCAGTGCTGGTGGAAGGTGGAGCAACTTGGAGACAAAATTTGGAGAAATGATGAGAAATGGGAAGGAATATATTAATAGATGGAGAAAAAAAACGGCATGCCTTGGCGGTTTTGCAGCTCAAGTTTGATTTCAATATATTTCAATTTGAAAGCTTATTTGGAGGAAGGATATCGATGGATATTATGATGAGCAGCAACTTGGGAAAGATGGAGATTGATATAGATTGATAGATGCATGCCAAAAGGAAAACCATTGTTGGTTAAGCTGAATAGTCATGGATATTGATGGATTACAGATGGCTTTCATCTGGCATAATCCGTCTAAATTACGTGGGAGCACTCATGGATATTGATGACAATGATGTGATGAATTATACGGTGTGAACTGGGAAACGCAATAGAAAGCCTTACTCAATTTGCCCAGTTTTGTCATGCATACACTTGTTATTAACCATTAAGAACACCTCAAAGGTGGTTTTGGTTTACCACAATACCACTGCCTAAAGCCTCTATCATCTGCTGATTGTTATCCTAACAATTCTTATCACCATGTAAAAAGATCAAAATTATTCAAAATTACTTTCAGGGGATTGCATGGTTCAGTTGACTGCTGTTCTTTGATTGTTGGTAGGGCTATGCTGACTGGACCGGGGATGTTTCCACGAAGTAAAAGAACGTCCTGGTCATTCTGAGTTGCCTTCAGAATGTGTCAATCCTGGGTAGCAAAACCTGTGTTGATCTACTTGGAGAGATTCCACTGGAACTATCATTGTTTAAGGAAACCTTCAAAGGTCAACAAGTCGGGAAATTATGAACAAAATTGGAAAGATCACCAGTGAAACTCGGGGTTTGTAGTGTTTCAAGAATGTGATTTTCCGTGTCCATCCGTAAAAAAAAGGAAAGACATTGGTGATTGACTGTATGTTGTTGTCCTTTGATTGACACAGTTGAGCAATCGGATGTGCATGCAAATGGGATGAAGAATCTAGATGCCTCACTTGTGGAAAAGGCAGAACAGTCGTTGTTTTGATAATTATTGAAATGATCTTCTGTCTTTGGAGGATCATTGCACTTACAGTGTATGTCTATGTGTTTGGTCATTTTCATGAAGATATCTTTAAATTTGTTTCACAACATGAATTGTCCATCACCATTTCCCCATGCAAGCAGATGACTCGGGTTTACTTCTTTGCATCAAGGCTGAAGAGCGTTTCCCTTTAGACAATACACCATCCTATGGTTGGCCAAAAACGATCAACTAATTATCATACTTGAAACCTTTACCACCGGTGCTGCTAAAAAATCGTGACTCTGCTTGCTCATGTTGCTACTTGTTCGGACTTACATCAACCGGGTTTCTCCCAGAAGTTGTTTCGCACAAATCCCAGATATTTGATAAAAACCAATGGTGTCCTGTAAATGTTCTCGCCTTTTGAGGAATGGGCCATGGGCCCCAAAGGGGGCGGAATCTATCCTGCGGGACGCTTTCGTGTGGCCCCTTGGCGCCTGTAGCCGGATTGATGGGTAGATCTGGGTATGGTCCAAAATTGTTCAACGCTTGTCTGGTGTTTTGCGCATTGCCACAGCCGTAAAACATGCAATAGAATTATTCGCGAATGTGTTGTCCCCTCATGTCTTCAGCGTGTTTGAATCCTTGCTGAACATACCTTCCATTTTGGGGAATTCAATTTTGACCCAAAAAGATATGCGCGTCTTTCATTTTCTGACAGCACCCTTTCCTTGGGCCATTCATCACTGTGTTTGTTTGTGATGTCGGTTATGCAAAGAAGATGTCTTGTGTTGACCCTGCTGGACTTGATATGCTTGACCTAATGCTGCACCACGGGTGGACTTTGAGGCATGATTGGTGTCCCAAGGTTTGAAAATACCCATTGGTGGGATCAAATAATGTTTTGATCCTCTCACTGCTCCTTGATCCTGTGGGCCCCATGCACATCATATGTGCACATCGATCTTCTTCACTATGTTTGCATGTGGATCATTTATGGCAACCTCAAATGACTTTGCCCTTTCTACTGATTATTAATAAATGTAAACCATCAATGAAGCAGCCTATGGATCGTGCAGCATAGAGATCCCAAGCGAGATGTGGTTCATGTGGTTCGGTCCCAGCATAAGAACAGAAACCAGAAATGGCCATCCATCCGTTCTCCATCCGTTCTCCATTCTTCACTCCCAGGAGCATCAGGACCTCGCTAAGCGACCCAGTCCTGAGCGCCGCCGTACTCCGGGCACACCTTCCATGCCCGGCCGCCATCACGGAGCCCACGGAGCCCACGGTGTCGGCGGCGGTGCCCTGAGGCCAATGACGGGCCAACGGAGCCTCCCCGTCCTGGACACCGCTGAGGCGGGTGCCCTGAGGCGGATGCGCAGCCTGCCACAGCTGGTGGTGGGCGGAAAGGGGCAGAATTTGCCAAGATTGGCGTGGCATCCAGATGGCAGCCCGAAAAAAGGATAGGGATAGGGAGAAGGGATGAGAAGGGAATGATGGGAGGATGTTTGAATAATGAATAGTATTTGGGATAAAACTGAATATACGGTAATATTATGAGAATATATGTTGTGTTTTACTAGAGGAGAATGTGCGCCAAATTAAAATTGCTGGACACTGGCAAGGGAATCAGATTAAAGATGTCAATGCAATATACGTAATACATCGTAATACGAGAACATATGGGCAGGGTCATGCCCTTCTCACTCGCCATGACCACATCATCAACCCTGCAGCCGGTGGCATCCGGTGGACCCCCAGGTTGGAGCAAGCAGGTGAGAGGAGAGACGGTGCCACTCAAGCAATGAGTCGTTTTTTTGTACAAATCTGAGGCTGGAGCTGGGAGCAGCAGGTTCGATGGGTGAAAGAAACGGATTTCCCAACCTTTTTGACCCAAGAAAGTTGAGAGGTTTATCCAAATATGATGTCATGATATAATGTGTGGAGATGTGTTTTGTTGAGACCGGATAATTTCCAGCGGTAGTGGGAGGGACGCAGAACTTTGCACCTTGGAAGGGCCATGATTCTGATGATTTTCCGAGAGATTCCTTTTAGTACTCACGACGATACCAGATACTCCACCTTGAGCCGTGGCCAACATAATGACCCCCTCAATAGTAGTTCTCCATCATTGACGGAGGGATTGTTCAGCTGTGTCACCTTCCCATGAAATCAGCACATTTGGTGATGGGGACCGCATTCTCACCTCGTTACATATATATATAATATATGATTATAAATGATACTGGCTGTCACTTGTTGCATGCTATGCAGTACATTCCCGGCCCTTGGAAGTCTTGGGATTTTAGCTCTCTGAATCCAGAATTGTTTGGACACGCAACATGTATCGGTGGCAGATACCTTTTCTTGGCACCCCATCCCTGGAGAGACTCCTTGCGCTTTCCACAGTTTCACCAGCCAAGAAATGCTTGGATGGGAGGCGTTCCCATGACTAATATCTGGATTTGCTCAAGGTCATTGCTGTGTTTCCCAAATGGTATACAGATATATACAGATCACACCATTTGTATCCATGTGGGTAGGCTACCTGGAATTTTGATGAATTTTGTTTGCTTTCAGTGAGGCTGATCAGTCAGTAAATCCAAGAATAGCTTCAACTTGGCTGAACCAGTGGCTCCTCAAGCTCTGCAAACCATCCAGCAGGGTACAGCATTATTCTAATGGACGATGTGCAGAACAAATTCTGTAGAAAATTTTAGAAATATTAAATGTATAGTTTTCTTCAAGCATATCCCCAAAGTGTTTAAATAAAACACGTCCCATCCAAAACATTCCAAGTGGGTGTGTTGTTTCTCAATTTCAAAAACACAACTTGAAGGGACGTTTTTGCGCCAAGCGAGTTGATGCAGAGCCTGTTGATAGCGTCTAGAAGGCTGGCCCACATGTGTCCGGCGAAGCGACAGGCGTTGCTCGCGCCAAACAAAGCTCGTCAAGATATGTCACATGTCAGTCCTGCGAGTAGCACATTGGTGAGTAGCATTCGTCAAGCCAATTTGTCGTGACCAATATGACGACCTTCACATAGACTAACATATTGTCACCAGTTTGTGTGAGTGTACACATGCTAATCAGGCACACCCAATATAGTGGATCTTAACGAGGTGTTGATTATTTGATAGTTCAATAATCACGGTGCCTTCATGAACTTGAACACACGGGTCACATGGTACAAAAATGATTGTGTGTTCCATTGGGTGCAAACCATGTTGATCTGCTTGCTTTTCTGTCCAAAATCAAGGTTCCTGTTCCATTACAAGCGTTTTTTTACCAAGGTAGTTCGGTGGATCTTGTGGTAAATTTGGTTTCGTAGAATGGGTTTTGTTTTTCTCTTTTGGATATGAGTGGAGGAGTACGATGCATCCTCTGTCAGAAAACAACTGGTTAGATCTGGTCAGTATCAAAGCTTGGCCATGTGGGGGATGGGGTTATCATTGGTTATCCACAGTTGTGAAAACACTTCCTGTTTTATCTGTTTTGTGAGCCCCGAGTGGCATGTTGTCCACATTTTCCCCCGTAGCACCATTAACGGCCAGTTGCATTTGGTCCCATGGAGTTAGAGTTAGAGGTGCGCAGCAGAATGAAAATAATGAAAACATGGAATTCATTGGAATTCTCCAACACTTAGCTGCATATATGGCATAGCGCTCTTGGGTGGATCCAAAGGAATCATTAATGATTAATGTTTCTTTTCAAATCTGTTCACAGCGGTTTCATGCTTGAAAACATAGTTAAACCCAACTTGGTTCACCTCACTGGGGGCAACAGCAAATTGCAAATTCACATAGTTCAGATAGTCATCAGTTGCACCCCGTAGTTCTTGTCCTCAGTTGGTGTGCTGCCATGGGTGCCTTGCTCAAAATTCCTATGCATTCCTGCCATGTGAGTATGGGAGCGTGGGAGTAAGGGAGTATGGGCTGTACCGGAACGCCACAAAAGTGTGCAAAAGCATTCAACAACTTGAAGAACTCCAAAAGTATGAGCTAGTGTGGTTCAGTGTGGGTTTTGGGCTATGAATCATACTGGTACCCGAATGCTAGCAAATCGCTCAACATTGCCCTTCCTATCATACTGATTCATACTGTACCATCAACTGAGTTCAAAACAAATTGAAATTTGTCGTTGGGTCCGTTGGGTTGCCCTTTGCATCAAAGTTTCCCACTGTCAAAACTGGGCATTGCCAATTTTCATACCTTGCTCCACATTCCAAACTACACCAAATCCTACTTTCCAACACTGCATTCCATCTCAAGGAAACAGATGGTATCACATGGTACTTCACAGGTGACTTGTGGAGGCGGAGCAGTGTCACCCAGTTCCGAGGTAACTTATCATCTGCAGAGGTAAAACAACTACAGGAGAAGTTGGTGATGTCGGGAGGTGGAACTGTGGGTTTCAAGTGTTTGCATTTTTTTGCATGGTCCATGTGCGATCGTGTGCCTAGGTATATGTATACATATATATATACATATATATATATATACACGTATTTATACGTATATATGTATAATTATGTATACGTATATGTAATGATATGCATCACATACATCTTTTTTTATTTCTATACTTGGTTCTCCAGAAGTCTGACTGTCTGATCTCGTGCGGGTCGCTCCAGTTTTGTTGGATCTATAGAAGCACCAATTCAGCTAGGCCCATTCTGGGGTGACCAACTATCACCTCGAAGTAAAGTTGGTATATCACATGAATTCATTGGGAGGTTCACCGGAACGGTGAGATAATTCATCTAGCGCTGTCTCACGGTTTTCGCGAATGAAGTTGGATTTATCACCTTTCACCCATCACCAAGCCATCACCAAGCCTCTAGGACGAAAGTTCTTTGGGCGACTTTGGTAAGGCTTACATCTTAGGCCGAACCTGGTGTCACATGGAGTCGTACCCCTTTCTTTGGAAGTATTTGGGAAGTAAAAATTGAAGTTTCCACAATAAGGGTGAAAGAGAAGAAGGGGCAGGCTATATTTTCTTCTGGCATGGCTTATGCAGTGTATATTTATTTAATAGAACTGGAGGACGGCCCTGGCCCACGGAATTCAGAGGTCGTGTAAAGTACCCAAGCAAATCAAGTGTTTAAAAGTCGTCCAGCCTTTCCGACTGTTCGTTGGTGGCCGGCCCTTGGAAATGATTAGTAACAAATCTCGAGCTGAAACCTCCAGCAGCCTTTCTTTGTGGCTCTTTCTTTTGTGGCAATATAGCCCTATAGCACTTAGCTACATCTCGACATCTTCATTTGTTCGCCATTTGTATCCATTTGTGGGTAAACTAGAAGACCTGAATGGTAGGTTACAAGTTACTTATGTATACATATAGAATCATATAGATATATATATATATATATATGAGCATATGTGTTTCTTTAATGTAATTGTCAAGGAATATGATGGATAAATATGTTACCAAGTACAATGTATCCACCCTATGAACAAATTGTTTTTGCAGGTTGCCCAGGATTGGTGCTGATTTGAATCACCTGCCGAAACGCCCGCCATGGTCCTCCAGGCAAACAAATCGGCAAAGGATCCCAGGCTCCATGGGGCGTCGGATTGTTCCAGGTGGTTGCGCCGTGTAAGGTGTCACTACCTGTTACTACATATACATATATGATATAGATATATGATATATATATAAGTATATATATATACAGTATATATGTGCATTTAGGATTATCATATATAGTATAATAATGTATAGTATATGTTATATGTCATGATATTGTCAATATATATATATATATATATCAGAATCCACGAACATGAGCTGGGAACCCCATTAAAATTCAAGCACGCTGCTGATTCTCGACACGTTCATTTAAGGGACGTTCCCTGCGGGAGACCGTGCGGGTTTTTACCATCAAAGTGTGGGGCTAGGGGCTCCTGTGAAGTCTGTGTTTTTTTGAGCAACAAATTCGGATATGGAATTTGAACATAAATAGCACAATTCAAATATGTGGGCGTGGGTCAAAATTGGCCGGGCATCATGGACCACAAAATGGATTGGTCATTTTTAGGATCCAAAGCCCGAAAAGCATGTTGAGATACCAAAACTCTTGATCCAGACCCAACCATGTGATGAATAAAACATCCTATTATCTATTAAGGTTGGCATTTTGATGCGCTTTGCATTTCTATAGAAGTGTGGATGGCATTTGGATGTGTGGCATTGGCAGGGCGTGGTGCATGTTTGTCACCACCGAGAAAGCGGAGCCTGCAAAGCAGTAAAGGCGGGCCTGCAACGGTTCAGTAAAATCATCCCCAATGACTCTTGCTTAGCCGGTGCTATTCATGTAAGATCATGAAATAGTGCCTTGCATTCAGGGGAAATCTTTGACCCCGCTGTTTTCCGGAATGGACCCTTTGACTTACATTCAGCTTCAGCCATTGATCCACCATCCTCAGCCGCTTTGCTTCCTTCCCTTTGCCGCATCCCTGTCTGAAGCCCCTTGAAAAACAACATGGCGCCGAAGCGTGCTGCGGCTAGTGCGGACGGTCCAAGGGCCAAGGCGCCCAAGATGCCGCAGCTGAAGACCTTGACATCTTCCAACAAGGAAATGGAATCACTGGTGAATCATGTGTGAATGAGTAAGTTTTCCCATAGAGAAATTTGAATACACCAGTGAAATGGGTAGGATCACTTCAGCCATTTATATGGGGTATGGGTCATTACCACAGATTTTGGTCAGATATGCTGCATATGCCCTCACATTTTTGGCTGAGGTTACCTTTTGAGCACAAAAGTATGATTTCCTGCTTCTGCATATACTGATGTAATGTACTTACTGTTGTTCCATTCATGCTTTAGTGGGGAAAAAGATCGAGGGCAAGAGGATCACAAGAACACATTCTCTCCCACAAAAATGTTGGCACGCTGGGAAGCGTTTGGGGAGCGACCATGGGGAGGTGGTCCAATCGGCAATCATGGTGGACCTGGTGGGCAGGTCAAAGATCCCATTTTGGAAAAAGTCTGATAAAGTAGAGTGGCTTGACAAGTACCTCACCATTTGTGAATGATAGTGAGCGAAACCAACCCAGAATGGATCACTCTAATTGTAATTTGCCCAGATCCCAAAGTTGATGATGAACCTGAATGGCTAAAACCACCAGAGAGTTTGTTATCCATTAAGTGGGTGCCCTTCCTGGGTTTGTCCAAAAATGGTGATACCCCCCAAAAACACTATTTTTATAGGGGTCATGTGGGGTATGGGATAGGGGTCATATGGGGTCATATGGGATTTCTCAACTCCATGGCCTCCATGGTTTCATCATTCAACACAGGAGGAGTTGGTGAAGCTCATCGGCGTCCTGTGTCGCAAGTTCCCCGAAGTCCGTCGGGAGGTGCAGGGCTTCAGTCCCACGGTCCCCTTGGAGGCGATGCTGAAAGAGATCCAACGCGCTGCGGCGATGATCAACAAGAAGTTGCCATGGGACAGGTACGGTCGTGGAAATGGAGATGCTTGGTGGATTTGGGACCTCAGAATTGAATCTGAATGTGGGGAAATCAATGGAAATTATATGAAGTTATAGTTTGAAGTTAAAAATGTTCCCTGACATGCACGCTTGTAACATGAACCCCAGTCTAACTCCAAGTCTAGCCGTTTTTCGGTAATTTTGCACAGCATGAGTATATTTCCTGGTTTCTTTGCATCGTACCTGTATGTTTCACACTTTGGGTTGAACTAGACTGTAGGCGTGCGGTGTTGGAACGTTTGGGTATTGTCTCAAAGGGGCAGTGTCTTTCATTGTAGGTCTAAGATCCAACAAGAGCATTTGGCCCAGTGCATCTTGCTCTCAGAGGTCTTAACAAAATGAGGCAATGAACGAAGAGACTCCAACAGACATTATCACATTGAAATGTATTGTTCATGTGTTTGAGGGGACCGTGCGGGCCAATGCTACAAAGACTTCACTACCCAATGAATTGGATACTGAGTACTGATTGTACATGTGCTTCGGTCCACGGCATGGTTTTTCAATGTTTTTCATGCCTCATGTTAATAAGACGTTTGGTGCAGCTTGAACACTATGGGTCAGAAGCGTTTGCAGCCAAAATGGAGTGAGTTGAGGGTTGATCTTCAATTTTGAGATATCTTCACCCGACCTGCTTCGAGGTTCCATGTTATCTCAGTCCTAAAGAAAAGGATTATGTTCCCCAACTGACTTTCATATTCTCGGGCCGTGGCTTAACCACCATCCAGCTAGTCCAGCTACCCATTTGAGGACACATATGCCTACAATCGCGTGAGAAGTTTCATTTCGGCCTTTGGGAAAGTGTTGCAAGCGCACCTGAAGACTGTGGAGGTGAGCGGCCAGGAGGACAAGATCGAAGAATTCCTCCACACATGCTCCACGGCTGACGTTGGACCAGGGGAGGTTGTTGCACATAGAATATCAATGAATATCAATATCTTTTCTTTTTCCGATTTGTCACAACAAGTTGGGAAAATTTTGTTGAAAAAACATGTGTTTCTTGAACCTCCCGGTTGATGTTTCAGCCTGAGGCTACAGCCTGGTCCTGGACATGCACACCTTCAACGATCCCAAGCATAATGGAACTCAGAGCAGACTTAAGACGTCGCTGGAGAAGGTGGCCAAGAAGTATGACGTCCAGCTTGGGGAGGGATCGGATATATCGGATGCTTGGATTGCTTGGATTGGAGATGGGGCCTGCAGAGTGGGATGATCTCTGTTTCTGGCGGCTAGACACGGGCTATTGGTTCCAGGTTACAACATGTTACAACCAACAGTAGGCCTTAAGAAGTGTGGGATGATCCGGTCCTTGCAGTTGTGGTGGTTTCATCCGCAGCCTTCAAGAATGAATGGACGTGATTCTCAGGCTTATATACTGTAAATGTTGGGGGGAATATTATCTTGAATCTAATTCCACCTAAACAATTCAAGTTGTGTCGAAATAAACCCAGAAGGATAGCCTCTTCATTGCAGGCCATGAACATTATATAATTGATTGTATTTTTAATTGTACAGATACGCAATACACGCATGCAATCTGATTGGAAGCACCAGAAAACAAAATTCAGAAACGGCCAGAAAGGTTGCAACAAATTCTGGGAAAACGGGGATTTCCCATTCCAGATGGTGAGCATCTTTTTGTTGATACTTGTCATTGACGCCACTCACGGTGAACAGCAGCGTCCCAGGACACGGATGATGCATCTCAAGGAGGCTTGGCGTTGGATGCCTAATCGCGGCTCATGTCTTCTTTTGATTTGTATAGCGTGATGGGGTTCTGCCGCGTATAGTGGCCACATATAGATGAGCAGTACTTGAATTGATTTTGTATTCAGCTTATCTTTACATTTGTTTACTCTATTTAAAGGGTTGGTTGCTGCTTGAAATCAATTTTGGGGGTCCTATAATGTCCTATACATCGCGGCCTTTTGATGAGCCAAGTTCCTGCAAGTCGATGCTGCAGGGACCTGGATAATTTGCGAATCTGGCATCGCACGCTCGGTAGCAGAAATTTAGTTGCATTGGGTTGTCAAAACTCGAAACAGTTGGTCAAAGAATGTCAAAAACAATTGATCTGCACATTCAGCGATGTAAAGCACATCCTCAGCAACATGTTGTGAAACTTTGAATGATTGCCTTTTCAACTTTACGCTGTTGGTAAAGCAAAGCTCCTGTTCGCGTTCAAATCTGACTGGCACTTGACGACCGATGCAATGCCATCAGGGGAGTTTGCACAGAGGTAAGTATGTCTGTGCAGGGCAGAAGGCCATGAGTTGCAGAAAAGAAAACATGTCCTCCTGGTGAGTGGCTGAGTGGTTTGGTTGGTCCCTAAGCAGGCTAAGTGATTGGCTGGCTCGGTGGTAAAATTGGATGCGCATAGGGTGGAACTGGTGGAACTATGTTTGGTACTACGCGGTATATAGGGGATATAAGGGATCCCTGCTTACATTGAAACCGTCACTGGCGAATGCACAAGACAATTGATGTTTGGACAACCTTTTTGACCAAGACAATTCCATACAACCTCAGTAGTTTGTGCATTTTCACACATGTTCACCCTTCCTCTTGATTCCAGCAATCTGTTCTGCCATTCAGATGCTTGATCGGAGAAATAAGACGGCCTGGGCCACCTACAAACGAGAGGCTGGCTCCTTGGTTGTGCAATTTGTTTGTCCTGAGGATGGCTGAAAGATAGACAATAGATGACAGATCATTTCCACATGGCATCTGAGGGCCTTTGCATACTGTGGTTTTCTTTGTTTCTCATGATGTTTTTGCATGATGGTTTTACAGTACGAACATGATACTTGCATCTTTTTGGGATGCACTCCCTAGAAGATTGACGTGGAACCCAGACAAAGTTGTATCCAAGTAATCAACTAGAATGAATCATGTCCAAGGCAAATCAATTTAGGTATTCTCAAATTACACCCCAGTTGGAAAGAAAAGCATCCGAACTAATGGTCAGCTAGTCAAAGTAGCTGCTAGCACGTTCCTGGATTGCGAAGGTCGCAGACATCAATGGTCGATCATTTTTAGATTTTAGAATTATACTGTAGAATATGAAGAAATCCAGTACTGCCACTCAGGACCATCCTGTGTTCCACTCCAGAACGTGTCTTTGGAATTATTCGGGTGGGGTATAGGGAGCAAGGCACGTCATGGCAGGTGGAGCTATCACAAGCCACAACTGGAAAAAACATTGCCAGCGTCTTAGAGGATCGGACAGCGTCGGTTGGAAGGGTGGCAGTGGCAATCGAGGTAGTCAACGCTACAACCGCGGTTGACTATGGATTTCTTAGTGGATTTTTGTTAATTCGTGTTTGATGGTCTTCCTTTGAGAGACCTTAGGTCTTTCAAGAGAATCGTGCTACCAAAAACATCACCCCTCCTGATTTTGAGATGGTACATGAGGGGGCACGTTCAGTTGTAAAACTGGGACTTGCAACGGAGCCACTTGGAAATGGCGAACGCCACGGGACGCCCACGGCGACAGGAGTTTGTGGACGCGGAGCGGTGTTACGTCATCATGGAGAAGTTTGAGGCATGCGGAGACTCCGGAGGATGCAAATTGGATGGATTGTAGGTGTTTGTATAGTATACACAATTATATACACGTAGACTGTGTGCTAGATATGAATATATATCATATTTGGTTGGAGGTTTCAGCCCTTTTTGGTTTTGCATCCTTTCACGGTGATTATGATGGTCGCAACTGACAATCATTCTTCAGGGAGGTCAATCAAAGCCATCAAGGTGATGTTAAAGAATGTTACAGAATTAGGGTAGTAAGGGATCTTACTGGAATCACCAACGACATATATAAATATGGATCGTTTTCAGTTTGATGATACAAGGGAGCTAAGCCAGATTATATCATGGTGTTTTTGAGGTATAGCCGAGCCAAAACGGAAAAAGACACCAGCTCAGTTGGCATCATTGTTTCTAAGTTTCGAATACCAGGCGTTTGATTTTGAGGTCCCCAAGTTTCGGAAGAGCCTATCTTATTGGTCATTCAGTGGTTGGGTGTTCATTGTTTCATGTTCGGGTCAAACTTCAAGAAGACCACGCATTTTGTGCGAACATTGAACCATCCATTGTTTCAATGGGTTGAGACATGTTGAAACTGCCAACCCCCAGCGCCCTCCAGGGACACTTGCGAAAAGCATTGAAATGGGTTGCCAAGGAAACGGGTGATGAGGCGCCTTACCGCACTGGTGAACGGTCCGCTTTATGAAGATAGAACAGAACTTATTGAACTGATATGATAATCAATGTGTTGCGCATCAACCATGATAACGTGAAAGTTAACCAACAAGAGTTGAGTCTTTAGATTAGAGGTAAATCATTGGTGGATTTATGTGTGTGTGTGTGCATTTCTTTCATCCGCATTGAGAAGAGAATATTGAAAAGCTGATTTAGCCATAAGTGGGCTCCATCATGGCTCCCTAAAAGCCGTAAGTTGGCTGTAAAGGGAGAACCCTATTTATAGTAGTCGTGTCATCCCCCTTACATTGGGACTCTTCGATAGGCAGGACTTAGCGTAAGTGGTAGGGGCCTGGTGGGGTCAAGGATAGTTGGCTCTTGGACAATTTTCATTGGCTGATCAAAAAGTAACTATTTTAGCTGTGCAGCTGTTGGTTAGTAAAGAGGGTGTCTTGGGATGTCTTGGGTTCTGTGAGGTTGTGGTGGCCATGTCTACCATAGTTTGAAGCACGTTTCCCTTCCCTTCTCATCCAGCCGCTGCCCAATCTGAAGAATCTATGATGCCATGGACTTGCTGAATCAAATGGAATTATATTGTTCCAAAATGTTCCAAATGAATCGGGTAGTTTTGGGCATTGACATCCCTCACTGGCAAACAGGATTCAAAAAATGCCTAAAGTCTGTCTTGCTTGATGGCTTTCTATGTTCATTGCATGTATAATTACATCATCTTAGTATGTATATATATATAAATATATATATATATATATATTTGTTTATTTATTTATTATATATACAGTTATTTATTGTATACACGCATATACATTAACATTAGAATAGATCAAGCATATCTAGAATTTGGATGCAAAACCGGCCACCCTCACAACAAACAAACCTCACCACCCAGCAGCCACCAGACTGCTGGCCTCGACGCGTTTTCCTTGGGAAATGTGGTGCAGCAGGCACCGCTGGGCTGCCATGGTGCCCTTTTGGGTCACTGGTGCACTGGACCAGATTGGTTTTCAGCTACAAATGCAGAAATACACAGCTGAACAAGAAAGATTATGTTTTTTATGGGGTGCGGAGTGGTATATCAATAGCCGCTTAGGACTTGAGGTGTCAAAGTCTGATTTCTTTTGGAAGCAAGTGGTTAAAAAAAGATACGTTGAACATCTGGGATAACATCTGATGTAATCTAAGTATCCTTAGTTTTGGGGAGGGTTATGGAGGGTTTACCATCCTGGGCCCTAGTTTGCCAGTGCCATGCAGATGTTACTAGCTTCTTGTGTCTATCTATGTTTGGCAATATGCTTACAATACAATCGTAGTTCGTGATAATCCCATAACTGAAAGTTCCTAATTTAAATCATTGCTGTTTCACCACCACTGACAAAATTCCACCGTTTTAACCCATAGAAGTCATAGTTCTATCGTGTTCTATCCCCGTTTTGGTTGGTCACATTTCACACACCTCCACTTTGTGGCTGCTCAAAACACCACTCATCCCTGCCGCTTGCCGTAGTGCCGTAGTGTTGTTTTGCTGGATGTACTTGCTTTGCCCGGCTTTGCCCCAGTAGGTCAGTAGATGTCAGTAGGCATCTGCTTGCGGGCCCTAGTGGCCCTAGTGTTGGGCCAGGTCATCAGTGCCATTCTGCACTTGCACACCTGCGGCGTGGTCCACAGAGATGTCAAGGCAGGTTGGAGCCATCGTTTGCGCAGCCCGAAAAGGGGTGTAAACACGTTGTAAACACAGTTTTGTTGGCAATATCCAATATCTCAGAATATCTCATATTTCTTCATCATTTGTTGATTGTTCCCTGATTGAAAACAGCCATTGGTTGGCCTCCTAGGGCATGTTTCCTGCACCATCGCTTTTGACGGTACAATTCCCAGTTTGGACAGAATTCAATTTGTTGATGGGTAAATCAAATGCTTTTCTTTGATGGTGACAAATATTCAACTTTGGGACTGTTGAAATTCTACTGTTGAGGATTAACATCCGACTTCGGCGTCTTAGCATCATCATGTTAGTTGTCTCGGCCACCAATCTGCCAATCTGGATACTGGTCAGATTATGTCTCATTTTCATGGGCGAAACACCCAACCTCCCCATGGTTTACAGATCCCGGGCACCGGGCTTGGGTCAGGCACACAACCTCCTCATTGATCGATGTGACCTCAGAGATCCGAGGTGGGGCCCCCTTTCCTTGGGCAGTTTCTGGGATTTGAATAGATTTCGCATGTTTCACAACCCCTACTTCAATCTATTTCAATCTTATAATTTAATAATTTTTAATATATAATCTAGCCAGATATTGGGGCCCAACCAATCTTTAACAAAGTGCTTGTCCCACCTGTCAGGTGAGAGTCTCTACATTCTGGGTCAGCTGTCCTTCTATCTCTCTCTCTCTCTCTTTCTATCTTTCTCTTTTCTTTTCTCTTGTGTTCACCGTTGCAATCTTTTCCGCTCCTTCCTTTGCATATTCCTTTTTGCCGTTGTCGCGCAGATGTTTCTATGATTATATTGTAATTATTTATCACTATATCATACTATATCTCTGTCAAGGTCAGAACGTGTTTGTACAGATGTCAGTTATTCTGTCAGGAAAACATGTCAAACAAATGCGGCAGCACATATGCAAGTAAGTGTAAGCAAATATGTTGGCAATACTTGTATATGAATCAGTCAGTATGTCATTCTTGGATAATCTTGATATCTGCACAGATGTAGAAATATGTCAATTAAAATGCCGGTCCGTACGTATGGCAAACATGCGTCAGCAAATATGATATATGTCAGTAAACGCGCCAAGTAAAAGTCATTG
>Ga0126342_10003731_pt1 | contig 25471 bp, 25 predicted proteins | sample Cyp1metagenome_FD_92528 | JGI IMG/M metagenome (GOLD analysis project Ga0126342, IMG submission 92528) | Coral microbial communities from Lord Howe Island, Old Settlement Bay, Australia - Cyphastrea 1 metagenome | ecosystem: Host-associated > Invertebrates > Cnidaria > Coral ... | reverse complement strand
GGGGAAAAGTGAAAATTCCCTAGCTTGGGAAGCCCCCACGGGGGGGAAAAGTGAAAATTCCCTAGCTTGGGAAGCCCCCACGGGGGGGAAAAGTGAAAATTCCCTAGCTTGGGGAGCCCCCATAGGGGGGGAAAAGTGAAAATTCTTAGCTTGGGGAGCCCCCACGGGGGGGAAAAGTGAAAATTCCCTAGCTTGGGGAGCCCCCACGGGGGGTGAAAGTGAAAATTCTTAGCCCCTCTCACGGACCGAAATAAACCTGCGGTGTGGGCGGCCACCCCACGCGAAGCGGGGTGAATACATAAATACATAAATAAACAACTTTGCGCGTGGATGCTTGGAGTGATGCTCGTATAATACGTGTGCGTGTATCACATCTAAGAATGGACACGTATGCAAAGAAATTCTCCAGCTATGAGAAACAAAGACCAAGTATAAAGGTCAAAGCTTGCACGTGAGACCGGGAAACCACCTTCAAATAGAGGAACTCCAGATTCTTCCCCAGACTTCCGCCAGTCCCATCAGCATCCACGGGATCTGGCATGCCATTGCTCTGGTTGATGTCATCTTCGAGCACGGTTTTAATCAAATCCTCCAGGCTGTGGTTGGTGGAGTTGGTGGAGTTGGAGCAGTTGGAACATACAGTCCCATTCAAACTGTGCTCACGGTTCTCGTTCTCCATACCATACACGGCCTTTAAAACATCTGCCTTCAGGGAGAGCAAGGATGGCGCCTTGCTGGGATCTTCACTCTGACACGAACCTCCATTTCCAGAGGCATCGGTCAATGGCCAGGTCAAGAATGTCAAGAGAATAAGGTGTCTCATGCCACACATGATATGATGGCAGCGCAATGTAAAGTTGATCGTGGTAAAGTGAGCTTAGCTTGTAAGCCAAACGCCTCGGTCAGCTACAGTTTAACAGTTTTCAGCTGTCTGTGTCCGACAGACTGGCCAGTTAGTGCAGAAATCGGCGAAACTTTGTCCGTCTGTTTCCCTACACCATCTGTCAAGGTTATTCAAGGTTCATGGTAAAAAGGAACTCATTGCATCATGCCCGGCGAGGGGTCTTCCTTTTGCCGCGCCCATATCTCATGGGCGAGCTGCTCTGCGCGTGAAACCGGTAACCTGTGAAACTCTATCTATATGGTGGAGAAGCACCTGCTCGGAGAGGCAAACGCTATGGCCATCCCAAGCAAATGATGCGGACTTGTGCCCGGACTTGTGCTTGAAACGTGGTATCTGCCAACCGCAAGACGCATGGCGCGAGGCCCAAACTAACGCCAAACACGGCCAACTGATGGTTGAAGACTAGATGAGTGAATCAACAGCAGGATGCTTGGATCTCACACACTCGCGCCAACGGGCAGTGAAACGCATGAAACGTTTACATGGTTTCGAATGTGCACGGAGCTGTGAGTGATGTTGGTGATGCAGTGATGCATTCATCAACTTTCTATGCTCCACTCAAATTTGAGATGTTAGCTGCGTGCCATCCGACTAGTATACCTGACTACTCAGAGCTCTGGGGGACTGCAGGCTCTGGGCTCATCGCTTTCCTTTTCCAATTCCTGGAGCAAGTGAGATGCACTCCACTCATCTCCACTCCCCAAGTGAATAGATCCACTACGCGGCCAGGGTTTCTGGGATTTTCTGGGTGTTGCACTCTGTTGCACTATGGATTACTTATGGTGTATTATGGTGCTGAATTCGTGTGTATTCTAATTATTCTATCAAAATGGGAGGAAGATGGAGGAAGGGACTGGAACTTGACCCCGCTGTCTCCCAACACGAACTTTTACACGGCGACCACGGTTCCACAGTTCACCGCCTGGAGGCTTCAGGCCGCGGCCACCAACACTTTGTGTGGTGCTCTTGAGGGCAGAGTTCTTGCCCAAGGTACCTTGGAGAAGTGATGAGAAGTGTAGTAGGCCCAACTCCATCCACATTCGCCACATTCGCCACATTCATGTTATGACTTCTTTGATGCTGGAAACCTGGCAGCCAATGGTTATCTATGATCTGGTTGCTTCAGATTGCAGTCAAGCCACGGTCCATGGTGGCAGACAACTCATCCAACTTTTCCAGCAAAGCAGCACCCTTTTTGGTGCTTTGGCCCTGAATCCAACGCTGCTGAGTTGGAGCTGAATTGCAGGATTTCTCAATATTTCTCGCTGAAACTAAGGCACCACAAGTCACTTGCATGTCGTCTACTTCAATCTTTGATTCCTAAAGCTTCTGTTGATTTGAGCTTGGAACGGAGGCTTGAGGGTTTGCTCCGGGCTGGGCTGCTGGTTTAGCACCTCAAAGAAGGGCGTGCAGTGTTGCCCCAGCACCTCTCACATTTCACCATTTCCATTCTGAGAACTCTAGGGCTCTAGGGTCATCAAAAAAATCAGGATACTCAACCCATCCCAAAACCCCTGCCCATGGCTTTCCCACCCAAAACTGCTGGGTTGGGCACTTGGCTTGGCAACTGGAGCTGGAGGCCGGCTGCTCCCGGCACTTGGTGGCCGGTTGGGAGCCTGCCATGGAACAAAATAGATGAAGCCTCCTCTGGCATTCCTTTCTGGTTGGACATGACCCTGAGTGCAACTAGATAGGCAACGATGGATCGTGGTCAGGACCAAGCAGGATCGCTCCCCATATGATAGATTTGATAGAGATATGACTCAGATATGAGATCTTTAAAATGATCTAGAATATCTAAAATGACGGGAAGCATTCCAGGCTCCACAAAGTTTCGGGGACGGTCCAAGTGGTTGGTGAAGTGCCTGCTTCCTGGGTGGCGGCGGTGGCAACTTCTTTGGTGCCTCGGTAGCCGCGGTCAGTAAAGATTGAATGCTTCTTGCATAAACCAATCCAAGTTGAGGGCAACATTTTGAGCCATCTGCCATCAGCGACTTAGACAACATATCATAATTTTAATATATTTTAATTATCCATGTTGAGCCAAGCCGCTTCTTCCACTTCGTCCTGAATGCAGCTTGCTTTGGTACGCTTTCCGGATTCACAGGCAGGGCATGGTCCAGCTGCATATGATTAACCAAATGCCATTTGTGTATGAGACCTACTGGACCTATTGGACCTATTGGGCCTATTGGGCCTATTGGGCCTATTGGGCCTATTGGACCTATTGGGCCTATTGGGCCTATTGGGCCTATTGGGCCTATTGGGCCTGTTGGCGTTTGTCTAGTGATTCAGATTGTCCTCCAAGCCATCAAGCGAATCAAGCGCAAGCGTGCTGGCAATTGATGTCTGCCTTGGCGCAAGATCGATCAAAAGGCAGCTGGCGTATGCTGTGGGCCATGGCCACTTGCCTAAAGATCCCTAAAGGTTTTATCTTCATTAGAGCTCACCGTGCTCACCCGATCAAATGCAATGTGGTAGACTCAATCATGAACCTCCAATTTGGGGATGATTCATACACCCTGCTTCTGGTAAAAATGTGGATGGTTTATCATTGGGTTTCTGCCTTAATCCTTGTATACGAACAAAACGAGTCCTCGGTGCAGCCTAGCGACGCAGAGAAAGTTTTGTCTCCACGCGGCGTTTCTTGCTCTTCAGGCACTGTTGCAGGATGCTGGGCACCTTGGGGATGAAGTTCGTTGAAGTTCATTGAGAGGGGATGTCACTATGTAAAAATATGGAACAGAGATGCCAAGAATTGCAATCTCTACTTGCATCATCTTGCATCCATTGAACAAATGTCGAAAATCCCTGAATTCCTTCCGTTTCTCGGCGTCACTCGTGCATCCAAGGAGCAGAAAAGCTTCCACCGCCGAGAGGCTTTTTCCAAGGCTTCCTGACAAGGAAACGCCCAGGACGCTTCGGAGATCTCGGGGTTTGCATCAACAAACAAAGGATTTCCTCCAGCCGATTCCATGAATTCATCCTGCCTCCCACTCAGGTTCCTTGCCCAGGGTGCTTGGAGCTGCTGCAATCTTCTTCACCTGCGATGATTTTGACACTTGGCAGCTGTCCTTGACTTACTTTTGGTAGCAGTAGCCCCCTTGGAGCTACCATAAGATCATATAAGATCTGTAAGTTAGAATCAGTTAGTTAGAAGTTACTATAAGTGACTTTAAGCCTGCATGTCTGGACATGTCTGGACTGTACAGCGCCTCCTCGGCATCCAGTTGGGTCAGCAAATTCTCCACAACCTCCAAGGTCTTGCCCAAGGATGCCTGCATCCAAAGCGGAGAGAAAATACTGGAAAGGTCAAGTCCTCGGAGTCCTCGGAGTCCTCTGTTTCTTTTGCATCCCTGACATCTTTCCAGGGGCATGGCCTCCTGTCGTTTTCGCTTTGGACCAAAGCTTGCCGGCTCGCAGTTCCCCTTGTGGAGCTGCTCGTGTCGGAAAGCCTACTGCAGAGAAGAATTGGCGAATGATATGACATTGGAGAAACAGCGATGAAGTCCTGCGCAAGTAGGTGTGGATGCTATATGACTTTCAGAGCCAAAAGTCAAAAGGTATGAACCTTAGGTGGCAGACTCGTAGACGACAAAGAAAAAACACATGGATTTTAAAGGTCTATTTTATTCCCCCCATATGCCGTAGCAGACCAACCTCTGCTCCAAGCTGTGACGAAAGCACTGCCACAGGTCGAAGGAGGTCTTCTGCAATCTCTGTGCGCCGCGCAGCTCTTTCCGATCGGAGCCTGAATCTTGATGGATGTTTATATGTGCGTTTTTTTTTGTTTTTGTGGTTGTTCGTGTTTTTTGGGATGTTCATTGTTTTTGACTTCAATGATGGACCTGTATGGGTTGGTCTGAAGATTAGTTACCTCTCCACTGGATAATGATAATTTGCCACAGTCAAATTGTCACTTGGAGGTAGGCACCCTTTTTTTGGAACAAAACCATTAAAGATGTTAAGTCCATTGAAAAAGTATCAAGAAGTCTGAGTCCCGCACACTGCATCTGCAGCTTCTTTTAAAGCTGGTGCCAAGTACTCCTTCCCCCAAGGCGTCCCAGTGACCGCTGTTGGGCAAGCATGTTCTATCCGCACTCCGCCCCCTCAAAAAAAACAATTTCACGTGTTTGATGGGTTCTCAATCAAAAACGACCCCAAATAATGGCAGCAGCGAAATCAGTTTTGGGTGCCTGAGCCCAATCATTCCTTCTTCTTCACGTTACCAAATGAATAAAATTCCGTTGAATCACAGTCCCTAAACAATCCCAATGATGCCATTCTACCTTAGATAAATTCTGGATTCTCACTACATCTCACTACTATGTTTCTTTTAACCGTAATTTTAACCATCAATAACTGAGATTCGATGAGTCATTGATTTTGGACTTGCACCCATCGGCCTCAGCCGCTAGGCGCCGTTGCGCCGCCTCCTTGGCCATGGCACGCTGGGCCTGGCGTTTCGCCGGGATTTGATGGAGCCGGGCGCTTTTTTTGATACAAATGTGATGATCATAATATGATACACCCTCTCTCTCCCCCTAATTTGTGTGTGTGTAACTTAATAATATATAATTATAAAACATATACGTATACACATAATCAATATGTATATATATTTATCTATTTATTTATGTCTGTGTGTGTGTGAAACTACAAGAAGAAAAACACACTTTTTTCCCGCATCGCAGCATAGAACCAGGAACCCAAAAATAATTCCAAAACCTGCCGCAAAAAAAAACATAGCCATGTATATATATATATATTAAATACACAAAGAGACTGTGGATTAAGCGCGCGCAAAATAAGGTCACTAATAGCGGAAAAACTAGAGTCACTAAGCGCGCATAAACTGTACACAGACTTGATACTCAAACCATTAGAATCCATTAGATGGATGCGCAAATCATCAGTCACACAGCATCCGACCATCGCCTTGGCTCGGCTAACTGCCCTGAGTTCGTCAATGTCAGCCGCAAGTTGCTCTTCGAACTCTGCATCCACCTGGGCGCCCCAGGGTTCACAAATAGGCTGACCTTGGGTCCCTTCAAACAACGGCAGTTGGTTGAGACAGGTAGAACGGTAGAACCGAGTTGGTTGGTGAACAACACACTTCCACGGTTTGAACTGTCGATATGATTTGCAATGGCTGGCCATGGACTCACATGGGATCCTCAATCCTGGAATCACTGGGAGTTTGTCTGAAACAATTTGTCAAGTTCCAACCCAATTTCACCATTAAAATCACCATAGATCATCAGATCATCATTTTCCTCATGATTCATTGTTTCAATTTTTATCATCACTATCACAATAGATCTTCATCAATTTTCATAGCAATTTCACAGTAGATCATCATTTTCCTCATGAAAAAATGGCCATGTTTTGGTCCATGATCATTGGAAAATCATGATCATATTCCTCATTGGAAAATCATTGACGATCATTTTCCAACATCAAATCAGGCGCCTGATCCAACTGTGCCTTGAGCTCTGGAGTCTCCTCCAGTGGACCCTGAGAGTCGTGACGACTGGTGACGACGCTCGTGACGAGAGACGACTGGGATGAATGATAGGTTATTAATGGAGATAGGTTACCAATGGATATAGGTTATCAATAGATATCGGTTATCAATGGATATAGTTTATCAATAGATTATTAATAATTAATCATATAATACTTAGTGGCTTTTTATGATGTAGAGTCACAACATACTGTCCGGCGATCAAACATGGCTGGCTGCAAGACACCCTACTATAATGGAGCTTTATAGCTGGGAAATTTAGCTGTATATGGTGGATTTGTCAATTGCCATGTTTGATTACCAGAGGGAATATTGATCAATCCCAGTAGATCCCAGTAGATATAGATCAAAAAACAAACTATGGTTCCAATTAATGAAACTATTCATGTGCAATATCAGTGTTAAACAGCTTAGGGTACATATATATATATGTAGTATCAATGTCAACGTATGATCTTTTATTGCATCTATTGCCATCTATATGTTCATGCATAATATGGCATATGTGTGCATGTGCATATAAATTATACAAACAATGAACAAATAAATAGATAGATATATTATTAAATTAATTAATAAATTATAGTTATATATATTTACACAAATGCATTAATGATACTCATGTCACAACACGGATCGCTATGTAAATGGCTTTGAAGGTTCCAAAACAAATTCAGAGCCTATTATGTTGTGGACTGTGCGCTCCTCCGCAATCCTCCACATAGAAATTTACAATGATCATGACTGATCTACACGCTTCTGTGATGCGTCTGTGCCACAGCCGTGGAACCTGGAACCACTGGAACCCTCTTAGGAGCACTGGTATACAGCTGGTCCGCAGCAAGTGAGCCTCTTGTACGTCAGTATCTTTGGCAGTTGGACAATCCTTGCGCAGTCGGCCCTCCAACATTCGAAGAGAGTACCTGGTTCATCAAACTTCCAACATCTTCCAACCACAGCAGGTGGCTTCTCATACTGCGACGGTCTTGCTTGGCAAGCACTGCAAGCACTGAGTGTGTATGATTGTAAGATGCATCTGAATCCAACAACCCTTGCTATAGTGCTTCACAACTGGGGCACAGGAGGACTGAATGCTTCTGCTTGAACCTCATCCGTATCGCTGATGAGGGCTGATCGAGGTGTACATGCTCAAGTGTTCCTTCCGAGTCTACGATGTCTACGCAGCAAAACCTCTGAGATCCCAACTCTGCTGTGACAGGAAAGTTGATCATGTCTGAGTGCAACCTCCTTATGATCTTCAAAGACCTGGGCGTTGCAGGATTGCCTCTCCAGGTCAAAGCTTCAGGCCGGAAATGTCGCTGCTGACCTGCAACGCCAAGGAGCTGGAACGTGAGGGCTCGTTTCTCACGAGGCTCTGCGTACCAAGCCTCACCAGCACCAGTGGTCACCAAATTTCCAGGTGTAGCACTTCGTGTGGACATCGAAAAGGCGCAGTTGGAATCCGTTCAAACATCTTCGAAAATTAGGCTCTGTACGTGTCTGCAATCCAAAACAGCTAAATCAATCCAACGATCTTTCACTCAACCGAAAAAAGGAGCTGGAATTGATGAAGGGTCTCTGCGCAATCTTTCAAGCGATAAGGTCCGAGCCTGATTGATACGAGCCTTCTCTTGCCGCACGACCAAGGCTGCACCCCTCACAGAAGAAAGCACTGAGGAATGGCCAATGTCAGCACCAGTTGGATTCTCCTTTTGCAATGGCTTAGATAGGAAATGATAGGATACTGTTTCCGTAATCTCTGGAATGTTGTCACACACACACATATCTATCTATCTATCTATTCTATCTATTCTATTCTATTCTAATCTAATCTAATCTAATCTAATCTATCTAATCTATCTAATCTATCTATCTATCTATCTACCTATCTATCTATCTATCTATCTATCTATCTATCTGTGTGTGTGTGTGGGTCCGTTTGCTTGTGTTTGTGTGTGCATCCCATGCATTCCCATGCTATCCTCACGCCCAGGATTTGCCACTCATCAGCGGTCACCATTTTGAGGCGCCCGCATCAAAACACGGGTTTGTTCCTGCAGCCGCCGTCGCTCGGACTCCAGCTCGTCCACCTCACCAAACACGAGCCAATTCGCCAAGTGCCACTATGGCTTTACTGCTGCATGCAGTAAGACAATTTATTCACCTGTAGTCATGCACGATATTAATGCAAATTTATGCAAACATAATCAAAAATCAATGTTGAATTTGAATCAGGGACCACGTTCAGTGCCATTGTACACTCGTGCCATCTCGTGCCTGCTCCTGGGCAATTTGCAAGTGCTCTTTCCGGATTCTGTCCAGCTCAGCCTGGCCGAGTTCGTTCTGTTTCTGATTTCTGATGGCACCGGAAGTCACTGATGGTCACTGGACATCGCGCCTCAGTGGCATCCATGGCCTTTATTAGGGCATCGATTCGTTCGAGGCTTCGGGCTTTTTCCCTGAGCTTTCAAGCTGTGAAACGGAGATATATCATGATATATAGACAGACACAGCGTCGGGTTTCTGCGTGCGTGTTTGGGACATATTAAAAGCGTTCAAGGATGTTCTGGTTCAACCAAGTTCTGAACCAAATATGTGTGTGTGTCTCTCTCTCTCTCTCTGAGCCAGTAAGATCCAGTAGGTATCAATCATCACAATTTGGGTTGGCCTTGGGATATCCCCGCACGACCCCGCACGACCCCGCACGCCTGTCGCGCTCACGGCGCCACCGTCGGTTCAATGCCCTTGAAACCCTTTGGAGACACTCTTTGGTATGAACGTCTCTTTTCCTCATCTGCTCCTGCGGCCAGCCACATCCCAGCAACCTTTGCAGGGATAACCCAAGGGGATTGTGAAGATTTGTGAAGTGCCCAACTATGCCAGCAGTAATCCAGCAGTAATCCAGCAATTGTTCACCCGGAAAAAACAGGAATGACAGTTGTGCACCGTCCTTCATCTTCAGGCTAATTTGCCTCTCCCAATCGTATTCCTGCTGACCTGGAGGTTGGAAATCCGAAGAGCTTCGATAACTGGGGGCCGTCCAATGCTAAATTGCTAAACTTGCTCCAGCTAGCAGCCGCCTTCAAACATTATGAATTCGCGCTTGTCATCTTTGCTCATCCTCAGCAATCGTTCATCTTTGACCACAACAGTCAGCTCTGCAGGATTCTGCAGGCACAGCAAAAATGCAATGTCCATACAAAAACACTTGTTCCTTCAAATGATTGGCAAAGTTCATGCCAGCAAGATGCTTGTCTTCATCAGTGGCAATTATTCGCAACTTCTGATTCACTTCTGGCCTTAGAACGCTTGTGGGCCAATTTCACGCATTGCCCGTGTGCGCATGGCAGTCACTTAGCGAACACGGCCGCATTTGTTTAATATGTCCGGATTTTTTGTCACTCTCTGCTGAAGAAAACTGCATACAAACGATCATTTGCTGAGACTGGGCTCCGAACGCGGTGTCCTTCTCTTGCTGCAACCGCTTCCGCAAGGAATCCAGGCAAGCATGCAGCTCTGGCAGTGCTTCTGCCGTCGCATGCCTTGGATCATTTATGATGCATTCACACAGTGTCACACAATTTCGCACACAAGGCATGCAAGGCACGGAAGGCAAACAAGGCAAACTGTGTAGGCAAACTAGGCAAACAAGCTCTCATATGCCTTACAATGCCTTACAATGCCTTACAATGCCTTACAATGCCTTACAATGCCTTACACAAAAAAAACATGAGTACTTTGAGGTCTTGACACCAGGTCCTTCTCCTTCTGCTCTTCGCTCGCCTGAGATTCAACATGATTCAACTTCCTAGTGAGTCCTAGTGAGTCCTACTCTATTGACAGCCTTGCCACGGACTTGCGACGGACTTGCCACGGACTTGCCACGCAGTGCCACCAACTTCAGGCAAGAGTCCCAGCCAAACGATACCGGAGATATGGGAGCATCCTTTGAAGCGGTCCTGCACAAAGTTCAGCTACAAAATCTGCCACCTTCGCCCAAGGATGCCCAAGGAATCAAGAGATTTCGACATCTCTCTAAAATGAATGTCATCCCAATATAGATATCTCAGATCCTTCTGGAAACCTTCCTACATCTCAAACATTCCTTCAATAGACCTGCTGCACACCAACAATACATCCAAATATCCTTCTATTTCATGAATTTTATGAAAGTCTATCATCCAGTCACATCCAGTCATCCAGATAAGTTCCAGACATAGTTTTCTAACGCCGATGACCCACGAGCAGTGACACAATGACCCACGGGTCCAGCCGGTCCTAGGGATTTCCTCAGGAGGCCGCAGGGCCACCACCTGTAGCGCCCTGAAGCAACTCGCTGCAGTGGCTGAGACCTGGCTCGGCCATGGGATAGCATGGGACTGGGCTATTTGTACACCATGAATCACCATGAAAGCTAGTGACAGTGATCCTAATTTCAATAGTTGACCAGAACATACCAAAAAATGATTAGTGATTGATCTGATTGTACTACGTATGGCTGTTTTGTTTGGGTGTGGTTCAGTGGGCTATGATGGGCTATGTATAGATATTTATGGACTGGTGCTCGTGGTTCTTTTAGTGATTCTTGTTTGGGATTATATTCGTACCACTTGCTGACTTCAAGGAATTGACCAACCCCATTCATCCCCCGTCAAGGCTGTGCACAATGGTGGTCATAGTGGAACTAAATGCCGGAAGCAACATCCACATCAATGGGCAAGGCTGCTCTTTTTCGTGCCGTGCTGCGCGCTCCCCTGACCCAAATCGTTTGCTGCACCAAATCACCAGCAAGAGACCAGCTGCTAAAACCCCCCATGCGGCAGTAAAATCGATAAAAATGTCCCTTCCTGGCACGCTTGTCATGAGTTTCCGCGACGAAGGTCTTGTCTCTTCTGCAGAGGAGTGATAAGGAGTCGCAGAAGCCAATGCTTCAAGATTGATTCGGATCCACAAGGGCCAATGGTCGCTCACTATGGTCGGATCGTGCCTGTGCAAAATGCCAACATCTACGACGGCATTTCTTAGAGAGTTGGACACAAGCACATGATCTATCAGTTCCCTTTCAGTGCCATACTGGAACCTTCCATCATGGTTCCTGTCATACCAAGATGAGTAGCGCTCCGCCACGGGGATGCGGCTGAGAGCATTCCAAAGGTCTGGACGTCCATCGTCGTCGACATCTTTCAACATTCGAAGGACAGAAGAGGTGGGAACTTCACCACTAGGACCGAGGACCTCCGAATCGAAGTCGTTCAAATCCCCAAGGACAATCACATCCTTGCCCATTTCTAAGGCTTTTCGAATTATGCTTTGTGCAATTCTAGCCTGACCTTCACGCTTCAAACGTGCATCTGGTTGGTGTGGCTGGGCCTTTAAATGCAGCCCCAGAATCTCAAGCTGCCGCCCAGCTATGGAAAAGTCTGCGATCAAATGTTTACTTAGCCCAGTGCTCTCACCTTGCCCACGTCCATGGGCAACCAGCTCAACACGTTCCGCACTTCGCGTCAGAGATGCTGTTGGGGACACACTTGTCAGCAAGGCGACCTGCTGCCGCAAATGGGTGTCAGTTCCTGATATCATCAGAGGGTTGTATGAACCATTCAGTCTTTCCGCCACCAAGTTCAAAATTCTGCAATTCTCCACTTCGGCAAAATGAATGATATCTGCACCAATCTCCTGAAGAACGGCAGCTACTGCCTGAATTTTGGATGACACTTTGGCTGCATCCATCTGTGGAACAGGCAATGGGTCATTGATTCCGTCAAAAAGCCACTCGACGTTCCAAGCTGCAAGGGTCAGCAAACCTGCAGGGTGAGCCGCTAGGAACACTGGGCATTTCAGATCATTCAGGAGCTTGAAAAGCATGTCACAATAAATATCAATAAATCATGATGTCAAAACATTATTACAGTGACAATTCATACACATGGCGCCCCCACATATTGGGTCCATAGGTTTCCACCCATCCCCAAGCATCCCTACATGAATTTTCTCGTAGCATTTTGAGTCTTTCTTCAGATTTCTTCTCTTTTCGGGCCTGGACGGTGCAAGGTCGTCGGCAAACTCTGCAATGCCTTTGGACAGTCCACTTGGTTCTCTGTAGTTGGTGCTTGCCTGGGGCGGCTCTGAGTGCTTTGCCTTGACTCAATGGAGTTTTCTTCAGAACAAACTGCAACCATTCCGCCAAAAGCAACCCTTAAGCCTTAAGCCTCAAGCCGTGTGATTCCGTGTTGCTCAATGACGATCAGTTGGGCCACTCTCCCACAACATGTTCCGCCAGCCCACCGGACCTTGGAAGGCATGATGACAGCTCCCTGGACCAATAGCAGAAGCGTTGTCGGTTGGCATCTGCTTCGCATGAGTGCACTGCAGAAATGAGATGCCCTCTGCTGTTGCAACGACACCACACTTCAGAGCCTGGCGCGGATTCCAAAGTATTCAGAGAGACACTCCCACAATGACCTGCTTTCCCGGTCTCCCAAGATTGTTCCAAGGAAAAAATGAAAAAAAAAAACACCCGGATCCAGAATGCTCACCCATTTTTTTACTGTTTGTAAGCGACTCAGCAAGCTCCTGTGTTTCCCGATCCTGGCCTCTGGTTGCTTGAGGCCGCTCATCACAGGACATTGGGACGTACTGTGCCCTTCAACTGGCACATAGATCTAAAACCGGGTCAGAAAAGAACAGTCCATGAACAGTGCTTAGATTTGCTCCGTATTTCAGGTCATGGAGTCTCTGAATAAAGGTGTCTGTATAAGGGCTACCTTCCTAGGAAAGCTGGAGCAAAAAAGGCTGCCGAGCCCTTGTGCAGTCATGTGACTCACTTGGCTAACACACTTTCCAGTTGTTTCATTCACTCCCTCAGTCCCTTTGCTGCTTTCGTTGCATTCCCTCCATTCCTTCCACTGTTTACCTTCCCACAGCCAAGGTCACCGCCAAATAAATTCCATGTTCGAATCAGGGAGCTGAAGAACGGTAACATTTGCGTGGGTATAGGCTTCCTCCACCTCCTCCTCCTCCTCCTCATCATCATCATCATCATCATCCTCATCATCCTCATCCTCATAGACAACCATAGACAATCATAGACAATCATAGACACCCGTTCAAGGAGCCACTTCGCTGTTAGTCACTTCCTGCACGCTGCTGTCACTGCACCTCTGCAAGTGCTTCATAGGCGGACAGCTGCTTGATGACCTGTTGGCACCCCAACTAGCTGCATATCACTGGGAGAACTTCCTGTGTGATCTGATTGGTGTTTGAAATGGGGAAAAAAAAACATGGTGCAGAGTCATAGAACGCATCTGAGTGGAAACCCGGGCCTCTGCACTTGGTAGCTGCTCTTTCAGGAGTTCCTGAGTAATTACAAATATTACAAAACGATGAGAAAGCAATGCTTCAACGTTGGCAAACAAATCGGGAGTTCCTTCGGTTCCTTGGCTGAGACGAGGTCCAGAATTCTCGAGCCGTCTCGAGCAGCCTGAGGTCAGCACCTTTCCTATCGCCTCTGTGGGTTCCTCCCCGAGGCTTTTTCTCAAGGCCTCCTTGCGAGCACGCACCTTGCGCAAAGTCATGCGGCGCTAAAAAGCTACGCGTTGACCACAGGATAACACAGGTGCCCATAGGTACCCGACATACTTGCATATCCTTGCGTCATGTCGCTTCAACGTTGACAAATTATGACAAATGTTGCTTTCTGGGAAGCATTTTTTAGCCAAAAATGTAGCTCGACAAACATGACGTTGATGTAGACCACTATGAGCATTTTGAGGCACTTCCTCTGAATCGGGCGCAACCCAGCGCCAACTTAGCTTCAGGCTTTTCTTCGTGCAAGGTTGATGCGGGCCACCTTGCCACAACGTTTCTGTCCAGCAGCATGCACTTGATCAATAAAGAGAACTGAAAACTGGCCAAATCTCACGTGCTAACCTTCTATCATCTGAATTCTGTACAGATATGTCAAGTGTGCTTGTCAATTTAATTGTCGTTTTTTTATTCGTTCCGCTCCTCCTGAATTGGCCAATTTGACCATGGATGATGAATGAGGGCCATGCCTTGGCGGCTTCCCGGTGTTCTTTGGCTGTCTCTGCTTCATTCGCAATGGACCTGGGCATCGCTACGGGCGGCCATGGCTATCAGATGCTATCAGAAACATCTTGTTTACTGCCAATCTCGGAACGTATATAGCGAGCCCCCAAAACAATAGAAAAAAACGCGATTACTATATCACAATATATCACACCATCACGGTCATGTCAAAGCCAGCCAGCATTCTAAGCCGGCGGCAGGGCCATCGCTCTTAGCTCCTGTGCCTTCCCTGGGTCCAGCTTGCTTTCTGCTTCCTTTCACGAGATCGCGAAATCCATGCAAGTGCAGAACAAAAAGGCAGAATAATTCACAGAAGTAGGCCAAGTAGGGTTGGAAACTCTTTGGCATGTTTTTTTCCTGCAGGCTTTCCTTCGATTATATAATCCATCTGGTCTACGGATTCCTTCCAGCTTCCAATGAATTGCCGTGATCATGGGCCTTGGCTCGAACTTGAACCCTTTCCTTCAAATCCTTCTCTTGCGCCTCCGCAGACATCGAAGGGGCCACAGCTGCCAGTGTCTACTGACATCTACTGACTCTCGTGAACATCAAATCCAACCATTTTTAGAAAGTAAAGATGAGAAAGAAACATGATAGAACTACACAACCACAGGAATCACAGGAATCAGAAGTACATGCCTGAATCTTGTTCAGGTCGGCAACCATGTACAGCCCAAACTCCTGCCAACAAAGGAATCTCTGCTGAGCAGTGCTGTGCTGAAACCAGGCAATGCAGCCGCCCGCCTCATCTATTCGTGCAAACTCACCCTCCAGAATCGTCTCAAAATCCTGAGCGTAGCAGGGAGGATGCTCTGTCACACCCCACAAAACATCATACCATATTGGTCATATCAAACTACATCAAATAGTTCATTGAGTAGACCAATTGATATTCCACTCGCCCAGCTGTTCATCACCTTCCACATAATCCGACGCCTATTTCCATCTCAAAGCGCAGATATTTGCATGTCTTCACCACACCTCTTTGGATGCTGCACACGCTCAATCAATGACAAGAGTTGGGGACTCTCCCCTTCCAGAAGGCATCTCATGCGATGATCTCCATCTTCAATTTCAATCAGTTCTGCTCCGATGGCATCAGCCATTTCCCTACTGTCAGCGATCGGGATGGTGTCATCTTTAGTTCCATGCACTATGATGATCTGCCTACTGTCATCCGTAGCGAGCTGCTGAGCTATCGCAGTGTATATGGCAGATGGTGCGAAGGCTGGATCATCTCGTGCATTTCCCACAGCGCGCTTGTACGCCGGAGCGATAAGAATCGTAGGTCCAGCCCAAAGTCCTCTAGCAATGGCAAGGGTGGCCACTGCGCCACCCCATGAACTGCCAACTAAAACACCGTTGGATGGATTCGTTCTCCTTAGCTCCTCCTCCTGACATTGAAGGCAGCCAGTCAGAGAACATTGAACACTCCAGGCGTACAAGTTCCATGGTGCTGTTGTCAAGGCATTTGCAAGAACATTGCGAAGAATGCCATTCCGTTTCCGGAGGTTCAGGAGGGACATGTGCATATCCACACATACAACATCATCATAGTGTTCCTCCAGAAAGGTGTGTTTCCTCCCGCCACATCCAGACTCCAGGCCGTGGAAAAAAAGAATCCTGGATGCCATGGCACCAAATGGGCGATGTATTCTCAACAGCTGCCCTCAAAATGGTATCCTTTTGCAAGGATTCTGCATCATTGTTATAAATTATTTCTCTAAATGGTTCGACAATGGATTTTTAACGAACTCAAATACGGTGAAAAATGTATACTATATATATATATATAGAGTTTATTTATGTATAAAAACATATAAAAACACATGATTCTCTATGATTATTGCATGAAATGCATCTGCCCACTGAGCTGCCACATACTGCGGTATGAACCCATCATTTTGCGTCTTCCATTCACTTGGTGGCAGGGCCCCAGTGGCCAATCAGCCCCGGAACCCTGCAAATCACATGGGTTCCACGATCTGCCAGTGGATTCAAATTGATGCGCTCCATAAAAACCAGCTCTACTCATGAGTTGTGGGAAGGATTTGAAATGTTTGAAATTGCTTACTGCCGCTCCAAAAGTGGAACCATCCGTTTCTTGGGTCAGGTCGAAAACAGCTTCCCACCTCTGGAGCTTCTGAAGCCGTTTGGAAGCTGTACCAGTTCTCTGAGAACCTGACCTTCTCCAGAATCTCCCAGCATGACGCCAGCTTTGACCTTGGAGTTCGACTTGAACGCATCACAAAAAGCCCTGAACCTGGGCAGCACCAGATTGCTGCGTCACTGAAGTGTGTGAAGCTAGGCCCCTCACACATCTGGCCGCTTCCGTCCAGTTTTCTCCTCCTCTTCGGAATCCCAACTATCCGGGACCTAGGTCATCAAAAGTCAGCAAGGGTCATCGAGGGTCATCAAGACTGCCAAAGATGTTTGCCCCGGCGCTTCAGCGCTGGTGATCTGAGCAGCCAACGACCAGTCGCAAGGCTTCGCGGAACAGCGGTGTCGTGCGAGCAAGGTCGCGCCGGAGCGTGACTGATGTCGTCAAGTCCTTGATGGCTTCCTGATGACGTAATGTGCCACGGCGCAAGGGCCCAACCTGTCTAAACATCATGGGGGATAGATTGCTATAGAGGTTCATGTCAACTCATAGCGGGTTCTGTGTAATTATATATGTTTTCATCTGATGATCAATTGTAGACATGGATAGACATGGATGGAAATGAGAAAATGGGAGTTGGATGAAGTTGGATCCATTTGGGCATGGCCAACATGAAATCGCAAAATCGCAGGACGCTGGGCTGAGCCTGGTCTTCAGTCTTGGCCTTGGACGCTTGTGGCGACTGTTTGGCTTCAGCATCTTTGGCAGCTGCAGCGCGCGCTTCAGCCTGTGACTGTGGGCACGATTGGGCACAAACATGGCAAATGTAACAAAGAATGTTCACGCAAGACATCGCAAGACATAGCAAGAGCATGTTTTGACAAATTTGAGAGGCACTATTAGGCACACTATGATCCACTAAGTACGGACTGCTTCCGTTTTGCGAAGCTCAATATGTGGTCCACTGTGCCTATGTTGCGTATTTTTATTTATGTATGGGATTTTGTTGTACGACATTCGCAGCACTGATGCATCCGTTTTTTTGTACCAGCCTCTGCTTGCTCACATGCCAAGTCCTGGCCGGATGTACAACGGGCCATCTCCAAAAACACAGGAGTTGCCTGCATTTGAGAAAATTCAAGTAGACACAGTGCGTACCCTTCACCTATCTTCACCTACACTTAAGTCACTAGCTAAAATAGAGTCATTTCCATGGACCCTGCTGTCGTGCACCAGTTAATAGCAATGATTCTTTCATTTATGTTCATTTCCGGCTCTGCAATTAATCGTATTAATCCCTATTCCTGAACAATATGATATGACTGATTTGATTAAACTCGCGGCAACCATGGTTCCACAACATTTGGTGTCAATCTCCTTTGCGTCTAACATGTCTAACACAGCATCGAGTCAGATTTGCGCGACAGTTTGAACATCCGACCATCCCACCAGGATCCTCTAGGTACTGTTCTCTCAATTCTTCTGGACTTCGCATATCTTCCACTGGGCCTCCATTGTGCCATTGTGTTGTGAATTCACGCGACAACGAACAACATGAAGTTACAACGTTACAACACAGAGAGAGAGAGAGAGGGGCAGGGGGGAGAAGAAAGAACATCACAGAACGGCACGGCACCACAAACTCAAAGAGTGAATCTGCCTTCTTCCTCTGCTGGCTCTGTTTCGGTCTTTTCTTTTGCTTGCGTCCTGGGTTCTGATGCGTAGCTCAGACAAAGATCCAAGAAGGAAAAGAACCAACCGCAGTTCAAGATCGTGCTTCTTCGGAGAAAATAGTGAAGAGACCGTGTTCCTACAAACCCACTGAAGTAGCCCTGCATCGTTCCTTTTTGAGTATGCCTCCCACCGACCAGCTGGACGCGCTGATCGCACAGTGGCCCCGCAGCTAGATCCACGCAGTGAAACACCACTTCAAACCAATGTCAGAGATCTCCGGCGGTGCCCAAGTCGCTAAGCACAAACGGCTCAGGAGCTGAGCTCTGCCTGCCTTCCCTCACTTCCCTCAATTCTCTCCCTGTCATGTCTCTGCCCGTATGTGTACCGTGACTGTGTGTAGTGTGTGTACACTGTGGGTATCTGACCGAGCCTTCCTTCACAAAGCGCGTGTATTCCTCGTCCAGGGCTCGGGTGGCCTTGTGCTCTCGCCCGCGGCGTCGTTCAGCCACCGCCCGACGCAACGTCTCGCCCAGGGAGCTGCTGCTCGAGGGCGCCGAAGGTAAACGACCGAAGTCGCGGCTGCGACTCTGAGGACTAACTCGAGCACCTCAGTGAAGCCAAGGGAAAAATATGATAAATGGGCCTCAAAATGATGGAAGTAAGTGAACAGATTTATTAATTTATATATTGGGTATTTGTTGGATAATATGATACAGATGCATTTTCTAGTCATTGCTCTGTGCCAATCTATTCAAATCTACATTATATTTTTTGTCAGATGTAATTTGATGCATAGATAATAAGACAGTAATTATCATACCAAACTCCAATGAGTTGCCTTTTCCTGAAAAACAAACTGCTTTGGAACCGAGATGATATTCACTGGCAGGGAACAGGGATCCAAAGCCTATGATCCTATGGTCCTATGGTGGGAAATATAGAAAAATAATGAAAAATATAAACAAATCAGCCGCCGCAAAAACAAAAAAATATCAGAACTGCCTTGCTACACTGTAGTTTGTGGCATTTTGATCTTAAGATGGTGACACCACTTGATGCAAATCAGGGCGCCGTCGATCTCAATCCTGCCGGTTTCGCTGCTTGCAGATCGACTGCATGAGGCGCGTAGCTGCTGCCACTGTGACTCTTCCCTGGGCTGTGTCAACTTTATTTGGAAAAGATACACTTGAAATCACCTATAAATCTACGTATCCTAAAGATTCCTAAAGTACAAATGCAATTTGCATAGGTGAGTGAATGTAAAGTTCTAAGTATCATGGTATGGCATGGCATGGCATGGTAGGGCAATGCAATGCAATGCCATGCAATGTAATGCAATGTAATGCAATGGAATGCAATGTAATGCAATGTAATGCAATGTAATGCAATGTAATGCAATGTAATGCAATGTAATGCAATGTAATGCAATGTACTGCAATGTAATGCACTGCAGTCAATATAGTGTAATGTAATCTAATGTAACGCGCAATGTAATTTATAATGTATGTCATGTCTGTCTGTGTGTATGCGTGTGTGCGCAACAATATAAATAATATAACATGATACAATATGATATACACATATTACATGTAGTATCAAAATTTTAACCTATATATATATAAACAACAGCAGGCCATTCCAGAAACACCACAGCGTGGTTCATCTTTCAAAGGAGTCAATCGGGTCATAATTAGAGCAGCCGAGATGCTGGTGACGTGCTAGTCGCTCCGAGCGATCTCTGTGCTGAGAGTGCAATTCCCAGAGCTCGGCCTGTCTCTGACTCCGGGCCCCTCCCAGACTGATGTGACTTCTGGTGCTCTCCAAAGAACCCACCTGTGGTTTCTGAAATTTCTGGCCTCTTTGCTCCAAGGTTTCTGGCTGCCCCGTCCAATCACCACTCTTTGGCAGTACCATTGGAGGTTCTGGCAGCGATGCAGGCCGCTCAACCACCTTTGCAGAATGAGCAGCACGCACAGTGCTTTGTAGATTTTCCAGCAAATCTTTGTTTCGCCTTTCTGCGACAGCAAGACGTGCACGTGCACTGCCAAGCTCTTCAGCAAACGTGGTTTGTAGCTTCGCAAGCTCAGCTTGAAGCATCTCCACCTCTAGTCTCTTGCTGCCTGCAACATCCTGGAAACTGACTCTACTCCCAGAAGTTGTTGGTTCCTCTTTGACCTTGGGTAGCTCTGTGAAACAAACAATGAAACGTTATCAGAGTCCAAAACTATACGTAGCCTATAGTGGTACATCGATGCCCTTAAACATTCCAATCCTGGAACCACCGAAAGAAAAACAAGAAGATTTGAAGCAAAGGATTAGGTACCTTCTGCTGTTCCAAGGCTTCCGTGCGGTATCGAGCTGCTTCTGCCCTTTCAAGAAACAACTCTTGCCGCAGTCGCTCGAGGTCGCTATCAGAGGCCCCTTGAGCTATTCTGGCAGCTTTGGCTTCAGCTGTGCATTCTTGAAGGCTTTTTTGAAGCGATTCTTTGTCTTGTTCCCAAGTGCTTCTCTCCCGAACCAGCTGCTGATTCACTCGTACCAGCTCCTGTTCAAGTGCCGCGACCTCCCCTTTGCAACGCTCCTGCTGTGCAAGCTCTTTGGCTCGCGATTTTGCCATCTGCTCCAGCTCTGCATGCTGAGCCCGCATAGCTCCAGTTCTCTGCTGAAGCTCCGACATGCAATGGTCCAACTCCGACCGAAGGCGTTGCAGTTTGGTCTCCTTTAGTGCGGCCTCCTCTGAGAAGCTCTGTTTGTCTTCCTGGAGCTTTGCCACCTCGCTCCGCAAGTTCACTACCAGTGACTCAGATTTGCTGAGCCGATCCTCAGACAGTTTCAAACTGACAGACAATCTTCCAGTCTCCTGGCACAGCTCCGCCATTTGACCTTCAGTCCCTAGAAGCGACTTGCATGCTGCACGAGGTGGGCCAAAGTCTCTGAGCTCCTCAAACGGAAGGAAGTCCTGTCTGCCATTTTTGGACAAAGAGGACGGCGATGATGGGGTTTGTTTTGGATGTGATGAAGGGTACTCAGTCCAGCAGCCACGGGATGCTTTTTCCAATTCACTGGCCGGACTTAAGATAGATGTGACCAGCTCAGGCCTGCTGCCCATGGGGCTCTCGTGGCTGGCTGTTTCGGTGTCATCATCACTTGGATAGGTGCCTTCGGGATAGGCTCTGAACACCTCCAGCCAGGTAATGGATGGCCCGGCCTCTGTTGTGACAGTCCTTTCGATGGCAACTCCCACTTCTGGCCAGTACAGTTCCCGGACGATGGCATCTTCCTGTTGCTCACAGCTGAGACCGATGTTGGGCACCACTTCCTGCAAGAGCCATCCCTGGCCTCTTCGTGAGAGGACTGCCAGCATGCAACCCTGGACATAGCTTCCGCGCCCGTGTTCCGGAGATTGACTCCGCCTGTATTGTTGGTGGAATCCGCCTGCGGCAACCATCAAAGACAGGAAACCTCCTTGGATCCCAGTCTTCCCAACAGTCGCCAGCACCAAATGTTCCAGGGCCGCTGGCAACTCGTCCAGCTGCAACTCTATGGTGGCCAAATCATTTCCGCCATCTGCCGTGGCCCAGAGTACAGCACTCCTGCTGCAGCCCAGCTTTTCAGGACATTCATTGGCATCCAACAGCTCAAGATCGGAACCAAATAGGCCACATCTCAGCTCTACGGTGCTGAATCCCTCTGCTTGTAGTGAACATCGCAGCCCATACTGCAACCCTGGCAGGGGAACCCCGCCAAAGGACATGGGTCATGCGATGCGGCGTGTCCTTGCAACTCATCCACAAATGTCCCCAGCAGCTATGTTTCAACCTTGTTCTACTTTTTCAATTTCCTGCAAGTCTGCTCGGAGAGTTTCAATTATTGAGTTCAACTAGGTTCATCTAGATTGAAATACTGTACTGTACTGTAATTGTAATGCGCTTGGCTTGCCTTTTGCTCTTTTGTGCTGTTTACTTTGGAACCAACTTCCCTTTCAGATGCTCAGCCACCCAGCATCTCGACCCCAAAGCTGCAGAAACAGCCAGCCTCCCGCAAATTGAACGTGAGCCATGCACGGAATTATGCTCAACACCCGCTACTACAACATTGCAACCATTGTCCCGCCCTGAACAACTGCAGATAAGCCACAGCTGCTTCAGCTCCTAAGTCATTTCAACTGTGCATCAGCTGCCACTCTACCGGAGAACTTTGATATCTTTGATGGCGTTTCATCTGGGGAAGGGGCTTCGTCCAGGATCAGATCTGCCAGCAGATTTCCTGGAGCTTAAAGGACCGCACTGTCTCCATGGTGAGATCAATCACAACATGAGAAAAAGGCCAAGACATAGATGTTCAAAAATCAACTCACTCCTACCAGCCCTTCATTACGCAGTCACCGTTTCATCTCTGGACAAAACTGGATCATTGTAGCCACGTGAATCAGGTAGCAGGTAGCAACAATTGGGTAAAGCTGTCTCCAAGTGGCCTGGGTCTTCCTCTCCAGCTTTCCCAGGGCCATCAGCTGGTACCACAACTTCAGCTTTCCCTGCACAAGCTGCTTGTGACAGGCTCAAATGCGCAGCTGGAAATCCTCCCATGTAGACAGTGCAGGCCGCCTCCCGGGGCTGCATCGGCTGGAGCAGCTTCAGCACCTGAGCTCTTGCCCAGCCACATCAGCCACTACCTTGTTTTTAAATCTTTTTTGAAATTCCAGAAACACAGCTGGCCCCAGCTTTTCCGGCCTCCAGTACCTGCGGTGCCTGTCTGAGCCTTGGGTGTTTCTGGTGCAACAGCTGCGCCTGCGGCCACCGTGCAAAGTTGGCAGAGTCAAGCCGAGGCAAGAAATAGGATTATATAAAATGGATCAATATGGTATATAATCATATGGATTGTCGTAGTATCCGGAGCCTTCTGACTTTGGGCTTGACGCTGGCAATGCAGTGGCATCACCTTGCATTCCAAACATAGTTGTGTTGCAAAACCGGTCGACTGCCTGGTTTTGTAGACAGTAACAGATATGGTCCTCATTTGATGCCCTCTTTGTCCAACTCACCAACCCAATCTATACAGTAGAAATCCATGGGGGCCAGGAGGCACGAAACATGTTCCCTGCAAACCCACATTCGCCCACACCCAAATAACACACCCAAACAATATCATATACTTGTCACCAGAGGATGGATGAAAACACTGGCTATACGCAGCGATTTTGACTATAGGTTTTGAGGATTTAGGGTTTTAATTTAGGGTTTAGGCTTTTAGGGTTTTAGGTTTTGGAAAGTAAAAAACGCTAGCCCTACGCAGGGATTTGAGCATGTCAAAGGATATGCGGGATCTGTGGCGGGCAAACCTGGGGTTTGCAGCGAACATACGTATTTATATCGATTGTTGCAGATTCCTTGTTGTTTTTCGAACGTTTCTTAGTGATTCCTCTCTGAGTCTGTTTAGGTATTTAAATGGCAGAAGGGCGCAAATGAAGACTTATACGAATGGTTCCTAGGAAGGGTGTTTTAATGCAATATAATATCATGCAATCATGAAGAAATTGTGTTCATCCAGTGCCTGCTGCAGATGTCTCAGGCGCTGGGAAAAAGCCTCATGCCGCAGCAACAGCACCCGTGCTGGAACCCCTCCTGGACCCCCTTTTGGAATTGTCGTTTCATTGATGTGGCAACTGCTTGGAAAATCCAGTTGCATGTAGGTGTGCCTGAGAAAAGGTTTGGGGGTGTTCCCATCATGTTCAAACAAACCCATGTGTTCATTGCACAACCAGATCCCACTGAAAGCGTTGACAGCGAGCCTTGTGACGTACAATTTGCGGGCGGAGTGGAAGGGCCTGTCAAACTTCTCTAAACTCAGATCCAACCCAACAGGGCAGGATGCATCGGGTTCATTGGACAACACGTCAAGTGACTGGATAGAGCAATCACAGTGCAGTTGCCCGACCAGCCCGGCCAGCCCCATGAGTGGCAAAAAAATCGAATAACATGAGAGTGATGCAACCGAAACGCAGTCCATCCTGATTCTCACCCGAGCCTTCTGGCTTTGGCTTTGATGGAGGCTTTCCTGTCTCCGTCGCCGGAATCACTGCAGGACCTTCAGATCACATTGGAGCGACTCGCAAAGTGCCTTGAAAATCAACAAAGCTGCTGTCAAATTGTCAAAAGTACTTCATGTATACTTCATGTATACTTCATGTATACTTCATGTATATTGATGTGTATCCCAATATCTATGCGTTTGCTGTGTCTGATGTCTGTTGCAGGCGCAAAAAAGTGAAGGCCTTCAGAATGGCTCTGGTCAGCTGGCGCTGTAACAGGAGCACCTTCAAGCAAGGTGGATGCCCTAGCCCTAGCTGAGGAACCCGCATTCTAAATGGGCATTGAAGTCATTGAAGTCGGAAAATCATCCGCAAATGGGGCCACGTTTGATTACCAGAGGGTAACACACTCAAAAGATCTCAGAAGGGTATGGCCCTAGACCTGAGTTTTTTCTGCTGAGTAGCACGCCCAACTGCTCATCCAATTGGTATGCAGAGTGAAATGTGGCGTTCTTACAACCATGGCAAACAGTGTACCCGGATGTTGCACAAATGATCTGCAAGAAACATGCTTGGAAAATTGAATGAAAATTGGGCCGATTCAATATCTGAATGCTCAAGATTGCTCAAAATGAAATCGGTCTTCGCCTTCAGATTTGCTCGTCTCGGCTGCAGGTGTTACGACGGGAGGACCTTCTATCGATTTGAAAATTGATGGCAAAGTCCCCCGACAATCAATGGGAGCACCAAATGTGTTTTTCTTTTTTTTGCGGCTGGCTGAAGCATGCAAAAATATCACACCCCACTGTCATTCAAAGGAGAGATGGGCAAAGCTCTGAATTATTTTCTCCTGTTTTGATGGGTTACCACCTTGGACATTTCATGACATTCATACAACAAATTGTGACCACAACCCAACCGGGTGCAACCAGCATTTTGCTAGCATTCCGTTGTCTGCAGTGGCCTTGAGTGCTCGTCTCAGCTGCAGGTGTTGTGACGGGACCACCTCCAATCAAATGATCAATGGAGCTTTTGCATAGACAAATGAATCCCAAGAACAGAAATAAGAGAATTATATAAATCCATATAAATCATATTAAGGTGGTCTGCATTGAACAATATTGAACAATATACCATCGTGATCAATTG
>Ga0126342_10003730_pt1 | contig 25473 bp, 15 predicted proteins | sample Cyp1metagenome_FD_92528 | JGI IMG/M metagenome (GOLD analysis project Ga0126342, IMG submission 92528) | Coral microbial communities from Lord Howe Island, Old Settlement Bay, Australia - Cyphastrea 1 metagenome | ecosystem: Host-associated > Invertebrates > Cnidaria > Coral ... | reverse complement strand
GGTAAATCATAGGTAAACCATAGGTAGATCATAGGTAAAGCATAGGTAAATCATAAAAAAATCATAGGTAATTAAATCATGGTAAACCACTCGTAAATCATAGGTAAATCATAGGTAAATCATTGTAAACCATTGGTAAATCATAAGGAAATCATAGGTAAACCATAGGTAAACCATATATATATTATATATATATATATATATATATTGGTAAATCATAGGTAAACCATAGGTAAACCATAGGTAAATCATAGGTAAATCATAGGTAAACCATAGGTAGATCATAGGTAAAGCATAGGTAAATCATAAAAAAATCATAGGTAATTAAATCATGGTAAGCCACTCGTAAATCATAGGTAAATCATAGGTAATTAAATCATGGTAAACCATTAGTAAATCATAGGTAAACCATAGGTAAACCATTCGTAAATCATAGGTAAACCATAGGTAAACCATAGGTAAATCATATGTAAATCATAGGTAAATCATAGGTAAATCATAGGTAAATCATAGGTAAATCATGTATATATATATATATTTGTAAATCATAGGTAAATCATAGGTAAACCATACGTAAACCATAGGTAAATCATAGGTACATCATAGGTAAATCATAGGTAAATATGGTAAATCAATGGTAAATCATTGGTAAATCATGGTTAACCATAGGTAAATCCATGGTAAATCGTAGCACTAAATGGGCCATGTTTGTTAGCTAGATGTTTGAATTATCAGAGGGTATATGGGGAAATTCATGAGGACAGGTTTTATATGAGACTTAACCATCGAACGTGACGTAGCATTTTTTGGTGGGGCCCCAGCTCGTTGTTTGCAAGAGGGCAGTCTTACCCATGCCTGGACAGGTAGTTTGATCCTCTAGTTTTTTGCTGTAAATGGGAAATAACCATAACCAGCAAAGGATTTTTTTTTTGACTACCAAAGATTGATCATTGTTATATACCAATGCATAGGTATTTTTTTGCCCCATGGAAACTAGCATGATCTAGGGTCATGTATGATTTATCAATTGGATTCAAGAGGGTGTTCCTGCTCTCAGTTTACCCTTTGGCATACCTGACCGTAGATCATTTTCCTTGGGAAATCATTCATTTCCTGTATCTACCTGGAATCTACCTGTATATCTATATATATATATATTATACATATATACATAGTTGTATATATATATATAATTATGTCTCTATATTAATTATTGTGATTGTTAATCTTGTTATTATTATTACTGTTATTATATATATATATATGGGTTTGTTCGAACATGGGGTATAGCCCCAAAAAAATGCCGTTTCATGGGGAACGTGATGATGAACCAGTGGATTTAGAGGTTGAAACCGGTGATTCCCTCATGGCCCGGACCATTTTTATCTCCATGCTGATTCCATGGTTTTTCAAGTCATTGAACCTCCAAAATTCAACGACCTATCCCCGTGTATATTTTTCCCTTCCAGGCACCAAGAAGCGTGAGCTGCGGCCTTGCAAGGTCCCTGCAACGAAACAGGTGAAATGGCAAAAGTGGTCCAACTACCTAGCAAAATCCGGGCCTGCACATGGCCCCATTTCAGACACTAACATGTCCTTGGCCTGCCTTCGGAAGTCACTGGTTGGAACCACAAATTCATCTACAGGATGTTCCTGTAGTGTCTGCACAAACCCTCCTGCAAGCCCTGCACAAAGTGCAGGAGGGTATTCTTTTAATAGGCTCGTCGCCCAAATTCCATCCTTTGTGAGACCTATCGAAGTTCCACGCGGGACATCAGTCGCGACTTGCCACTTGCGGAGCTGTGCCACCATATGCTGCATGTTGAGTAGCATCAGCCCTGTGGGCTTGCGGCTGGGAGCACCCCACAAGCCCTGCGAAATCTCCAGGAACTCAAATTCCGGCCATGCTAGCAGGAACTGCACCACTGGTAGCCTCCAAATACTCGCCTTCGTAGCATCTTCCGGTGGCCCTGGGTGCTCCAAGCAACCAATCCCACCTTCCAGAGCCAAATTGATCAAAAGCTCCAGCGTAAAAAGCAAAAGCAAGTTCCCAACATCTAACTGCCGAATCTCGCGTAAGGCCAAAGCAGCCCTTCCCCAGATTTCCTCCATGTCTCGCAGGACACGTGGACCACGTGGGTGTGTCGCCTGCTCTTCCGTCTCCACCAACTCAGGCGCTGCACGACCACGTGCCTGAGACCACGTCTCGCACGGGGGACCCGCTAGAGCTCCAACCACGAATCTATCTCTCACTGCTCGGATCCAGAAGGCACGCACCTCTTCTCGAGATACATCCCCCCAAATTGGGTCCACCATGAGATCCACGGAAATGGTGAAGATGGTCGTGGCGGGATGGCGAAGGTTGGCCGCCTCCACAAACTGCTGGAAGTCACCCATGCGTCGTCTGCCCGAAAACGCGTGGATCAGGTAACGTTCTCGAGCCATAGGGCGGGGAACGTCCCAGATCTTGGCTCGCTTTTCCGCAGATGCAATGCCCTTCTCACAAGCCTGTTCTTTTGCAGTCATCTGGTCATCTGGCTCCAAGCACCGCTCCCGGCTAGGCGAAGCTTGGAGAAAAGGCCACGCTGCAGGCGTCGCCAGGTACTGCAGGAACTGCTTGATGTCATAGTCCCCAAGGTCCAAGACCACAATGTCCTCAGCCGTGAGCTCCTCAATCAGATAGTGCAAGGATGCCCGACAGGATTGCCAGGACGTAGAACGAGTGGAGATAACATCTCGCACGATTTGCTCAACCAGGTTCTTCCCCTCGCACTCGACCAAAGCCAGATAGATCTCCTCTGCCAGCTCTAGGTCGTATTCAGGAATCTCCTCTTGTGCACACGCAGGGAGAAGAGGTCCAAAACCCTGCAAAGGTGGCAAAATGCCATCGTGCTGTCGACAAAGATGACGATCCGTCAAGGATCCGGTGCCATCTCCCACACCAGTGTAGCGCTTGCGCCCCCAAAGTGTTCTTCTACAAGCGCCTGAATTCCTGAGATGCGCTTGCAGTTTGCTGAAGGTGTGGTACTCCTTGAGGCATGCGCCGCAACTGGTCACATCGAATAAGAGCCTGACACGGGCTACAACGCCATGTTTCCGAAAGCAATGAGCACCGAGACCTCCTTTACTCGCAAAAACTTGTTGGCATTGCATGCAGCCGTAGTGTTCTGTGGTCTCTACCTTCTCTGCATCAAACTTGGGCACCTGAAAGTGTCCAGGAAGGACTTGTTCAAAAAGATGACAAAAACGCTCATGAAAATACCCAACTCGATGCCGTCGTTGTCGTTGTAGAAGAGCATGTTCTCCTGCTCGACGTACAAGTCTTTTCCAATATGACTGATGGTGGCACCAAATCATTTCCCAGGGTTCAAGACGTTCGGCAGGATGTGGTAAGGCTGAGGCGGCCTTAAGCTGGTGCCACATCCACTCCAGGTCATCAGCCAGCAGTCTCGTCCACGCTTTGTCGCTGTTGAGCAAACCCCACGGCACCAAATCTTGGCAGCGATAAAGCGTTCCAAGGTATCGGAGCCGAGCAATACGTAGAATTTCCGTCGGACTGTTGAGTCCTGTGCCTGCCAAGACAGCCTCATCAGTGAGATGTGCGTCGTGTGGAGCTTTGAGAAGTCGCCGAAAAAGACGAAGGAGTGAGTTGTGGACATGTTCACGGCTTTTGTGGTCCTCAAATGTCCACGACTCAGTTCCATAACTGAATCTGCTCATAATCAGCGTCTTGAACAACTCCACCCGCTTGCTTGCCGGCAATTGATCATTGTGTAGCAGGTGACGTCTGTGCTGAGAAAAGGCTTGCTGCGCAATCCCAACTCGCCTCCTGGCTTCTTTCCTGTTGTCTGAACGGTGGTGGATAACACAGCCCAAATGCGTGTAATGCCCCCTGTTTCCCCCACCACCAGGATGGCATTCTCAGAGGATGGTCCAAAATACTTGATGCGCATCTGCTTGGAACCACGACCCTGGAAGACCAAGAGCACCTCTGTTTTCCCTGGTGATAGATTAGGTGAAAGGCCATGCGAGTCGCAAAGTGAAAGAAGCACCCCAGCTGCCTGCGTGATCTTATGCTCCAGCGCAATGGGATTGATGTCTGACATGCAGACACACGTATCATCCATCCACGTCGGTCCGAGGAAGCTGCAAGTGTCAGCCTGTTCCTCATGTGGGGCTGCATCCAAAACCAAACCAGTGTGCTTCGGGAAGGTCTCCGCTATGCCAAGCGCACAAAGTTGATCTTGAAGTGTGGTCAAAATGCGGCACCACAAATACGAGAAAATCACATCCGCAAAGCAGTCACCCGGTCGAGAACCAAGTCTCGTTCTACAGCAATCAACCTGCCCTTTGACATGGAAGTGCGTGTCTTGATGCAAAGCCCGCAAGGTATGCTGAAGATGCCGCGGCAGTCGAGCTCGTTCAACCGCTGACGGTTCAGCAAGATGGCGGTGTAACTCGCCCAAAAGGTCTTCAGAAAGGCCCAGGCGCGCCCCAACATAGATGATGAGCTCGTCCTCGATTTCCCCCCCCACCACCAGGGGTCTCATAATGCGATAAAACGCTTCAGTGAGGTCGAGGTACAACATCGCCACATTGTGTCCCTGTCCTTTCTTCGCCCTCAAGAAAGCTCTACCAATATGCACTCCAAGGGTGACAGGGGCTCGAGGTCGTCCTCCTATCTGTTCATGCTGCAAAAAGGCGCTGAAGAGTGAGGTCTGATGTTGGCGGATGCTTCGATGCAGGCTCTTCCCGATGTGACTCGATATCAGGATGCTGCGGAAAGAAGAGCACAAATCTTTCCTTCCTTTGGCTTTCCAGACAGGGTGTAAAAGTCCCCCCTTGTGGCAAAGCGATTCCTGTCCGTGTGTCAGGAGCTTCAGCAGAGCACCATAAAGCTTGCGAGCCAAACGATGTGGAGCTGCACAGCAAACACGAGGGTGGACTTGGTCAGGGCCCGTCGCTTTTTGTGGATTCACGCGTCGGAGGGCTGCCTCTAAGTCTAATAGCCGTGGAAGATGCACACCATCAATGGTGAAAGAAGCTTGTTGAAGAGCCTCAAGGTTGCTGATCCACAATGCCCTTTGTTCCTCAAGCTTCATGCGCACTCCTCCTTCCATAGTGCTGAAAAAGCTGAGCCAAGCTTCAACTGCCTCATTCGGGAGTGTGCATATCTCACCATTCTCCTTTCTCACATACGGCAAAGTTGCCGTTTTGACCTTCTTCAAATTGGAGGGTCCCAAAAAGGGCCGCATTTCATGAAGGATGGTCGCTGCTGACGCGTCATCTGGGAGGCTGGTGATCTTGTCCTTGATACTGCGCTGTTTGGCGGTCTTCAGCTTGCTGCGAAGCTGTACCGTAAAATGATACAGCTGCGCAGCACACTTAAGCTTGCGCAATTGCAGAAAGGAGTTGTAGTGCCAGAACTGCTCCTCGCAGATCTCCCTACCTGGTTGTCTTCGAGCCCTCCATGATTGGAAAAAGCAGACCAGGCTCTCCTCCCTGCTTCTCTTGCAGGCTGCCTTCAAATGCTTCTTTGCTTGAAGTTTTTGTGAGCGTATGTGCCATAAATCATCACACATATAGGGCTTTTTGGCCTGTGCTCGACGTTTGGGACATGCATGACGAAGACCCTGCAAGATGGCTGCGTTGAAAGTGTCGATCTGACTCTCAATGTCACTATGCCACTGCGCTGGCTCATAGGACTGTAGAATGCCTGTGACAACTTCCGGGGAGATGGCTGCAGCGTCATAAGGTGTGGATGGTGTTGTGCTCCGTTGACTCACTTGTGCCTCTCCTTCCCATTCTAATTCAACTACTGGTGTGGCATGATCAGAGGAGGCATTGTCAAACTCCTCTGCAATCTGTGACAGTTTGCACGCCCCTTCAAATTGCCTGGAGAGCAACACATAGTCAATGCAGTAGGATCGCTCTCCTCCAGGATCAGTCCAAGTGTTGATTTCGCCTTCGTGCACGGACGTCGTGCAGGGAAAGAAGAGGTCATGATTCGCCGCAAACTCACGCAGAAACACCGTGCTGGATGAAGTGTGAAGGCCTCTTCGAAAGACGGCCTTCCCGTCATAGTTTCCTGGAGCTGCGTTTGCATCAATCATGACAAGCATAGGTTCATGTTCTTTGCGGCACTGGGTCACCTGAGCAAAATGCTGCCACCATTCTGCTCTTGTACTTCTGCTAATGCCGCTTTGTGGGGCGTAAGCCACAACAATCCATCCATTCCAGTGGACGGTGTCAATCCGCACCACAAGAATCCTCGGATCCTTGTGAGCGATCTGGAAGTCACCTTTCTCAAAGTGACATGGTTTGCCGTTGACATGGGCATACGGCTGGGCCATGTTGATCCAGAGCTCAACTCCTTGTTGATGTTGTTCATAGCCTCCTGCAAGGCGATACACTTGGTCCACATAAGTGCAGATCTCTTCTGTTTTTGCCTCTTGGATTCCCAGAAAATTGAAGTGGAGTGCACGAACTTGTTGGCGAAGATATGCCAATTTGCCTGCATGCCCTTGCAAACCACTGCTCAATGACTGCACGTTCGCCGTGCAAGCACTCATGTTGAAAGTGATCTTTCTGGAACGTGTTTGTTTGACTGGGGCCTGCGGAATGGCTCTTTGTGCTGGTGGCAACTGCGGAGCTGGTGCGTGGAAACCTTCTCCACAAAACGCAGGGAGATCAGGGTGGTTGTTGAAGAGCATCCAAGCATGACCAATGGACTTGCGCCATCTTTGCACCGCCAAATGTGGTCTTGGGCAGTAAAAACTTCTGCGTCGCTCTTCTTTGGCTAGCCAATCACATAGCTCATTCCATACTTCCCCTGCGTGCCCTGGTACATGAGCGTAGATGACATTCTCCGGCTCGATGGCAGTCTCAACTGCTTGGCAAACTCCACGCAAAAAGGCTAGGGTGTCATCAAGTTGTGCAGCGCCCACAACTCCTTCTGCTTGTCCCAAGGCTGTGCGCGAGTCAGACCGGAAGCAGGTGGCAATGTTCCAGTTTTGGCTCAATCTCCAATGCACCCCATGCTAAGCCTTCCTTTTCTGCCACATCAGCCCCTAAGCGGCTGGCCCCAATATGGACATTGCTACTGGGCTCATAGTGCACTGCTTGTGCATTCCATCCCATGAATTTCAAACCTGGTGGGTGGTATCTCTCACCCACAACCACATATGCCCAGGTGTCGCCACTGCCTTCTTCTTCTGCCCGCAGAGGAGGAACATGTTTGAGTGCTCCAAGGGAAGATCCATCTGCATAAACCAAAAGTCGGTCAAGGTCAGAATTGGCGATGGACTGGTCACATGCAGCGATGGCCTTGACAATCTCCTCCGGTGGCTGAGAAGGACCAAAGCTTGTCTGCAGGACATGCTTGTGTGAGTCAAAGAGCTCAGCAATGTCAGCATGTGTAAGTCCAATGTCAATCAATGTGTCACTGCAAAAATCGGCATGTCCATGATAAAAAGGATTGGTGCCACGAGGACCACATTGTGGTGGTGGCCACTCCGGCAGAGTTTTGCCTTTGTCGACATGACTGGCCATTTGAACTCTCTGATTGATGAATGTCACTTTGTAAATCTTGGGATAAATCTCCTGTTCAGAGTGGATCACCGCGCGCCAAAAACCTAATGCATAGAGATGCTTCATGAGTCCATGGTCATCCAGAGCATGTGACTGCGTGTGCAGGAAAGTAAACTCATCATCCTCCAAGTCCATGTTGACGAAGATGTAGTCATACTCTTGCGCTGGATGTTCTGCTGCCAAAGGCAGGCAGATTACAGCATCTCTTTCGAAGCAGGCTACCGGTCTGCAAGAAATTCCCCATCCCTGAAACTCTGCTTCAAGTTGAGGTTCTGTCGCATGGATCGGAACTTCAATGAAAGATGGATGTGGCCCCGGTGGCAGTCTCCAAATAACTCTCAAAGCCTGCATCCTTGGTAAGGAGGTCTCTGAAGTTTCCAAGACCAGATCATTCAAATGGAGGTGTTGGCGCTTGACGTTCCTTTGCAATAGATTCAGTCCATCCGAACTGCTTGCTGCGCTTGCCGCTCTTCTCACAATATCCCTCAGATGATTGAGGATGATCAAGAAGCTATCTCCATGTTGGCTTTGAAAAACTTCATGATGTTCTAGAAGCAAATCTCCATGCCAAACCATGCAATCCACCAGACTCTCTACGACAGTGTCGTCCAGAATTCCCAGCAACTCAAGGAAATACCTCTTCCTAATGCGCCTCGGACTTGCCAGCACAAATGAAGTGAGAAGTGATGCCTCATTGGCTGGGTCAATGGTGGTAATATGGAGACTGCGAAGTTCTGCCTGAGGACGTTGTACTAGAACAATATGTGGTACTGCATCTGCTTCCTCCCAACCTCGGCTCCTTGGCGATGGTCTGACGAGATACAGATCAATTCGCTCATCTGGGTCAATAAGATCATCCCATCTTTCCGCTAGCGCATCTGGCCAGCTCCATGGATCTTGTAGAAGACGAACTGCACGGTCATGTTCACAGCGTGGATGTCTTAAGTGGTCAGTGTACCATGTACGTACGTATAGCACCCGACCTTCATCTTCTCTTCCCACTGCCGCATAGTGTTGCCATAGTGGGTGAAGCCCTTGTAGAAACTGCGTGACCTCCCCAAAGTCAAGTTCTGGACGACCTCCCTCTACAGCAGGTTGAATGTCAGACGATGGAATGACTGGGTCTCTAACATCATCTTCCCCAACCTTACACTCACGTGGGGTCTTTCCACTCGGCCTTTGAAGAAAATCAGGCCAAGCCTCATAGGCTGGAAGACTCCATCCTTGTAGTTGCAGGAGGGCCATTGCATCTCGATCATAGTCAAGGTCAGCAGCTCGTGGAATGTAATTGAAGTTGTCCACCACAGGCATGTCCACTACATTGAGACCTTCAGGATGAGCTTCAAGAACTGCAGGTACATTGGAAGGAAGATATCCACGTCGAAGACATTGCGCAACCTCTCTGGTATAATGTCTTCTCAGTTCTCCTCTACCCGGCGGTACTGCAACTTTGAACAAGTCTCCATGTCGCAGATTCATCAGTGATCTTGCCTGTGTTTTGACTGGATCTCCATTGTGCCACACCAAGCATGCCTTTTTCACATAGCGACAATGCGCTTCCAGTCCAAGAAGGGCCAAAAGCGCCTTTCTGGATAGGGTCATCGGCATCAGGCGCACTCGTCTCACAGTCTCTTGTTCCAGTGAAGGCAAGGCATTGTGAAATTCCACATCAATGAGTGTCAGCTGGAAGTTTGACCCCTCAGTGACATCCCCCGGCTTCTGTGCGATGAAAGGTTGAATCTTGGCCGCAAGCAAATCCACTGGGGGTGAACGCACCGCATGCACCACAGTCAGATCATGTATGCTGATGTCAAAGTGCACCGCAATGTCTTTGTGAAGCTTTTCATAAGTGCTCCATCTGGGTCTGCAGTGCATAGGGTCCCAATCAAGTGAGTAAACAATGGCAGGTCGCCTAAACTCTCCACTGTCGGATTCACTTGATGAACTTGATTCTGACTCTGGAAGATCTTGGTCAGGATCAGCTTGTATTGCTGGTTCTTCATCTTGGCGTGCAGCCATGGGGTCATCAAACACCGCGGCTGCTTCGCGATTCTGGTTCATGGCCAGCTCCCTTGGCGAGGTCAAAGTGCCCAAAGCCATCAAGGAACTCTCATCTGTATAATAGGCTATCTGCGCAAAGTCAAGAGAAAAAGGATACTCAAAAATGTCCACACTCTGCTTCAGAAAAGTCGTTGAAGAACTCAAATCACCCACATAGTGTTCTTCTGGCTTCTGAAAATGTACACGCCGTCCAGGAATCTTGCTTCGCTTCGGTCGCAAGGACAAAGACGACTGTGAGGAACTTGACAAAGTAGAGGACAAAGTACCTACTTCCCATGACAAATCCAGCCCGGCAATTGACGCTGCCCATACCGACTGGTACTCGGGATCAAACGTGAAGCTGTGGCTCCAGTTCAAAAGAACCGCTTCTGAGCCCCAATTTTGCCCAGGGCAAGTCTCCCATTGGTCTACTTGCCCGGCTTTCCAAAAGGCACCATGGCTGTAGAAGCCACTCCACCAGACTGCTGCGCAGGAGCACCAGCTTCTGATAGTGGCTCTTCCAGTCTCTGCCTTTTGTTCTTGTTCTCGTTGGCCTCGACGAATGCTTCCTCCGCTTTCTGCTGCATGTTTTGCAAGTTGGAGACCATCGACGCTAGGCTTTCTTGGATATTCTCGGACGTGTCTATGCGATCCGGCATTTCGTCGTCGGAGACCTCGATCTGAGACTCTTCGTCCATAGTTTCCAACGCCTGCTTCTTGCTCTCCACATCCTCCTTGGTCTTCTGGAGTCTGTCTTGCGCAGCTTTCACCCTCTCTGCGAGGTCGGCATCGTCTTTGCCAAATTGCTCTGCAAACTGCGTCCATCTTTTGACAGAGTCTGCGATGTAGGCCCTCCAGTTGGTATGTAGGTTGGCCCGTGCTGCCTGTGCTTCTCGTAGTTTCCGTCTGGCCTTGTCCATCTTGTCCACCGCATTCTTGAGTCCCTTGGTGGTTGGGACTGGTGCAGAATTCTCTGCAACAATGTGCTGGACTCGAGCCGGAACTGGCGTGTTGGCTTCCTTCAAAGCTGTGGCCAATAAAGCCAGATTCTCTGAGGCATCTGGATTTTCTTCTCCCTGTGTGTTGGGCAGAGTGTCTCCACGGTATTGAGAATGCCATGGAGGTTCTGTGGGTGGCACACCATCCGAGTCGCCCTTCTTCTTCTTCTGACCCTTGGGCGTCTTTTTCCTGGGTGTGCTTCCTCTCTGTCTGTTCTTCGGTGTCTGCCCTTCTTGATGTCCTTGATGCCATGCTGAGTCTGCCCATTGATTGCTCGAAGACCACCCTGTATAGTTCCAGGCTGAAGGCTGTGTCGTTCTCCTGGGACTTCTGTACGCCGTCTTCTGGGGCACATACGTCTGGTCGTTCCCATGCGTCCAGAATATGCCACACCGAGCGCAGCGCTGTGTGTTGGCCTTGTTGGTTCTCCAGCATGCACTGCATCTCCAATCCACTTGTGAATGAGCCATCGCTACCACAATGCGGTTCAGGAAATTGCTGTCTCTGGAATGATGAGCACTCAGGATCCCAAACACTCTTCGAAGGTCTACCAAACGAAGTGTCCTGGCCCCTGTGCGATGTTGGAACCAAAGCGCACGTGCTTTGGCCCTCTGTCGTCGAGCTCTTCTCCGACGTGAAGGCGTAATCCTTAGTGATCAAGAGGATGCCGAAGAGCAAACGCAAGATCCCACCCATGCACACCTTGCCGGTCAAGATGTAGAACACCTTGTTGTAGGGCTCGAGGAGAAGAAACCGCCAGCCGCCCAGCCGAAGAAAATCTCCCTCGCCTGGTGGTAGCGCTCGTTCGCCGTCAGTGAGGCACCAAGCAAATGGGCCCGCGGAACTCCGGCGCAGTTCCGCTAAGGCAAAAGGAAACAGCAGGTCGTGGGGAAACCCTGCCTTAAGCCTTCCCGTGTATATATATATATATACATATGTATAATTTAATTAATATGTATATATTAATATAATTAATATATCCCAAGGCATATCAATGCATATATCAATATTTTTTGTTATACATTTCAAACTTGGAAAATGTCATCGTGTTTCACCATCATTTTTAAGTGATCTCCCTGGCTTGTGGGCCCTGAGGCTTCACGGCCCTGAAGTGGGCCACGAGGCTCATTCCTGGCCATCCCCCCGTTTGTAAACAAGAACTGAGGCTTCATGAATTCTACATGTTTAACGATGAATTACTATGAATTATTGATGTTTAATGATGGTTATATAATGGTTAATAATGGTTAATAATGGTTAATGATGCTTAAATCATCTTACCCTCTGGTTATGTCAAAATAGCTATTGGAAATGGCCATAGAAATAGTGGATTTTCCCAGCTATAAAATGGTGATTTTCCAGTTCGCTATGTTAAATTACCAGAGGGTAACATCATCCCAATAATTTCCAATGATGAACAACTGGTTGGTGGTTTCAAACATGATTTGTGTTTTTCCATTTCATATATGGGATGTCATCCGAAACCCATTGACGAAGTCCATCATTTTTCAAGATGGTTATTTTTAACCACCAACCAGATAAGATAGGTTTTCGGATAGGTTTTCAACCCATGGTTTTCAACCCATGGTTTTCAACCCATGGTCTTCCAATGATGAACAAGAATTGATCTCCAAGATGTTCACGACCTGTGAACGTGACTGGGTTTATGGAGGATATAACAACCATATTCAATAGATTCAATAGTTAACAATAGCTCATGGGTTTTAAACATGTTGGTTTATAAACGATTGAAATCGGGGTTTTATAGTAAACACATATATTATATTGTTGGTTTATAAACATATTATAAGTTAGTTGGTTTATGAGACCAATATCTATGGGCCTAGGCTACTTACAGTCGGGCCCTTCCAGGCTAAATCGACAGGAGTCTATACAGCTCTTGCGCGCCGCCGGCGTGTGCCTTGGATTCAACGGGCAGATTTCACCGGTGCCGGCGGCGAATGTCGGGGAATCGAGAAGAAGAAAACACAGAGATTTTTTCTGGTTAGTGAATGATGATGAATTAATGATGTTTAATGATGGTTATATAATGGTTAATAATGGTTAATAATGGTTAATGATGCTTAAATCATCTTACCCTCTGGTAAACTAACATAGCTATTGAAAATGGCCATAGAAATAGTGAGTTTTCCCATTAAAAGCATGGTGATTTCCCATAGTTATGTAAACGTTTACCAGAGGGTAATTTCTGGTTAGTGAATGATGATGAATTACTGGTTGGTGGTTTGAAACATGAATTTTATTTTCCATTTCATATATGGGATGTCATCCGAAACCCATTGACGAACTCGTCATACTCATATTCTTCAAGATGGTATTGCACCACCAACCAGTTAACATAGCATAACCAATACTGTAGCATATCACTTGAAAACATAGACCCTGAGAGCTCTATTTAAGAGGAAAGTAATTTTCCAAGCTCCTGTTTGGCGGAGGGTGTGTGTCAGTTGTGGGGGACGGTAGTATCATTGAATATCCAACGGCATATAGACACCACTCATATACCATATGCACTGAATATGTATTACTCTCTGGTAATTTAACAGTTTGCTATTGAAAATGGCCCATAGAAATAGTTGATTTCCCTCTTAAAGATGGTGATTTCCCAGTTTGCTATGTAAACGTTTACCAGAGGGTAAATATCGGGATATAATCAATTATATAGTATCATCTCATGGGATACAACTGATACCAATGACATCCAATGGTGGCCTGAGACTGGGAGAAGTCTCGGCAGAGATATGAAGCCTAGGCTACCTTCCAATCTATTGCAATTTTCATCGGGACTATGATGATATACCGTTGGATTAAGGGGACAGTCTTTCAAGCATTCCTGGAATTCTCACCTTGGTGATGAAGTTGCTTAAATGTTGGTGTTCCTTGGGGTTTTCTTCGAACATTGGTGTTCCATGGTCAAGTTACTTCAATCACAGGGACCATTGCTACAACAGTACTACAACATGCTATAATTTTAGCCCAAAAATCATGCAACAAGATCCAACCATGAACACCATCCATTGGGCGTTCATGAATTAAAGCACCCCAAAAAGAAATTGAACGATTGGACATGGGAACATCATTTGTACCACCCTGTGGAAAATGAACGAACACGTGGCGAAATATCCTCAGGGGGTGTTTCTACTGGAAACCAAGTCTGCGATTTTCCAAATGCCATTGTTGCTTGGTCATTATAGGAGGTTTTACTACCCACTATATTGGGGATTATCATAATCCATTGTGGGAAATCCCGTTCTTAACCAACCAGTAGAATGGGATGGGATAGTGGTATGGCTCAAGTTAATTGCTTGAGTAGAAAGAAATGCAACCCCTCACCAGCTCAAGCTAACCATAAGTATTCAGGAGTTATTAGCTACCATCAACCCCTGTGTTTAATGGGGCTTTTGAAATAAGCCCCATTGTTAGGCATCCCACGTAATGACCATTCCTGTTTATACCACCATTCTACCCATTGTTTGTGAAAGTATCCGTTGTATACCATCAGCAATTTCCCAGTTTCGTTATATCCATAAATGATGAAATATCTACCTATATTATAAAGTTATTATATCCCATAAAGATCATATATATATAATATATATATATAATATATAATATATATATAATATATATATAATAACCGTTCAGGTGGCCTTTTTATGATCATGATCTATCCATGATGGAGCGCCCTGCAGGTTAATCTATCCATGATAGGGAAATCATCACCATGTCATCATTGTGAGAGGATTATGGATCACGTGAGTCCATTATATAACCATGATTGATAATATATTACCATATCATATATCTATATGAAAATTGGAATATCTAGATATTAATGGAATATCTAAATATATTTTTATTAATAATAATAATATATCAACCATGATTGATTGGAATATCTATATTAATAATCCAGTCCATATCATTGTTATCCACGATTCGGATGGTGTTTAAGGCCCTTTCAAATCATGGCACTATCGAATGCATTATCAATGGCCATCTATCCACTATGACAAATTACTATCTGGTAATCTAACATAGCTATATGGGTTTGTCTGAACCTAGGGTATATTCCCAATGAAATAGCCATTTAATAGGGATAATGATCAGCAAAACCATTGGGTTTAGGGGTATACTATTTTCAGACACACCCTTATCATTGATCTTCATTTGTAGAATGCAGATATTACAACTAATATATTCCCCATTGTTTTTGCAGCTCAATATGTGGCCAAAATAAATATGGCAAATGGTCCGGTTGTAGATGATTTCTAGAGGGTGTTTACCGGTGAAATTTGTTGTCAATTTGGAGGCGGTCTACATCCAATTTTCAGACAGCATTTTTATGGTAGATAACTAGTTTGATACAAGTATAGTCATATATAGTATTAGAATATATTATAATATATTATTGTATTATATTATATTGTATTACATTATATTATGTTATATTATATTACATTATATTATGTTATGTTATGTTATATATATATGCCATAAGCCGTTGTTATCTTAGTTTTTGGCCAACTTTATCCAACTGCTTTTTGCGTGTCCAAATCACCAGGACCGGCGCCTCGTCAGCCTTTACCTGAAGCTGACCGCGAAAAGAGATGACCAGTGGACCGTGGACAAAGCCATGATATTAATGGTAGATAATGGTTTGGAACATGTTTTTTTCCCACAATATATGGGATGTCATCCGAAACCCATTGACGAACTCATACTCATATTTTTTTTATGATGGTTATTGCACCACCAACCAGTAATGGTAGTGTATTGGGATCATAAATCCTTTATAATCTGGTTGGTGGTTTGGAACATGTTTTATTTTTTCATATATTGGGAACAACAATCCCAATTGACTACTATTTTCCAGAAGGGGTAGGTATACCACCAACCAGTAATGGGATGAATTACAATGGATCTATAATGGGATGAATACACAATATCTACAATGAATATAATGGGATGAATGGTAGTATAATGGGATTATAAATGCATATTAATGGAATTCATGGGGATGTACTGGGATATCAATATAATCTGGATGAATTTGATCATGACCTCACGTCGTGACGTCACTGGAATGATGGTGAATGTATAGGGGAATGGTCGCAAGTTTCAACTTCAGGTTAGTGAATTCTTACAATGCAGCCAGATAGTTTTTTTCCCCACGAAAAAGATAGAAACAACAAATCCGAACCTAAAATAGTGATCAATTACTGTTCGACATCTTTTTTGAGACTAGTATAACTATCCAGTTGTTTGGAGGTAGCGCTTCGGAGCTGTATCCAGATTTCCTGCTAGCCATGGGGAGCCAGGAGGTAGGAATAGAGTTTCCGAAGCACGTGACAGATTTATTTGACTGTACAAGTGTGCACTTATCAGATTGGATCATCATTGATGATAAGAAATTGTGAATTGCGTGTAATGTGCTTTAATTGCTGAATTTGTTTGAAATTGATTGATTTTGTTCGAAATGTTGCTTTTAATTGGTTGTAATTTGTAAATTTAGATACAGGGGTCACGCCTGTAGATGTGATATGATCCCTTTAATTTATTTTTTGGTTTTTACTTTACCAATTTATACTGGTTGGTGGTTTCAAAAATTTATTATTTTTCCATATATTCGGAATAATCATCCCACCTGACTTTCATATTTTTCAGAGGGGTAGGTCAACCACCAACCAGAGAAGTGATGTTGTCTTTGCGGATAATCTGATACTGTACCGTTTGGAGTTCCTAGAATCAACAATGATGTACTTTATAAACAAACATGGCGGAACTAAAGCAGCTAACAAAATATGTACTTCAGCAAGAAAATCTGGAACTGATCGAACAATGGATGGGAATACAACCAGTTGTGGAGCATATGATACCCTCTGGTAAACGTTTACGTATATGGAAAATCACCATTTTAAATGGGAAAACTCACTATAAATGGCAATGTTCAATAGCTATATATGTTTGTTTACCAGAGGGTAAGACATAGATTGACCCAGTCATCAACAGAAATTTGAAGCTGTTCTTCAGAACATGAGTGAAACTTCCTTAACTTCGACGTTCTCTGACACTCCAAGTTCCGGGTGTGCAGCACGTGCTGAGCGCAATGGGTGATATCCAACTGGTGCTATTTGGTGATGTTCAAAAGCTGCAATAATACAATACGACGACAAAAGTTAAACAGGATGGTATATCTGCCGGTGATATCATAATATTAATATTCAATTACAGTATGTTGTTTCTGGTTGATATTCTGAAAATCCTTGCTGGTCAAAATCTCTTCATTCGCGAATTTCAAGGATCAAATAGACCTGCGCCCTCTCCGAATTTCAAGTGGATGCGTGTTGGGCAGGAGGTAATTTGGAACAGCTCAGTTGGATCCCAATCCACGAAACTCGCATGTTTGTAGAACTGAGAAAGTCACCATTAATCCATAAGGGGAGTCAAACATCGTCAAATTCTGTCAAATCATCCATGTATATAGAAAATTCCATAATGGCTGGCTGAAAATGATTTTCATGATGCTTAATATCATGGTAATAATGGTTGATATACCGTCATTATAGTGGATATAATGGTAATAATGGTTGATAATGGTTGGTTATATCATGTTATATCCATGTCTAAAGTTGATGTTCGCGAACGAAAGCATCAACACGTCGGGGACTTCGCAGGGATGTCGCCATCCAACATGTATTGGGTACCCGGTTATGTCAAAATAGCTATTGAACATGGCCATAGAAATAATGAGTTTTCCCATTAATAGCATGGTGATTTTCCATAGCTATGTAAACGTTTACCAGAGGGTATATGTATAGTATATGAAATATATTGAAATATCTGGTTGGTGCTTTCAAACCATGGAATTTTATGTTTCTTTCCATCATATTAATTGGGAATAATAGTGCATCATCCTTCCCAAGTGACGAACTGTCCAGACTCGGGTGACTCTTTCGATCGATCTGTGTGATCCAAAATGGCCCGGAAGGTGGGGGTTTGGCCAGCAGGATGACTCTGCTGGGCCTGAGATGTGTAGCAAGACTTTTGGGTGAATTTGGGATGTTGAAAAGTATTTTTTTTTGAGCATTTGAACTTGATATGATTTGGTAAACCTTGTTTTTTGTTGCCATACCGCAGGTGTGGATAATGTAGGTAGAACCTGTATATCTATGTATATTTATATAATGTACAATGTGCATATATTCTACACCAACGACCAAACTGGATATGCAGGGTATCCAATGTTGGCTGTGATACAGTAAATATAAGTAAGTAATGTTAATAAAAAACATCTTACGTATACAACCCTGAAATTTTGAAGATTGCTTGTGTTTACCACTTTTTTCTGCAAAGAAATAGGAGGTGGTGGTTTATGGTTAGAATGTTACCGCATGGTTTCCCTCTAATTTAAAACATAACTGATCGATAAACCTATGGGTGATTTGGATGCATCAGGGGGTTATAAAAACCACTTCAACTTCGATCAGTACTCATCCATGGCTGACATTGGATCCGTCAGACGTGGTCTCCCAGGAGGGCTGTCTTCTAAGCATACGGGCCATGCGTTTTTAACAAGACGATAGCCACATGCCGCATGACAGGGATTGAACTCAAAAACTGCCAAATACCCTCTGGTTATGTCAAAATAGCTATTGAAAATCACCATGTTTAATGGGAAAACTCACTATAAATGGCAATTTTCAATAGCTATGTTAGTTTACCAGAGGGTAGATTTCATTGAAATGCATCCGCAATCCATGAGGTGCAGAATAAACAATCACAAAACGCATGTCATAAATCTCATCTATGATGAAAAATCAATCTCAAAACATGGCCAAATGTTGTGTGAAACCCCAATCAACTACTCAACTACATGAAGTTTTGCAGAAGTGGTGACCCAACCACAAAGCACTCCATGCTGCCAGGCAGCATGTGTCCATTTTGGGAGATTCATCCAGCCAATATGGTCAGGTTTTTGGGTTTCATCATGTCGTCATAGCGTCATAGCCTACAGAATAGGGTTACATAAACCCTACTATATAAGTTCTGTAGCCTAGAGACCCTAGATAAATAATCCAACATCGATTTGTTATGACCCAGATTGTCATATCCCTTTGCTTACATTATTTCTTGTAGATGTTTGTTTTAAAAAAAAACGCGGAACAAACGTTTTAGGAGAACCCACAGAACATGATTATTTGCTCTTGCAATGCTTAGATGAAACATGTAATATAATATAATATAATATAATTTAATTTAAAACAATATAATATAATATATTATATTATATTATAATATATATTACAATATATATATATATATAATTAATGTATATATTATTCATATATATTGTAATGTAGAATGGCATCCACCGGAAATGTCAAGGTGTGCACCTCCCATTCTAAGTCGTGGCTTGCGTTACGCTGAAATTTCAGGTCCAGACTCTGATGGATGGTTTGCCTTGGAGTCTGATCTATTCAATGAACATATCACCATTTTGAATAGGTAAATCAACGACTTAAACTGGTTGGTGGTTTGGAACCATGGAACTTTATGACTTCCCAGCATCAGTTGGGAATTTCATAATCCCAAGTGACGAACTCCATCATTTTTCAGAGGGGTAGGTATACCACCAACCAGTAAATGTGTTATTTTCAATAGCAAACTGTAAGAAATTACCCGAAACTATGTGTGTTGCATGACATGCATTCGAATCCGCTGGGCTTTGGGCTCAGGGAAACCGTACCATGAAACTGAATCGTTTATTATAAGCGCACCGCCGTCACGCAACCGTTGCCCGCAGACACCACTCTGCGGCTAGCAACCAGACTCAAAGGTAGTTGGTTCGGCTGGTGGCTGCCATTGCAGGAGTAGTTTATTTTCCCTCCAGATTCAAATAACATAGACAAACATGTGCACGGCAATTGAAATATATATTGAGTATTGTTGAGTCTAACTTCTTAACTGTCTTAACTGTAGTATAAGATCCCTGTCAGCAAATGAGTGGTGAATCTTTCATAGCCTTCTGGGCATCAAATAGACTGATGGGAAGGCCATAGGCTTGAGCGGAACTTTCTTAAACTTTCACGTGAACCTTCAGAAAAACATGATTGAATGATATTGCATGTGTGTGCGCGCAGAATGGGGACTGACTACAATGTGAGGCCCCCCAGTTATAAGTTGGTTTATAAGCCCCAGTAACTATAGTTATTTGCGTACCATAAACCATAGTTATTGGAGTTATTGGCACCAACTGAACGCTATCTTGGGTGCCTCACTAATTGTACCTATATAGACCAATTTTTCAGAAGATCGGTGTCCAATCTTCAGGCAGATTGTGGAGACCAGAAAGGAAACAAAGTGGCTGTGAGTGAATGGTTTAGCATCGGCCCCTTAAATCGGGAACATGATGATTATAAATCCATGTGGAGCTATGGTTATTGTTTAGCTATGGTTACTGGGACCATTATTTTCCATAAGGAACATGATGATTATAAATCATACCCTCTGGTTATGACTGTTACATAGCCATGAAAAATATGGCCCATTGATAGATGACTTTCCCAGCGTTTGCTAAACCTCCATTTATGGTTGGGATTTTCCATGGCGAACTGTTAGTCATAACCAGATGGTATCATAAAAAAACATCATCAAACTCTGGGATACCCTCTGGTAAACTAACATAACTATGGAAAATCACAATTTTTAATGGGAAAATCCACTATAAATAGCCATTTTCAATAGCCAACTGTTAAATTACCAGAGGGTAACGGGGTTTTCCCATAGATGATCAGACAAAGCTCCATCCTGGACGAGGTATGCCTTTCACCTGGGACCTGCCTTTGTTCACCTTCGCTGCTTGGCGGAAACCGGCAGTTCATGGCCCTACTTAGATGGGCCGTGGGATTAGCTAACTAGTTACCCTCTGGTTATGTCAAAATAGCTATTGAAAATGGCCATTTATAGTGGAGTTTCCCATTAAAAATGGTGATTTTCCATAGCTATTACCAGAGGGTAAGTGGGATATACATTGCGTATATCAAAACTATAATCCATATGTACTAACTTACTAACTACTTAACTAACTCCATGGCCCATCCAAGTATCAATGGATGGTTCAACGGGAAACTCGACTTTCCGTTGCCAGGTCAAAATGAGAACCTGGTTTGTCCAGAAATTGGTGATACGAACACTTTGCTATGGAAAAAAAGGTATGACAACGTGATCAACCATGACAAATCATTAGATTTCAGGGTGCCCTATATGTTTACTGAAATATATTGAAAGAGAAAAAATAGGAGTAGAGCCAGCACATAGGAAGAGTGTGCCACAGCTAGGTAAGCTGAACACTTAAAAGGCTTGCCGTTGGTGGGAAATCTAAGCCGCCAAGCTGCCACTTTTTGAGGAGATTGGGTCACTTGTTGGTGGGTAACCCCAGTAAATCACCAGTGAATCTGGAGACGTGGGAGAGTTTTGCTGATCCAAATCATTGATGAAGCCATCATATCCCATAGGATCCATGGTGCTGCTATATATGGTAACATGGATCCCATCAATATACCCCCTGTTTGTTAGCATTAATATACCAGCACCATGGATCCTATGGGTATCTGGCTGTTCATCCTAAAAACATGGAAGGGCTAGCAACACAGCAACACAGTAATTCTGATGCACGGTGTCAGGCCTCAGGCTTTCTCTTGACGATCGAATTAGACTTCACCAATCGGCCTGAGGTCCCAATGTTTGGGCAGAATTTAAGGACTCATCATGTCATCATGACTCATCCCCGTATATTTCTCTAGATGCGACAACACAGATGTAAACAACAAACAAACTAATCGGTTTGCAAATGGACTGCCCCAAAAATCCGATTATTGATTGTTCCCATATCATAATATGTTCCCTCACAAGACTGGCAGAAAAAGGCACAACACGTATGAACCAATCCCTCATTTTTGTGGTCTAACAGTCTAACACATGTCAAATCCAAAAAGTCAGAAAACTACCATTCAAGGATCCATAACTGGTTTGTGGTTTCAAACATTTTTTATTTCCCCATAATATATGGGATAATCCTTCCCATTGACTAATATGTTTCAAGATGCTTAAAACCACCAACCAACCAGATCTTATTATTAACCATCATTAACCATCATTAGCCATTATTAACCATGATTAACCATGGAAATCCCATTAAAATCGGTTTTCAACCCATGGTTTTCCGATCGGTTCCGTTTTTTGTTCCCTCAGGTGGCACCAGGTGGTTTCACCGCCGTCGCCTCTAGGCGTTGGGACGGAGATTTTCGCTTAGCCTCTGGGAAAGATACTTAAAAAGCGATTGAAAACGGCCATGAAAATCGTTCTGGGTAAATTATAACGACCTCACTACGACCTCACTGGGAATCATGGTTAGGATTCGGGAAATCATCCCCAAATGGGCTTAATTCAGGTTAGTGAATTATTATAATTTACCCAGATCGTTGATTTACCCTCTGGTTATTTAACATAGCGGTTCCAGGAGCCATAGAAATAGATGATGTACCTATTAAAAGTGATGATTGTCCATGGCAATGTTAAAAAACCAAAGGGTATGTGTATTGACCTATTGAAACTCATGATGTTCCATCGTTTTTTTTGTATGTTTACCAGAGGGTAGTCATGAAACATGGTGTGGTTTAACATGGATTAAATATATATAGTTTTTTCGTTTTCAATGGCATTTTTTGACATTGTGACTTTGTCCAGAAATTGCGAAAATAGAAAATCAGGATCAATCTGTTCTTTGGGGGGTCACCCATAAAATTCAGATCCCGTTTGAAAGTGGGATCAATGGATGTTGATGGGCGCTATAGCCGCCTTTTTTCAGGCAACGTTAAGAGCCGAGGGAAAATGAGAAAAACCGTTCTTGACCGCAGCAATGAAAGAACACGACTCGCAGGGAACCGCATCTTTGGATGGTTGCGCATGGTAAAAATCCCATGGTGTTTTATGGTTAACCTGCTTTTGACGTTAGGAAACGTGGTTTATGTGCCCAGGATCGGGGTATCTAGAGGTGGTTACATCAAAATGGAGGGAACAAATGGGCAGCATGAAATGGGAACAGAATTGATATGTAGGAATTCTATGGGGGGGTAAAACTTCGTTTGATTTGGATAACTGTTTCTGAAAGATGAAAGGATGAACATTGTACCCAACCATGTTACTTGTTTGAAGTGTATCTAAAATAAACCACGGAACGGGAGAAACATCAACCTCTGAGTTCCTTTTCTAGAAATTTCTCATTCAGAGATATTCAGAGAGGTTTGGAGACGTCAACTAATTAAGATTCTAATATGGTCCAACATCAGACAGGCTACAATGATGCCATCCCTGGACGAAAAATCCGTAGCAGTTCTTGTTTCCCATCTCTGTTGTGGCGCTCAGTCGGTCTCTTGGTGTGTGAAAAAAAATCCTCTACGTGGCGACATGGTTACTCGAAATGATGTTAAATTAGGAAAACAAAAAAAAGTTGGGGAAAATTTCCCTAACATGCCATGTTAGATTGCTTTCATGGGTAATTAGTCTGTAAATCATGTCATGTCAATCCCTTTTTTGAATGTTAAACCCTGTTAAGCACATAAGTCATCCTAAGTCGATGAATCATCAGTTTCCTTCAGTTGAAAAAGCAAACATGTGTGGAGAAAAAACAAACGGATTTCAGACACACTTATATATGATTGTATGGTTGGTGATTTATATCTCATGAAATATCACGATTATATCAATGTGCTGCTTCTGCAGGTCAAATCTGAATATATAAATATGTGTATATGTATATATATATATATATACAGTGTTTCTTTTTATATTATGTATATGTTTATTCCCATCAATATAGTACCCATATGTATATATATATAGAACTATTAATTAATGAGAATATATATAAATTAATGAGAATGCATTGTTGATATATATATATATATATATATATATATATATATTATATTGATGGTTAACTACGTCGCCATCAATCATTATCTTTAATTTCCACATGAAATCCCAATGTGTTCTTTTCGCTCGTTCCAGGCCGTCAGATTGGAGCACAGTGGCCTCCTCAGTCGTGACAATCCATTGGAATTGGGGATAGCCTATTCTTGTATTATATAGGTTGTGAATGTATATGTATTATATGAATCTATATGATATATTAGTAATCCATGTTATATTATCAGGGTATCATAATATATAGGGTATATAATCATTGATAGCCTATTATATAGTATATGGGTTATAATATATCAATATTAAAACTATTGTATCATGGTATCATGATTATATGGGTTCGCTGTAATCAACACAAAATATATATATATAATATATAGCCAATCAACATACAACCAATACTTTAATATATATATATAATCAACGTACGATTGAGTACGATGAACCATATTTTACAATACGAACAACTTCTCATAAGGAATACACATACTTATATGGAGATGATACCAATTAACTATTAATTATAATAGTATTGATGACTATTAACCTCTTCGCCTATTGATTAACTATTGATATTCTATGAACCTCTGATAATATTTGCAGTGTTTTTTTTGGTTGTTTTATTATCTTGTGGTTTGTCAATAGTTGAATTAGTTTTAATAGTTACAATAGTTTAAATAATTATATATATAACAGTAGTTATCATAGTTCTGCTTGTATATAACCTAAATGTGGTATTGGGACTATGTATGAGTATGTATGAATCTTATATCGCATAATTTGACGATATTATTTACTATAGCTGTTTTTTTTGTCATACTATAGATACCCAGTTTATTTGGGATTTTGAACTGAACTGTGATGTTTTTACCCCTGTAAAAACCAGTATCACTGCGAGATCATCGAGGGATTTGAACACTGCGATTTTTGGGATCAATGATTCACAGGTGGTGGAGGGGTTGTTTCATCATTTTGAACGCTCCCCGTCGATGAATCTCGCAAACCGGCTTTCCATTTCCAGGAAAATACATGCTTGAGTCCTCCAACTGCTTGAAGTTCTTAAATTGCTTAAGTATGCAGACTTTACCAGACATGGGTCTCCTTGCCCGCTTGAGAAATGTGACCAACGCGGTCGTTCCACTGGACTGCAGGGGGGGATCTCCAATGAGGATGGTGTCGTCGGGAGCCCAGGAGGGAGGATCGTCCCCACTTAGGAACTCAGGACCGTTTTAGTTCTGTACCCTAAGTCACTTACTAATGGTTTAATCAATGGTTAATCAATGGTTAATGATGGTTTAATCGATAGTTAATCAATGGTTAATCAATGGTTAATCAATGGTTAATGATGGTTTAATCGATGGTTAAAGATGGTTAATGATGGTTAATAATATCTTGTTGGTGCTTTGGAACATGGCTCTTATGACTTTCCATATGTTGGGAATGGAATAATCATCCCAACTGTTACTCACTCCATCATTTTTTCAGAGGTTTTGTATCAACCAGCAACCAGTAAGTCACTTACCCATCAGTTCTGAAGTGAGATGATCCTCCCAGCAGTTCCCAGCAGCAATGCCCGGCTCTAAAATTTCTGGCACCTCGGAAACTGCTGTTGGGTTGCACAGCAGGGTTTTTTGAAGTTTGGACATCTGCGGTTTTGGAAGATATTGGGATGATTGGGATGTGTTTTGTTTTCATGTGCTACGACATATCATGGATAATCCCTTCCTCCTAATACTAAACGTCCCCCTAATACTAAAAACAGGCATCCATCTCCAATTTCCGAAAATTTCAGTTTGGCCAATTTGACTTTTAATTGATCCCCTTTAAAAAACAATT
>Ga0126342_10003729_pt1:7500-25474 | contig 25474 bp, 10 predicted proteins | sample Cyp1metagenome_FD_92528 | JGI IMG/M metagenome (GOLD analysis project Ga0126342, IMG submission 92528) | Coral microbial communities from Lord Howe Island, Old Settlement Bay, Australia - Cyphastrea 1 metagenome | ecosystem: Host-associated > Invertebrates > Cnidaria > Coral ... | reverse complement strand
CCACATATACCATACATATGCAACATAATTGCCACACCTACCATACATACAATAGCAAACATACATGCCATACATACCATACCTACCATACATCCATACTTTCCAAACATGCCATACCAGACCCACCATACACACCATACATACCCAACATACCATACCACACCCCCACCACACCACAAGGGGGGGAGGGGGACAGTACCACACCCCCACCACACCACAGGGGGGGAGGGGGAAGATCTCAATATGGGACCCATCCCATGCGGGGGGGGGGAGGGGGGGGGTGGCAGGGCCTGGTGCATATATATATATATATATGTATCTATCTATCTATCCCCATATCTAGGATGGCTTAGCGCCTATCCAAAACAGCGCTGATTCCGGTCCTTGATGCCGGGAGCCCTGGTCCCAGCTGACCTCTCTGCAAAAGTATCATCAAACTCCAGGCGCCAAAATGATTCGTCAACGATACCTGCGGCCGGCGCTGATAAGCTGAGCCCAACAAATCCCTGGGAAATCCCTGGGAAATCCCTGGCTGAACGTAGGAGAATGTAGGGAAATATAGGGAAAATCGACATTTTGGAAATGATGGTTCCATAGGGAATATTAGCGAATCATCGGGAACATAAACAGTTGATAACTATGCAAAAACATCGTATATATATAATCTAGAATATCTTATATACACATAAGAACTAAGGTACCATGGCTTATCATAGGTTTTTGCCCACTCAATTACCGTTCAATTGTATATCGTCATTTTTTTTGCAAAACAACAAATTAGGGTGGCCCAGTTGATGCATCAATCCCAACAATACACCAAAAAAATAGTAGCACTTCTACATTATGTGGGGCCCCCTAGATAGCTAAGTCGGTGCAAATAACTCTCACAACTATGGTTTGTAACACTAATAACTAATTATAGGTAATGGGGTTTATAAACCAACCTATAAGTGGGGGGGCAAATTCTAGGGCTTGTCAAAAAGTGAGGGGGTACAGCAATTTATGGCCATGTCAATGAGAAAAATAAGGACAAACATGGACAAACTAAGGATGGAATTCAGCTAGGGGTCTACTGTCGTCTGTCATCCCTCAAAAGAAGTAGTCACGGCCTGATTTTTCACCCGCTAATCTAAGCTGGCAACGGCCAGCTAAAAACCCTATCTCAAAGCAAAAAAATGGAGCAACATCATGCATATAGTAATCCCCAAAAAGATAGAACAGTCAAATCCCACTAGAAAAGTTACAGGCAAATGTCGTGTCTATCTTCGGTTACGAAAAAAATAAATAAATCGGACCCAACTTCACGCTTCACGACGTGCTGCTGTGGCTTTCCAGCAGCATTTCAGGATTGATCATGCCCGAGGCAGAAGGAATCAATGGATCTCCGAAGGCAAGGGATGCACAGCTGCATGATTGAAATTGGCCTAAGATCTCCATCGATTCCTCGGCGGAAAAAATAAAATGAAACCCAAGACCAGAATGGGATCTGGGACTACATGAAAATCGGCGAATATGGATTGATATAGGATAATAGTGGGATAGTAATGAATGGTTAATAAACAAATAGATAATTATGGGATAACTATATATATATATATATTATAAATAAAGAAACCATCCCCCAATAAAGGTTTATCGTTTGGTATACCCTGGGATGATGTAAAATGAACGAACGTCGCCTGTTGCAATGATCAGTTCCATTGGGAATCCAACAACCATGTGGGGCTTCAATAACTATGGTTTGTGATCACGTATAACTATAGGTAATCTATAGGTAATAGGGTATATATAAATGTATATAAACCAACTTAACACTGAGGGGGCCGGGGACCCCACATTGTAGATAATGATGTTTTCCTTTTTGCGATTATTTGATGTCTTCCTCCATCTTCCAATCTTCTATCATAAGACTCATTTTTTGTTTGTCATTGGCAACCGAAGAAAGGAGGACCTCAGCATATGTTTGTGCCCAGAAAACTCCTAGCAAGCTTCAAACAAAGTACCTTCACCATCAATTTCCCGTTAAAGACAGGCAAAAAAAAAATATTGGGGGAAAGTCCTAATATGTTTGTTCAGTTTTACTCTTTTGTTTGAAGATCACATGTCAACAAGCCAATGTTATGGTTCCTCACTTCCTTGTTTTTTGTAGGTTCAGATGGGGAAACCCCAAAATGGGTTGATACTCCAAAATGATCCAAAATGGTCATTTTAACATCTCGGAAATGACTGTCACAACCTTAAGATTGTTGTTTTCGAATCCCAACATTTTCAGAGAAACCCGTATTGTATCGTTGGTTAAACATCCTACATGTTATATAATTATATATAAATACATATATATATATATATATATTAATATAAAGTTCTATATAATTAGATAATTACATATGTACTTTCTGAGGAAGTATGTAAGGTATGATTTGAAGGGTTAAATACCTTCTCAGGGAATACTTGGATCATCTTGGATCCATAGGATGGAACATACATATCCACATAAACATCATAAACTGCTTGAAGAATTAAAAAACACGGCCCCAGCTTCGCTTTCAGCATGGCTAATCTCCAGTAGATACGGCCGCTCACTGCAGTCCTGCAGGGCCAGTTGTGGCAATTGCAACGAGACGGGCCGCGACAGCCAGCAGAGATTGCGCCAAGCATGGAGGGGGAGGAGCCAACTGGATTGGATGCCCATGTGTGGTGAGGACAAAGACAAGTAATGGCCTAAGATGGCCGGCGGGAACTGTAAAGAACATCCTTTTGTGGGAACTTTTCGAGTCAACCGTTGTGGGGTTGTTGTTGTTGACGTTGTTGACCGATGTGTTAGGACTTTTGGTGGAAACCCAAGCAATATACAGGGGAGAAAGTTTGTCAATGAGCGATGCAAGCCTCAACAGTGGAGGATCAAACCTTTGGATCTGCCGGAAAAATCTACATCGATGAACAGTGGGTGAATGTTCATTGAGCAGTGTTCATTGAGCCCCTGTTGGTTGATTGTTAATCCAAGATTCTAAGATATTGGGGAATGGATGGGAATGGTTAATTGATGTTAATAGTATAGCTGATTGTTCCATTTCTGGATAATTCTGGATATATACATCCATTCTATGGCAACAAGCCACTCACTTACCAGTTACATCCAGTTACCAAGCCAGAAATCCCAGATACCCAAGTCCACTGAGTCGTCGAAGTTCTCCAACAGGCTGGGAAGGGCCCCCCGAATGATGAGCCCACCCATGGAATGCCCAATGCAATGCAGCACGATGCGACTTCCTGGCCGTTGGCCTAAAATTCAATCGACCGTTTGCATCTGGAGATACCACCAATGATATCCAACTGGAACATCCAACTGTGTTTTCAGGACCTACAATCAGCGAGGCTTTTTGAGGATCAAGAAAAAATGTCGAAACTGGCTCTTGGATCAACTGAACCCGGCTTTTGGAGCAACAACTCTGAATCTTTGATCAACAAAAACGAGGTTCTTAAGGGAAAAAGACACCAACTCATCCTACTTCCCGGAGAATCATCATGCATCATTGTGCATCATCTATATATATATATATATACAAGATATACAAGACCGCTAAACCCATGTTGAGGAGTGCTTGTAGAGGGAAAGGATGAACGACAATTCCATTCCGCTCCAGCAGGTCTCCACCATTTCCAGCGTTGGTGGAGACCTAAACTCACGGATTTTAGCGTCGTGATGTATCCCATGCACGGTTTCTTGAATTTCAATTGCATCTAGACAAGGCATGACAAGGCCACAAATCATCAAACATCTGGGGACATTACAATATATCACTAGCCTGAAATAGCTGAAATAAGGATATTTGGAGATAGTTACCCCTTATTGACCATCATTCCAACCATGATTCAAGGGACCAACAAAGAAAAACAGAACAAGGGGAGGAAAAACCATATATCCCTCCTGTTGTACTGTTGATATGTTCTGGATGGTTATGAGTTACAAAAGATTATGATGTATATAATATGTAATTGTATGTATATATATATATATGATACTTCAAATAATATAAAATATGATGTATGAATAATTATGATGTATATAACTTATATTAACTTATACAACTTCTATATTATATATACGTATATATATATATATAATTCTGCCCAATAAAGCAGGTAGTAAAACTTACTCTCATAACTGAACTGCAGGTTTTTCCCATCCAGCGATCCACCGTTCCTGGAGAACTGGCTTGCGTCCCTCGGACCACCTCGAAGATTTCGGCTGCGGCCATCTTGGACAACTCGCGCAAGTCCCTCCCCATGAAGCTGGAGGCAGCTCGCAGCTTCTGCAAGGGCCATAGGACCCAATCCGGGAAGCGCTGGCTCAGAATTTCTACCCACGTTTGCCAGTCTGCGTCCTTGGAGGCTGTGGATTGCCGAATTACCACCATCGATTCCCTATTGAAAAAATGCAAAAGATACATCAAGAAGCAAAGCCAGTGGAAAAACAGAGGACAAAACAACTGGGAAAAAAAAACAGCAAAACTTCTTGAAAAAAGCAAACTCCAAGCATCACTACCTCCCATGCCATGCACCATGATGCACAGCGGAATGCTGCCAGTCATCTCGGGCGTCTCGCTCTCTACGCCCAGCTCGCTACGGTTTTTCTCGCCGCAGATCGTGGTGGGGGTCACGTGGCGCGAAAAGCTCTGCTGTTCGTCCATCAGCGAGTTGAGAATTGAAATCAGTGAAGCGATTTCTTCCAAATTTAGGATGCAGCCGGGAAAGTATGTATAAATCTTGCCTGAGGGGGTGTTTTGGGCATGTTTTTGGATGTTGTTGCTTCAATATAAATGTCTGTGTCCTCATGCAGCTATGGATGGGGCGGCAAAAAGCAAACTACCCCCCCAACTATTGACACCTGTCCCCCTTTTTACGTATCTTAGTGTGTTGTACTTAGACCCTCCAAGTATCCATAAAAAATTGCAAAAGTTCCCCAAAAACAATGGGTATACAACGGTATACCAGATTTTCCAGGCGGTGGAGGGTCGAGGTAGTTTGAATATATTCATGGATATGTGGATATATTTGACACATAGAATAGTCTAGATATTTCCATGTTAATCTCTTGGAGCGTTGCCTTGTTTCAACAGGCAGCTCCATGAGCCTCTTCACGTGGCAGAGTCGACCAGTCAACTCCCAGCCGATGCAAAGCAAAAAGAGAAGGCCGTGCTATGCTATGCGGGGAAGAAATTGAACACATTCTTATAGTATCTTATATAGTCATATAGTATCATATAGTATTCATATACCATCATATAGTCATAAATTATCATAAATTCATGTTTCTCCGAGTTTCTCCTATTCTGTCTGAATAAAACAAAATGACACACAGTATTTCAATGATGTTCAATGTATTTCACCTTATTTCACCACCAAGTTTCGTTGGAACACAGAACACCCCAGAAATTTCTGGCCGCTTTTGCACCAGGAGTTGGACTCCGCGAGCCGCGAGCCGCGACCTCGGCCTCGCGAACCCAGCATTGCTTAAGGACGTGAGCAAAATCGGAATTTGAGCACCCAAAATGGGGAGGCTTTATGAAAGGTAAGTTGAAACAACCGTGTTCACTTAGTTAACTGTGTTTTGATATCTACGGTTGGATGTGTGAAGTAAAACTAAACCAACTCAAAACCCCTTCCGTCAATGGGCTTCAGAGGCATGTTTGGATACCTTTCTGAAGCCACTGAAGGCTGGTCATTTGCTTTCTCCACCCAGCCATGCCGGGGGGTTCTACCTTGGAGCCCCAAATGGTCTTGGCCTTGGACCAACACTACCAGGATGTCAGCCAATGAGGCAACATCATTTACCCACATCATCCATTGTTGCCTGCTGAAGCTCACAATGTGTGATTCATTTTTTTTTTCACATGTTGCTACTGAATCTACTGAACTCCCAATTGTTTGGTTGGCTTTGACTCCTCCACTTTGGGACTTGACCGACAATCATCACCCTACTCATAGAATAGACTTTGTTTCCATTACTTAGCTTAACATTTGAGGCATGAAAAGTACTACTGGAATAGTAATTCTGTATCCTTACTATACTCCATAAGAATCCCCAAGAAAAATGAATAACCCATAGTATGACCCACGCTGATAACCAACCAACACAAGTATTTTCTATGGTTCACTTTGTCGTTGTACCTAAACTAAACTAACCTTTAAAAACGCAGGGATGAATCATCGCCACCGGTCCACAGCGTAGCACCTCATCGCATATAGCCGCGGGCTTGTCCAGCCCCTCCAAAGTGCATAGGCTGCGTCATGGGCCTGGTGGATCAAACTGTTTTCCGGAAAGATCAGGAGAGGATTGGTGGCTTTACGAGAAATTGGAGGATGTTTTTTGTTGCATGGTTAAGAGCTAAAAGCAAATGATCAGCTACAAAAACGGCGATTTTTGCAAGGTGGATTGCTTGTGTGACTTTTCAGGTTTCCAAATCACTATGGTTCCAGCCCCCTGAAATAGCACGGTTTCGTTCATTGTTTTGATCCTCTGTGCATTGGAGTTGGTCCATGTTGGTCCCAACTGATTTGGTGGAAAATCACATGGCAAATGCCAAATGCTTTTCCTTTTTGATGTTCCCCACAAAAACTCAATGAACATCAATCCATTGTCACATCCCCATACCAAAATCTCAACTCGGTCCCGCAAAATCATGTCAGTGAGGCGGTCTGCCCATTTGCTGCTGGGACATCATGCCTCAAGACAAGAGTTGAAGAGTTGAAAAAAACAACGAATACTTAGGGGCTTCGATCTCTTTTTACCACATGTGTATAGTTCTTACTGCTTTATAATAAACAAGTTCCCCTTTTATAGAATCCCCTTATATCCCCTTTATACAACCCTTTATCCCAACTTCTACTGTTATCTTTTCCTATAGTCTGTTCTGACTTTATTCATCCCTAGGGCCCCTATGTGATCTGTTCAGAATTCTTCAAGTGCCGGCCGATGCTGTTACAGCACCTATGTGCCATTCTCGGAAAAAAAAAAACATCTTTTTTCGGGGGTCACTATACCAAAAAATACTAAACATCAATACTTACATGATCTTACCCCACAAAATTAGGGACTGGTTGGTGGTTTCAACCCCTCTGAAAAATATTAGTCAGTTGGGATTATGATTCCCAAGATATGGAAAAATAAAATTCATGTTCCAAACCACCAACCAGGGGAAATTTTACCATCCGTATTATCTGTGTGAGTGATTTCTGGTCGACCGCGGGGAGGTCATGGCACATCGCCGTAGCACCTTGCCACCGAGTATCCCATGCTGGGTGGCTGCTGCCACAGCTGCACTTGCGGATGCACATGTTGCTGCATCCTCAGGTTCACAAGATGGTCTAGGGAATAAGTGGGTATTACATGGGGATATATTATATCTCTAAATATGTATACAATCACATATAAATATGTGTATATAATGGGATTATACGTTGATACACATGGGGATTGCACGGGGATAATTTTTTGTTTGTGCCCATAAGAATTGTGCAATATACTCCATAGTTCCAGAACTGTTACCATTGTTTGTGTATTTGGAGGGTCTAGGTATGGACGTATATATATATATATATTATATCGTCTATATTATAATACCATACTTGGATTCATTTGATTGGTCTGGAATATTATCTATCACATTGTTTATCCATGTAATTCAAGGTGGTGGCCGGTAGTTAGTTCTGTTTGTTGGTCTATCCTATAAAAGCATCTATCTATGGCTAGGTCCTTTGATACACATCTGTAAAAATAATATAGATATAATATATAAATATATAAATATATATATATATACATATATTATTATTATTAGCGTTATTATTGTTATTATCATTACTATTATTATTCTTATTATTATATATATATATAATATTATATGTATAAGAGAGAGAGAGAGAAACTACCCCAAAGTCCCATGTTTTATGAGACTGTCCATGATTTTCCCTAATAAAAATGCCATTTGAAGGGTATACAGTATACAGCACTAAGCTCCTGGCTGCACAGGCTGCGGAAACCTCAACCATAACGGATCTCATGATATCATGGGATAGGCCCCTGGTCATCTCACCATGAGCCAATATGAGTTCCAACTTTTGACGGCACACATGTCACTCATGTATAAATTCATGTACAAATAGGATCTGTTCTGATAGTTTTGAAATCAATGGTGTTCCTATGTATTTAATTGAATTACAATCCCCTGATTGTCGCCAATCGTCATTCAATAGTCCCTTCAATCTTAAGAAACACATCCAAAAACCTCCAATGCAATGGTGGATCCATGCAATTTGAGGTCCCATTTAGGGGGCGTGATTAAGAGGGCAATGTGATACTGGCTGGTGGTTGACCTACCCCTCTGAAAAATATGAGTTCGTCAGTTGGGATGATTATTCCCAATATATGGAAAAATAAAAAACGTTCCAAGCGACCAACCAGTAATGGGATTAGTAAATCCTCCAATTTCTTCGGCGATTTCCCTTTAGCAGATTTCCCAATCTTAGCCATCACTTTGAGTGAGGCCAACGCAGGTCGCTGTAAACATTCCAGCTATTAATCCCAGCCACCTAGACATAGCTCCTCTGGGGGACTCTCTGACATGAACAAATCACAGCACGTCAAATCCATCACATTCCCCCTATGCTTTCTTGGAATTGTTTATATGTTTTGAAAGTAGCAGAACAGAGTATTTTGATGTGGAACACCCAAGAATGGCCACATTCAAAGGACATCAAAGTATCATCTTCCAAACCCTTGTCAGAGGGTTGTATGTTGCTGTGCACCTTACAAAACTGCGTACGATCAAGTGGCTCCAGACCCCCATTAATTACAGTGGATGCCCCACACAAACAAATTGATGTCATTTTCATGAAATAATCCATCCATCTGTCTACCCCACGGCACCACGGTTCGTGATTCTATTTGAGCAGTGTTCAAAAACCAGGTGTCACTACTGGCTGGTTCAGAACAGGATTCCCCATGGATCCAATAGATTGGTGATATTTGGTGAGTATGATCCCCGAAATAATCAACCAATCGGGTTTTTGAACACTGCTCATCTGATCCCCCCCATGGTTTCCCAAACCTCCGCAAAGGCTGTCGATCCTCGTCGCTCTCTGCTGTGTAGACTTCCTGTGAGCCATGGAAAGTGAGGCCAAGGCCGACTGTATGGGAAACCATTGATTTACCCGTGGAATTGGGCCAATTCAAAAAGTGCCTAAACCTTTGATTCACGATATTACCCACAATATCATGATAAATATTGTGCATAATGTTTTATTTTTTTTTCCTACCTTTTGATACTTCTTACATTTCCTTACCGAATTTCATGGGTATATCGAGGGTCGGCGGGTGGCTGGCTTCAGAACCGCCTTGCTACGTGCGCTTCTTCCAGCCTCGGGTGGGGACAAAAGCCCGTAGCTGGAAAGGTGGAGTTCTGTTTCCTGTAACTTATCTGACACAAACGGTATTAATTTTATGCATATATAATATATTATAATATAATGAATGTAGTTGGATATTTCATGAATATAACATCTGTTCTAAAATCACAATTTTAATGAGATTGAATTAATGGGATATTTCATTAGTAAAACTGAATACAGTATGTCTAACCAGCTTCAGTTACTGTAAACCATAGTTAATGGGATATTTCATGGAGATAGAGGACCCACTGTTTCTTTTTCTTTTGCATGTCATGAATATAACTAAACAACTTCCAGTTACCATGAATTTAATTGGCTATTTCATGGGGATTTAGCCATCATTATTAAGTAACCAACAATAATGTGATCTATGGGGTCGGAAAATGGGTGAACATGGTGTATACGATCAACCCTCAAACGGCATTGTTTTTTCAGAGGATGTTTGAGGTAGCCTATGGGCCATCTACCCCCAGTTGGATAGCCCCCTATAGTATGAGGTAGTGTAGGATTGTTCAGTGGATAGCCCCACATGTTCCCATATAATCACGGATTTGTAGGCAATGATTTTTCAGATCTCTTCAGATGTGTCCGTTGAAGATACAGAAAAAATCAGCCACACTAAGAACCTGTGTGTTATCATCGGGCGTTTTCCAACACAAGGCCCGTGGTTCACGTCAAGCAGCAGCACCAGAACATAGGAGGCACAGCAGCGCCATGAGACCTCTAAGCTAGGATTTGGGAGTAACGTAACTAACCCCATTTCCAGATACCCCCATAGACAACCCAGCTCGGGACTGTAAAAGTTAGTATGGTTTGCTGAATATGTTCTGCTGAAATCAGCTCGGGTTATTTCAGCAACAAACATAAGACATTTACCAACAATCGTTAATGAAGAATGGTGAACTGACTTATTTCAAACATGATAATTTGACAGCCACAGCAACGGCTGGCAGTGGAACCTCTCAATTTTCAATAAGGCAAACGTTCTACAGAAAGAGGGAATTTCATGAATTTTCTATATACTAGCAGGTCACCATTACCAGGGTGCAACTCAAAGCCAAAAGAAGTTCCTAGTTCAGTAATGCCGAACACAAGTGAGCTGCAAATCTTGCTATTGAAATTACAGAGTACTTGAAATTCACACATATAATATATCTATATATTATAAATTATTATAACTATGATCAATCTGACTAGTGCTGTCCAGAAAGAAAAATGACAGCAAACTCACACTCCAGACAGTTCTGGACAAACCCGCTTGGATCAATTCCCATTCGCGCTGAATCACCCTAATTAATCATAGCTACAAATTACAAAGCAACTCCAATCTGTTGGTTGCATCACCATGTTTCTTTGTCAACTCCCGTTGTTTTCGGGTTACAGCTCTCCGCAAATGTCGCTTCGGATTTTCAATCACGTTCCCTCCCTGCTTGGATGTGCATCACACTTCAAAACCGCTTCAACACCGGTTGATTTAGTTAAACAAATCATACAACATAGTCCATACATTACTCTGGCTGAATTTAACCATTTAATCAGAGCTCAGGACTTCCGTTGCAAATAGGCTGATTCCCCCATAACCCAAAAACCACCAATGTTGCTGTGATGTCGCGACGTGAGGTTGTTGTCCATTACACTGACCAATGCAAGATACTCATATTGCTAGTATGTCAGAATATCCCAATGATACCCAGCACAGTAACTGACTAACCAACTACCCAACCAATTTACTAACTAACTTACTTACTTGCTTACTTACTTGCTTACTAACTAACTAACTAACTAACTAACGAACTAACTAACCAACTAACTAACTAACTAACTAACTCCAACGATGATATGTTTGATGGTTAACTCCCCATCTTTCATGGTCTCCCCATTTTCCAACGAACAACGATCGTTGGAGAGGTACCGATCAGGACACTGAGGAGCAAAAGGCCGATGCCCAAAAAACCCTCAGCTCTGCGAGGACAAAGTCATGGACCCATGGGGCCCAAACTGGGCCAAGTCGAGAGTTTCTATGGGTGTTTATATATATATATATTTATCTATACATATATGTATATATATATACGTAATGCTACATACATATATATACGTAATGCTACATACATATATTATATAATCAATTATATACATATGTACTGTATATGTATATAATATATATGTATAATATATATATATATGCAACCAAAATCTATCATAGATTGAAGAAGACTGAATTCTGGCTGAAATAGTAGTATTATGTGGTATTATGTGCTGTTTTTGTCGATCTTTTTCGGGAGCTACTATGGGGGTGTCGCGGTATATCATGCTTTAACGAAGGAACGAACAACAGGAAGTTGATGGATGTTGTCTGGCTTATGGTCATTGCATGGCTAACTTGAATACCCACAATAATCAGAAAGTGTTGGCTAGTCGGTCTAATTAACATAGTTAGCCATGGCCGAAAAGTAGCAGGTCAATAACGAAGCTACCAAATTCGACCGTAAGCGATTGGGATAAGAAACTTTGATTACCCGAAATGGTAAACTAACAATTTGCTGTGGAAAATCACAACTTTTAATGGGTAAATCAACTATTTCTATAGGCCATTTTCAATTGCTATGTTAAAAGTTGTTAAATTACGAGAGGGTACTTGCTTGGTTTGTCAGAAACTTACCAGGAAACCATTGCTCTTCGGAAACCATCTGGATCTACCTGGGGGGTCCCCGTAGACACCTCTGCAGCCGAATGGATGGCAACCGTGCTACACAAAAAAAGATTCGTTCCCGCGAGCCCGACGCCAAGGGACCCAAAAATGGCCATCAAAATCAAAAGACATCCTGAGCAGCTCGACTCGCAGTCTCAGGTGTGACAATTTTCAAGCTGCAACACAAAGATGACGAAGAAATCAGAAAAGCATGGAACACTATATGGTTCAACATGTAAAAGGACCCTATATCCAGCATGCTTCAAAAGATTTCAAAGCAATACCTGGTCCCATAGAAAATCCATAGAAAGAGAACAGTTATTGTCCCAACATTTTGTCCATGTCCGTCCAACTTGGGCTTCTGGCTTTGTTGGCGGATTGGACATGGAGAAAAACACGATCTGCGGAGGCAGATCGAACTGAGGGAGAATCGCTGGCATTGAAGGTGCATGAAGGTGCAAAGCCGTTGGAAAAATGAACCTTGACCCAAACATATTCTCAAAATATTCCCAAACTAGCCATCAGAATGGGAAACTGCAAGATGTTTTTCTAAACGGTTTGCATTTTGTTGAAGGTGTTTACCAGCCCCTATCCAAGGTGAAGGATGGTCACCTTGCCTGTCTGCTCCCTTGGGGCTGCGTGATCCTGACGTCAGGTGCTGTCTGGGTCAACCACCAGGTACCAACCAGAGTCGGTAACTGTGTGGAGAATATGGAGCTGAGATACTGAGATTTGCATAGATTTCGGATGGAGGTTTCCTAAGTCATAGGGGTACCCCCAAATCATCCATTTTTGTAGGATTTTCATGGATTTTCCATAAACCATCCATTTGGGGGTACTCCCATTTTAGGAAACCCCCATGTAGAACTTTATAGAACTTTAAAGCACTTTGAAACTTGTTAGGATGATGAATAGTTTCTTGGACGAGACGCTGACCATGATATCACCGACGGAGAGGCGCCTGTTGTTCATGCCCAATTCCATGCTCCAGGGCTGTACGACTCCTGGTCGCTACCCGTGGAACCGCGTTTAACACAAACGTGTTCGGGGAATATAACAACATATTTGTATGAACATATGGTACCCCATTCCATTCACGGGTTCAACTTGTGATTTTTGGAATCTACCATAATCTACCCCATTTTAACAGATACAATCCGGGAGTGTTCTCTTCAGCAGCATCATCCCATTTCATCCCATTTCCGCTGCATGAGCTGTATCATGTGCAGCAATTTCCAACTGAGCCTACTTCTTGGTTGATAGATTCATAGATGTTGATAGGGATTCCAAATACTGACCTCACAAGGCTGGGGACAAAGGTGCTGTCAAATGTAAGTTGTGCATGTGCAGCGTTCAGATGGTTGCAGCTTCTGTGCAAACACTTTGATACTGTTTGAAAATATGTGATGATATTCGAACATGTAATATATATATATATATAAATAGTATAATATGGGATTAACTTAGCAGATCTGATCTCACAATCTTTGATCTTTGCGTGGACGTTCCCTCAAAATACCGAGCATCTGGTTGTCTGGTTACTACGAAGAATAATTCCCCAGAACACATCCCTATGATTTGTGGCTGACTTGGATGTTCGCCAGTCACCAATCGTACACTCCTCTTGGACGTACATCCAGATCTTGGCAAAGAGACACAAGGGTGAGAGAAGTATAGCAATAAGATATAAAATGATATAAATACTTTCTTTACATGGGAAGTATGCCAAATGGTATAGTAAATATTCTGATAAATACTATACTATACTTACCATACTATGGTACTACGTGAGAGAAGTATGGTAAATCACATCAACTTACCATCAAGATCGTACGTACTCCAAAAGGATACCATTGGCTATAAATCATGACAATTTTGAACTAGTAGTCTCTTTCATGCGTTTGCGAAGAACTACCCTAAGTAAAGGTTCATGTTCCTATTGTTGTGACTAACATAACTTAACTATCATGTCAACTGTGTAGCCAACAAAAAACACATATACCCTGTGGATCCAAGTACCTTCTGAGGAAGCATCTAGGGTACGATTTGCGGGGTAAATACTTTTTGGGGCTTTAAATTATTTTAAATTCCTTCTCAGGGAGTACTTGGATCATCGATCCATAGGGATAAGAATCTTAATCCATAGGGAGTCCTTAAGGAAGTCGTTTGTTTCTTGGATCCATAGGGATAAAACAAACGACTTCCTTAAGGACTCCACTGGCCGACACCACTGGCAGGTCAACCACCTGGTCCTGCGGGGGGAGGACCAAAGCGCAAAAATCCCGAGTGCGCTGCGCTGGTGTTCAGGGCCTTGAGCCGTTGACCCAAGTACCACCGAAAATGGGCGAAGATAGCGATTCTTATGGAGGCTTGGGGGATCTAAAATGGTCTACTTGGAGAATTGAGTTGTATACCATACCACAAAGATCCACAAAGCAGGAAACATGGCAAATTGAATGAGTCTCTGATTCTCTGGATGAAACCAGTTCCAAAACGAATAAATTTAAGTGGGTCTTTTGTCTTCTGATACCATCTATCTTTCATGTCTATTTCGCAACCAAGATCCAGTGGATGATCATCTCCTGTTGCTGGGCTACCCAGGCCCCACGGTACAAGTCTCGTTGCCCCCGACTGATGGTGAGGGGCTGCTTGAACACCAACCAAATGGTATCCGTCCTTTGAAGCGCGGCTTGCGATGCAAAACCACCAGGCCTGCCATAATGGATTAGCGGTACATCTTTTCTGGGTTACTCTGGCTAAACACCTCATGTCAATATGACCAAGTGCTATACTATACTGTACAGCTATGGCCCCATAGCCAGTTCAGAATGGGATATAATGACTCCTGTAACGAAGATTCTATTTGAATAAGGTTACAAGCCAGTTATGACTGGCTATATGGCTATAGCTGTTCTGTGACCCCTGTGATTTTGAACATTCAGGAAAACTCCTGATCCTGAGCTCATGAGGCGACCCTAGGGGGCACTCATACCAAGCCTGGAAAATAAGACTGATCAGTAACACATATTCAATTGTCTATAAGTATCCCCTAGTGGTCAACCAGAATTCAAAAACTTCTCATTCCATTGCTATTGGATCGTGTTGCATCATTGTTTTCAAGATCCCTTCCAGAAAACAAACCTACATAGCCATGGGAAATACCTCCAGGGAAAAACATTGACCTTGACCCTCCAAGTAGCCTTTAAACGTTGCAAAAATCCAGAAGTCTTGGTAAAATATTGAACATATATATATATATATATATACATGTACACATGTTCAGACATCATTGACATGAGGATCGTGAAGGCAAAAAAATCCCACGTTTGAAGGTGCTATGCCCAGCACCCTCAATGGGGGTTTCTCTACTTTGGTGTTATTCCCAAAGCATCCTGAAAAATTATACGTTGTAAAGCATGCTAGTCGAAACACGCATGGAACTGGTGGTATCCTCCATTCTTAAACTCGCTGTGAACATGAAAATAGTGTGTGTGTATATAATTATACATATATTTCTCAAATTTTCATGTTTTTTTCACAGGAACATGATTATTCACCCATTACCCTCCGGTAATTTAACGGTTCGCTATGGAAAATGGACATTGAGTTCAATAGTTGAATTACCCATCAAAAATGGTGATTTTCATTGATTTTCCATGATTTTCCCATAGAAATCGTTGATAAATTTACCCATTAGAGGTGCATGGTGGATCTTTCCACAGGTATGTAACCGATGGAATGGGCTCGCCGAGGTCCCGTCGCGCATGGAGGAACGGTTCCGCTGCCGTTGAAGGCGAACAACGAGCGATCTCCTCAGTGTATGTATGTACGTATGTACTGTATGTACTGTATGTACGGTATGTACGGTATGTACGGTATGTACGGTATGTACGGTATGTACGGTATCTACGGTATGTACGGTATCTATGTATCTATGTATCTATGTATCTATGTCTATGTATCTATGTATCTATGTATCTAAATATCTATCTATCTATGCATCTATGTATCTATGTATCTATGTATCTATGTATCTATGTCTATGTATCTATGTATCTATGTCTATGTATCTATGCATCTATGTATCTATGTATCTATCTATCTATGTATCTATGTATCTATGTATCTATGTATCTATGTATCTATGTCTCTATGTCTATGTATCTATGTATCTATGTATCTATATATCTATCTATCTATGTATCTATGTATCTATGTATCTATATATCTATGTATCTATGTATCTATATATCTATCTATCTATGTATCTATTTATGTATCTATGTATCTATCTATCGATGTATCTATGAATGTAAATATGAATGTATGAATGTATGAATGTATGAATGTATGAATGTATGAATGTATGAATGTATGAATGTATGTATGTATGTATGTATGTATGCATGTATGTATGTATGTACTGCATGTACTGCATGTACTGTATGTACTGTATGTACTGTATGTACTGTATGTACTGTATGTATGTCTGTGTGTATGTATGTATGTACGTACTGGATGTACTGCATTACTGCATGTACTGCATGTACTGCATGTACTGCATGTACTGGATGTAATGTATGTACGTAAGTACGTACGTACGTACGTACGTATGTATGTATGTACTCTATGTACTCTATGTACTCTATGTGCTCTATGTACTGTATGTACTGTATGTACTGTATGTACTGTATGTACTGTATGTACTGTCTGTACTGTATGTACTGTATGTACTGTCTGTACTGCATGTACTGCATGTACTGCATGTACTGCATGTACTGCATGTACTGCATGCACTGCATGTACTGCATGTACTGCATGTACTGCATGTACTGCATGTACTGCATGTACTGCATGTACTGTATGTACTGCATGTACTGTATGCACTGTATGTACTGTAAGTACTGTATGTACTGTATGTACTGTATGTATGTATGTATGTCTGTCTGTATTTATGTATGTATTTATGTATGTAGGTACTGTATCTATGTATGTGCGGTATCTATGTATCTATCTATCTATGTATCTATCTATGTATCTATGTATCTATCTAGCGGTGTATCTATGTATGTATATATGAATGTATTAATGTATGAATGTATAAATGTATGAATGTATGAATGTATGAATGTATGTATGTATGTATGCATGCATGTACTGTATGTACTGTATGTGCTGCATGTACTGCATGTATAATGTACTGCAAGTACTGTATGTACTGTATGTACTGTACGTACTGTATGTACTGTATGTATTGTATGTACTGTATGTACTGTATGTATGTATGTATGTATGCATGTATGTATGTATGTATGGACTGTATGTACTGTATGTATGTACTGTATGTATGTACTGTATGTACTGTATGTACTGTATGTACTGTATGTACTGTATGTATGTACTGTATGTACTGCATGTACTGTATGTACTGTATGTACTGTATGTGTGTATGTATGTATGTATGTACGTATGTGTGTATGTATGTATGTATGTACTACATACATACGTACGTACGTACGTACGTACGTACGTATGTATGTATGTATGTATCTACTGTATGTATGTATGTGTGTGTATGTATGTATGTATATTTGTATGTATGTATGTATGTATGGATGTATGTATGTATGTATGAATGTATGTATGTATGTATAATTGCATGTAGGTATGTATGTATGCATGCATGCATGTATGTATGTACGGTATGTACTGTATCTTTGCATCTATGCATCTATGTATGTATTTATGGACTGTATCTATGTACCTACGTATGTATGTATCTATATACTGTATCTATGTATCTATGTATCTATGTATCTATGTATCTATGTA
>Ga0126342_10003729_pt1:0-2500 | contig 25474 bp, 10 predicted proteins | sample Cyp1metagenome_FD_92528 | JGI IMG/M metagenome (GOLD analysis project Ga0126342, IMG submission 92528) | Coral microbial communities from Lord Howe Island, Old Settlement Bay, Australia - Cyphastrea 1 metagenome | ecosystem: Host-associated > Invertebrates > Cnidaria > Coral ... | reverse complement strand
AAAATGAAATCTGTATCTTCAAAATATTGTACAGTACCTCAAAACCTCAAAATGTCGAAGCTTTCACACATGAGTTGTTTGCATTTGCTTGCCCAATTTTAGGTACTGTTACATTACCGTGTTCTTTTAATCATGTGTATATATATATTTGCGGCATGCATGTTGTTTTGCACAGTCTTCCCACATGCACCAATGTTGGTATCTTGCTAATTCTCACCAAATGGGTCCAAACATGAGTTAGTTGCATCATTCGTATCGTAATTGTCATCAATTCATGCCGACAGTTCATAGGAGAGTCATGTTCTAAAGCATGGTATTTTTAGGCTACCACATTCTCACGCAAAGTAAAATTCTGGTCGACCAAGCCGGCCGAGCCAAACCTTATGCACAAGCTGCATCTCCATATCAAAACCTCAGGGCGGGCTGAAAATTCACCCACGTTGTAGAGCGGGCAAGACAAACCCCAGGGATCAAACATGATATCTGGTAACATAGCATTGGAACACTGTGTAGGAATGACAAGCACATATGTTAGTATCATCTTGTATATCAATAATGCTTTTATTGTAATGTTAGTATCAGAAAATAAAAATCATTCAACATCTTATACTTGCTGTCTATGAACCTACAATATAGTATTAACATGACTGATGTCGCATTAGGAATTCCATATTATTGTTCAAACAACTATTGGTACAGAACACATATATGACTCGCGATGAGGTCATAGAGCAATGAACAAATGAACTACATGTCTGGAACAAACGCCGAACTCGGTCATTCTGTGCGGTCATTCTGTGCTGACTCTCCAACCGATCTGGATAAAATTAACCCTCAATCCCAAACCTGAGTTGTTCGGCACGTCTTGGCTTAAACAGGAAGATTCCCTGAACATAGATCATTCAATTTAAGGCTCACTGTTGTACTTCAGGTGGCTACAAAAACTCTACCGTATCTACCGTGACCCTCAAGTTAAGCATCATAGTTTAGCGCGAGAAAAAGACAACAATTATGGGAATTCAATGGAATTCAGACATATTCAAAGTGACGATGAGTCTTTGCCTGAAATAGTGACCACCTTGTAGCCAATTTTTTGTCAGTCTCCAAGGTCCTTGGGCCACAACTCTGTCCATCCAGGCTGTTTTCGGAGGGCGAAGTGAACTCCATCTTCTGCCTTGGCTCTAAAGCGCTGGATTCAGGGTATCAAATGGGACAATATGGGACTAACATGATTTGGAAAGAACATAACTCAACCAACTTAACCAAAATGGAGAAATTTAACTACAACATATTGAGATATGAGATTTAGTGGGATTACAATGATTATAATGGTATTAATAGGATTTGCCCTCTGGTGTTACTGTATCAAACATGGCTGACTCGAAAATCCACGAACTACACATCGAACGAAATGGTGGATTTTCAATCGCTTTGTTTGATTACCGGAGGATAATGAATTTATAACTATAGGGTTATAACCTACTTGCTAACTGCAAATACGCTCCCTACTTTGTCCACATGGAATCCAAAAAATGCCTAAACATCCAATAGAAAAACTGGATCTCCCAGACCCGCAGTTTATCCGTGAAGATGGGACAAAATGGGCATTATATATATATATACATATTATATATATATACATATTATATATATACATATTATATATATACACGTATGATTATTCATAATTATATATACAGTAGTACCAGTATGTTTTACTTCAAAACTTGCTACCTGTGAGCCGTTTTCATGGGTCCTTTGTGCAGCTGCCATTTTCATTGTGATGACTTGAACGATGAAGAAATTTCCGCAAATCGAAGCGCAGGGCCCAGAACACCCTCGCGAAACAGGGATCCAAACTAAACTTCAGAAGCTAAACAAAAGAAAACTGAGGAAACCGTACCTCCAACTTTTCCTTCACTCATTTTTGTTTCTTACCGGTACCGCCAGGAATCTCCTGCCTTCAACAGTGCTGAGTTGGTCGCAAGAAATATTTCTTTCCATTTAGGAAGGTCAACACCGTACTTGTGTCGTATGGTGGTGTCAGCATCACCTGCGACGGTGAAGGCGAAGGGTCTGTGGTACCAAGTGGATACTCATTTGCAGCTTCTTTGAATTGTGACTCAACCCATGACCAAAAATTTCATCATCATCATCATCATCATAATTTGTATTTATATACTATTTATTACTATCATTATCATCCTAGATTGGAAACAACACATATCTGAAGCTACCCACCAACTACTATAATCATACTGATCTCTTGGTCCACGGGTTGAGTTCAGGTCGGTCTCTTCAGACCTTCTGGTTGTAATTACCAATAAGGATCAATAAGGATCAATCATAAGCACCATCAAGATCCATCAAGTACCAAAAAATCTGCAAAAATCCTTGGTTTTTCCTTCCAGGTCACGTCCCGGTCGCCTGCCAGCCCCTAGGCGTCGTGCCGAGGAAAACATTCACCAACGGCCTGGCTGGTGGACGTCCTCGACCCTTG
>Ga0126342_10003728_pt1 | contig 25477 bp, 25 predicted proteins | sample Cyp1metagenome_FD_92528 | JGI IMG/M metagenome (GOLD analysis project Ga0126342, IMG submission 92528) | Coral microbial communities from Lord Howe Island, Old Settlement Bay, Australia - Cyphastrea 1 metagenome | ecosystem: Host-associated > Invertebrates > Cnidaria > Coral ... | reverse complement strand
GGGTACACCGCCATGTAGCCTCGCTAGTGCTCGAAGGGCGCCCTAGAGCCCGGCAGCAGGGTGGAAAAGGAAATGTGCACATGCTTCTGTGCAACAACATGCATGCATTAGCTGGCATTGACATATATATATATATATGTATATATATATATGTATAAGGTTATATAGAGTATCTATATTTGGTATGTAGTGTTAGGTATATGGGCATGTTTTTTGCAATATATAGGCTGTATAGAAGCATGCGATAGATGATAGTTTGCAGGTAATATGTAAGATTGCAACGACAGTACAGTATTTGGTACCTATGTACCTTAAATAGCAGAGCAAGTATAACAAATATAATAAGGTAAGATTAGATTAGTACCCGGCATTGTTTGGGATTGGTTGGCAGAAGGGTATCCAACCCATGGGGGGGTACGGAGATGGAGGACGGGACCATAGATGTGATTTGTGTGTATACATACATATGTATATATACGATTAGATACCTGTAGTTATACTTCTATGACCTAGGGTCCTTAGGGCACCAAGGGTTTAGCACTTGTAATTAGCAGGAGCAGAATTCAGATCGACTCCCACTATTATCTTCCTATACCTGGTTGTTTATGTTCTTTGGAGTGATCTACAGACAAACTGTGGGTTAGAGCTTGAATTTTTGAAGTCCTCTAAACTCTGAACCGCAAAATGGCAGATCCATCAATGGGTCGCAGTGTCTGAATTTACATGTATTCATCATTTCATAGACTATGATCGTGTATCGACATAAGGAACATCAAGTATATCATACAGTTTCGCCGGAATTCGACCAAAATGGTTGTCCTTCACAGGCGCAGGCGTCTTCCTCTACGTGGCTTGCACTGAACTGGGACCGCAGGCGAGAAAGAACAACAGTTCCCCTGGCACCCCTTCCGACCCAACCGTGGACGTCTTTGTTTCATGTTGTGTTCAAATGGTTGCACCTAATGTTGTGTACAAGGGGATTAATGATCCCCATGCATATATTATGTTTTTGACAATTGTTCTTCTTTGCTTTGCCAGATATCGGATTGCCACGGTAAGGAACGTGGAAAGCACCAAGTTTGATGGTATTATTCAGAGGCACATGTTTGATAGGTTTATTTCCGCTTTGCAAGTCATTTTTCCCCCTTCAGTTGGTCAATCATTACGCATTTCTTTTGATTGGACCTTCCAAAATGGACACGTTGATCAATTTGGTGAGGATACTGTATTTTGCAGTCCGAAGAAGAAACATGGAGTCTATATATAGTGTTTTTCCACCCCAAAAAATGACCTGAAACCGAGTAGTACCTTCACAGGGGCAGGTCGGAAGTTGCCTTGGGGTTGTAATAAAGACACATATATGTAAATAAAAACACGTATATGTATATATGTGAATATGTAGGTATTACAGACATCTTTCTAAATATATATATATATATGTATATATATAATTATATATAGGGATTTATGTGCATCAGTGCAACTGTGCAAATATGTCTGCATGTCTGTTTGTATATGTGTATGTCTATATGTCTGTGCGTGTGTTTGTCATGTATGTCATGTACTGTATGTACTGTGGGAATTTTTGGGGAAGGAGCAAGACAGTTATGAGACAAGCCTTGCAAATGTGTAGTCTGAGAAACTAGAGTGAATGACAATGAATGAATGACAATGTTTCCTATCATCCGACGTATGTGTGTCTTTCTTGTTGAACTCTTAGTTCGGGCAGTTGGGTGCAATTTTTTGCAGCAGAAACGGGTCGAAAAACCTCGGTGAATGAGGCATTGTACTCCTCGGAAAGAACTGCAATTGAACTATTTCTATTTGAACTGGATGCAGATCCCTGATGGCTCCGATGTTCAACTGTGGGTTTCGTTGAACCCGACGCAGGTGGCAGAAACGCACAAGGGCGCAGAAAGACGTCTGTTGAGCAGCTTGGGCACGTGTCCTGGCACCACAACATACCACAAGTCATGAGAACATGTTCCCATGATTTCCCATGTATCCGTTGAAGTTCCCAGTGACTGAAGAACGGATTCAGGACATTTCAGGACTCAAAAAATGTGATCGTGACCTAAGTCAGATTTCACCTGCTTTCATCCGCGCTGTTACTTCAGTGTTTCATCCACTACCATCGTGAAAAAGAGTACCCAGGGCGGCTGGAGAAAAACCTGCTGTTCACTCCTTTCATGGTGCAAACTAGAGCCCAAAATTGGATTAACCATGATAAACATAGTACTATTATGTACTATTCATTATTATTTACTATTTGCACATCCCCAAATCACGACTCTTAGACACATGATCCGCATCTGAACCCGAAATGAGCAGCAAAAATGATCCAAAATGGCTGGCGTCCCACTACTACTGGCCTCCAAAAAATTGCTTGCTTCATTACCTTTCTTGACTAAAATTTATCATAACTATTCACAACTTATCTAACAATGACCACTAATATCCCATCGCGGCTAGAGGATCGTCCTGTGGCTCCTGGGCGCTGCAGCCCTGGGCCTGGTGCTGCTCGACCATGAGCATTGAAACTTGGATCGCTATTGGATCAGTGGTCCCTAAAAAATTGATGATTTTCCTCTGGCTTTTGGATGATTTTTGGATAGGATGGCGATGCTGATGGCTGGTGATCATGGTGTCTTTTTGGTGATTGCGATGGTTATAAAGTTATAAGTATGTTCATATTGTTATTTACAGTTTTGTATCTTTTTGTATTCTGCGGATTAATTGAGGAGTCGGTTTCATCCCCACCTCAACATATTGTTTTTTTTTCAGGTAGTCTAAGATTGGCCATGTTTTCAGGCGGGCATGGGTTGAATTTTTGGTGCCCAATACGATGCAATACTGCCCATATTTCTTTGGTAGATGAACTGTCAGAAAAATCTGGTTTTGTTGATGACTACAAGGTTAGCAAGGTTAGACCGTGGATGGTCACTTACCAGAACCGGGAACATATTTACTGTCATATCTAACTCGTTACAGGGACATTTCCATGTGGTCTACAAAAAATTGCAGGGAAGCATGGAACTGACGGGAAAAACTTATGAAACTTGGAACCAACTTGGATTCCTATCAGCTATCCCCATGAAAGAGGAAGATCATGTGAATCTCCTGCTTCACATATGATAAGCTCCAATAAACCACTTTTATGCTACACTTGGTAGTCTTGCCATGGTTTTTTTCTTTGTCACCTCGGGTTCAACATCGGCCCCGTTTGAAACCTGGGTACACGAACCGCCAATGGTTCATCATGATTTTCACATTAAGATCAAGATAGCGATATACTGGGGTACACCGTATACCCCAGACACACCCATATCCATTGTCCATCGGTTAAATCCCTATTTTGATGCTTCGATATCCCATTCAATATCCCATCCAATGTCCCATTCAATAATATCCATATATGATTTAATCATTATATATGATTTAATCATTATATATTATATAATATTATATATTATATAATATTATATATATACACATGGTTGTGAATATATATATATATATATATATATAATATGGTAATCCGCATGGAATGGTTCAGTTCCTCTGTTACCCAAGCCCTTGACCGTTCGCTCCAGGCTACCTGCCGGCGGATCCAGATACGCCTGCGGAGGATCTCCACAATGGCCATGCGCACTGAGCCGGTACTTCAACCGTGGAAAGGCCGCCGGTGATGGGTGATGGTGGTGGAAACAAGATGTGTAGCAGTAGAACTATGAAGCTATATGGCCCACGTGCGACAAATATGATCAAATATGATCAAATATGATCAAATATGATCAAATATGATCAAATATGATCAAATATGATCAAATATGTAAACATAGAAATTTGATCGGAACTAGATAAATCAGATAATTTAGATATGGTTCCTGATTCCAACGGACATCACAGAAGCTGAGAAAATATACCAGCAAAGGGGTTGTATTATGTTGTGTTCACTGGAGCAAAGTTGATTCAACTCACAACCAAGGTGATATGACCAGTCGAGTACTGCGCTTGGACTCCAGGGGTAGGTTCTAGAGTGTTCTAGACATGCTGCATTGAGACCCTCCCTGGCAGTCTTTTCCCACCTGGTGAAAACTTGGAATGACAAAACCCCTGGAGTGCCTGTAGTGTAGTGAAACCGCTGAACCACACGAAACCATACGGAACCATCATGGAACGCGGGAAAACTAGCATCGCATGATGACTTGACCAGTGGTTATTGATATCTATTGACATCTATTGATATCTATTGATATCTATTGACATCTATTGATATCTATTGATATCTATTGACATCTATTGATATCTATTGATATCTATTGACATCTATTGATATCTATTGATATCTATTGACATCTATTGATATGTATTGACATCTATTGATATCTATTGATATCTATTGATATCTATTGACATCTATTGATATCTTTTGATATCTATTGACATCTATTGATATCTATTGACATCTATTGATATCTATTGATATCTATTGATATCTATTGATATCTATTGATATCTATTGACATCTATTGATATCTATTGACATCTATTGATATCTATTGATATCTATTGACATCTATTGACATCTATTGATATCTATTGATATCTATTGACATCTATTGACATCTATTGACATCTATTGACATCTATTGACATCTATTGATATCTATTGATATCTATTGACATCTATTGACATCTATTGACATCTATTGATATCTATTATTGATATCTACTGTATTGATATCTATTCATATGTCCGTTGTGCCAGCCACTGGATGTTTGCTCCTGCGTGTACCTTGGAATTATTTGCATAATCCATTTATCTCAATTCGAACGACAATCCAGCGAAGTGGATCGAAACAGCTTCTTTGAAGGCCCGCAACATGATTGGGATCCCTTCTGCCGAAACCCTGTTCGATCAAATCTAAATCTATCTACCCTCTGATTATTTAACATAGCCATGGAAAATGGCCCATTTATAGATGGTTTACCTATTAAACATGGTGATTTTCCATGGCTATGTTAAATAACCAGGTGGTAAATCCCTATGAATTTCCCACTGGAACGTGTTCAATCCCTTCATGTTCAATCACCATGACCAACCCATCCATTTCGAGCAGGCCCATGTCCAAGACACCTGGGCCGGGTCGGTGGTGAGTCGGACCATAGCTGCTTGGTCGGAGTGTATAAGCTACCTTGAATATCCTTTAATGGGAATCAGAGCTAGTCTTTTCGCATCCTCAGCTGCTTCATGTTCTTAATTTGGGATCATGTTCTTGCTCTCATTTGAAAGTTTTGTTTTTTTCCGCTAGGGCCCATGTGAGTCGTTTCCATCTAATGTCGAAGCAGAGGAGCAACTCATCCGATAAAGTTCCAATGATGTCCCAATCACAAAAGGATGGGCCAACTTGGCGTGACTTTGCCAGCCATATTTTTTTACGGCGCTGTGCGTTCATGCTGCCTCATCCTACTTTTTCCTTTTGCGGTGGACGGGCTGGATGGTGAGGGCTCTCATACCCTCAGAATAATCAGCGATTGAAATTTGATTTCATTGAAACCATAGTTGATTGATGTTGATTGGCTTTGGCACTTGATGTTCTTACATGGCGCTTTCGCGGAAATCCGTCGGATGCCCCTGGAACCGAGGGCCGCAAAACTGAATGTTTTACAGTATGTTGTACCGCGACGAGCAGTTGCGTTGCGAGACGTCTTCTTTGTGGTGTTGCCGCAGACAGACATTCGCCCGCATTGAAATGCACAGCATTGCTCCTTATGAGTGGTGAACCATGGTGAACCCAAATTTGATTAAAATCGTATTCTCAGCTTTGTTCTGTACACAGTGTTTGAATCTATTTGATGCGATTGCTTCTCCATTATATAATTGCACTTCAGTTTGACCACCAGATTGGAGAAGACCTGGGCTTGATCTTTCCCGTGGCAACATCCCAGAGAGTTGCGTCGACATGAGGGGCGGTGTTTCTTTCTTGGTGTTTCTCTTGCCACGTGCTTTGCAGAGGTTGTCTGACTATCCCCCATCTCAAATGTTGGACGGTTTTTGTTTGCCATTCTTGAGGAGTCATTTTCGTCCCTGTCTTTCAACTTTCAGGTCGATTCTTGCCAAGATGTCATGAGTTGTCCTTGGAATTAGACTAAGGTGTTGGCCAGTAGAAGTAGATATATATATATATATATAATATATAATATATATAAAATATATAATATATATATATATAATATAATATATATATATAATATATATAATATATATATATATAATATATAATATATATATAATATATAATATATATATAATATGACTGTCCTATGCATATCCATGCTATCCCCAATGATTGATGGACGCCCATGTCATGTAGCATGTGTGCTTGCTGGGAGGAAATTATTCCTGTGAGTTTCACATGTTCAGTACGGCCAGTGGCTTGGATGGTTGGATGAGTTTGGATCGAGCTTTCTTGTGAACGAAAACTGGTTGTATGTCAACTTCAACCATATGCTTCGCACATGTGGGTTTGGTTTCTTCCTATGACTGCAGAAACCGGTGTGCGATGGTGTGCGTCGCAGCGCGGCTGCTATGGAGAGATCGTGAGAACAAGTGACACAAGTGATGGATGAATAAATCAATTTTGGATTTGTGATCAAATGCGCGATGGCGATTGGTTACAGTTAGAATAGCTCCAAATCACCAAGCAGTTGCACCCAACAAAAACCGAATTGACCGCTTCACCAACTAGTGTAGTTGGGCAAGTGGCCGGACTGTGATATTTGTTTCACTGAAGCTGGCCCACTTGAAACATTTGATGAAACTTAACGGGATCTCAGTTGAGCAGATACACCTTTGGGATTGCACAGAACTCAGGATCTCATCAGAACTGTTTTAGCACACTGCTGTGCATACCGCTATTGGGCTGGGCGGAATTGCACACAAAAAATCAGAGGTGAGCACAGAGAGGGTTTTGAGTGGGGGTCAGTCTTGAAGTTGTGATGCAGAATGATACATGTGTGTGTGCGTCAATATGTTTGGTCCACCGAAATGGATGTTCAAAATGGTTTTCATGGTGACGTAGTGGTTGCCCAATCCGATGTGACCCATTTTGAGCTGTTCCTTTCGGGTCACCAAGGTGACCAAGTTTCAAAAGGAGGGCCGACCATTGAGCGAACTCCCGGTCCCCAAGGCCCAAAAAGCTGGGAATTTGAGAAGGGCACAGCTTCTGACTTGAGGAGATAGAATGGGTTGAATGGGTTAAAAATAGAGGTGGCGAAACTGGGATGCAACGGAAACATATTTATCATCATTTATCAACCTTTACGTGTCCCTGGGTCTTGAAATTTTGTCCAGAAGTATTCGGTATGTAATTCATGATGATCATGATGATCATGATGAATCATTTGGGCCCATGTCCCCGGGTAAAAGCAATCCTAGGTGCCGATGACGAATCTGGATGTGGCGATACTACTTGTAGTGTTACAGTGTTACAACCTCATGTTGGTGGTCCGAGATATGTGGATAAAGTATGATAAAGTCACATTTCCCGAGCAGTGCAGGTTCATTTCCCAGCCACCTTGGGTGTGTCCAAAACGGGATACCTCCACGATACCTCAACTGTTCATTCTCCTCCTACGTTGGTCCATATAACATCATATAAGCCAGGTTAAGCCAGTAATTACCCAGTATATCTCTATCTGGTTATCCCCCAGTGCTGCTTAAATCCTCCATTGTATGTTTTTCCATGGTTATATAACTCCCCTATGTCCCCTCCCCCATGTTGGATTCTGCCAGGCCACTCCCGAGCAGTTGGACGATCGCGTGCCTTGCCCCTTCTGCGGCCGGAAGTTCGGTGAAGAGCAGGTGTGGCTGGTGGCGGAACTGATGGCCCTGGTGGTTTACATTTACATTGACCTAGATTTATCATCATTTATCTGCTTTCAAAATGTTCATTTATTGATACTTATTGATTTATTTATTGATATCTAAACTTATTGTTATGTATATATCTATATATATTATATTGATGTGTTACTATTATGTTTCTCTGGTTATTATTGTTGCAGACAACGCATGGAATTCGACATGCCAATCTTCCTTCCTCACACTATTTAAGATTGTACAGTGCAACCCTGACGTTGCTCCGCGCTGGAATTACGGAAGGGTTGCGTATTTTTGAACTGCCATGTCGGTGGACTTTCAATATGTAGATGTATATGCATGATCATCATCATCATCATCATCATCATCATCATCATCATCATCATCATCATCATCATCATCGTGATGATAATAATGATGACGATGACGATGACGATGACGATGATGATGATGATGATGATGATGAGATCATGATGATGATTGTAAGTGTGGAGCAACGTCAGGGCTGGACGTAAATTGTAAGTCAAGTTGTTCATATGTGTTGATTGTATTCAATATTATTCAATCAAGTTTTGACAATTCCAAGGTTGAAACTCATGCCAACTTCATAGGCCGTCTAGGCCCGTCCAGCCTCTCAGCATTCCGCCAGGCAAAACGTCACATGCCTTTTTGCGTCTCGGACGGATATTTTACCATGGGATGGTTTCGGAAACCAGATGACGATCCCTGAATTTCTTGGTTATTGCAGGTCGCTGCTTCCTTTTCAAAAGCTTTTGGGGATTGAAATGAAGAAAAGTCAAGGCAAGGCAGGAACGGTCTTAATTTTTAATTGTGAAATCTCCACAAAGATGAGAAAATAATTAGTCGACTTCTCAGAAAAGTCGATGTTGTGCTTCCGTTTGATCCGTTGTCTCCCCATGGGTTCAGGTTACCTTCACATGGACGGAAGAAATTGTAATGCAGTGTCCAAGTCGCGGTAATGCGAAAACAAGGAACATTTTTTGTTGTACCTTTTGTTTTTCGTGGTTCCTTTTCGAAATTGCAGGAGGGTCACCAAGCTGACGTTCCTTCCGTGAATCACCAAGGTGAACAGCAAGCGAAGAAGAACCGGGCGAGCAAACCCCCCAAAGCCGGGGGAGCCGCACGGCCAGCGGCAAAACCTCCGCGAAAAAGGCGACTGGTGACTGGTGCAGGGAGCGCTGCAGTATCTTGAGAACTAAGTGACTAAGTTTTCATTTGATGAGGTATCCTAGCTTAGCCATAGCAGGAATTTGGCGGTAGAGATTTGTTCAAGACATGGGCTGTATGATTGTATGTGCGTCGCTCTGATTATCAGTTGGCCAGAAAGATCAACTGTGGGGGGTGAATACGAATAGATAAGTGACAAGTGGTTATACAGTTATGTTAGTTAGTTATGTTCTTGTTCCCAAATCATGATAGATTGACACAGTTCACGGACCTCGGACGAAAACCTTGCTAAGAGCCAGTGTAACTTTGAGGTGCCAGTCGCATCGCAAGCTGACTCCATTTCTTTGTCCAGGAGTCCAGTGTGTGTTAGCAAAGTGTGGATGTGAAAATTTCGAAGATGGACAGAAAAGGCAGGGTAGTTAAGGGGGTACGGTAGGATTGCCTTTCAATGGTCAGGACTGATGTTGGCCCATCCACCCATCCATCCATCCATCCATCCATCCATCCACCCATCCATCCATCCATCCATCCATCCATCACCTCTCTACCCTGACATGCCTTTGCAGATGTTGTGATCATGTATGGACCAGAATACTTTCAGTAATCCGGCCGCAGAGTTAGTTGAATGATTCGCAACTGCGCTGTAGTCCATCATATTTTTTCTCGTGACTCTTTGTTTTTCAGGGTTTCCCAGCTACTATCCAGTGAAGAGACTGAATATAACTGAATGGCCCATCCAAGTAGGATGTACCCTCTGGCATCCTCTGACAATCAAACATGGCAGTGGCATTTCCATCGATGAGTCTCCATTCATCGATGGCCCATCGGGGATTTCTCCCGCCATTTTTGATGACACGGGAGATTATGGGAGATTACTACATTTTGGCTTCGTTTGTTGGCTCCAGCTGCACTCAATCGCTCGAAAGTTCCAGCTTTGCTACCTCTGTATCTACATTTCTGAGCCTCGGCAAGGGGAGTTTTGGGTGGTCATTCTGGGAATCTGTCAGTTTTGGAATGATCATCACAACATATCACAACCTTCCAATCCACTTGGGTATAGTCGGTATAGTGATGTAGAGGTCTGTATGATGAGCTTAGTTATAGCATGTTATAGCGGTTCATTTTCGCGTAAGCCTGGGGTTCAGTGGGATCAGGACCCCAGAAATTTTTGCAAATTTGCAGCAGAATTTCATGACATTCATCAAGCATCTTCACTGTGCCAACGGATCATCCAACTTGAATGTGGCAGGCGTGTTTCATGTTATATCAACATATATCTACCATCTCTACTTCGCATGAAGGCCTCATTTGAATCCAAGAGGCAGCGGTCTTCAGATGAGTTTCCAGCACCCCCAACTCCCGTGGCTGTCTGATTTTCATCCTTTTCTCGAGGAGTGCCAAGCACCAAACCCGTTTGTTTGCCGGGTCAGAATAGAGCAAAAATAGAGCATGCGATAGAGGATTTGCCCCTCAACTACTGACATGAAGGACTTGCCTGGATTACTTGATAAAGTGCAATGTCTGCAAGAAATCCTGTCGCTGAGGTATCCGCAACATGGGTGCAGACTTGTCCCAGGCAGTAGATTGTAGCCCTGAGCGCTGGGGATGCTTTGGGCGATGGTTGAGTCGATTAGTGATAGTGCCTGGTTAATTGGGTTCGTTTGTCCCGAAGTACTTTGGAAGTTGTTCATCTAAGTTTCAATCAAATTGGTCCACATATCCACAATTTCACAATTCAATTTCACCCTCCGATGCAAACTGACTCCCATAGAAAGAACATTGAAATTGTAATGAGAACCCCGCAGGAGGATCCGTTCCTAAGGATGCGATGCATCGCTGTGTTTTTTTGGAGTTTCTTCGGTTCCCAGAGATTCACCAACCTTCAGGCGAAGCCAGAGAGCGTTGAGGTCGGCAAGCATCCAGCTCAGGACCACTGCAGGATCACAAGGGACCCACACATGGTCATGATGTCATATGATGATACTTTTTGGGGGGATTTGGAACTAAAAGTTTGAAAAATGTGGATATGTGATGGTATGTGAACAGTGAACTAGTTCCTGATTTTGTGGTTTATCTATGTTTATTTCATCAGCTTTGGCAACAAATGTTTCCTCTATACATTTGTGCAACGAACAGTAGTTTGTATCTACAATGATTGCTCCACATTCGTTTTCAACTACAAATTACCGGTAAGAAGGGAGGTTACATGGAATCACATGAATAATCATATATATATAATATAAATAATCATATAAGCATAGAATGATCATGATACATTTACATACAGAAGATAAATTCAACATAAGTTGACCGTTTTTATGGACGTCAGTGACGTCAATCCATTGAAAATCACAGCCAAGGTATGCATGCGACCTGATCATCGAAGAGATGTGGAAGGAAATTCGAACCAAGGCCGCCATGTAGCACCACGGGCGATGCATGGCCAGGGAAAAGATGTGGAAAGGGGAAGGTGATGAACGGTGATGGATATATACATGTACTATAAACTCTCTATATATTTAATTATATACACCTAGAATACATGTAATTAATTATATTTTGTTGAGCATCACGATCTGGAGTGAATATTTATCGAACATATTTCATATCCAGCTGAGGTCCAGCTAAGTGGCATGGTGGCCTCCACGAAAAGCATTGCACCAATGGATGAACTTCCAGATATTATCAGGGTTATTATTGCATATTATTGCTATTATTGCTACGTACAACTACTGTTGTTATTGTGTTTATTGTGTATGCATATGTATAATATATATATATATATATTTGTTTGGATTGTCAAGACTTTATGGCAAGTGTTTTGCTCAATGTTAACTCAAAATCGCCTTTACATCCGCCATGCAGGAAGACAAGAAGGCCAAATCGTTCAGTGGGGCGTCATTTTTCCGACGGGTTGTTCCAATAGTAATGGGGTATTGACAATTAAACAGCTACTGCGGTATATGGACTAAAGAAACCAACTAAGAACAACCCCGTACTCCGTTCATTGTTGGACATGATCGGACGCATTTTTTGTGCGTGGAATGTTTTATGTTTCGAACCCATGCAGCCAAAACGCAACATTGAAATTTTGGGAAGCCTATGAACATAAGCAGCAGTGCACCATATCCAAGATTCAACAGATTGGATGTCAGATGGATGTAATCTACCAGATAGTCGCAACATGTCGGTTGTTCCCAGCGATATGTGTTCGTTTGGAACTAAGCCACAATGCATACGGAGTACTTCAAACCATAGTTTGCAAGAATCCATGAAATTCCAGTCCGTTTATTGAACAATATGTAGCAGGTTTTTTCTCCCTCCCTAGCAGCTTAGCACCAGGAGGATGACAAGAAGAAGGCTGGGTGAAGAAGTAACATCTTTGGATGAGGGGATCTGGAAACGGGTGTACCCCAAAAACATTAATTGGGAAAACGATGATAACCCACTGAAATTTGTGGTAAATTATTTCACCAATATAGTTCGATGTTTCTGTTCATGTTCACTACTACCCATTAACCAATCCATACAGTTATGTATACAATATGTCTCATATTTCGGGTATGACCATTATCAATACTGATCATCATGAAGTATAAATCAGATAAATCAGAATCCACAAGATCAATAACACCTCATAATTCAATATAATTCATGAATCTTCATCACAGATTCACGTCATTTCTTAGTCACCTAAAAAGGTGACCTGGGATTTCAATCGCCACGTAGGTGCCCACTGCTGGAGGCCGCCGCATCCCGTCGCCGTTGCAGGACTGTACCGGTATGTATCGCATATCTAGACTGGATGTACCATGATGTACCTATAACATCCTATAACATCCTATACCATCCTATAACAGTGTACATATGTATGCATGATTCATGATACACATCATTATTGTGTCTATTGTGTGTATCTACTGTAGATGGTAGGTATGATTGATATGGTATGATTGTTGTTAGCCAACCTCGGTTTCTTGAATGCGGCCATCCCCCTCGCCCAGGACATGACCGAGGCCATAGGGGGAGTGGTGTCTCTGGTGGTGTCTCTGGGAGGTAGTCCGGACATGAAATTCTAAAAATTAATAGTAATAATAGTGATATTGTTTATTGTCTAAAATTGATAATTGAAACATATTGAAACAATAGTTGAAAATAATTGATACTATAGTAATAACAAAAAATAATAACATCATAGACCAAGACAAATCTGTGTTTTTGTAGTCTTTATCACCAGAAACTCTATTGACCGTCTGTGACTCTTTGCCTTCCGTTCTGGAGGACACCACCACCACGGAACCCAAGATGGAGCAATCCCCTGAGGCATGGCAGCGAAGGGGTTCTCCAATTGATGATATTTGGGAACATCTGCAGGAAAGCATAGGAAAGCATTCATGAAAAAAAAGGGGGCCCTGGGGGTAATCCAGATTAGACGTTCCTGTAGATTTTCCGATAAACCAATCTATTGAGATACCCATTGAATGGCAGTTTTAATGGGGAAATGTTTGATAAACCATGTGATTTGGGGTTAGCCAATCTTCAGAGAAACCATCCTATCTGAGTAGCATTAGTACATGATAGTACATGTAAGAATGCAATGATATTGGATGATATTGGTATCTTGGTTAAATTAAAGTAAGTAATTCTTTACCATCTAAGAGATGGGGCTGTAATCGTGGGCAAGTCATGGAATCACTGTGTCATTGTTGACTCGCCTGTTCATCAGTGATGAATGCACCTTCCTTTACGGATTTGCAAGTATCTTGAGGTTGGTTTCTGCTCAAAGATTATGAATTGTGGAAAAGAACCAAACAAAGATTGCATTCAAATCTCTACAAGTTGGGCATTTGAAAAGGAACTGGTTCTGCATTAGACAATTGAGCAAGATATGCTGGATGCTGAAAGCCTGAAACACGCTCAAGTCTGTTCAACTTCACCAATCAGTAGCCACGAGCAAGATTACTGCGCATTGGACCGTGTCTCTTGATATCCTTAATTATGCTGATTGATTTTTATATATGAAGATAAAATAAGATACATACAGAGTTTGTTTGGTGCAGCAACCTGTGGACTCCGTGGACCAACACACTTGCAGAATAAAGTGTCAGAACAAACCCCGCCGCAATGACGTCCATTTTCGGGCTGTTGGACAAGAGACAGAGAGCCGACACTTGGAACACGCGAAGCGGGGGCTGGAAGGTCACCCTATGGTACCCCCTTAAGGCCCTTGAAACTCAACAAATGGAAACCACACATTACTACATCATATTACATCACATTTCCATTGATGATTGGGGTGCTGAATTGTGAGAAATACCCAATTGATCAAGGGGTATTTATCCTTGCATCCAGATACCTTTGCCCTAGTGGATATCAGTGATTTCATTGGCCGAAGAATGCATCAGATGTTCAACAGCATTGTGCCACATGATGGTCGTAACATTTGGACAAATTTAGGGTAATGAATGGATATGAATGGGGTATAGTTGACCTGACAATGACATGGGCTTTCTGCTGCGATGCAGAGCAAGTTCACAGGGACATGGTGGTATCTTTCCCTTTGACTGCAAACTCCACAGCCAAAGTGTTGGTTATTCCTGTTTGGACCAAAATGATCCTTCCAAATGCTGTTTTTTTGGGGGGGGTTTGGATGGATTTCAATGGATTTCACATGAATCAAAGAAACCCTTCAGAAGCGTTGAAACATCGAGGTCTGTTGGCTCGTTTGCCTCAGGCCGATGATGCAGCTTTTGCCAATGAGTTGGACTTCTCCTATGAGGTGCGCCGTAAAAAACGATCCTGCTGAGTTTTCCATGTCGGCCATCAGCCAACAAGATACACATCCCCAAATTGAGGAGTCCATCGAGAACCCAGAAAAGAGTAGAAAAGACACTACCAAATATCACCAAATATCAAAATCCTCCAAAATCAATGGCCTCTAAGTTCCAAAAGCGTCCAGAATCCAGAATCATCCAGAATCTGTTGATTCGGAGGAGCGAGCAGATTTGCTGGCTGACCTGTTGGAGGAGCTGATGGGCAAGTTGACCCCCTGATGAGTAGGGTTCAACATGGTTCAACCATCTTTGGGGTCACATCTCTGAGGATTTCTTAGGCACAAGTTATGACAGTTATGTGGTTGATAACCATCTTTGGGGTCACATCTCTGAGGATTTCTTAGGCACAAGTTATGACAGTTATGTGGTTGATTGTGGCTGTTTAAGAAAAACAAATGGGATGGACAGTTCGTTGGGAGGAGTTGAACATGCAAAGTGGGGAATAATCAGCATTTGTCCTGATTTTACTAGCCGAAATGGAGATGCAATCATGCTGCCTACCAAGAACATGCTTTGATCATTGAAGACGCGGAGATTGAAGCAACAAGCGTGCAGATTTTGTTTGCAGGTTAACAACAACTGATAGGCGAAAACGATACAGATCCCCACTCAAGGAAGAGTTCAGGAAATTTAATACCAACACCAACATGTTTGGGTCAACGGGTCCCCATCAATCTTCATCAGGAATGGGTCACAGGTGATTTCCCCTGCCTACGACCCACACCAAGGAAAATTTCCCAGGTCTCCATCTGTACAGGAAGATACCTCCCTGTTCCCCTTGTTGGATTGCCCACCCGAGGCCAGTTCCGGGGAGTGTCAGGATTTGTCATGAGTTGTGACAAGAAAAACAGCATAGCTGTCAGGTGTACATTGGGTAAACGCTTTACTGGACATGACGTGATTTCACAGCTCTGATGTCCAGGTATGGAAGTGGACCCAATCCAAACAATGGAAAGTTCTGTGGACCGAATTTCCAAGTTCCAAAGATACCTGTCATATCCTTTCATCCAGTGACTTTACCGTTTCTTGAATGCTCAAAGCCTTTCTCTGCGGTCTGATACATCGGGAGATGCCCCTGGGGTCATCCTGTGAGGTCTTATCCTCTGTGTTATTATTATCAGTTGCTGGGCTGCACGGAAGCACCCCAGGGCATGAAAGTTTGATGCTTGGGAAACGTAGACGGAAATCCTTATGGATGATATGGGTGGGAAAGAAGACCATTCTTGGAGCGGCTTCGCAGAGTAGAGAGCGCGAGACAGAAGATGGCAGAAGTTTGTTCGTGTTGTGGAAGTTTCTTTGGCACGCAAGAGCTGAGCAATGTGACCGTATGAAACTCATTTGAAGTCGCTCTAGGACTCTAGGAATACTATGGTCAAACATTTCTAGGCGCACAAAAGACAATCACAACACGTAACTGGAGTTTTTCTCAATTGTTTCTACCCTCAAGCAATCGCCAGTGATCCAGCAAAATCTTGCACCAGTGAAATCTCAGTGATCCCAGTTTCACAGCGCCCAGGAAGCTGTTACCTCAGTCCGTTTGAGACCACTCTGCTGCCAGATGCGTGTGGCTGTGGACAGCAACGAAGGTTGGGAACCATTCGAATGGTGGTGAAAGAGGGCTATAAATGGGGGAGAAAACTGCCATCAATGGGAACATGGTGTTGTGTAAGTGGTTGATGGTTTCAAACCTTTTCTGCTGCCTGGGAATTGATCCAACCCTTCGAACCGGAGGACCCTCGGGGGTGGGTTAACGTGTGGCTGCGGGCTATTTCATGAAACGGTGCGCTTTTAAAATCCAATAGCGAAACCACAAACAGGAGGTGAGGTATGATGAGATGTTGGGCTGTGGGGCCCTGAAGAATTCGACTGACGCTGCCAGGCAGTTTATTGGTTCATAAGATTTGGACATTTGATCATATTGACATCTCCTTAGTCTGTCCTTCAATTCCAGGCCCTAGATTGATATTTTTTACACATGGCGTTCCTATGCCTCTGACCCCTGAATTCCAGATGACTTAAACAAGAGCTTGATAGAGCTTGGAAATGGAAGACCATGAGTACCAAGAGTTAGAACCGCCCCAGAAAAAAAAAAAAAAAACAGATGTCGTAGTAATATAAGTATGTATGTATATCATATATAGAGATGTACAGAGAGATTTGCATAGATAGATGAGTCTTATGTTGATTATTTGATATGCATTATGATCAAAAGTCCACAGAAATCCATCACAAACTGTGTATACATATATATTATACATATATTACATATATATATATTATTATATATATATTATATAGTAGAGAGAGAGAGAGAGATCTGGAATCCTGGATGCAGCACAGGCCTTTGGAGTCTACTGACCTTGCGAGATTTTGCTGACCTCGGTGGTACCACAAAGCACTACAAAGGCGGGAATCGAGACCCGGCTGTGATCGGCTGTGGGCGCAGTGAGCAGGTGGCATTTTGATGCATTTTGACGTCAAAAAGAGTGATCTAAAACGATGAGTCGGATGAGAGTGATGGTTGTATGAATTTTCTATGAATTTGAATGATGTCGTTACGATGTAGATGTAGAATGATGTAGATGCTGTTCGCTTCTGAACATGATTTTGGTTGTACAATCGTGGTGCGGTCAAGGCTTGCGCACCTTGGCGGAATGGGATGAATCCAACGCCATGAGGCGATGGCGTCGAAGGGAGGTCGGGATGGCGGTTGACCGTATACGTTACATGATGGTTCCAAAAACCCTCTGGTAAACAACACTTTGCTATGGAGAATTACCTTTTAACGTGAGGTACATCAATTCCCTAATTGGGGCATGGCTTCGCAAACTGTCAGTCTGGCCAGCCCATCGGAACCAGGCGTCTGGAATGGGATCCGCTGATGATTTGTGCGCCGCCGGCGCTGCGCTACAGTTTGTTGGCTGCCATGCAGGTGACCCTTGGGATGGTGATGGTCACTCCTTGGCGCAACAATCAGATGTGGGCTGGTTTGATGCTAAGGATATCTACGGAATTCTAAGGATATTATTAAGCAGTTAAGCATATCATTACCCTCTGGTAATTTAACATAGCTATTGAACATGGCCATTAATAGTGGATTTCCCCATTAAAAATGGTGATTTTCCATAGTTATGTTAGTTTACCAGAGGGTAAGCATATCATTAACTATCTCACCCAGTCATCAATTCACTGAACTCATCCCAGATTGGTTTGTGACAAAGTGTCAGGTCTATTCTTGGAAGGTTTCTGCATCCTGACAATACAAGCGCAAGGCTTATACCTTGTAGTTACATACCCACTGCAACTGTATTTCCGAAACAATTAATAGTATAGAGGACAACATACCAGATACAATATTCATATAGGCATATATAGGCCATTTACATCCATTTACAGAGTACATAGAGATCCATTTTGGCTTAAATGGTCTCAGAATGTACCAGATATCATCTTTGGATTTAGATGCTATTCAACCGCTATAAAAATGCTGTTTATCTGTTGTTGTTCATGTTCTATCATCATGTAACCGGCTTTTCCCCGGGTCCGGCACTTTTTTTTTCCATGGATCAGTTGCCATCGTGCTGTCAGCGTTTTGAACAACAGGTCCGACGACAGCTGTGGTCCAAGCACGGACCGTCACTGGGCGCCGGCTGGGATTGGTTCAGTGCCAAGGTGTGACGACTGGCGACTGGAAGTGGTGATGCCAAGTCAACATGGCTATGGATCAATACCTATTAATACCATTTTTAGTGGGATGAACATCCATTTACCAGCTATTTTGATGTTCACCAGGGGTAGAAGGTTTTGACACACTGCCACATGATGGTTGGTTGAGAACTGGGTTCCCCTACTGGAATGTGATAATTTCTAATAATCTGCTTGGTGGTTTAATGGTTTGGAACATGAAATTTATGACTTTCCATATATTGGGAATAATACTCCCATTTGACTATTTTTTTTCAGAGGGGTTGAAACCACCAATCAATAATGTATACTGGTTAGTAGAATCCCTTATGATTATGAAGCAACCAGGCTTTTGACAACTGCACAAATGTATCCAGATGTTATTGATGTAGCTGGAACTGAAATGGCCCTGGTGTTTGATACTCAGCGCTTCATTTTGTAAGTCAAGGCTTCCAGAATAAAGCTGACATTCACATGTTCGTTATGTATAAGAAGGATGAAGATACAAACAAAATGGTGAATTGCACCAATTTAATCCAGTTTACATAATTCACCATACCATAATATGATATAATATGGACATTGAATTAACTTGCTTATATTGGCATATATTGGCCACATATGCAGGTGAAGATCCGAGGAGACGTGGTACAGTTTACCATCATTTTACCAAATTTTACCTGCAGGCTTCCCATCCATTTTCTCGAGGCTGTGCAGCTTCCAACCTTTGAGGTATGAGAATCCGAAGTGCAGCCAGTCTTTTTCCATGGGAAAATCATCCATGAATTTCACCACAAATTTCCCCATGGATTCACCATAGGTTCACCCGGTTTTCAGAAATTTCACCGCCAGGTGTGTCGGAGGATGGCTGTGCCCACCTTTTTGCGATGGGCCTCGCTGCAGCATGAGCCATCCTCCCTGCAGGCCTTGTTGCAGCCACTGGGTGTCTGGGCGGCTGTTGGCTGTTGGCTGTTGGGATTTTTAGGGCTGAAACACGGCAAAAAACTCGGGGAATTGGTCCAGAATGGTCCAAAAATGCATCCTGGATTGTTTTTGGGATGGTTTTTGCTGCATTTCTTGTGGGATTGGAGGGGTCAGGCAAACCAGTTCAGCGAGAGGTTGTGATAATTTTGCCTGGAATTTCCCCGGTGGATTTCCTTGGTTTTGTTTCATCGTTCACCAGCAAGTCAAAACGGCAACCCAAGCGGTTGAAACCATTTCGTTGTCCCACAAAGTAGTCTATCTTGATTTGAGGTCATAAGTTATCATTAAACCCATTCATAATCTGGGTTTTCCGGTCTATGTGCTCGGCTGGGCAAGGAAAACGAGTGTATCATTTCCTCAAATCATGCTCCACCCCCTTGTTCGGTTTGGTTTTGCTGGCCCGAAAATGCAAGTTCGGCAAGTTTGACTCATCTCTCTTTCCATGCTGGTTGCATTAAGCTCTCCATGTGTCACACTCCTCGGGATACCGTAGTACAGTACTGTAGATACCCCATGTATCCTAGATATTATTGCCCATGTATCCCTCATATTTACCTTCATTTGGTTATTGGTTCGTTCTATCACTACGGCCCATGCTTGTCGGCTTGATTCTCCAGTGTCGCTGCTTGCTCTGTGTAAGTCCATGATGAACCTTAAACCCATCCATGTTCCATCTATCTCATTCTATATCCCAATACATCTAATATCATCTTAACTTATATTCCGTATCAGTATCATCCAAGCTTCATTGGTTCACTTCCATATCCCATTATCTCATATCATCCCACATCCCACATCCCATCCATATCAATCCAAACATATTTTATTCCATCATATGCATTTTTATCCCATATCCTCCATAGCCTTCATCCAATCCTCCATGATAGTTTTTTTTTTACATCTACACTGAGAGTTCATTTTGGATCCATATCCCATCCATATCCCATCCATATCCTCCCATCTCCACCCAAGGCCTCTCCACCGAGAGCCGCAAGCGCTCTCTCCACGCCGACACGGAAGCCACGGGCGCAGACTCGGCCGAGCCCGAGGCGAAACGCAGCCGTGGTGCAGGTGGGGCATCGGAGGGCATCGGTCATGATGGATTATGAATGATCATGATGGGTCAAGTTATTGGGTAGCTTAAAAAATGCTCAAAATGATTCAAAATGGATTAAATGGATAAGTAATGAGATTGCATGATACATGATATCAATGATATCTCATGATTATATCACATGATATCAAGAAAAAGGACCGTATAAAATGACCAGTGCAGATCTGTGCCATTTCGATCCATCAGTTGCCAAAACAAGGCCAAACGTCCAGATGTCCAGACGTCCAGGCATGCGTTTCCGTTGCGGCCGCTCTGATGCAGTGGAACTGAGCGAGGAGGCCGTCAACGACGCTCGATGGAAGCATGGGACTTTTGCCGCCAAGGTGAAGATTGGTGAAAGACATCAGATCATATAAGATTATATTATCAGATTATAATAGATTATATATGTTTTTGATCACAATCTCTTCAGGGATTTCCAGTAATTCAGGTGATGAGTCATCGGTTTGAGTTGGCGAATGCCTGGAATCGTGGAGCTGAGGACATTTATGAGACGGTGCAACGATGGCACAGCAAGGAGTGCTTGGGCAGCAACCCTCGCTACATGTCGCCTGCAGATCATGGGAAAAGCTTCACAAGCGATAGGGGACCACCCACTTTAGCACTTTAGCCATGTCCATTGCGAGGAGTAAGTAATTTTGCTCATATGATGAACATATCATGACTTTTATAGCACCTCAGCAGATGTCAGCAGATGTCAGATGTCAATATTTCATAGATGTTCATAGTATTTCATATATAGTAAATAAATGAATAAATGAATATATATATATATATATTATACATTCATAGATATATCATAATATATCCATATACATATATATATATACATATTCATAGTATTTCAGGATACCTATGGATAGCTCAAGAATTCTCCGAGGCACCGGGAGATGATGCGAGCACATTTCCAACGTGGGGATGATGACAAGAAGGGCTCCGAGTTGCCCAGGAGTGACTCAACGGAAAAATCTTCGCCAGGCAGCCATGGATAGCCATGACATCAATGGTGATCATCAAACCGGCGGAATATAAAAAATCAAGATGCATCAAAAAATGCGGGATGTGATGAAGAAAAACACCATGTATAATAACTTACATAAATAATATAGTTCTCATATTATAGTTATACTATGTTATGTCTATATATACATATATATATATATAGCCAAGTATCTGAGATAATCTGGATAGTTTATGTCAAACTTATGGCCGACCAGTCGCCTGATATCTGATGACTATCAGAGGTGGATGCAAGAAACAGGTGAGCCCGCAGAAATTCGCAGGGGAAGCACATTGTTGATTTCTGCTATTTCCATCTATTTCCCCCACCTGGGATAATCATATCTGGATATCAATGATACTAGAATTGTTCGGGGTCTCAACCAGCTACCTAGCTACATCATGCTACATCTAGCTACCCAGCCCCATTGGATGAAATGAAGAACGGTCACTGCCGTCACTGCCGTCACTGCCCAGCGCTGCCCAAGGCAATAGCGGTGCCTTTAGCGTCACACCCACCCTGGACGCGCACGAAGCCGCAGTCTTTGCGCTCAACGACTGCGAGTCCTCCAAGGACGAAACTCCCAAGGTCGCAACTGTCGCAACCACCGGGTTGGGCGGAAGTGATCCTTCAAACAACCGAACGGGTCATTTGAACTGTGTAAGTTAGTATGATATGCTATTATGTTTTGGTATGTTTTTGTATGTTTTAGGGATATCACTGTACACTTTTAGTTATTGTAGTTACATAGATGATAAGAAGAAGGGTGAAGAAGAGTGGTAGGGAGCCAACCCATGTAGTGGATGTTCGCTGTGCGAATGGACAGAAATTCCAATGTAGGTGCGATGTGCCTACGGTACATCAGGATAGGTGCGAGGTGAAGACGAGGGATCGTCCATGGCTGGTGCAGAAGCACTGATAGTGTCAATTCCCATTCACTAATTTATTGATGTATGTTCCTATATTGAAATATTCCCATTCAATCGATAGTGTTCATTATTCCTCACTTTCAATTCCAATATTTCCAATAATTCAATATGTTCCTTGATTTGATTTGTCGGTTGGTCATCCCCCAATCACATCCATTTCTTCCACTTCACGGAGATTTTCCTGCAGCCATGGTAGGTGACAGCCGCGGCACGAGAGGCACGTGAGCGCGGCGCAGCATCCAGACACATTGAGGAAGCGCAGCTGTGGCTTGGATACGATTGGGGATACTATGGCATAGGGATATGGGATGATGAACGGATGGGATACATCATTTTCAGACAAACCCATATGATACTAGTATATTATATATAATTATATATGTGCTCTATGTGTATCTATAATATATATATATATATATGTATTAATATATATATATATAAATGTATTAATATGTATATTTATATATAAATGTATTAATATATATATATATAAATGTATTAATATGTATTAATATGTATATATATATATATATATCCCGTGTGGCGCATTGTATAGTATTGTGACCATGGGCACTTCATATGGTTATGACCACGTTCAGATGCTTGGTGCCGAAACTCAGGAGACTTGCCATGGAGCTCTCCAAACGGGAAGCAGAAGCTGTGACTTGGATTGGATGATCCACTGGCTTCATGTGGTAAAAATCATGGGAAAGTCCTAAAGAAATCACATCATATCACATCAATGTGTGGTTTATAAGCCTAAATGGAAGAATTGATAGTGGTTTTGGGGGTATACTGGGTATACAGTACACCAGTGTTCCCCTTTATGGTGGAGTACATGGTATGTGCTTAAAACTGGGCCATCTGCATATGAGGAGCTAAATGGTTCAGAATGGTACCACATTTTGGTTTGCGAATAGGTTCTGTCCCGTGACCCTTTGGTGGCTTGAAATATATCGTATGTCCCGTTCCTACTTGGGACGTGGGATGTTTTTCACTTTTTTCAGGGTGTGGAAGTCATTATTTAGATTGTTGATATTTTGCTTAAATTGTTGGAATAGCCCCAAACAGACAAATTGGGCATGGTTTTAGATGGTTTCAGGTCTATCCCAGTATATCCAAAGGTGTATGATGCGTCCATGGGTAGGGGATACCCCAAAATTTGGTGTTAATTTCTCCCATCTTTAGACCAAGAGAATCTCACTAGATCCCGCATCCCCATGAAGTTGACAGCCAAGTGGTTAGCCACCAAATCCCCAATTTCCATACGTTGAATTCCCGCGCCCAGGCTGCCCAAGTCCCCAGCGACAGCGGCGACGGCACCGCAGCTTTAGGCCCCACGGATGCGCCGAAGGAAGCCGAGGCGTCGAAGGAAGCCGAAGAACCGGTGACTTTGGTGCAATTTTGGGGAGAAAATCGGACATTTATGTATTTACAGAATTTTTATGCACTTTTAATAATAATTGACTTGGATACAACTGTATATAAATGATTGGATATAATTGTATATAATTGGATGGATAGAAATATATGGGATTACAATGAGATCATCATAGTTTTCCACAGAATTTCTGGGGACCCGGACTGATGGTGTTGGGGTTTCTCTTGGGAGTATGGGAGCCATCAAAATTTGGAAGGATCCAGTGGTTGGGAGGGAGCGTCCAGGACCTTTTTGTACCATCATTGAACTCAATGGATTCAAATTTGGGCCCAATCTTTGGCAAATGTGGGATGATCGGTGGGGTCAAGAATGGGAACTAGCAATGATTGGGTGGGTGAATCAACTGGTAAATGGTAGGGGGATAAAATTCAAGATAGCCAAAAAATCATCCCAGCAACCTAAGTTCGTAGCAAATGGGGTTGTACCTTTTTAAGCAGTTTCACAAATGTTCGTTCGGGTCTCCTGAGCCGGATACCGCTCTCTTTCCTCATACTTCAAACAACTTCAATAGCTAGGGTTCTACGATGCTCTACGCACAGACTTTTGTCTGCACATTGGGAAGTAGCCATTACTATTGGATCATTTACATTCATTTACTACTGGTGTACTATTGGTAAGACCAACAAAAATCGCTGGTGAATGGATTTCACCCGTCGCCAGCAAAAAGGCGACCGAAAAGGTGGAGGCGGTGGAGGCAATGGCATTGGAGTGGCCATGTCTCGGTCTTGAAATGACAAGCGAAATTGAAAGCCTCAGGAAGTACAGATGAGCTGGTCATTTTGAAGGTCTTGAGATACTCAATTTGGACCCATACTCAAGTTTGGAACCTGTGGTTTTCCTGGTACTCTATATGAGGCAAAACATATCAAAACATGAACATTCTGGATGCTCATAGATACTGGTCCTGTCAATCTTGCGGGTACGTATTTTTCCGGGGATTTTTTTTCAGATTTCCCGGGGAATTTTTTTCAGAAATCTATTCGCAGGCCACGCAGGGAACAGGCAAGCAAGCAAGCAAGCAAGCCAGCCAGCCAGCAAGCAAGCAAGCAAGCCAGCGAGCGAGCAAGCAAGCCAGCCAGCCAGCAAGCAAGCAAGCAAGTGAGCAAGCAAGCAAGCAAGCAAGCAAGCCAGCCAGCCAGCAAGCAAGCAAGCAAGGCAGCTATCTATCGTTCTTTCTATCGTTCTATCTATCGTTCTATCTATCGTTCTATCTATCTATATATCTACCTATCTATCTATTGTTCTATCTATCTATCTATCTATCTATCTATCTATCTATCTATCTTATCTATCTTATCTATCTAATCTATCTAATCTATCTAATCTATCTATCTAATCTATCTAATCTATCTAATCTATCTAATCTATCTAATCTATCTAATCTATCTAATCTATCTAATCTATCTAATCTATCTAAT
>Ga0126342_10003727_pt1 | contig 25477 bp, 24 predicted proteins | sample Cyp1metagenome_FD_92528 | JGI IMG/M metagenome (GOLD analysis project Ga0126342, IMG submission 92528) | Coral microbial communities from Lord Howe Island, Old Settlement Bay, Australia - Cyphastrea 1 metagenome | ecosystem: Host-associated > Invertebrates > Cnidaria > Coral ... | reverse complement strand
AGTAGTAGTAAGTAGTAGTAAGTAGTAGTAAGTAGTAGTAAGTAGTAGTAAGTAGTAGTAAGTAGTAGTAAGTAGTAGTAAGTAGTAGTAAGTAGTAGTAGTAGTAGTAGTAGTAGTAGTCGTCGTCGTCGTCGTCGTCGTCGTCGTCGTCGTCGTCGTAGTAGTAGTAGTAGTAGTCGTAGTCGTAGTAGTAGTAGTAGTCGTCGTCGTCGTAGTAGTAGTAGCAGTAGTTGTTGTTGTTGTTGTGGTGTAATTAGTGCAAGTAGCGTAATTAGTGTAATCGGCGTAGCTCAGTGTGGTGTAATTAGATATTATTAGCGTAGTGTCGACATCGCAACTTCTAAAAGTGCTCCGAAGCTGAGGTGGCTTGTACATTTTGACTTCGAAGTGTGCTTCGCGCCACAATGCCGTGCACTTTTTCGACATGGCAACTCCCAAAATTGGTCCGGACCTGGTGTGTTTTGAACATTTTGACTTCGAAACGTGCTTCGTGCCAAAACGGCGTGCACTTTTTGGACATCTCAACTTCCAAAAGTGGTCCGACACTGAGGTGCTTTGTACATTTTGACTTCGAAATTTGCTTCGCGCCACAGCGGCGTGCAATTTTTCATCTCTCATCTGGCCAGCTGGCTCCGCACCCACCGCTTTAGCGAGCCTACTTTTCGACCCTGCGGGGTCACAAATCATTAGAAAAACTTAGTGTTTCGCAACTTTCTTACCTTTTCGCGCACCTGGGATCTTCTTTCTTCTGAAACTTTCTCTTTTTTGTTTGATCTTCTTTCTTCTCTTCTCTTCTCTGACTCTTCCCATCTCTGCTTTTCATCGGTCCATATTGTCGGAAGTTTGACTTCTAAACTTCCTTTGGTAAGATTGTATAAGTATCACTGGGAAGAAACAAAATAAAATGATTGGCCAACGGCATCTAGTACAGTAGGTCCTCGAAAAGAACATCGATGAAATTGGCCAATGTCTGCACCTTGGGAATGCATGGTGCATCGGGATATGACACATATGAACATGGGCAGGAAACTGATCCATGCTGTTGAAGTGTTCGTTCCACACAGAGGATTGTAAGTTGCGGGCATCCACATCCTTGGCAAACAGGAAAGCAAACTGTTGGAGGTTCACACACAATCAATGTTGCGCAGTACATGCCAGAATTGCCTTCTTATGATCCACTACAAGCGCGAGGGCATCAAACGAAACTACACTACTGGCAAAACTGGCGATCCTTCCCGTAATTCCAATACAGTGTACCAACCCTTTGGTCCAGACACGACCTCGTTGAGCACTTTCCGCACTTGCGGATTCTCGATCATGCCTGGAGAAATGAGCTGGAACAAGTCGATCAAGCCCCTGAAACCTACTCTTCACCAGTGGCCTGTTTGTAAATGCAGCAGTGAAATCTTGTGAATGTATTGCAGAATGCATCCTGAATTTTCAAAATGTGTCACAGAACATCGCAGCATCACAGCATCAGCATATCGCAGCATCCCGTAGCATCTCTCCTCGGAACTCGTCGCGGTCGATCTGGCCATCCTTGTCGGTGTCAACACCCTCCTCCAGACATCTCTGCATCACTTCCTCAGCGGGCTCACCCTGGAGAAACGCCTTGAAACACCTGCGAAAAGTGAGGAAATGCTGAAAGAATCTAAGAGCAAACAGGTGGGCACAAAAGGTATGTACTTGTGATATCTTGTGATCTTATGATGGGAGATGAAATGGTGAAAGGGAGAGTGCTGCGCACAGTTTTCTTGTTGCTTCTTGCCACGATCCACCTATCATTTTTTCCCAACAGCAAAACTTTGCTATGGGGTCCTTAGCCACCCGGCGCAGCTTCAATACCAGGTTCCAGACAAGGTTCCAGAGGGTTCTGGTGCAGATACCTCGTGAGGTTCCGGAGGGTTCCGGTGAAGATACCTGCTGAGGCTCCGAAAGTTCTGTGCGGTTCCGGAGGGTTCCGGTGCAGATACCTTGTTGAGCTTCCGGAGGGTTCCGGCGCAGATACTTTATGAGGTTCCGGAAGTTTCCGGTGCAGGTGCTCGGTGTGGTTCCGGAGGGTTACGGTGCAGATACTTGCTTAGGTTCTAGAGGGTTTTGGTGCAGGTGCCTGGTGAGGTTCTGGAAGTTTCCGGTGCAGCTACCTAATGAGGTTCCGGAGGGTCTAGGTGAAGATGCGTCGTGAGGTTCCGGAGGGTTCCGGGGCAGATACCTTGTGAGGTTCCGGAAGGTTCCAGTGCAGAGACCTTGGTTCCGGAGGGTTTTGGCGGAGATGCTTGGTGAGGTTCCAGAGGGTTCTGGTGCAGATACCTTGTGAGGTTCTGGAGGGTTCTGGTGCAGATGCTTTGTGAAATTCCAAAGGGTTCCGATGTTTTTTTATGGCATAAGCACTTAATTTTCATTGCATAAGCGCTTGATTTTTATGCATAAGCACTTTTCATGGCAAAAATCGCAGAAGCTTTTAAGCTGTTGGGGATAGCACCTGAGTTTATTTTTGAACGCAAGTGCAACATTCATGGCATGTAATTGATGTGGGTGAGACTCAGGCGAAATGGAAGGCGAAATGGAAGCAAAAGGGATTATAGTGACGAGGAAAAGGATTGATGATTGTTCTTATGATGCTGGTGGTGGCAGTGGTGATGGCAGCGGTGGTAGTGGTGGGCAATGATTTGGATGATGAGCAAGATTATTACGATAAGAATTAGGAATGGGGATGAGGACTAAAAGGACGAGGATGTGGCTGGGCGATGATGAACAGGCGGACGAGGAGAATAGCATGAATGCAGAGAAAAACGGAAAATTGCATTCGACAACCTCTTGGAACCTCTACCAATTGGTAATTGGTAGAAACATGTAGAAACAAGGTGCATGCATAAACTAGCAACCATTATATAAGTGAAAAATCCCTCCATATCTATCCAAAAAAGATCAAAGTCCCGCCTACACCCCCTGCCCCGAAACGGAAAACAGCCGCATTTGACAGCCAGGTCACAGTGGTCCAGCTCACTTGGAGGGCATTTTTCTCCGCATCCGCTACTGCTGTGATCACTTCACACAGAATGCCAATCCTCAATTTGTGAAAAGAAATTTACCCGACAAGCGCAGATTTAACCCAAACCTGAAGTGTTACGTTTTTCAAAGTATCCAAGTGGAAACTTCAAACCCCCACATACACCTACCCATGCAGCTTGATATTGCAGCTCCGAGGGTCAGCATGTTCATGATCGTCACCGCCTCACGACTCTAAATTACACTGGAAATGTGGGATTAGCTTGGGGACAATTCACAGAACCTTTTTTGGTCCTTCTACCAAAACAAAGACATAAAGCCTCCCCAACATTTAAAAAAAAATGGAAAAACTTTGACAAGCCAAACCCTTTCTGTCAGCAGGAATAATTAGATGTAGAATAGCTCGACTCGAATGATTGGCTTGAGGCTTGAGGCCTTGCCAAAACATCAGATTCCTTACGAAACAAGTACCATCAAGGACCTAGAGCCGTTGTCAGGGCCTTGGATGTCTCTCTCAGAGCCTTCTAATAACCCCTGACTCTTAGAAGTCTTAGACCCTATTTCGAACTTCATGAAACCCCACAAATCCTAATTCAAAATCCTTGGCCGTAAAGCTACCACAACTCAAAACTGTGGCCAAAGACCAATTGTTGGATCGCAGGAAATTCGACTGAGGCAGCAGCAGAAAGGATGATAAAGACATACCTCGGGGAACAAACAACGTGTCACAACATACTGGGTCACACAACACTGAAACCTGTCGACTTCCTCTGACTTCCAATAACCAGCAAACTTGGCTTGGTGGAAGGGAATTCCATGTGTGAAGTTGTGGGTATTCACCGCTGCAAGTGCAGTCAAGGGGCATCAAAAAAAAACCTTGGGTCACTTGCACTCAGATCAAGTTTGGGGGACAAGTAGAATCCATCCATGGTAGATGGCAGGACAGGCTGTGGCCTTATCCAAGTCCAAGCTGCACAAGAATGTCACCTGTAACATCTTGCAAAGTCTTGCAACGTGGAACTTTTAGCACAAGAACCCCGTGAAGTACAGTACCGCTGGAAAATCACAGAATCCATTCCTGCCATTTGCCATCAAGCAGCCAATCAGATTGTCCTTCAACAGTTCCGCCATCACATCACTAACCGCATCCAGGAAGGTGCCTGATCCCAGTGACTCCGCAGTTGATTTATGAAAAACCTATAGAAAATAACAGAAAATATTGTAAAATTCTGAGCTTGCCAACCTGTGGCACAGTCTGGTGCACCCAAACTGTTCTGCTTTAAAGACTTGGATCTCCGTTGCAATCTGAGCTTGTTGCTGGCCATTCCTTCACTTGTTTCATCTTGTCATCTTGTTTCTAAAGCTCAGTCAAGTATCCATGCATGAAGAGGCTGTGCATCGAAATCGGCACATTGTAAAAGCGGGTAGTACCTGCAGCGCGACGGCGCGACGGCACTGCGGGGTCGGTGTCGATCGGTGTCAAGTTGACAAGCCCAAGACCCACCAGAGAAATTCAGAACGTGCGATGCGAATGAGTTTGAAAGTCGATGTTGTTCAAATTTTATGACCATTGATCATTTGATGCAGTTTTCCAGGTCAAGTCCATTTCGGCCTTTCAGAAACTCAACTTTGGATGAATGGGTGAAGAGAATTGATAGATACCAAAGAATCCTGTTCTCAAAAGCACAACTCCTAAGGTCTTTCTCTTTTTCTTCGCTGCGATCGACGACATAATCCTGAGAAAGATAAAGCCAATGGGATTCAACCCAATCGGTGCTGTTTGGTCAGACCCCCTCTGTGCCAGGATTAGAGAGATGATTTCACCCATTATCAATTATCAATTATCAATTAATGGGTGAAAGATGTTTCAGCAGATGTTTCAAGATATTTCAGGTGCTCTGCCTATCTGAAATCAGCCGCTCTTGTCTGCACTGACAGAGTTGGATCATCCGACCGATGCAGGGAGAAAAGCTATCAAGCAAAATGGCCTGCAAATGCAGAGTCCGCATGTTTGCGAGACTTTCTGCTAGACTGCTAGACTGTCCAGCTAAATCAAGGGGTGTCCCTGCCAGAATCTCAATCCGGAAGTGTCGAGACTCTCAGGCGAGCGGGATGGCGGGATGGGGCAGAGAAATCGAATCACCCGGCCGGACACTCCGTTCCCAACCCACGCCACACCGCCACAGAATAGAAAAGTTTGAAAAGATCATAAGATTTCCAAATCCACAGTGGACAAATAAACTTTAGGATAAAATGTGACCGTGTGTGATCCATATCAGTTGGAAACCGCTTCTTCAATGTTTTACAAAAAAAAACAAAAAACTTTCCTGCGTGCATGACCTGGACACCCCAAGTCCACTGTACAGTCTATGATGAAAAATCTCATATCCAAGGTCACACTTGGATGCTGACCATCGGATCATCCTCATTGCCACGTTTCTTTTCGACTTTGTTGCATAGTCTAGAAGGCTGTTTGCCAACTTTCTGCAAGAAAATGTCCAGCTTCAAAACGTGTCCATCATGCCCCCTTCGGTTAGGCTGGCCTGCGACATGGTCTGGGAGATGACTCCACCGCCGCACGACAAATGATGCATCCATGTCTGCCAGTCCACTCTGGTCCCAGGCTGACTGGTCCTCATAGATCCTCTGGGGTATTCGTATGTGAGTCTGGCCGTGCCTTTCATGGAGCTGATCTGTTGGAGCCTTTGGATCTTTTGGATTCGAGAACCCTCCAGCAGAACATCCCATGGTGCCGATTGGTGCCGATGGGTGAGGATTGGTGCCGATTGGTCGCAGGCGCTGAGAATTGAGCGAGTTTGGAAAGCACGAGCGCCTCTTGAGCATTGACGGCGAAAATAAAAGCTCATCCAGTGTAGCATAGGGTCATCTGGGTACCATATCAGTCTGTGATGCAGTCATGCATGCAAAAATGTGCAAAGAAACAAGCAGCAAAACGAACCCTGCCAGATCTAAATTGAAGGCGTCCCCGGCTTATCGTTAATGTCACTAAACATCTCTTGCCAGGCTCATTCTCATCCTGGTTGAAACGAACCCGACCAAAAATCCATCGCAGCGACAGCCTACATTGCTGCCATCCAATGTCATCCTGAAGGCAATGGCAAAGACATAGAGACCTTGGTAGGCCACTGGACGACTCGTCGATGACTCGTTAGTTTTTGCTGATGTTCACTCTGGTTCCATCAGATGCTTGGACGGCCTGGCCTGCCTGGACCTGTTTGGACAGGAGCGTTCTGTGCTTTGATGCTGTGGGTTTTCTAGTGGTCTGGGTGATACCGGTATGGAGTGTTCTAGGTCTTTTTGCTCAAAAGATACATGTATACATGTATAATATGTTTCTTCCCCTTGCCACTATGGTATATGTGGTTCAGCTGCACATCATTGCACATCTAGATCTTGCTTTACTCGGCATTCGTGCTGTCCACTCAGGCTGTCGAGTTCCATGATCTACTCAGCACTGTGTCACACCCTGGGGCTCCGGCAAATGCCGAGCAGCAGCAGTGTAAAACCCACTGACCTGACAATGTAGGAATTAGATAGGTTGCAAAATATTGAAACCAATCGGAGGAATGTGGGAAAGGCTAAATCTTCCAAAAATCCGTGGAAACTCTTGACACTCACCATCTTTCCCATAATTTTCCAAGACTTTCCACTTATTTTTTGGAAGATCACCATGATCGCCATAGCTGCCATATGGCAGCGATGCCATGTCCTTCGCCCAACAGCTTCTCGCCTTCCTGCGGAGGCGATGGCCTTCACCAAGATCAGCAGCTCAGGGACCAGGCGAATGAGCCTGGTGCGCTAGTACTGCGGTAGCAGTGCGGCAATGTTGGATATCTTGGATATCTTGGATATGTTGGAAGTGCGGATATTTGGTGATGTTCACTGTGCTTCCTCAGACGTGCGAGTTACTCATTTGTGTTTATGTGTTGAGTGATACCTGGTGATATTATTGACCTGGTGACATGATGTCTCTTCTGATTTGGTCATATTGATTATATTCGAGATGCCTGAATGCTGTCCCGGATGTGTTTATGGGAATGTTACACTGCTGATAAAGGATAATGATCGTTTTTGGTGATATCAATAAAAATCTGTGATATCTCACATATTCTAATATGATGTCTGATATAATTTTCTGATATCTATTGATATCTCATGATCTATGGCCCAGGTTGGGGTCACCCCGGTCACCCCCTCACCTTGCCATCCTCAGCAGTCTTGTAAGGCGCATCAACCTGGTGAGTCACTGGTGAGGCAGGGCATCGAAAAACATTGAGCTTTGTCCGAACAGGCACAGTCTAGGCATAGCCTAGGCATGGTTATGTTTTTTTTATCATCATTGAATTAATCATTTAAAAATAGAAAAAACTTCACAAATATGGTCAAATCCTTTCACAGTCGATCACGCCGATGATCACATGTCTGCTGAGGTTGTGCGTGTGTAGTCTCTTTCCACCAAAGTTGGGCCTCCAGCTACCACAGACACCCTGGCCCTTTCAAACCCGAGTCGCCTGGCCATACGTAGAATGGAGGCATCCCCCAGAAAGTTGGCACCACCAGTGCCCAAAGAGGCTAAAGCTAAAATCACTAGGTTCATGACCTCGGCTGATCAACTCGTGCACACCACGTGTCAGTACCGTGCTTTCCATGTCCAAAATCCGGCAGTTCACAAGGCTGCGCCAAGGTGCCCAGGTCTCCGCTACCATCATCACCACCAAGGCCAAATCAAATCTGGGCGGATGTCTCAACGAGACATATCGAGACACATTCTCTTGTTCAGTTTAGTTTGGTTGCTGTGAAAGAAAATATCATATCTCAACCATGCGTCTTGGAATGACCACAGGGAATGCATACGATTTGCACCGGAGAAATTTGACTCTTTGCATCAAGCCTGGCTTCATTCAATATTTCGACAGGTGTGCAGCTGAGCAGCACGAACCATCCATCCTTTAAGCACTGGCACTTCTTACTGAACGCCAAAAAGCCTGTCGAACAACAGCTGAAGTCGACAGCTGGGCGTATCCGCAGATTGTCTTGTCTTTCATCCAAAACCCTGGCATCAGGAATAACCGGAAAGACTGGCTGCTTAACGATGCCAAATGTTTACACTGCCGCTGACCCCTTCTGTTGATTCGCAAACTTATTAATTTGGAATTCAAAGTTTCACCCCCAGCCATGATCGAAATTCTGAAAAAAAAAAAAACTTCCGTGCTACAGGACACCCCAAGCGTTTTACGGCCAAACATCATGTGAATCTTTGTTGCTGAGGAACGGATCAGCAGCTCCTTAGCAGCAGACAGGAACAAAGTGGACACCAAGCACTGCGAGTCATGTAGGACTACTGTAGGACTACTGTACAGTAGGACTACTGTAGGACCTTCACCAAAAATTGCAGCTCCCTAGTTTCAGCCCTCTGGAGGCACTGCTCGAGGGCGAACGGGATACCATGTACAAGATGGAATTAAAGACTGTCACCCACAGTAGCCAATAGAATTTCATCAGGAAAATATACCAACATCTTGCAACATCTTGCCACAAGGTGAACATTCCCCTGGTTCCACACCCTGGCTCCACAGCCCTTGCTCCCTCCAGCCAAGTTTCCATGAAGAAGTACAAGCAAAAGAATTGCCTCAAATGCAGGTGCAGCACGGTCGTCAGATCACGCAGTGGATAAAAATGAGACATGGCACCAAAACTTCAGGGCGATAACAGTAGTTGCTGAAGAGGTGTCATTTAAAGGTTAGAAAACTGTCCTGCAATGCCCTTAGGGTCAGGAAGATTTTTTCTCATGAGGTCCAAGATTCTGAGGTCCCTAGTCATTGGAACTACGTAGAACTACTTGGAGCACAGCCCTCTGCCCAGTCTGCCCAGTCTGCCCAGTCTGCCCAGTCTGCCCAGTCTGCCCAGTCTGCCCAGTCTGCCCAGTCTGCCCAGTCTGCCCAGCCACTCGCAAATGATGAAGATGGGCTCAGTCTGCGTAATGATGCTGGCCTGATTCAGATCCTGAGATACGGCACCATGGCTAGGTTCCCCCCACTGTGCCCCACGGTGAGTTGGTGATGAGAGATGTACGGCGATATACGGCTTACTGCAGAGTCAGCCGCTTCAGCCATTGATCCAATCGCCGGGGCCGGGCCCCGGCGTCCTGCTTCTGTGCCTCCAAGGAACGGCATCTATGGACATGTACAGAGCATATAGGACCTGGGTCGCACTGGAGCCCAATGGAGCACTGCTGTTTCATAAAACATCCCTTGTGAATCCTTATGACCTATCTACATCTATCTACTTCAGCTACTGAGAAGTGATTTCAATGTATTGCTGAAATTTGCTGAACGTATTTCAATTCCCGTTTCCCGTTCCCTGGAAAGGCTTTGAAATGCACCTCTACACGACTCTACACTGTCAGCGAACTGTCCAAGAGACGATGATGGCCATGGTGGCGTTCTCAAACCAGGTGTGACGGGCAAGCCATTGGGCCCAACCAGTCTCCTTGTAGAAGTTCTTCACATCGTATTCTTGGTCAAAACATGTGAAGAACTTCGTGCATGTGCAATTCTTGGTGCAAGCTGTGAAGATTGAGGTGGGACAGCAAGCTGAAAGCAATGAAAGCAATCCATCTGCCCCTAGGCTTTTCATACGCAAGGCTCGTGGAAAAAATGTGTCTCAACAGTTGCCAAGCATCTCGGCTCCATTTCATTGGCAATCACTGCCTGTACATGCAGTTGGGTTGCCAAATGTTACAAAATCACCTGGATCTCAACCGCTTTTTCTGCTGCTCAACATCCTTTGAGCCCCTAGAGTCCCTAGAGTCCACAGACTGGTGCAAACTGTAAAAAAACTGTATACTTTGTGTGTACTTGTGTCGTATGAATTGGCGGATTCGATACAGAGTGCTAACATGTGCCGACATAAGCCCACATGTGCCGACTGGCTGTGCCTGCATGTCATCCGAATGTCCAAACATTGGACGAGCGGCAATAGTGGCCTCGGTTAGCATGCAAGAAAGGCAAGTGGATGCCCGTTGCTCATGATTGGTGTCCGAATGCAAATCAAAAGGACTGATCTTTACTTGATATTTACGTCAGTTCTGTTAGTTCATTTGATCTTATTTCCTGGATGTGTTGCTCCCTGCCGATCCAGCAACACATGATGATAATATCAACAAAATTGGCAGGTATACGGTATACTTAATAATAATAATAATAAACAATAATAATAATAACAATAATTAGTAATAATAACAATAAGTATTTATATATATATATAATGTAAATTGACTAGAGCATGTGTGCGCTACAACATCAGAGTTGCTTTCAGATGTGGAGAGTCGAATATCCTGGACTCTACCATACAAACACGGCCCTACCTACTTATGATCCCAAACAAAATCCGGAGGCAGTGATCAGTAGGTCACCTCCACTTGATGCACGCACCCACATCCAACCCCTCTGTGCTTCCAGAGAACTCTCCCCTTCGCTACCTGGAGGGCTGGCAGATTCGTGACATCACTGTCAGCAAAAAGTACTCCGTACTCCAACTTCAACAATCTGCAACAAACAACTCAAACTCGCCAACAACAGTGACAGAGTGACATGCAGATCCAAAAGTGACATGCAGATCCAAAATCATCCAAACAGTAACCAGCCAACCAGAGCTGAAGCAAATCACCAGCCTTGGAGTCGACGCTCATTCGCCGGTTGGACTCGCGATGGGATGTGCGCTGCTTGGAGGTCAAGGAAGAACTTTTGCCCGGAGGCTCTTCGATCGGCTCCTTGGAACATCGAACCCAAAGGACAAAACAAGACAACTAGAGTAACTATATAGACAAACTATATAGACAAAAAGACTAACATAGACTAACATAGACTAACATAGACTAGCATAGACTAACATAGACTAACATAGACTAACATGGACTAACATGGACTAACATAGACTAACTAGACAACCACAAACGGATCAAACGATGCTTTTACATCACGGCAGGGGGTGTCCATCTTGGCGTTCATGGAGTTTGGTCGTGTTTGGTCAATATGTTGTCCAGTCGGCCAAGAACTTTCGCGGTGAAGTGGCGACACAATCACCAAGCACAGAGCCCAGTCGCTGTTGGCTTTCAAACTTCAAACTAAGATTCTTTAGACCATTTTAAACCTTCGTTCCTGCTTTAGCACTTTGCGTGAAGCAATCCAATCTTACTGCAGCACAAGGCACGACGGGCATCGGAGGAACATCTTCATCCTCCAAGACGCGTCAAGGCGCATCTTGACAATCTTTGAATCATTCTGAATCATTGAGAATCATTCTACATATTCTACTCCAAAATCTTTATGTATTTATGTAATTTTATATAATTTTATATACCTATTCATACCTTTCTAGTCGGTTCTCTCTAAGACCATCCTCCTAGAGTCCTAGAGGTTCCCTTTCAGTTTGACCTGGGGAGGAGCCACCTCTGCTCAAATCGCCCAGTTTTAACCTGCCATGTGAAATGCCGGGCTGTTGTTTGTGTTACCATATCCCATGAGACTATCAGCAGATAATCCCAGGTCCTGAAAATCGCGAACTTCCTCCAGTCGCAGAGTGTCCTCCTCCATGGCACCATGTCTGGCTTCCCTGTGGACACGGACAACAGGCGGGCAAATATGGTCCGCATCTGCCACCTGACACGTCAGAAACACAGCTAAGAAATGGTAATCACCACGTGAGTCGGTGGACCGGCAGATTTCAGAGAAACACTCGAAGCGACTCAAAGAGGAAAGAATTCCACCATGTCAACAGATCTTCGCCACCTGTCCCTATCAAGGGTCTTGGCATCAAAAATCAAAGCACTCTGACCTTCCACTTGAGTCTGACGTGTACCAGATTAGTATTGGCATTATTTGGCATCCAGTTAATTGGGCTCGCAACGCCATGCCGGCAGCACATCAGAAAGATTAGCACTAAGCTCAGCCAGTGCCCATCGCAAGTGCCGATTCTCGGAAGTCATGCGTTCCTCAGCTGATCGTAGGGTAAGCATGGACAGAACAGAACGGCTGGAACTGTTCTGAGCATTTTGGACCCACGGCCACTGGCACTTTTTGCGGGCACTGTTTCAAATTTTACTTTCAAGACATTTCCACATCAAATACCATATGCCACACCAGAGATGGTTCCAACATGAGCCACAGACATTTTTGGAACCAAGCCTCATATTCGGCTGAAAGCGACGACAAGTGCTCAAAAAAAGCAGATTCACTGTCGGTCTGCATTTCTGGCCTTAGCTGCAGTGAAACGAGAAAACTTCGCACCTGCTCACATTATCTCACATTTATCCTGACAATGTGTTTCACTCAAACAACTGATTGCAGCTGGTGCACGGCATCAGTTGGGCAATAACCAGGCACTCCCGAAATGATAACAGAGCTGAGCCGAGATTGACAAACCACAAATGTGTCAAAGCATAGACGTTGCATTTCAAGAGTTTCGGCGCATGTGGTTCCGCTTGATTTCACAACATCAGGATCCATAAAGTCTACTAGTCTTATGTTCATTCCAACAAATTCACTGAACAAAAGCTATCGAACATGGGACTAAAAAGCGGGTTTGCAGTGATCACCACCAAATCAATAAGAGAGACCAGCCCCATCAACCAAGTACGAACAACATGACCATCACATGACCAACAGCGGGTAAGTACTTACTAAGGCTCTTGCTTGCAGGACTGAAATCAACGAGTTCATGGCGTTCTGGAACAATGGAAGTCAAACCAATGGAAATGACTCAACACTTTAGCTTCCAGAGTCAAAATCACGACACGACGCAACGCGCTCGGTGGTTTTCCAATCCGAAAGGCGATCATCGGACTGTAGAGGCAAAGGACTTTCTGTGATGGAAAGTTCACAATTTGATGCAATCACTTGGTCGGAAATGGTGCGAAGTCCAGCATTAGAGATGCGTGCTCAAGGGTAGCGTCCACAAGATGTATTTGCGGAACCAATTTCCAAACTAGGAAAAATTCAGCCCGAACAAACTATTTGTCCAGAATCCTACGGCAAGATTTCGACATCATGCAATAAATAAAGCAGAAAGAATCCTTTGCCAGTTTCAGCACTTGGGAAGCTCGAAGTGGACTCACTGTGTCATCTTTCAGACCTAGCGGAGCAAACCACGGCACATTTGGGAACCCAGCAACTCAGCACCGAATGACGTCATCTGTACATTCAAGTGTTTCATAGTGATTGCCTGTTTGTCTTTTAAGTCGCGACAACTCTCTGGAGGTATCCTTCGAGATTCGGGAAGCATCCTTTGTCAGCAAGATTTGCTCTGTGATATTTATTGGATTTTATTGGGCCATTATTTCCAGCGTGGTTAGTGGTTAGATTCCACAAATCGGTGTTCCCAACAATGCCACTCTGGACTGGGGTGATATGGTTTTTGCAATGATGATAACTGCGCAAACACAGGATCTGTAGGCATAGGAGACATTGACTTCATGGCACGACGGCCCTGCAAACCAGAAACCACAATGTTTCAGCGACTTGCAATCTAAGCGATAGAAATGTTTGCAGGTTTCCAAGGTGTTCAGTTTCAACCTGTTACAACAGAACATTGATGAAATAATTTTTGAACTCAGGGATGATGATTCGGCTTTGCTACTTGCATCTGTTCCCCTCATGCAGCCATGGGTTCTTGTGGAAACATATCAAATACAACGATATAGTAAGACAAATACGGTACGCATGGCCAAAAAAAGGACACGATCTGAACAGCCTGTTTCAAACCAGTAGCGATGCAAAAAGTTGGAACCCAGGGCCATCTTCAATGTATCAAGGCATGGAGATTTGAGCAAGGCTTTGATCTCCAAAATGTTCCGAAAATTGAGAAACCAAAATGTTCCAAGTGTTGCCAACTTCTAGAGCCGCCCAAAATGTCACTGACTTTTGGGCCCCAGGAATCAAGCACGACACGACGCCCCTGTGTACATATTGCTTTGACAAAAGGCGTTTTGGAAGGATGTAGACAGATCTCAACAGCACCGAGAAGCAATAGCAAAGTTCTGAGTCAAACCACGCCCCACATAGTTCCATTGTGTTCCATTTATTGTCACACAATCATGAACAAGTCTGGACAAGTTTACACCACCGTGATGAATACTCATCATTTCAGAACAAGAGTTCCTTTCCCAAAGTTTGGCAATGATTAATATTGCTTCGCCCGGGTTCGCGCCTATCGGCCACCCAGAGTTTGGGCACCTTCAAATTGTTCACCAGGTTCCTGGTCATGTGCCACAAGTGCCTCCGTGCTAGGCGCTTAATGGTCAGTGGCATGACAAAGCTTGGGCACCCATTTTCAACAACACCTTCACTGGTATACGCCTGGGCTATGAACAAATTCTCCATCAGGAAACTGCTGAAACATTGTTTCCAACCAGACCGGGATTGCTGGTGATGACCAGCTGAGAAGTGCCATGATGGCCCGTCGAAATGGTTCCATACTTGAGGAAACACAAACCTCCTCACCAACCGGAAATGTAAGTGAAAGCATCTGGATCAGGAATATTGTGTTTACGCATTTTACAATGCATCATCAAATCATCAAGGCTATCTGCTGTTTACTTGTTTCTGCTTACAATTTGGCAGACGGGTTGGCTAAGCCATCCAAGATTTTCTTCCAGCTTCAACACTTTGTGAATTGCACGGACGGCCTCAATAGCACGGAACCCACTGGGCAAAAGGGGTGGCATAGGATGCCGTGGCTGCCGCAAACATCGGCGCAAACATCGGTGCCAGTGGAGGAATCGGCGGCGCACGCAAGGCCTCTGCCACCATAGCAGCCACTGCTGGCGCCGCCCTTGCGAGCTGCGGCATCTGAGTTGTCAGCACGTTCAGCTCAGCTGTCGAAGGAAATGGCACAGATGGCACAGGCAAGTCCAATCCACCTTGGGTGCACAGAGAGAGTTGAGCTGCATGCCTCTGTTGACCTGCCGAAATTTTGAAACAGTGGCATGCACAAATTGAAACCTTAAATCGTGGTGCATCGAGGCTTTTAAGTTCCACCAAGCTACATGAGCCGCCAAGGCCGTTCAGCATGGGCTTCCATACAGGAGACGGGGGTGAATCACCTTGGGAAGGACAGCGACAGCACCATAGATTGAAGTTCAAATACGGTCTGGGGATGTTCCGATGGGATTTATTTAGAAAATATCGCTAAGTTACCCAAAGTAACCTTTTAACTTTTAACATGCACTAACAAACTATGACATAAAACAATAAATCAAGTACTGGCAGTTGGTATATGTTTTATGACTGTCGTTGGCAGTTGCAGTGTCCTATTTCACCTTGAGAGTTTTGAAGGTTTTTGGGTGGGTTCCGGCGTTCCAGAAACTGCCATCATCCGCTAATATGTGTATTTGTGTGGATGTATGATGTACTGATGTGTTCGTGGGTGCAGGATGATTACAAGTACGGGGGAAGGATTCACGTTGAGCGTTTGCTTTTTGTGCCAAAAGGAAAACATCCGTATGTAACTGAACATGCATTTTTCGACAAAAACAAAAAAAAAATAGCTGTCCAAAAATCACGCAAGCATGTTCTGCCTGACTCTGTTTCCGACCTTCTCGGCACAACTTTGAGCTTTCGCCAATTTGTTGCGAAGCGCAAGCAATCCCCCCTGCACAAGCGTATAGAGTCAACTGCTGACCACTGCCAAAAAACAAAAAGTCCTTTTTCTTGGAAAAAAATGTCCCAAAAAATTGCACTTCGTGGACACATTCGGGATGTGTTGTGATCATGTTTGCAACTCCTGTTTTTTTCAACAGGAAAAAAATGTTGTCGCATGCACAGGTTGCCCGCCGATACCACCGCAGTAATCTTCACCGGATGACGCCTTTGTCAAATTTGCCAATCATTTTAGATTTTGCAAATTCGCCTGGCGGTCGTTGGGACCCTTCGCTCGGGCAAATGGGGAGGGAATGTCAATTCACGGTTCCAAGACCTATGTGAGGGATGAGACATTGGATATGCCAAAAACGAAATCAAGAGAGGACCTTGAAACCTTATTTGGTATGGACGGTTTCTGTGGGACACGATATCATTAAGAAACGCAACAGAAATACCTCCACTCCGCGTAAGAGGTTTCAAAAGTTGGCTGAAATCGTCTAAATCATTCGGTTCAGGGCATATGAGTCGTGAGTCACTCAATACGGTTCATCCGTGCACCTTTCCCAAACTAAACAAACAAGCGAGTAAAGGAACAACACAACGCGCATCAGCCCGGAACATAACTGAATGTGAATCACAAAAAGAAGTGTGCAATACACGCCCGCACTTCCCAAAAGAAAACCGCGCACACATGGCAAGATTCTTGAAATTCAATGTTGTTTGAGTTGTTTGCTTGCCTTTTTTCAATTGTCAGCAAATCTCAACCCCATTCATCCGCGAACCAAGCGGCTCGGGGAAAGCAGCTGTGGAACCATAATTTTGGCCTGTGCAAATTCTGGTTAACAAATGTCTCACCTCTTCATAAGGATCATCAAGACATCTTACATGACAACAATGGAAAATCACTGTGCACATGTCCATCCTTTGTCACCAGCCATCTACACCCAGAAACAATATCCTACATTGATTCACATGTCCACGGAAAGCACGTGGATGCAAGGCCGAAATCAAAACAATATCATGGGCGAAGAACGCGACAAAACTTGCCTCCCGAGTCTCTGGTGCAAGAATTTTGACGCTGACTGTCACCCTCAGAATTTCAAAACCAAAAATCATCAAAAAACTGTAAATATCATCTGCTCACAAAGCTGCTTGCCATCAGCAGAAAGCCACGTTCCACACTGAAGTTTGTCAAACGATTGCATGTAAACCGCGGGTCTTCAGAACTCCTTTGATCATCGTGTGAAAAACATGTTGCAGGAAACATACAACCCGCTTGGGTTGCCACACGCGACACAATCCGTGGAACGTTTGGAATGGATAGTAGGTGATCCAGGTGATCCAGAAGGATGATGATTAAGGCATTGGCAGTCCGCCGAATTCATTGCCACACAGCAGCGGCCACTCTTCCGGGTGCTTGAGAAACCCATCAGCCAGCTGCAAAACCGCCCTGGCATCTGTGAGTCACTCCAATGGGTCACCATCTTCATCACCATCACGTTTGAAATCGCACGTTGATGTTGGTTTTTCATGGTTTTTCCTTCAAAACATGTTGGCACTTTGGGGTTAGAACGAATGAGGGCATGTGCAACAGAAAACGCATGTTCATACAAATGTCCGCCAACCATTCAATTTCAATCTGTATATTATATATATATATTTATATTTAATTATTTATATGAAAATATATATAGTATAAGGAATGTATAAGGTCTGTTTTGGCCCAATTTGATCAACGCCTCTCCGCATCCAGCCTTCCAACCAAACTGTCCGGCATTTTCAACGGTTTTCCAGCTTCTGCTTGAAAGAGATCGACGTGGACAAGTTGCTGCCTGGCACCGCTGGCAACTGGCAACATCACATTGTCAGCCAAAAACAACATTCACAGCTAACAGAAACCCCAGGGCACCCGAGGCACCTGGGATCATAAGGCAACAAAATGGTCTCAAAGAAAAAAACGTCCTGCACGCACCAAACAAAACACAGGCATCTCCCGGACATTTCCGTTTCTTTCACAATTCACGCATCTCTTCTTGCATGTCTTGCATGTCTTGCACATATGGTACACAATAGTCACTAGTACATACTGTCTGTATATCTCACCTGCATCTCTGCTAGACTGCTAAACAGGCTTTGCAAGCACCCCTGCGCAAACATAGATCTTACATTGTCTTAAATCATATTCACGCACTCATCTTTGTTCAGCCATGGTTATCTTGAAGCCAACGTGTGCCAGGGCGAGTCCCTCAACCTTGAACCTCCCAATCCAGCCACGGCTCCGCTCCAACCATTGGAAATTGAAAGGGCACAAGCATCATCAGTCATCAAATGCCTTTGCAGCCCTTTTGTCGAGCAACTGAATCTCTCCATTTTTTTTTCTAACGGCTGTTGCCCTTTGAAACTGACCTTTGACATTGATAGAGTACATCAAAAAAAGGTTTCAGCTAAGGTTTTCAGGGCAAGGTGGAGCGGGCTAAGGTTGTGGTTTGGGGCGGGCCTGAAGGTGGTTACGTGTAAATGCAAAACGAATGCCTCAAGGCTTTAGAGAATTTCACCAGTCCCAACTTGATAATTGCAGCTTCTGACTGCGCTCCTCATAGGGCGAGCGCGGCCGTCCCATGTGCTTCTTTGCACGGACCGTACGGGTTCTCCTGGATTTGCAGACCTCGTCCGATTCGCCTGGCAGCGCAGGCAGCGCAGGTCCGGCACCAATCTCTATCTGCACCTACCACATGCTGAAAACTGCATCAACGCCAGTGCTGGCCTGGGTAGTACGCACTTGCCTGAGCCAGATTCTGCTGCAAATTGCTCATGGGTGCCACTTCACTGGCCTTTAGGAAACAATTTAAAAATTTTGCCTTTCTCTGAATGGCTGAGGTTTTGACACAAAAGGAATGTAGTAGTCGAGAGCTCTTGTCCTCAGCAACAAGTTTGGGCGTTTGGGGTGCCAGTTGTAGATGTCACATAAGGAGATCTGACGCGTTACAGCCAGCAGTTCTCGGAAAGGTTTCGGCTTGAATGCTCTAGCAATGTCACTCCGCCTAGACTACCAGATTGCATTTTTTCTCAATATCGAACCTTCTTGTGAAAAGGGCAATCAGCGCCTGCTTCTGACAAGATGACACATGACTTGAAACATGATTTCATGAAACACTTTGACTCGGTTTACAAAATTTTCTACTTTTCCCATTCCAGACGTTTCAGCTTCCCATTTACCGAGGGCGGAGCAATTGCAAGTATTCCCTCGGCCTGGGTTGTTCTCAGTCAAATATCACGGCCAAGGTTAAACGATGCCTTGTTCCGTACGACAGTTGGTGTCCGCTCACTCTCTTGGAAAATTTGTGCCCAATGTCCTATCGGATTCTTGTCTGCATTGATGCTGGGGCCATTGCTTTCTCAATTTTCACTTCTACGTATTGTTGCTTCTTGCGCTGCCCACCTGGCGTCCACAGCAATGCCAACTGGCACCCTTGTCCTCAAATTAGTACGGCCAACCAGCCAACAAAGCGACAAATTTCTTCTTTTACATCAACACCCACGCTGCAATCCGTAAGGCCTTCGGCGCCTGCTGCAAGAGTCCTGAGCAAGGAACAAACATGTTTCTCAAGGAAGAGGGTAAGGGAAAGCAGGCGATCAGAAGATCCATGTCTTCCTCAGAATCCCGCATTTACAACAACACTGTCACATCATCATCTGTATCCACTAGCACTGGTGCTTATGAAAGGTTTCCGAAACAAACGGCCTCTGCCTGGGTGATTTCTGACGCACAACTTAGCCAAGTTGTTTGGACTTGAGCCGAGTTTCTTGAAACCCATTTTCGGCACACAGCGAGGGCCATTGACATGGGTCGCTCTGCGCAACCTGCAATGCCAACTTGGATGTCCATGTGACTGGCGTTTGAAGACGCTATCTAATTGAAAAAGGCATAAGGCACTAGCTGCGCTTATTTCAAGCTGTCAGCAAGGACTGAACAATGTCTGGCGCGTTACCTGTTTTGGGTTGTGTTGATAATTTTCTCAATTTGCTCACATAAACACCGTGCAAGCAAAATCTACCCACGGCGAAGAGTAGAGGGATCGTTTGCGGTTTCAAACTGTCAGCAATGGCAGTAAACTCTGGCGCATTGATTGCTTTTGGCTCTGGGTTTGCGCCCCAACGTATGTGGTTCATTGTGTTCATAGTTCGTTGATATCGTTGATTTTACTCTTACAAACCTTGCAAACAATTCTATAGCGGGACCGTCAGTTTCAAACCGTCAGCAATGAGTGCCAACGGTCTGGTGTGTTTGCTTTTGGCTGGCTCATTCATTCACTGCTGGACCTTGCAAAATGGAGCAAGGTTTCCCATTCAGGGCCTTCTGTGGTGTGTGGCATTGTGTTGAGGTTTCTTGCATTTTGCGACATAAACATTGCAAACAAATTCTACCCACAGGAGTGGAGGGATCGTTTGCAGTTTCAAACGCTCAGCAAGTAATGAAAACACTTGCGTCTTGATTGTTTGTGGCCCTGGGTGTTTGCACTCTTGGTTCGTTCTTAAATGTTTGTTTCATTTTTCATGTAATTCACTTCAGCATGTTTCCAATTTTCAAGGCTCGGCGCCCTGTGTTGTGTTGTTTTCATGTAGTTTGGTTCATGATGTTGGTCCTTTCTTCTCACATACAGAAACTAGAAATTGGAATCCAACAGTCACCGATGTTGGGAACAAGCAGAAGGAAACAAATCCCCACGAAGTAAACTTCAACAGATCATAGCTGTCATAGCACTGCGAGGCACAGGACAGGACACAAAAATTCCGGCCGCGAGATTTTCACAAAACACTCTTCTGAACTCCGGCATCTTTCCGGAAACTAGTTTGACACCCAAAATCTTCCCACAAAACACGCTGCACTCAATTTCATCTCAAACAGGTGGGTCAGTCAGTCGAGATGTAACGTAGCAAAAACTCGAATAGCAAGGAACTGGAGATTTAAACAATCAAACAGTTGATACTCAAGACAAAACTGTAGATTTCAGCAGCATGAGTTAGGATTTACTTACTTTACTTCATGACAATACTGATTCACTGAACACAACCAAGAAAAACTACCCTCTAAAAAAATCACATCTTAATCTGGACGGGTTGCTGGAAGCGTCACACAAGCCTAATTGTTCAATCTTGAGTGCATTTGAGATCCCAACGGCCCCGGTGAGGCATTCACCTGTCGCATTGCAGGTGCTGCGGAGCCAGCGGGTAACGATCTGGTTCATTGGGATGGTCATCCAAATTTCCAACGTGAATCAGGGCGCATGCGTCAAATCAAAACCCCTTTACGGCACAAGAAGGCACTCTGTTAATTGCAAAGACTATGAATCCAGGACAGTTTGGTTTTCCCCAAATTCTAGCCGGACAACAAACTAAATTGAGAAACTCCATTGGTTCAAAAAGCAAGTACGACAATTATATAACATTTCAACCGGTGCATTTCCTCCATTTGCTACTCTTGTAAACACTAACACTTCTGCCCAATTCAGTGATTCGATTGTTTCTGACCGTGTTGTTCATCCGCGTTGGTATTTTTTTCGTGGGTTGTCATGTGATGGTCGTTTTTTCCCCTATTTTGAAATCATACATGATCATACTATACAATACAAAATCCCCTTGATTACATTTTTTTTTGTCCGATTTTGCTGGATTCATTCGCCTTCCCTACAAAAATCGGTTCAACGACCGCCCAAGGACCCCCACGCAGCTCATAGCCCTGCTCCACTGGGCCATGGCGAAGTTGGGCAACTATGGCACCAGCTGACACCAACCCTGAAGGATCCACATGTTGAACAGATCACCATGTTTGACACATTTTATGTTTGTTCAAAATATGTTCCGTCAAATTTTAAAAGAATGGCATGGCATGCAGTTTTTTGGCCGTGGAATGATTGAATACAACATCAAGGAACTGGTGATCACATGGGTGTATAACATCAATAACGTCAATGCCATCAATGCTACAATCACGTGTTCATTTGATTTTTTTTGCTGTGGCACTTTCTTCCCTGTCGATGCCAAAAGTTTGAGAACTTGAATGCCAATGCCAGAGCGACGAAATGTCATTTTTTTGAAACTGACTTCACAATTTAAAAAATAATTGAACTGCAGCTGCCCGTGGAATTCTCATGTATTTGTGGATTCTTCACATTTTTGCAATATTTGCATGACGCATCTTGATGAGTATCTGCATATTGAGGGTTCCCCCAAAAAAATATGCTGATGAAACCGACTGGTTGAAGATCTTAAGTAAATTGAATTTCGCATTGTTTTTTGCACGGACATTTGCAAAAAAAAACACAAAAAAACAAATAAATGCCATACCGCTGCAGCCATTGCCATAATATGTATGTATGTGGTGCATGTATGTATGTATGTATGTATGTACATGTACATGTACATTTACATTTACATTTACATTTACATTTACATTTACATTTCCATTTACATTTACATTTATATACATATATATAACTATATTTATATTTATATTTATATTTATATTTTATACATATATATGTATGTGTACATATGTATACATATCTCTCTGTAGGTACGTCCGTATGTGTGTATGTCTGGATGGATGTCTTAAAAGGCCTCCCCAAGTGTTTGCATCATGTCTATACCTGTATCTATGTGGGCCCATCAAGGCCCCTGACCCAACGATAGCAGAGCAGTGATCTCTGGAACGATCATCAACAACAACACCCTAACAACACACAGCATCAGCAGCTAGGGTAAGTATCAACAGGAGAACAGAACAGCAGCAGCAGCAACAATGACAATGGCAGAAGAGCAAATGAAAACAACGCATTGATACAAAATCCAACCACCAACACATGACAGCAACTACTCCCGATTTGACCAATGGAAGTATCTAAGTAGGGTTCATCAACGCAACATTCCCAGGCTGCTAGCCAAGCAAAAACATCACAACAAACCATCACAGACCAACTCATAACAGATGGAACAACCAACGCAGCAGAAGGCCAACTATGGGGAACAAGACTGGCAGCCTACTACATCTTAGTATCAACGACAGCAGCAGCAGCAGCAGCAGCAACGATACGCCGACAAATGAACATCAATGCCAAAGCTTTTGAAACATGATGGCAAATCCATCGAAGGTTTTCCATCCTTGTTGGGACAAAAGGCAACGGTTACCTCACCAAATTCCTCAAGCAATCGTTTGACGAATATCCCTTTGCAGAATTTTTTGCATCATGGGAGTTTGAATCAACTGGTATGAAAGGGAGAACAAAGTCACCATCAAAGACCCCAACAAGATCGCGTTCTAGACTCCAGAGGACATTCATCAGTTAAAGGTTTCTTGCCTCTTACGCTGTCTACAAATTTCTTTGCATCGGGAGATGACGCTATAATTCGCACCCGAAACGCGAACCTTGACAAACCCGCCCTTGAGAATCAAAGCATGGACCCCAGATAGCAAAACATTTACCGCACTCTGACAGCAAAAAAATCTAGTATGCAAATAATCCTTTGACAGAGTGCCCTGTACCCGTACCTTTCAATGGCACCAGCAAGCCAACTCCCGCACACGCCACTCATCGCCACTCTAAACAGCACCTACAAGCAACAGCACCACCACACCAGCGAATGACAAACTATGTGTTGACAGTGATTCCAGTGCGGTTGGTGGTTCAAATGAATCTCAATTTTCCAGTTTCACAGCATTGGATCAAAGCGTTGCCAATAAGAGGGCTTACAATTTTTCCGGTTTGAACTGCAGGACTTGCTTACAGTTGAAGTGTGTGCTGGGACAGCACGGCTGACCAAGACAATCCGAGTAAGAAGCATTAGGAACCTAGCCATTGACAAGAGCAAGGACAGGGGCTGTGGAACGGACATCATGGTACTGGATTTGACTGTCGAACATGATTTGAATTTACTTTTGCAAATTTTCAGGGCTGGAGCAGGGCGCATTGCATTGGTTTTCATCTCACCTCCGTGTGGGACAGCAAGCAAGGCACGAGAAAGACCGATCAAATCGTCACTTTTGTTTGGCAACAAACAGCCGGTGCCATCACGGAATGCAGACAAGTCAGACCAAAAAGATCTTGCGGGACTGGACAAATTTAAAAGTGAGATGGCCAATCAACTGTATGTATCGGTGACAAAGAATGTTTTGCTTTGCATGACTTGGGTTTGTGGGTTTGGCTGAAAACCCACGCAACAGTTTGTACTGGGCTACATCTTTTGCACAGCAATACATACAGATCGTTGAAACTTGTTGGATGGATTTTCACAATTTTGCACATGGTGGGCTGCGTGACAAACTCACGAGACTCTGATCCAACAAGAAAGGGGGACAATCACTCCAGCTTTTCTGTGATAAGTAACATCAGCATGCTTCATGGAGGCCAAGGGTCAACAATCGGCTCAATTTTCCTACAGCCGCGGAAGCGGCATATCCATGGTTTTTCTTCGAACGGGTGGCAAACATTGTAGAAGACATTGCACAATTTTTTTGGTGCAGCTGCCTTTTCAACACTCCATGAACAGGTCCATGCCAATAACATCACAAATTTTCAACGGTATTTTTCGATGCTTTGCCAAGATCTGCAAAACTGCGTCCCATCATCCCTGAGCATGGGCGCTTCTTTAGACTGAATCCTCAGAACAGAGTTTGCTGATTCTGTACTGCGAAGCTGCCAAAAGGTGCCAAAATAGGAGAAATTTCGGGTCTCGATGGTGGACAAGTTAGAGCGGACAAGTTGGACAGACAAGGGCATAGCAGAGCCTGAAAAAGAAGAAATGGCCACAATTGAGATTTGCTGCGAAGCAGGCAGCGACTCTTTTTCTAGCCAAAAGGGTTCACGAGTATATACATGATTTTCATGTACATGAGGTCACAATTCCTACACGTCTCTTCTCGATTTGTGCAGTGTCATCCATGTTGAACGCAGTCACTGATTCCAGTCTGTATGCACGTTTGTTTCCACTGAGTACTGCTAACAATTCTAGCCACTCCTCCTTGCAATGGTGAGTTTGAAATCACCTTTGCATTTTCTCACACTCTCCTTTGGTTTTCCAATCTGACGCAATATGCAGCCATTGTTGCTGCCTTCGCACCAAAACCAAATCACAAACTCAATCTGGTCCATACATTTGTGCAATCATCTGGTATCTATCAGCACTTTCCCATCGGTTCTGTTGGCGACAAGTTGGAGACGAAGATGAATACATTGCGACAAGAAGCAAGGATTGACGCATTGATGCGAAAGTTTGAAACTCTGGAAGGTCAGCTACAACAGGTGATGGCCGAGATGAAAGATGAAATCCAAACAATTGGCAACGAGACAAATATGGTGCATGATTATGCTGCAGATCTTCACTACTCCATTGTTGAGAATGGAGATTTCCTGAGGAATGGCCTTGGACTCACACACCAACAGTGGGTCCATCTTACAACGTTGGAAAGGGCAAACATGGTAGCAGCCCGAGTGATGGGCTCAGTAGACTATATGCGTGCCATTCGACAAAGGTATGGAACCTATGGTCAGGCAGATGAAACCGATGCAATTCCCATGGAAGCTGAAGACACAGCTACCTCACCTTCAAGTGCAGAGACCATAACTGGACTTCTGGGTTTTCGTTAGAAAAAGCGCCGTGCACAGATCTGCGGTCAGATCCAACTTTTTTGCTTTGCTTTGCGCCCGTTCGAGTTCGCAACTACGGTCCTTGCAGGACATGGGCAAGCCACATCGATTCGATGTGGAAAAATTTGCTCAAGCCTCCTCACACAAAAACTGTACAAAGAGATCGCT
>Ga0126342_10003726_pt1 | contig 25481 bp, 24 predicted proteins | sample Cyp1metagenome_FD_92528 | JGI IMG/M metagenome (GOLD analysis project Ga0126342, IMG submission 92528) | Coral microbial communities from Lord Howe Island, Old Settlement Bay, Australia - Cyphastrea 1 metagenome | ecosystem: Host-associated > Invertebrates > Cnidaria > Coral ... | reverse complement strand
TGATCAACGAAGAACAAACCCTTCCGCGATTGCTCACTGTGGTACCGCGGTTGCTACGCGATTGGCTGAGCGATTGAGGGCTGTCCGGGAAAAGGTATTTTGGACAACCCCCATATATATACATTATAGAGTGCTTGGAATCGCCATGATGAAATCAATCTTAGTCACCTGGCGAAGGTTCATGATTCATTCGCGGAAGATCCTAAACCTGGCTGAACACGAAGCGCTAGGCCCCCAACGGCCATCCTTTGCAGGTCGGATCAGCTCCAGAAAGTGTGGGTGTGTCTGAAATGGGGTACACCCCCCAAAATTGCCTTTTTAGTAAGGAAAATGATCATGCACCATTGGATTTATGGGTACCCTATTTTCAGAGCCTATTTTCTCCTGGTGTCGTGCTGACATGCTGTCGATTCGGATTCCTTCGGAGACCAAACGAAAACCATGGTTGACACAGTTGACACATGTTGACACATGTTCAAGCTGAAAGGACTTGCCACATTATGGTTCATCGAACTTTTAGCCATAGTGAACTTGGTCGGAACTACAACTCCATTGAGGCAGGCTTCGTTTTGGACAAGCAGTTCTCCAGAGCAGCAGTTGGATCGACATATAGCAACTCCCAAAAAAAACATCTTACTTCCATAGCGGCATCGTACTTTTCTACCCGTTTGGGAGTTCCTACAGAGAATCAATGATAATCGTAGAGATAGTCTCATTGCGTATCATATTTTATCTCTCTTCCAACATGTGCGAGCTGATGTTTGCATCTTTCTGTGTTTGCGTGTATGGCCTGGTCGCATTGCTTCAGGTGCATGATTGAAGGATCCTGTTCATGAGACTGCCCTACGGCCCCTATCCCATGATCCATTCCTATTTTCCCGTCACTCCAGGCTTTGGAGGAAGCAGGTGAGCTGCAGAAATATTTGCAGCTGCTTGGACGAATCTGGGCATTCGCTTTGGTGGCTACATGTTTTTCTTAGGTTTCAACATGTTTCAAGATGTGTTTCAACCATAGTTTGGATATGTTTGGATGATGATCCCTCATGACAAACATATTTCTGCGACGGGCTGAAATCACAAAAATCCATAAGAATCCGTGTTTGTTTTTGAGAAAGATGGAGAAGTAGAACCTGCCAAATCACCCACAGGGAAACCCATGGTAGTCGTGGATGTTCAGGTTGCGAAGACCCTGGGGAGAGATTCAAAATCAGTCAGGCAGGGGTGTTGCTGGTCAGATTTTAGCAAGGACCATTTCCGGAGGCCTGACCTCCAAAATCCATCAAAATCCTCTGAAGACATCTTGACAGGAAAACCCCCGTGAAAACCCCCATGAAACTCCCAATGTTTGCTCGGCCACAGGCCGATAAGCAGGCCTTAAGGCTGCCAAGGCTGCCAAGGGAAACCGTTCATGGTCCTTGGAACAGCCAAAGTGTGGATTTAACCATCAGAAATTGGGATTGAACCAACGCAAAGTGGGGAGAACAACCAGCTATTTGGATTTGAAGACCTTGAATAATTCATTACCGCGTCTTTGTCGAGTCATACCAAAATTGTTATGGGCCAACATTGGGTACCAATCAGAATTCAAGCAACGTTGGATGGGGATTTCCGGGTTTGACCAGTGAGACGAGCATGGACGGCTGAAACCCATGGGTCGACTGGTTTGCTGGGCAAATTGAAGTGCTTTGGCGTCTACAAACAAGTGGAATTATAGGGCAGAGCCAAGGATGTAGGGTAGACCCATCGACTTCATTGCCTGCCATCCCCACCAGATGATCCCATGTTCATCTTCAGCGTCTGATGACTAGGGCACTGGCAGGTTGCCTGCCAGCTAGTGTACAGAGCCCTGCAAGGGATTTTCAGGTGTGATCAAGTTTTGAAACATCACCTCCATCTTCCAAAGGAGGATCCCATCCCAAGATTCGGTTGGCAAATTAGTAGAGGATGTAGTCTAGAGAATGTGCCCCACCCTCAACGGTGGGGAGCTCCCAAGTAGAGTGTTCATCAAGTTTGCCAAATCCCTGTCAACGGCTCTTACTTTGTTCATTTCCCTCAGCACTTGAACACTTGAGAGTCCAGCAAGAAAGAGTTCATGTCCGATATTGACGGAAGGAGTGCAAGTGTTGAGCCCCTTGGAGCCCCAAAAGAATCCAAAAGATGTTGACATTCTTCGCCAAGTTAAGGCTTGTGGGATGAGGATCAAAATGGATCAAAGGGGCGGCCGTTGCGAGAACACATTGCGACCGCGCCCATAGCTGCAACATGCGCCAAGCCGTGCAGGGCTGAAACATGCTGAAATTGGCAGCAAAAATCCATCTGCTCCGATTCCATACCTTCGCCGGTTGATTGATAAATCAAGGGGTACCCTCTACTTGAAAAACCAATAGGTAAATGATTAAAGGAAAGAATTTGAATATATATATATATATACAGAAGAGTATAAATGATTGTAAATGTTAAATACATACCAATGGCATACCAAATCGACTCGTCTATGTTTTCCCTGAAGGGCGTCGGTGCCTCAACTGGTTCTACCCTCCTGCCAAAGGTGGTGCAGATTGACAGATTGCCAGGTGGATGTCATGATTTTGCAGAAAAGGTTTCCAAGTTCAATGTGGCATTTGGCTACCACTTGCTTCTTATGATATGTGCATGATCATATTGTACTATACAGTAGTATTATATAATGAGAATATAATATATAAGTCTTGGTATTTTGGTGGTATGGTTGAAATTTCTGGTGTGAGCTGATTTGGTAAATACTTACCTTGCTTCGGCATACATGATGGCCGAAAGGGAAACCAGCCCAGGATTCTTTCAGGCCCACTCGCACCTGCCAGGGCAGGAGCTCACTTGAAAGAAGAGGGGTCATCTCAGGTGTGTTTCATAATTCAGCCATATTCAGCTATGATAGAAGATTCTCCATAGTCATGAAGCTGGTTTCATCTATGGTCCTTGAATAAGGCGTGTCAGAACCCCCTCCCTTAGCGTGCTCGACGTGTGCCATGTTTGCTCCAGCTGGGGCCATCAGCGCCCAGAGCGCGTGGGGACGGCCATGGCGGACGCTACCCATGATCATCTCTTTAAGTTGTTCATCAAGCTTTGACTTCAGTGGCCGGTGAATTCACATGGTGAGACCCCGAAAATTGGCGACGGAGTACTGACTTCAAAAACCATGTGAGGTCACCAGTGAGGCCAGTACCTTTTTATTTTCAATTTTTACAGCGCAGGTGAGTGGTGGTATTGACACGTTCTATTTCTGATAGGTGAGATCACGCATTGCCAAGTAGAATCCCGGGCAGAATTGTATTCAGCCATTGACGGTCGTCGGACGAATCATGTCTTGTAATCTCTCTGAAAAGAATAAAGACGATCATTGATCAGAAAACCCATAGTCGCCACCTTTTTCAATTTGGGGGTTCAGACATCCATTCCTACTATTTTGGGTCCTAAAATCTTCTCACATCCTCCTGGTCGTGGTGCAGGTTTTGGTATATTATATGTTGTAATCGCAACAGCTTTCCTTTAGGTGGTACTGCACCTGTACCAGAATTTGATGAATGGCAATTTATAGGAAACCTCATATTATTTGATGGTAAAAACGTTGATTTCCTGTAGATTTTCCCAAGAGAACCAATACAATGAACCTTCTCCCAGGTTGATCATTGGCGACTCTGGCGTCGGGAAGTCTTCAATTCTCTTGCGCTTCTGTGTGAAGCCCAGTTATGAACTAGGGGGTTATTAACCTACCTGATTAATTGGTATTTTTATATCGTTTTATATCCCATTTCATGGGATAATAGGGATATTTCTCATGGCTCACCTGCCTTCAGCATTTCTTTAATCTGTTCTGCTTAGGATATCCCATTGTACCTTTCCTCCGTGCAGAATTCTGGTGATCTCAAACAAAGGTTGGCTAACATCTGCTGCAATGCCAGACTGACCTGCGGAGTCTATTCATGTACTGTAGCTGAAGCCTCTTTGGGTCACTGTCTTGATTCATGTTGGTTTATCTTGTTTCCATCTATTTTGTCAGATGGTTCCCCGTCTTGATTGAAACAAAAGACAAAGTCACAGATGTCACAGCCATAAGACGGTTGAAGGTCCATGAGTCCATGGCCCTTGTAGAGTCGCCGTTGTTCAACAATCCGTGCCTTGTTGTTATGCTCAGGTGACGATGAGTTCAATGAAAAACAAGCCTCCACCATTGGTCCGAACCTTGGCATGGCGACTATGGGCGACCATGGGCGATTTCTGGCTGGATGGCGATTTCAATACATTCCAGCTTCGTTGAGGTGAAAACCATAAAAGACAATCATAATTTCGATACATCCCAGATATTTTGATACAATCCCCATTTCAATCTGTCAACATTTGTCAACTTTGCTCCCCACCAGAAAGGTGTGGACTTCAAGACCAAGTTCATGCAGGTCAGAGGGAAAAAACTGAAACTTGCCCTCTGGGACACTGCCTCAGCTCCAGGAAGCCAGTTACTGCCAGCTGATGTTTGCCATCCACGTCCCTGGAAACCAGGGCTTCAACGGTATGGTGTCACTCTGTCACAACAGAACTATACAGAAGAACCTGATCCGCCAAAGAGACACTATCAATTTTTGCTGTGACATTGAGATGCTACCAGTACCCGTTCAGGCTTGACCGGGTGTCCAAGCTTTCGAGAGCCATGGGGGTAGGGGGTAAACAGACACTGTACCTCCGTCATCTCTGGATATGGCATGGTACTGGCTCAATGTTGAACACCTAAATTTGATAGAGTTTTCGAAGTTTGGTCCATTGGTACTAAAAGCACTGGATGTGATATGTAATGATATTAATGATATAATATGCATATCATATATATATATATATTTGGGGGTGCGTTCATAAACCATGTAGATTATTTTTTGATGTTATAATATTCGTTGATTTTATCATATCTTATCCATCTCCTGAGGCACGATCCCGCTCAGGACACGGCAGGACAGGAACGTTTTCGAACGCTTACTTCGTCGTGAGGGGCTTACATGTTGAGATGCCGCTGGTCGTGGCAGTTGATTGCCAAATATGTTCCAAAATGATCCATCTAGATGATGGATTGGGATATCATCCCCAAATGGCGGAACGAATCTGGTTCGGGAAATTATCTAATCTATTTACTATTTACTATATATATAATACAATACTATTGGATACTATTAGTATCTATTAGTATTTAATATAATTTCCCCAGACCCATGGTGAATTTGCTGACTCTCCCTAGTGGTATCCATTTGTACTGCATGTGGCCACTGCTGTTTGGGTCAATGTCATTGCATCCTGCTGACCTGGGACCCCCGCTGTCTGTTCCGAGGTACTACCGTGGTGCTCAAGGAATTATCCTTTGTCGCTTGGGCATCACAAGTTTCCCAAGTTTCCAACATGGCAGTGTGTCAAAACCTTGTACCCCTTCTGTTCACATCAAAATAGCTGATAAATGGATGTTCATCCCCCTAAAAATGGTATTAATAGGTATTGATCCATACCCACATGACGAATATCCTTCTGGAAGGGTTGGTGATGATTGAAGACTCTAATGGATTTACATTGACAGATTGCAGAATATGTTCATGAATCTTGTCGCTGCTGATTGTGAGTTTGACATCACTTGAATCACCCGATCTACATTCATTTCAAACTGCAGCGGCAGCTAGTTGATTTTGATGTCCTGCCCGCTGGAAACAAAGCCCATTACTGGGATACTATTGCCTGACCCAACATGTTCCATCGGAGCATTTGGTTCTCAAAGTCACAGGTTCAAAACCTGCCAAGTTTGGCCACGGAGACCTGTCGAGATTCTTCTGAGACCAACCTCAAGCGATTTATGGCATGTGGTACACAACTCTGCGGGATTTGTACGCACTCATGGTGAGTTTTCTCCATGTCAACTACGTGTTTATTCACCCCTATGCTGTTTTATTTTGGGGTACCATTTTTGTATATTTTAGTGGTGGATTATCACCCGGGGAGCAACCACATTTTTAATCCACCAGGTTCCATCGCCAAGGCTATGACTGCACCCAGAGGAGCACTTTCGACCATGTGAAGTTCTGGCAAGATGAAGTTCGAAGGTCAGGATGGTCAGGGCTCGGAAAGTGGCGATCTTGGGACCATTTTTAAGGGGCCACAGTTCTGATAGTCCTGGCTATGTACGAGCCGCATCCGTTCACAGTTTGGCTAGAAAGACCTTGGCACGGATGGGTTTCGTTGAGGGTTTGTAGGCTCTCCGGTCCAGATGCCACTGCTTCGTCAGCCAGGTATTCCACCAATCAGGATGCTATCCTGATGCTTGTGTCAAACAAGGCTGCCTGGATATGTCAAATGGCTCTTGGGGTTACCGAAGCATATTTGGAGACTTTGGAGCATGGTCCTTCCTGCAAGGTAGATGTAGAGACACTGATGAACAGGAGTGAGAGCAGTGCTTTAATTTGTCACTTCTCAGTTTGCAGATGTCAAGCAATCCTATCTAGAAGACATTGAGTTCCGGCCAGCTGCCACAGAAGTTGAAATTGAAGCTGGCATGACTCAACATCTCCGGGATTTTCTGTGGTCATTTGTGGTCCAAGCATGTTTCAGTCTTGAATGGTCCAATTGTTGACAATTGTTGACAACTGTTGACAACCGTGAATGAAATTTGTTTTTTTTGTACTTGTACCAGAGTATGTACCAGCATCATCCAGCATCACCATCGTTGCAGGTGGATTTGCCAGATCAGCAGGTGTCAAGAACCGAGGGCGAGGAGCTTCCGGGCCCTGAAAAGTGGAAGATGCTGGAGGATGTTGGAGGATGTTGGCAGCTTCATGTTGAAGTCTAACATGTCTAACTATTTGGGATTATGCGTTTGGTTTGGGAATGTTTGGGATGATGGATTCACATGGATTCAGATACAGATGAGTTTTCCGCGCCAACGGTGGGAAGCTTTCTTTGGTGACAGATGCTGCACAATTCTCAAGCTTCATGCTACCATGTCCCCTCAGAGGAACCGCCCCCAAGACGAAACAACATCCTTCAGACATTATTCTGAAAGCCTCGCCTAGCTACTCTATGTGTTTTTTCTATCTATATGGGATCGCTTCCATTCCAAGCATGATGGGATGTTTGTGTTTTCCATGTTTTTCAGTATAGGATCATGTTGATGAAATCAGAAGAGCAGGGTTGTCGAGAGCAGATCTTCAGAAAGTCTTTCTTTGGGTAGTCAGAACATTTGCTGAGGTATTTTGTTTAGGTCAGAATCGTCTCTGGGACACACAGATTAGTTGTGTGTTCTTCGGTAAACTCTGTGCAGTGGAACCATGGCAAAGATCCGCCGGATTGGCAAATCAGCTGCTGACTGACTAGATGGAATACCCAGACCCCAGACCGTGGCGCAAGACACATGCCGTGGACGCCGGAATTCGCAAGGTTTAATTCTTAACAATTCTTAACAGTCATAAGGGGAACCACTCCTTGTGAACCAGGGATGATTATCTAAGTTTCCGGGACTTGGAAACTTGGAGCTGCAATATTATACCCCGTTCATATCCCGGATCCAAGCCAAAGATGATCTTCACACCCACAACTGGCTGCTGATGGAGGAATTTGCTTTCGCCCAATCAATGATGTTTATCGAGACCAGCGCCAAGACGAGGTGGGAAGAGGGAGAAATGAAGATCATGAACTTTGTCCTGGGACGGTACTGGTGGCTAGGAGTAGTGCGCGTGCAATTCCGTTCGTGAAATTAATAGGAGCATGCAAGATGAAAGTAAATCCTGTTCGCACCTTTGGCTGAAAGCCCCAAGTCAAGTCCTATATGGGTACATATGTATGCTCGCCATGTTGCAATTCCTGCACCACTCATACACTGGTACACTCCATGAACATAATATGGGCATAAGTTCTGTGTGGGTTTGAAGACACTGCAAAGTGATTCCCCACACCGGGCTTGTTTCATGCAGTGAAAGGGAAAATTGCATGAAATGCTTCATCCTGCTAGTGTCTGCATGAAGTTCGTGCATAGATAAGCACGGATCCTTTAGAGATAGATTGCTTGCGTCAAATTCTAGAGATATGAAAAAGGGATAAAAAGGGAGCATTTTTGTGGGTCCTTTGCTAGCCCGTGTTTGAGCATGTTTGAGCCATATCCATTTCAGTGCATGGCAATGCTTGCGTTCCTTGCTCTGGTTGCACGCAGTGCCTCAAGGTGGTTGCCGGAATAGCCGCTATGGCACTTGCAAAAAATGGTCGTGCGAAACCACGGAAATCCCCACCATGATTTCCTGTTCCACTGAACATGGTGTTTGTTCATTACCATGTTGCGTTGCCATAGGGTACCTGCGACACATTTCAAGCAGCAAACTGCCAGGATCTCTTCTCCTATCAGAACCATCCAAATTTGGCCCAACGGCTCCATAGCCATATCATACCAAATTGTGTGTGTGTGTACCCAATGGCATATTCCATTCCTTATGGCTTAGACTGACAGCCTCAAAGTATCCCAAAGTTCTTGGCCTTTGATGCTCCGTCGATGGGCGCTGACCCTGGCGACTTGGCAGCAGCTTTGGCTGGTGATTCATATAAGGTACTCTCCTGACCGTTGACATGGACGTTGAAAATTGAGAAAATGTACGTGTAAAGTACGAATTAGTATGAATGAATATACATATAAAACATACATATACAATCAATAACAATCATATATAAATACATGTATATACATATATATATACACATACATGTATTTATAATTTATATATGTATATATATATAGTATATATAACTGATATATGTACATACACATATGTTTGTATCATACACAGAAATATAGTACATTATATTATCATATTCTGCATATTCCATGAAATCCCTGGCTTGGCACCACCTGTGTTCCCCAGGCAGCAGTGGTGTTGGGCAGCGAGCCCGTGGGACCTATGCGACGATGTGCCGCGGCTGCAGGCATTGATATGTGTATGAATATACATGGCAAGTTTGAAAATGTACTCGTATTTATATTATATGTTCAAATCACATATATATATATATATATACACATATATATATGCTTAATGTGTACACATGCATACGCGTGATGTGACGTGACGTGACGTGACGTGACGTGACTTCACGTGACGTGATGTGATGTGATGTAGTGTAAACTATGTATGCATGCACGCACGCACGCAGGGAGGTACGTAATGGTATGGTATGGTATCGGATTGGATTTGATTGTGCTGTGTCGTATTGTATGGTGTGCACGGATGTAGGTAGGAAGGTATGTATGTTATGTAATGTAATGGTATGGTATGGTATGGTATGGTAAGGTATGTATGTAATGTATGTAATGTAATGTAATGGAATGCAATGCAATGCAATGCAATGCAATGTAATGTAATGTAATGTAATGTAATGCAATGTATGTATTGTATTGTATTGTAATGTAATGTAATGTAATGCAATGCAATGCAATGCAATGCAATGCATGGCATGTATGTATGTATGCAATATAATGTAATGTTATGTTATGTACTGTACTGTACTGTAATGTAATGTAAGGTAATGTAACGTAATGTAATATATTTTAATGCAATGTAATGTAATGTAATGGTATGTAATGTATTGTATTGTATGGTATGGTATGGTATGTATGCATATATATATATACACTTGTGTGGTCATGATATCAGAATCATGTCTATGAATATTTGAATACTACATCCGTCCTATATTATATAACCATATAGTGATCGCAAACATACTGCTACTGTTAGTGACCATGGGACCTGGGGCTGAGGTGCTCTCCTTCCTTCCCGTGTGGATGGGAACAAAGCCATGGATCCAGTGGTCTACTTGGTGCGGCATGGACAGTCCACTTGGAATCTGGCGGCCAAGCGATTGGATCTTTGGACCATGTTTTCTCAGGCGTGCAGACAGACCGGCTTCAGCCGGTGGTAAAGTTCCGGATCGTATGATTGGTGAATTAAGGAGTTGAGACCATCTTGAACTGTTTTCCCATATTTTCCCTATTTCGTTGAGGGTTCATACTTTTGACCCCGTCCACCGTGATGTTTCTTGGCGCTCCAGGTAGATCATCCTCTGACTCCAGAGGGTGTGGCACAAGCAAAGCGCCTAAGGGACCTTGAAGAATTTGCATCTCGGCCGGGGATGGGATCCCAGTCATATCTTGTCTCATACAGCCGCCAAGGGTATGTCACATACAGCGTGTATATATATATAATATTTATATATATATATTCACATTTATATGTATACACAGAAATCCCACATTCTTATTGGGATGGGAAAGTGAGTGCCAAAGAAAGAGGGTTGTTTGGTACTTGAACTGAACAATGACAAGAATGAAAAGGTTCACGGGTCAGAAATTAGAACGCGTGTGTGATGAACGGTTTTTACCATCGAGCAATTTTGGATCATGCGATTTTGTCCCAAATTCACATTCGCTTCGCTCCGGTTCAGGTGTCACCAACGAAAGATAAGTATCATCGCACCTGTTGCCAGCATTCTATAGGAAACCCAACTCAATTCAAGAATTCAAAAGCTTTGGTCAGAGTTTGTAGGTCCAGTTTTTCTCAGATTTTGATGATTTTGGTCACCTCATGAAACCAAAGATCACAGAAACCTCATCTAGATTTGATCAGAGCCATCAAGTCGAAATCGGAATGGAATGAGTTTGGTACATTAAAACGCTACACTACTGGTCAGGGTATTCCTTAAAATGTTTATTTTAATGTGGAATATGATGATAAATGGTTTGATCAATTTTTTGGGGTCATGCTAACACCATATGTTAAATTAACTGGTAATCCTTCACTGAGCTGGCAATGTTCACATCATGTGATCCCTGCTGACGGCGCCCTTAGAAGACATTGTCTTCCTCACCAAAGAGTCGAATCTTTTCCTCGCCCCTGACCCGCGCAGTTCAAACCACAGTCGTGGCAGCTGGCACGAGGATCTACGGTGGATAAGCTGGGATGAAATCATGTGGCTTTGCGATGAAGGTCGAATTTTTAGATTCCACATGATTCCACACAATCCAAAGATGTTTGTCATTTCTAGTAGTAAACCATCCTGTATGTAGATGATTAATATGTATGAATGATCTAATTTGCAATTTAGGGTACCCAATTTTGACTCATCCCCATCATACATCAGAAAGCTTGGTCTGGGGACCAGGAATTCAGCACACAGGTGTGCAACATGGACGTTGGGTGCTGGATAAGAACAATGTTGTGAAACAATTCCAACATATTTTAGTCCAGTTCCAGTTGGGGCTATATATAACCCACTTACTTATTGGGGTGAACCAAGTACCACCTCCTTTTCACACTTGGTATATCTTGGTATACCTCCAACTTCCGATGTGTCCACCACGAACCACAGGAGCTTGACCTTGCTGCCGGACGCCCGCGAAATCGCTTGGCCCTTGGCCGGACCGGATTCGCGCAGCCGGTCCATGGGAGAGGAGGTCTTGCGGAGAGCCTTGGACGAGCTGTCTCAGGTGGGATGCCACATGGAGATATATGGAGTACAAGGTTGAATCCATAGAGTGTGTGAGAAGATGCAGTCATTTGTAATCATGTGCATATGATATCTCAAGATATATGTATATGTATTATATATATATATTTATATTTATGTATATCATGTCAAGAGACCTGGAACATATTCCTTTTTCATATTCTTGAAGGCCTAAGGCGTGCTTTTGTTTGGATATTTCGGGGTGGAAATTGTAATTTGCGGCAAAGAATTCGCACTAATTACAGGTGTTTGTAGACTGTGAATTCATGTGAAATGAAATGAAGGGCGTGCTAAAGTGGATGTTTTCCCAGAAATCCATATATATCGAAATTGCGCGGAAAAAAAACCGCTGAAAGTGTGCTCCTTTGAACGCCAAATATAGATCATGATCAATAGTTGATTATTTCGCCAATACATAATATACGTATATATGTTGTTGTCAGTCCGAAGCACTAGGATTCGATGTCAGGAATCATGTCTCTTTCGTTTGATCGATGAAGTATGGACCTAATGGATGCCCATGGGAAATCGGGGCTCTGGCGCTTGGCAGGTGGATAAGTACCACAAGCCTGCAGTTCTTGCAGATCCTCGCTTTGGTGGGCGAACAGAGCCCCAAGATTCCGTTCAGATGGTTTCCACCGTGGCATTGGACTGGGCCCGTGAACGCAAGTCCCCTTCCATGGGGATGTTGGCATGATGTTGCAGGTGCAGTGCCACACTAGTTCATCGAATGCGTATTTATATGTATATGTGCTATCTGAGGAGTCCATGAAGGTTGATGCATCTCGTGTGGCTAGCACTTGGTGGAGCAACTTTCGAGAGCCCAAGGAAGAGATGTTGACCAGGCAGGGGATGGAGATGCCACTGCTGGTTCCAGTTGCCATGATTGGCAGTGAACTCGGATCAGGGTAAAGCGGACGAAAACTCGGTTGGGACATGTTATGACATGTTGAGATGTTCCCTGAAGATCCCGGAGATCCCTGAAGGTCCCTGAAGTATCAGGGTATATCTGATTGGTGAGTTGAGAACGTTAGTTCACCAAAAACGCCATTGGGGGTAGGGCCCATTTACTGACCATGGTTGACGATCAGGAATCAAGGTGGGATGCTGGGTTCCTGTTGAGGCTCCAACGTCTCTTGAGAAGCCTTCGACCGCTCGGGGCGGAATGGAGCAGCAGCATTTTGGTGTGTCACAGCTTGCTGATCCAACGCCTCTTCAAGGACAGCGAACTGGGTGCGAAGCCCTGGACCTTCACAGGGCGTGTTTCAAAACGCAGTTTTGTTAAGATCTCACGCTGCAGTTTCAGGATATGTTGTGGTGACTCGCTTGTCAAGTTTGAGTGTTAATCTTGTGGCCACATTAGTTCAAAGCTCTTGGGCTTTAGATTTCCGACTTTTGGCATCCATTCCCAGGTAGTCAGACAATCGGTGACCAGCCACTTGGCCAGGACTTTGCGTCCACTGAGTTGGAGAAGGCTTCTCAGAATGGATATGTCAAGTTCGGGATATGGTGGATATGGTGGACCCGATATAGAGATTTTGGGATGGCCTAAAAATGAAACCAAAAAAATTACCCAATGCCCAATGATGGCTAATTTCAGTACACTTGTAGCTCCCCTGAGACGCCAAGTTGTAGGTTCTTCCCCATTCATGTTGGAAACACCATCATCGACTGATGTTTTTGAGATTGATGTTTCAAGCAAGACTGAAGCTATACAATCGATCCTTTCTGAGTTTTGCAAAAAAAATACAATCGATAAGACTAAATATGACTAGGACATACTTGTACTAGGTGTGGTTTACTCGTAGTTCACCACTGTCACCACCTGACCTGACTGCTGGATTCGGAGGAGAAGTCCCAACTCCTGGAAGATTTGCGCCAGAGGAAGCTGCAAAATTGTGGTGCCTTGTCCAGAAGAGCTTGGGGAAATTTATATAGGTGTGTCTGAAAATTGGGATACCCATGAAATGACAGCGTCAATGGGGAAATGAAATAACAAAGAAAAACATCAATTTCCGGAATATCCGATGTTCATCGATTTTCCGACACCCGTGCGTAATTATTTGTTGTTTGATTTCTAGAGCCAAAACTATGTCGATGTTATTGGATTTCTAGCCATAAATGGAGCGAATGGAGTGATTTATTTGTAGCAAGTTCTTCGTAGGGGTATACAAGATTCGCCACCAGAAACATTGGATGGCCACCCAGAAAAGTGTTTTGATCATGACCCATAGTTTGATTCAGTGCTTAGTTTGATGCGAGTTGCAATCCTGGTTACGATCCTGATATGGCAGTGGGTGATAGTTTCTGATTCTTGTGTGAATCACGTCGTGGGCTCTTTCTCGGTGGGCTTTTCTCTGCTTTAAGATCTCACAGATTCGGTTGTAGATGTCTATGCAACTTGCATGAAAGGCAGTACTTGGGATTGAGTAGACGTATGAGTCAATCTTTGCCGGCGAAAAGTTCAGTAATTGTCGGCATTTGGTGCGGTGTTGGAACTGTCAACCACACTTTGCAGCAAGTGAAAAGTTTGGAATGGAGTTTCCATGATTTTCCCGCTTGTCGAGTTGCAATGAGTTTTGGTGACTTAAGTGAGCATCCATCACCATGCCTGTCCAGCATTCAATCGAAACTTTGGCAGGTGTAGTGAAAGTCTCTCTGGATGATGCCAACCTCATCAAGGATGCAGAGCTTGTCTTTGACACCAAGTTGGTTTGACCGCGCCACTACATCCATTGCTCCCGAATGGGCACCCATGATGGTTCAGGTCACGTTCGGCAACGTCGGCTTGCTGGAAGTGTTCATCGTGATGACTGTGAAGCAGGAGATTCTTCCAAGCGCGCTGGCTGAACCAAACTGGCAGCAGAGCGTCTAGAGCATCGCGAGCGTCGCGACTGCGGATAAAAAAACGGATTGGCCGGCCTGGCACCATTATCTCACATGAGCATCCCCGTGTGTCATAAGTACTACAAAGCTCGAGTTGAAGAACACACCATTTATATATATATATATACACAATTATACACATATAATTCATATATATATATAACCTGTTTGGGAGACCCTACTGACTGTGTGTTGTCAACTCAGGATCCTTAATGAACTGTTTACTATTTGTACCTCGCAAGATCATGATCAATGTGATATGTATGTACAATATGCAAAATCATAAATAGATACTTATCTACAGGTATAATGTATAAAGATAAGTAGATATATCTATATCTTTACTATAATAGCATGTGATAGCATGCAGATCTAGGAGACAAAACATGTGTTTTGTTCTATGATTTCCATGGTGTATCCAAAACCATATCCAAAACGATATCCAGGCAAGGAATTAAGCAGGCCTTTGAGGAGGTGGTCTTCAAAATCCTGGACACACCTTCCTTAGTGCAGAGCCGGGAGCCCAAGGGAGCCCCGTGCTGCGGCAGTGGAGTGGGAAAGAATAGACGATTAGGATGTTGCCATAGAAATTTTGACGTTTTTAGGCGGTGGGACATTGACATGGTAGGACCGAAAAAGAATGAAAGCCATAACTATTCAGAACATTTCGAAGCCCGATTTAATGAATCGCAGGACAGGAATTCTTCTTGTTGTGGTGATTGTTTGGGGCAGACCACCCGTCACTAAGTGTGACTTACCCATAACAGTTGGGCAATACAACCTATCTAATTACATCATATATCATCATATTAGATCTACATAAATTAGTCTTTTTATTATATGTATTTATTATTCTATATTGTTCTATGATTGTGGCTGTTCCTGTCCATTGGATCCATTGGGCCGATCCAGCAGATCGCCAGGCACTCAACCATTGGGCACCAGGCAAGTGGATGCGAATAGCCAGCGGCAGGCGCAAGGGCGCTTGGGCAAGGAAGTGTTCGCATGTCGTAAACATAAATGATTCATATGATTCATATGAGTATTAATCATCATTTTTTCCTTGAAGAAAAGGTGTATCCTTTGTTTGATGGCACCTTCAAAACGTTGTCATGAGCAAAGCTTTACAGACAGAGTTCTGAATTGCGCGAATACTCATCAGTGAAGCAAATGTAGGATGCCATAGGTTGTGGGAAAATGCATTCATTAGTGAATAAGGGTTGATCGAGCATGGGTTCGGAGGAAGTCTGCGGTGAAACACTCCAGTTTTTCTTTCTTAAATCTCTGTTTATTTCCGCTTAAACAATACATTTCATTCTAGATTAACGGTTGGAATAAATATAAACGCGCAGTGCCAGTAGTCAATCTGTGGGTGATCTGAAATGATATCAATGCGGTGAAAATCGTGGACATCTAAAATCATCTAAAGCTTGGATATGTGTTCTATTCTTTTTTGATATCTTTTGAATATGTTTGAATTATATTCTGTTGCAGAGATGATGGTTGCGCCTCTCCAGCTTACCACAGCCAGGCCCCAGCAGATGGTTGCAACTGCTAACCCTGGATCCATCAGCGCAGAGCCGAGGCCGAGGATGGAAAGGTGGTGGTTTTCTCTTAGTTCTGAGTCCGGATTTCGTATTGGAATTAATGGGATAATGATGATGATCACAATGATCACACTAGTGATTATGATTATATATTATTATCCCATAATCTTTATATATCTTTATACCATAATAGATTATCATTATTGTCCCATTATAGTTTTGATAGTGGACATTTATGGTGGGCGCTAATGTGGCAGAAATTCATCGAAAAGATCGCATCCTGATGGAATTGGCAACCAGACACCGTGTCAAATCCTAACAGTGAATGTACACTATATGAAAATATATGAAAATATATGATAATATGTTTCAACCAGATGGGGTTTTCTCATTTTTCTAAAAGCCAAAAAAGGTTCAGTCAGATTTCCACGCCTTGCACGTGGATCCTCGGCCTCAATGGTGAGCTCAGCCAATCGCAGCCGCATAGACCTCTATTGGGGATGGTGACTATTTTTGGGAAATTACCATGGAAATTACCATATGTTTCAGCCATCGTTTGGCCAAATTTGAAAAAAGAGATGGTCCATCCCATGGCTTGAGGGATGGTTTGATCCATGAATCCATGTTGATCCGTTGAATCCAATGGTTGGGAGGTTTTTTGTAATATGTCACCCCAGTCGACAGAATAGTGAAATCACTCATTGAACACGGTAGGTTTTCGAAGGGCTTTCATTGAGAGCAACGGGCAATAAGTCACTGCCAAATCTGAAAGATGGCGCGTGTTTCTCCTTTGTGAACTGGAGAGCCGTCTACACGTCTAAATGTTCGATGGATGTAGATGGGCCATGTTTTGACTCATGTCAAGTTAGCTGTCTCTGACCATTCCATCCAATGGGTTAGTAGTAGTAGTAGTAGTAGGAGTAGGAGTAGTAGTAGTAGGAGTAGTAGGAGTAGTAGGAGTAGTAGGAGTAGTAGGAGTAGGAGTAGTAGTAGCAGGAGTAGTAGCAGTAGTAGCAGTAGTAGCAGTAGTTCCACTTATTGTGATTTGCCCCAGCCCTAAGTTGCTCGGCTTCAGAGAGCGCATGGAAGATCATGGAAGGGATTTAGCGATGTACACTTGGAGGTTTACGCGTGTCAAAGCCTTTCTTGTTGGTGAATATGCAACTAGTATCCTACTGATGAACAACTATTGGTATAGGATTAGCCAAGAAGCCCGGGTAATCCCGGGTACCTCGGTTGGTTGAAATCAACAGGGTTACCTCATGTTAAGCCCAGTGACCCAATTGTCGCGCTGTCTCCAGTGCTCAGACGAGTCATTTTCCCTGCTCATCGCTGGCTCGGTCGTCACCGGTAGTCGTTTCCCCAGGCGTGGCGCGTTTTCAAAGGCGTCATCCCCTGAGTTTCACGGAAGCCCAGCACGTGATAATAATATTAACATAGAGTAACATACATGGGGATGGGTCAAAACCCTGGTAGCTAGTGAACCCCAAAATAGCTGGTAAATGGATGTTCATCCCACTAAAAATGTATCTATAGGTATTGACCCATACCCACATCAACTTTCAGAATGGCAAGTGCTCAAATAACTTGTTATCCTTGCAGGCAGTTTGGAGAATTGGTTTCGGGTGTGGGATCGTTTTGGAAGTTGTTTTTTGCAGCAGGGGGTGCATTAAACATTGGCTTACGATTTTGTTGGATTAACTTCCCTTGTCACACAACAGAAGTTAAGCCGGAGGGAACTTGAGCGGTCTAGTGAGCCTATTCGTCAATAGTAGATATAGTAGAGCCCAAGGGTTGGGAGTGCCACTATGTGTTTGATCATTCCATGTCACTACGCGCATGAAATGAATATGTCTCAAAGTTGTGAACCTCAAGGTCTAACATGTTGAATCATGTTGAACAGTCTATTTAGATGGTGATGATGCTGTTTATTGATATGTTTTCCGAACCCCAAGTGTGATCAAGTGTTGAATCATGTTGAACAGTCTATTTAGATGGTGATGATGCTGTTTGTCGATATGTTTTCCGAACCCCAAGTGTGATCAAGTTTCGAAGCACCATGTTCCAGAAATGAAGAATGCCTATTAGGTGGACTTCGGTGGTGCTCTTTACAATCCTCGTTTAAGATTGCTTAATGTTCATTAAGATTTGTTAATGTTCATTAATGTTCATTAAGCACTGCTTGGAGATGTTTGCAGCTTGTCCCATGCCATGAGTTCTTGGCATGTGCTTCGGCCGCTCATGGCGAGCACAGTGCTATGGTCGGGTGAAAAAAACCGAAGTTTTCTGCCAGAAATGCTGTATACATATGGGGGTACCCCAATAGCTGGGTGGTTTATTTCATGGAAAATCCGATCTATATGATGTATATTGATGTATACTGTATACATACCAAGATATACCAAGACATGAGGTGATAAGACTGTCACAATACTTTGCTGATCACAAGATGGTGTGTGTGTGTGTGCCATGTGTTCGGCCATCTTAGATGGCCCCGTTGTTGGTCTCGGGCTATGCGAAATGGCCGAGGATTTGTTGGGATCAAACCGAAATGGCCAGTGGAGATTTGCCAACGAAAGCTGCTTGTGATTTGCCAATGCGTCCAGCCTGTAGACTGTAGAGGATTCGGGAAATCTTGCTCCAGCTGAGACTGGTTCCAAAGAGACTGGGCCAGCCGAGACATAGAAAGCTTAATTGGAAGTATTCTTAAACCATTCTGTGGCCAGAAAAAGAAGGAGACGGGCCGAGTTCCACATACTGTAACCTCGTTGTCCTGTCTAAATTGGTAAATTTCCCTTGCGTAAATTGGAGTTCCACAATAGAACCCAAGCCTCCATCAGACTTGTTGGCGATTCAAAGTACAAATGTTGATTCCATTGATTCCATTGATCCAGACTTGCAAACAGCATCAAACAGTCAAACAGCTACATGAAAGTATGTGCAACCAGGGAGGCACCGAACCATGGATCATCACTGGCAACTTGCCCTAGAGATATCTTTTTAGAGTCCTCTTCGATACCAGCCACGGCTTGTTCAACAGTGACCCAGATGTGGAATGATGTGGCCATGGCTTTTGCAGCTGCTGATTCCAGGCTTTCTCATAACATTGAGTGAGGATTATGGCTCAGAGGCTCATAACAGATTCAATAGATAGAAAGGATGAAAGGTTTGTGCAAACAGGACTACAGTGGTTGGAGTGTCTGATGAAGAGTATCTTACCTTGACAGCTTGACAGGTGCCTCGGGGAAAGTGGCAGTTGTGAGCCTCGCCACCAACGACTACTACGTTGGGCGCCCTAAGGGGCACCCTGCATTCGTCCCCATCCTCCATGAAGTCGGCAGGTGGACTAATAATGAATAGTACAGGTATACAAAGATACAGCATGGACATGTTTCGAGGTTTAGACCAAAAACTGCAGAGGTAGAGAAATAAAGAGAGTGACATTGATACATACAGAATCATACAGATATCTTAGATATTTTATAGACATTTATAAACATTTATAAACGATATTCAGTGGGGATGTTCTGGGATGTTCCTTTAGTTTGGGCGCAAAGGATGACCATATCACTGTGGTTGTGGTCTCCAAGGCGAAGGGCGCCTTTGTGGCGTTGCACTCTGCAGGGCTCCACTCAGGTGCACCATAGCCCGGAAGGATCCTTGAAGATGGCACCTTTTTTCGTTAAGACATCCAAATTGGTCCTTAATCACTCAAAACATCTCAAAATAGATAAAATAGTCTCAAAACATCACTCCAAATGTCCTGAATCTTTATGCATCTTGATGCCTTGATGCAAGTGTATGTTTGCATTTCGTTCTGCACAGCTCTTCGCAGCTAGTTCTTTGCAGCTAGCTGTTGCCAGGTGTGGACGTGGACAGGCTTCTGCTTGTTCCTGCCTCCAGCAAAATCTCTTCCGACTGGCTGCGCCGTTTCGAACGACTCAATATCAAGGCAGCCGTGCCTGAAAATGCACAAACACTGCGAGTAGATTGAAGAAACATCTTGGATATGGCATGAATTTGCGATGATCCCCACCTGACACCACCAACCAGTTTTGTCACATTTTGTCACCGTTTTCCCCACCTTGGAGATGAAGCTAGAATCTAGAAGTACCTACAGATCGAATCCCATCAGTTGCATGACATCTCATCGCCTTTGGGACGTGCCCCAAACTTCCAGACATTTCTGGCCAGGTGGTAGATGTGCCAGATGTGCTGCCCAGCTCTGTGTTGCAAGCGGCCATGGAGGCTGAGCGCCAGAGACTGCAACAGTGCCGCGGCCAGGCATTTCCGGAGCAGCGATCTGCGTCTGAGAGATGAAACATCCAGATTTATGACGATGATAATATAATTATAATATATATATATATATACAGACATATATACATATTTCTATACAGGTTATAGCTTTATAAATGTCTATAGTCCAATAGTCTAGTAAAGTCTTTAATATTTAGGACATGACATTTAAATAACAGCATGTCACAGCCAGCTTCGAATCAGCCATCGCCAAGGCAGGGGATCTTGGAGATCTTGCAACCCATGCCCTACGGCGGTGCCTTTGCCAAGGCCAAGTCGATTTCGAAAAGGGACCCCAATTGGGGGAAGCAACTGACACTGTGAACAGTGGGGATACCTACAGGGATACCTACAGCAATAGTATGTAAATATGTGTAGTATCGATTATAGTGGATTATCGCGAGCTTATGGTTGATTTCCTACTTGTTGTGATTTTAAAAAAGCTGGCCAAAGCCAATACCATCCCGACCAATACATGGACCAATTTCTGAGGGGTCAACCTTGGTAAACCTTGGTGTACTCAACCTGAGAGACCGAGCGGCGAGGGACAAATAGTGCGAAGTAATGTATATGTATATCTACTGTACATATGTATATGTATGTATTATATAATATAATATAATATATATACATAATTTATATAACCATATAATATAATATAATATAATACAATATAATATAATATAATATAATACAATATGATAGAATAGAATATAATATAATATAATACAATATGATATAATATAATATAATATGATATAATATAATATGATATAATATGATATAATATGATATAATATAATATGATATAATATAATATGATATAATATGATATAACATAATATAATATAACCTAATATAATATAATATAATATAATAATATAATAATATAATAATATAATAATATAATATAATATAATAATATAATAATTTAATAATATAATGATAATATAATAATATATATATGTATTCTATACATGGATTGTGATTATTAGAATCACAGGTTGTTTTATAAACATGTGCGGCACCTACTGCTCATCAACATAGTGCGTGCCAGCAGGAAAACAAACTTGCAACATTGTGCAACAGTGCTGACAACAGTTGAGCTTCTTTCAAACTGCTCATCGCCGTTCTCCCAGGTACACGCATGGGATCCAGCTTTGGGCTACGAGCCACTTGGACGCCATGATACCAAGATGGCCTGTTGAGATTAACCACTGGCGGTAACCCAATACAGGTCAGTCACCAACGATATTGTTAGTTCCACAATTGATATACATATACATGTGTATATATATATACACATATGCGTATGTATATGAATATGTGATAATGGTTCAAATTTCTGAGCTCCCGAAAGCTGCATGGTTTCCGTTTCAGCTACCCCGTTTGTACCCCAAGTGTAGCGGATACAACTCTGACCTATCCCATGATTTGGTACCATAAATTGGGAGTTCAATCAATGCGCATTTTCCCATGTTTCGCCGCCAAAAATGGCGGCGTTGGATGGATTTCGCAGATTTGGGGGATTGAACCTCCCATATTTATTGGATTAGTATGGAAACATTGCAGGAAACCCCAAACTACCGTATTTCATGATGAAAAAAAAGCATGGGTTGCCTTGCGGTGAAGATGTTCCCAAGCCAATCCATTTTTCACCGAGGAAGATCCTGTTGTTGGATGGGGATCTGCTGGTGAAACGCCGCCTCCGACCCCTACTGCGCCTTGAGCCGGTGAGTGCTGGGAAGGACAAAGTGGGGGGGGCCGGGGCAGGGTCCCATTTCATGATCATATTATGTTATACATGGGGATAGAATGGGGAAATAATGGGAAGATGGTAATTGGATGTAATTGGAATATGGGGATAGAATGGGATATTGATATACTGTAACCAGCCTAGTATGATCACTAGATGTGTTTGTGGAGGATAGTTACTCCAAACTTATCGCCATGTTGGTGGGAAAATGATGATTCACCAGGGATGGATTGGGATACCCTGTAGCAAGCGGATCCCCAAACATCAGGGGTCGTTGCTTGCGAGGACCTGAATGATGCATTCAACTATGGTGTGGTAGTGCTGAAACCAGATGCAGTCATCCATGCAGGCTCCGTGGCAGATTGGACCAGAAGGGGACGGTTTTCGAATGTTTTCTAGAGGATCCTGAGGATTCTGTCGCAACGATGCGCAGGTTTGGTCAAGCTGTTGATGCACGCCTCTGAAGATGACTTGCGCCGTTACAATACTCGGATCTTGGGCTTCAAAACTGGCTCAGTGTTTCTCATTGTTCTTTAATTATTCCACGAATTAGTTCCCCATTATTCCCCAATTATTTCTCTGTTATTTCCCAATGATGTTCCTATTATTCCCTAATGATTTCACAATTGTGCGCCCATTATTTTCCCATTATTACCCAAGTATTCCCCCAATTATTTCCCGATTATCACTTCTTACTGTATATAATTATTTTCTCGTGATTTCCTCCCAACGCCAGTCATACGAAACGGGTGCTTTCGCCCAGGAAAAGCAGTGAGGTTGGCCTTTGCGACCAGACCTTGGTTGCTGGATTTGTGGCGGAGAAGACGTCGCTGCACTTTTTTGAGGTCCGGGAAGGGAAGGGCAGTGACTGGCGGTTTCTTCGGGGAAATTCTAACTGGCACCCCTTTAAAAAAATCAGTTTCAGCTGTTTTTTGTGAATCGCATTTTTGCTGGAATAAATGTTCTTCAGATGGTTTCAGCACGTTTCAGCAAGCAGCGAGCAATTTTAAATAATTTTGATGGTGAATGCGTTGCTTGGATATGGTCTGGGACTGAAAATGTGTAACAGTATAGCCCTCCATGGGGGATTAGTTGGGCGTCCGAGATAGTGCGGATCGCAAACAAAGAGATGGCATTTCTTTACTCGAGAATCTTTGGACCAGACCAAATAGTATCAAATAGTCAGGAAGCGCGGACCAAAGATGCTGGCACTCCAAAGTTGATGTCCAGCGAGTTCAATTTAGTGGTATCCTACAGGGCCAAGGACAGACCACGGAATCCACAGTTGAGCAGTCGCTGATGGTCAGTCATGCACCTCTTTGCAAAGGCCAATGAAAGAATTGAATCCTGTGGATGAGTTGAACGTGTCCCATATTTGGATGAAATGATTGTTTAAAGGAAGTCCACGTATGTATTGGGAAAACCAAGGTTTCCTGCTGCATTTTGTCCTTTAAACTTTAAACCAAAGACTGAACATTAGATATTGATAGATATTGAATGACATTGATCCACTTTGAGAAGTGCTGTAAAGCTCTTGTGCAACCCAAAGGACCGATGTGAGGATCCACGGGAACGACGACAGATCGACAAGGTTCGAAAGGAAGGACCAGTTCAGTATCCCATTCAGTATCCCATTCAGTTTGTAGTGGTGAGATTCTGGTAAGTATTTCTTCGATGACATCGCATGATCTTGATCCTATAGATGTTGATTGAGGAGAAATACTGGGATCAAAATCAAGTGGAGCGATTTCCAACACACGTACTGAGCTATACATGGCTATACTGAGATGATGGATTCAAAACGGACCAGTGACACTATCTTGTGTCCATCAAAAGACAGAACAAATGAACAGATACTGTATGAAATGTATATCACAGTTAGTTGGTACTCGTATGTCTCGGTAGAGTAGTTGTCCCAAAAAGTCTCCATGGCGATATCCTTGAAATCCAAAGGATGCCCACTGATGCCCACTGGATCACTGTGTCGTGCCGAGCAGGCTCGACTTGTGCATTTTGCAAACCATTGGTTGAACTTCGAGGTCTCCGCCCAATGGCTGGGAGGGTGTCTGTGAAACGAAAAAACAATAAACGTAGCTTAAGGATGCTGAAGAATTTTTGAGATAGATTTGAGATAGGATCTTTTTTTGCACAGGAATGCAGGCGAGACAGTTTCAAGCCGGTTGTTCCTTGAATCTTCACGTTTTTTAGGAAAGAAGTTCAAACAAGTTCAAACATGTGTTTTCATCTTCCAGACCGCATCATGAGCAATCCCATGACTAGGCTCTCATTGAAAATCGCGAAGCACCTGGGCGCGTAGATAGCCCCAGATGCCCCTTGGCCAGAGACCCTCTTCATCTCTCCGTTACATCGGTGTTTCCACATTTCCAGCACGACCGGTTTGGAAGCGCTGGAAGTTGCTGGTCAGTTCCTGTAGGTATATCACTGCATATGGGAGACGATCGTTCTTAGCTTTCTTGATCTTTCTTGCCCCAATGTCCCAGGCAGTCTCGAGTGCGGTTTTCCATGTCTGACTCCAGGTTATAAAGCCGCGTTTCGATATTGGCACGACATCTATCACCACGGCCTTCAGCTCTCCCAGTCACTTTATTGTGCGAATGGGTCAAGGGTTTGTTAATCCAACCGCCAGCATTCACAATTCGTACGATTAATGGTTTGGTAAAAGTAGTATTATGTATTATGATGTTGACACATTATGATATTATGACTATTATTTGGTGTTATTATGTTATATTCTAATCATCAACTATCATCATCAACTATCATTTATTACCATTATATATTACCATATGTTTATGTGTTTATTATTGTTATTATTTGTTATTCTATGTTAGATCATTATTGGTTCCACTACTACCATGTAATTATTATAATATTCATTACTGTATTATATTCATTACTACAACAAGCATAAACCATTACTTATCCATTGTAATTATGAGCATCATTATTTTGGTTTGTGAATACCAATATATATATATACATATATATATACATATATATATATACATATACATATATATATATACATATATGTATATATATATACATATGAGTGGCGGACAAAAATGGACATGGCCAAAGTGGGTGGTCCCCTATCGGCCCTATCGGTTGTGAAGGTTTGTACTTCCATGCTATGTGCAAAAATATGGTATCGGTAAGTGGGTGTTCCCCTATCGGTCGTGAATGTCTTCACACAAATTTGAACATCCCATGCCCACTCCCCACTACTTTAGTCTTCCGCTAATTTTGCCGGTTACTCATACACATAATTATAATTAATTATATATATATATACATATACATATATGCAAGATCATGAGTGATCTGAATGTCATCAACGAGCATCAGCTTGTTTCCAACATAGCGCTCCAACCGAGCTTCTTGGATCGAATGAGCAGGGAAGAAAAGTGAGGACCGTCACGTGTTGC